>ENA-OWPA01000094-OWPA01000094.1-bioreactor-metagenome-genome-assembly--contig:-NODE-94-length-163378-cov-20.544479_pt1 | contig 163378 bp, 121 predicted proteins | sample MGYA00238139_ERZ651803 | MGnify/ENA primary metagenome ERZ651803 (study PRJEB26909, sample SAMN07631231) | bioreactor metagenome | isolation source: Switchgrass digestor | place: USA: Dartmouth...
TCATTATTTTTCTCATATTATAGCCTCCGGTCGATCGCAAATTACAAAAATCTACAAATATTATAACATTATTGTAAGTGCTTTTACATGATTAATATATGGAAACGGGTAAAAGATTGTAAGGGAACATAAGCTTGATATGATGTATCGTTACGCAGATGTTGCCGGTCAAATTGCATGGATTTTTCATGTTTTTTACAAACAGGCATATATTAAAATAGGTTTTACCGGAAAACCGAGCATAGTAAAGCGGGAAGGAGGATATAAGCGGACCATGACAAACGGCGGAATAAACAGCGGCAAAGTGGAAAATCAGCTGAATCTTGCCCTTGATGTGCCTGAAGATGTAAGAGACAGGACCCTGGATTTGAATGTAGGATACTCACCCCAGACGAATTTGTGGGAGTTGATTATAAAGTACAGCGGAAGTCTTGAACGAATTATGCGGGAGCTTAATGTAGGCGTAGTGGAATTGTCCGGCGGCTATGCGGTTATAACCATAACGGAAAATCTTATAGACAGACTGGCAAATTATGAAGAAATAGAGTTTATAGAAAAACCAAAACGGTTATTTTACGAAGTAAACGAAGGAAGGACCGCTTCCTGCATTAATCCGATGCAGATACAACCCTATAATTTATTTGGGGGAGGAGTATTGATTGCTGTAATAGATTCCGGTATCGATTATTCCCATCCGGATTTCAGAAACGAAGACGGAACCACAAGGATAGAGGCATTATGGGATCAGACCATACCGGGAAATCCGCCTCCGGGATATAACATAGGAACCTTGTATACCAGGCAACAGATAAACGAGGCATTGCAGCTTCCCATGCCGGACAGACTGAACGTGGTTCCGAGTACCGATCTGTCCGGCCACGGAACCCATGTGGCGGGCATTGCCGCGGGTAACGGCAGGGCCAGCGGAGGGCGATTCAGGGGAGTGGCTCCGGCCTCCGAACTTTTAGTGGTAAAACTGGGAGAGTCCATAAGCGGTTCTTTTCCGAGAACAACACAGCTGATGCAGGCCCTGGAGTTTGTCGTAAATTATGCCATTGAATCAGGAAAACCTCTGGCGGTTAATATAAGTTTCGGAAACAATTACGGTTCCCATACGGGCAGATCCCTTCTTGAAAGTTTTATCGACGAAATAGCCAACAGGGGGAGGACCAGTATCGTGATAGGTACCGGCAACGAAGGGGCAGAAGGCAATCACGCCGGCGGTATCTTAAGGATGGGAACTACGGAAGTTGTGGAGTTTACAGTCAGTGAGTTTGAATTTTCCCTGAATATTCAGATTTGGAAGAATTACTTTGATCATTTCGACATTTCTATAACCGCGCCAAACGGGGTAAGTGTCGGTCCAATACCGAGACGGCTGGGAACCCAGCAGTTTCAGATTGCCCAGACGGAGATATTTTTATATTACGGTGAACCAACGCCCTATAATGTACAGCAGGAAATATACATAGAGCTTATTCCCGTAGGGGATTATATAAATTCAGGCGTATGGAGAATAGAGCTGGTGCCGAGGCATATTGTGGTCGGAAATTACGATATGTGGCTGCCGGCCGGAGGGGTTAAAAATCCGGCAACCAGATTCCTGATATCAAACGAATTTACAACCCTTACGATTCCTTCCACCGCTTACAGGGCCATATCCGTGGGAGCTTATAATTCCTTTACCGGAAGCCTGGCACCCTTTACAGGAAGAGGCTATACCAGGGATATGCAGATTAAACCGGATATTGTCGCTCCCGGTGTCAATATCAACTCATGCGCTCCCGGCGGCGGTTATGCCATAATGTCCGGAACTTCCATGGCCACACCTTTTGTTACCGGCAGTGCCGCTTTACTTATGGAATGGGGAATAGTAAGAGGAAACGATCCTTACCTGTACGGGGAGAAATTAAAAGCTTATCTTATAGACGGTGCCAGACCCTTAAGAATTGAGGACGTTTATCCGAACCGGACCTTGGGTTACGGCGCCCTGTGCCTTGAAGATACTTTCAGAAATATTGTCTGAATGTAAGACATGAAAAAACCTGCCGCAATCCTTCTGCTTTCAGCGGAAATATTAAATCCGACACAGGCAGCAGAATTATGGCAGGTTTTTATTGGATTTTCGTTTAACAGGTTTTAATCCTGTTCATTTCCGTTTTGCGCATTATTTTTTCTGATTTCTGCTATTTTAGCCATTAACATAACAATGAGCGTAAGTAATATAATTACGGCAAATACACTGGCCATGCCTTTGCCCATTATTTCAAAAGCATAAATAAGATTTTCTTTCATGGTAACTCCTTTCCTTATGCCATCTTCTGAAGAATTTCACTTACAATTTTGATAACCGCTCCGCCTGCAATTACCGAAGCTATCTGTCCGGATACATTGGCGCTGATGGCATGCATTAAAAGGTGATTGGTGGGATCTTCTTTCAGTCCCATTTTCTGGACCACTCTTGCCGACATCGGGAACGCGGAAATGCCTGCGGCACCGACCATAGGATTGATTTTATTATCTTTTTTCAGGAACAGGTTAAGGATTTTTGCGAACAGTACACCGCCTATGGTATCAAATACAAATGCTACCAAACCTAATACCATAATCAGCAGGGTTTTATAAGTAACGAAGTACTCGGCCCGCATGCTGAAAGAAACAGTAATACCCAGTAACAGGGTTATTAAATTGGCCAGAGTGGTTTGTGCGGTTTCGGATAATGAATTCAAAACACCACATTCACGAAGCAGATTGCCGAACATCAGGAAACCGACCAAAGCAACGGAAGTGGGAGCAATAAGACCTGCAATAAAGGTAACGATTATAGGGAATAAAATTCTTGCTGTTTTTGTAACAGACTTGGGATTGTATTCCATATGAATCGTACGTTCTTTTTTTGTCGTAACCAGTTTGATTGCGAAAGGCTGTACAATAGGAACCAATGCCATGTATGAATAAGCCGCCACGGCGATTGCACCCATGTATTGCGAGTTCAGGATTCTTGAAACCAGAATGGATGTAGGACCGTCGGCTGTTCCAATAACTCCTATAGATACGGCGTCATTTAAATCAAATCCGAAAAGTACGGCCAGTACAATGGTAAAGAAAATGCCGAACTGAGCTGCGGCTCCGAATAAGAACATTTTCGGATTTGAAAGCAGGGGGCCGAAATCGATCATAGCGCCTATGCCTATAAACAATAAAATCGGCAGGGCTTCGGATGCGTCAATACCGACTTTGTACAACCATTCAATAATTCCGGTGGCATCCTCGTTTAATCCTGCAAGTTTCTGTGTCAGAACTCCGGAATATGGCAGGTTGACCAGGATTGCCCCAAATCCCATGGGAAGAAGAAGGGAAGGCTCAAAATCTTTTTCAATGGCCAAATAAATCAGCAGAAGACCTACCCCGTACATTACCCATTGCTGCCAGGTAATAGACAATAAGCCAGAATATAAAAATTCCATAAATGTAATCCTCCTTAGTGATTCATGCTTAACTGTGGCCAGGCACAAAAAAATTACTGTGGGACATTGGTAACTTTATAGAGAACTTGTCCACAGCTTTATTAGTTATGCATATGGATTATTTAATCTTTTAAAATAATTGTAGATCAATATCAATATTTGTGTCAATCACGATTTAAAAGTTTCATCTGTTTTGGATACTGGATAATATGAGCAATTACATAAGGGACCTGCACATGTGTATTTTTTAAACATAAAGTGGTAATTGTGAGTTTAATTGATATGTATATCTCAATATGAATACATTAATACGAATTGTTGCTCAATATTGCGCAATGTTAAAATTCGGAAGGATTTACTTGAAAAAAAGTCCGCAACAAATGAATTTTATATCAAAGTGACTTGAAAATCTGCAACTTTTGATACTGAAAATTTACATATAAAGGAATACCTTTGAGGTCATTTCCGTATCAGCATAATTGGAAGAAATGTATATAAACATGCAATAATTACTGAGAAAATTGTGCAATATACGGACAACAAAAACAAAAATATTGTGAATAATTACTTAAAAACTTTAATTAATTATTTATACTTGCACTAATTTGCCAAAAGTGTTACTATGAAATGTGGCTAAGTATGTGGCTAATCCAATTAAATTATTAAAGGAGATGAGATAATGAGTCTAACATTTTTTCAGGTGGTGTCCATTGTCATTTCTCTTTTCGCCTTTGCGACAGCGTTCTGGCTTTACCGGTGGGTTTCCAGACAACCTTCATCCAATGCAAGGGTGGCAGAGATAGGACAATTGATAAGAAATGGAGCCAACACGTTCCTGGTAAAAGAATACAAGACCCTTCTCCGTTTCTGCTTGGTTGCTTCCGTTTTAATTCTGATATTTTTACCTTCTCCGATTTGGAAGGGAAATGCAGTTGATAATATTGTTATGGTAATTTGCTACATAGCTGGTACGGTATTTTCCGCCATAGCGGGGAAAATCGGTATCAGCATTGCGACAATCGCCAATATGAAATCGGCCGAAGCTTCAACGAAAGGTATCAAACCGGCATTTATGACCGGTTACCGCGGCGGCGCCGTTATGGGTATGGCGGTTGTAGGAGCAAGCCTGCTCGGTATCGCTTTGGTTCTTCTGCTGACAGGAAATCCTTCCGCCATATTAGGATTTTCATTCGGTGCCAGTTCCCTGGCTTTGTTCGCAAAAGCCGGAGGCGGAATTTATACAAAGACCGCTGACGTAAGCGCTGATTTGGCCGGTAAGGTCGAAATGGGAATTCCGGAAGACGATCCCAGAAACCCTGCCGTTATTGCCGATAACGTAGGCGACAATGTCGGTGACGTAGCCGGTATGGGCGCAGACTTGTTCGATTCCAACGTAGCTTCCATGGCAGCCGCATTGGTTATGGCCGCTTCCCTGGAAAATCCCGAGAAGAATTTGGCAATGGTTCTCTGCTATGCGGCCGTCGGACTTCTTGCTTCCATTATAGGTGTGTTTACCGCCAATATGAAAGAAGGCGGGGATCCTACAAGAGCCCTTAATACGAACACTTATGTGACAACCGGCATCTACGGAGTTTTAACGGCTTTGGCCACTTATGCGTTCGGTTTTAACTGGCGTATATGGGCTGCCACTGTCATCGGACTGGTTGTAGGTGTTGTTATCGGTATAGCTACCGATTACTTTACAAACGATAACAAAAAACCGGTTCATATGGTTGCAAGAGCCTGCGAGTCCGGTCCGGCATTCACAATTACGTCCGGCGTGTCATACGGACTTATAAGTACTCTTCCGGCCATGGTAGGAATCGGAATATCCGCATTGGCTGCTTATAAGATAGTCGCCCCTTTGGGTGCCGGAGGCAGTGAAGTTCAGTACGGTATGTTCGGCATTTCCATGGCGGCCGTTGGCATGCTGTCAATAGTTGCCATGATTATTTCAAACGATGCTTACGGCCCTATAGTGGATAATGCCCGCGGTCTGGTCGAAATGGGAGATCTGGGCGATAAGGCTCTGGAAATCACCGACTCCCTGGACAGTGCAGGAAATACGGTAAAAGCCATAACAAAAGGCTTTTCCATCGGCGCGGCAGGCCTTACCGTTATCGCTTTGCTGGGGGCTTTTATGGCAGAAGTTAACGATGCCATTGTAGAAATGGGATTAAATATTGAAAAACTGAGCGGTTTTGACGTAACCAATCCTACGGTTTTCTTCGGCTTGCTGGTGGGAGCGGCCATTCCGCCCGTATTCTCAGCAATGCTGATGCTCGGTGTCGATCGTAACGCCCAGCGTATGCTTGCTGAAATTCACCGTCAGTTCAAGGAAATTGTGGGATTAAGGGAAGGAAAGCCCGGAGTCAAGCCTGAATATGACAAATGTATAGAGATAGCAACAGTCGGAGCATTAAGAGAGCTTATACCCGCAGGTCTTGTCGCAATAATATCCACTTTGATTGTGGGTTTCATAGGCGGTGTTCAGGCTGTAGGCGGATTTATTACAGGCAATATAGTAAGCGGGCTGATATTTGCCCTGTTCATGTCCAATGCCGGCGGCCTGTGGGATAACACTAAGAAGTATATTGAAGCCGGACATCACGGCGGAAAGAATTCGGATGCCCACAAGGCCGGTGTAGTCGGCGATACAGTCGGAGATCCGTTCAAGGATACGGCAGGGCCTTCCATAAATACACAGATTACCGTAGTATCCCTGGTTGCGTCCCTTGCAGCCACATTGTTCCTGACTCTGTCCATCTTCTAATTGATTTATAGATTTTAAGGTAAAAATTTAACGTTGAAAATATATGCCGCCACAATCGATAATATGCAAATATACCGGTTGTGGCGGTATTCATTATGTTACGGCGAATCATGTCTTTGCTTTTGCTGTTATCTTTGTCGTCGGCCGTAGTATCCATTGATTCGAATTGTTGCCTTGTGAATGTGGTTGTTGTATAATGATATAAAATAATGTCAAATACAAAATGATACAAATACGGAATACGTGTACAAAACGATGAAAAGCCGATGCATTAATCCGATTAACGGAGGCCGTTATGAAGAAAAAATTATCAGTTATGGGTCTAATATCAGTAATGATTATATTAATGTCAGGCTGCGGCAAAGCAGACAGCTATTATAAAAACGGTAAAGAAAGTTTTTTCGGCGGAAATTACGAAGAAGCGGCACAATATTTTGCATCAGCCATTAATACAAATCCAAGCAAAGCCGAATACTATCTGGGTTACGGCATGGCGTTGATAGGGCTTTCCCGGTATGACGAGGCATTGAATCAGTTTGATCGGGTTATCATGGATAAAAAGATAGAGATTGTCATGGAGAATAATAAAAGGGCTTTGAGGGGAAAAGGAATTGCATATTTCGATATGCAGGATTATGAAAAAGCCATAGAGCAGTTTGATCAGGCTCTCAGCCTGGGTGTGTTACCCGATCTTGATTTTGACATATTGTGTTTCAAGGGAAAAGCTCTTGTAAATACGGGAAATTATACGGAAGCCGCACAGACTTACACCGAGATAATCGGGCGGTTCGGGGATGATGACCTGGTTTATGCGGACAGGGCTTACGCTTTCAGGAAAATGGGGGAATATGAAAAAGGATTGGAAGATTACGATAAAGCCATCAGTCTGCAGGCGAATAATTATGAGTATTATTTCGGAAAATATTATTTGCTTATGGAGATGAACAGGCAGGCCGATGCAAAAGAAGTTTTGAACAGGGCGGAGCAAATCGAGGTAAAAAGCCAGGCAGACAAGTTCAATCTGGCAAAAGTCCATTTTTATCAGGGGCTTTATGACCAGGCATTTACGGAACTGAGCGAAAGTTATGCCAACGGTTTTGTTGAGGCATATTTTTATATCGGGGAAATTTACAGTCAAAAGAAAGATTATTCCACAGCCCAATATTATTATGAAAAATATACTGAAGAAGGAGGAAAACCGTCTCCTAATATATACAACCAGATAGCGTCCTGTCTTATAAGGATGGGAGAGTATGAGCAGGCCGTTTCCTGTCTGGAAAAGGGCATTTCAAATGCCCATAATGACGATAAGAAGGTTTTGCTTAAAAATCTGGTTATTGCTTACGAGAATTTGGGCGATTTCGAATCCGCCTTGGATAATCTTAAAGATTATCTGGCTTTATATCCGGCGGATGAGAATGCAAAAAATGAAGAATTGTTTTTAAAATCGAGAATGCCTGAGGCAAGCAGCAACATAATTATAAATCAGTGAAAGAGGTCAAAATGGGGAAATTATTTGAATTGGATGAACAAAAGGAACGGTTTGTTCTGGTAGGAGTGGCTTTATCCGACAATGATGACACGGAAGAGTCATTGGATGAATTGGAAGAACTGACTGAAACCGCCGGAGCCGTTGCGGTCGGGAAGGTTATCCAGAACCGGGAAAAGATACATCCTTCAACTTATATAGGGAAAGGTAAAATAGAAGAAGTAAGACAAATGATTAATGAAACCGGAGCTACAGGCATAATCTGCGACGATGAGCTGTCACCGGCTCAGCTGAGAAACCTGGAGGATGCTCTGCAGACCAAGGTTTTGGATCGTACTACGCTCATATTGGACATTTTCGCAAAGAGAGCTTCCACCAGGGAAGGAAAACTTCAGGTGGAGATGGCCCAGTTGAAATATAACTCCACAAGACTGGTCGGACTGGGAACATCCTTGTCAAGACTGGGAGGCGGAATCGGTACGAGAGGTCCCGGTGAGAAGAAGCTGGAGACGGACCGGCGCGTCATAAAGGAACGGATGTCGCAGCTTAAGCAGGAACTGGATGAACTTAAGAAAAACAGGGAAATAGAAAGAAACTTAAGGAGTCGGAACGATATTCCCGTGATATCCATTGTCGGCTATACCAATGCCGGCAAGTCCACCCTGCTGAATTATCTGACAAAGGCGGGAGTATTGGAGGAGGACAAACTGTTTGCCACTTTGGATCCGACTACAAGAAGTTTCACCCTGGACAGCGGCCAGCAGATTCTGTTCACCGATACGGTCGGTTTTATACGGAAACTCCCCCACCACCTGATAGATGCTTTCAGAAGCACACTTGAAGAGGCAAAATATGCGGATATAATTCTTCATGTGGTGGACAGTGTAAATCCCAACGCATATAAACAGATGCATGTAGTATATGAGACACTGACCAGTTTGGGAATTCAGGACAAACCGATTATAACGGTATTTAACAAACAGGATCTTTTGGATACCGATATTATCTTAAAGGATTTCAAGGCCGATTATACGGTTAAGATTTCCGCAAAAACGGGAGAAGGGGTAGACAAACTGCTGGAAATCATCGAAAGGATTTTAACGGAGCGAAAGATCCTTATTGAAGAGACAATACCATACAACGAAGCGGGCAAGCTTCAGATTATCCGGAAATACGGCACCCTTCTGGAAGAAGACTACAGACCGGAAGGAATTTATGTTAAGGCATATATATCGAAGAATATGTATTACAGGATATAATAAACGTAAATTTTGTGTTATAAAACAGGTATCAAACAGTACTATAAACAGTATCGTTATCTTCGAAAACAGGTATATATTAGTAAAAACCCTAATAAATCAAGCATTTCATATAGAATCAATTGACACTAGATATTGTGGATGGTATTTTAGTTCTACATATATCTAGTGATTTTTATATTGACGAAATGTTTTAAGTCTGCTAATATAAATTTTAGAGACTTTCAGCTAAAAAAATAAAATAAAATTCCTTTTATAAATAGGGAAGGGAGACTGTAACATATGATTAATGTAATTAAAAGAGACGGTAAGATCGTTGATTTTAACCTTCAAAAAATCAGTAACGCAATAACAAAGGCTTTTAAGGCGACCGAGAAATTCTATACCGACGACATAATAACACTGCTTTCTTTAAGGGTTACCGCGGATTTTCAGACCAAAATAAAGGACAATAAAATTCATGTTGAAGACATTCAGGACAGTGTCGAGCATGTGCTTGAGCAATCCGGATATACCGATGTGGCCAAGGCATACATACTCTATCGTAAAAACAGAGAAAAGATCCGCAATATGAAATCCACAATCCTCGATTATAAAGAAACCATAAACAGTTATCTTAAAGAAGAGGATTGGAGAGTCAAGGAAAACTCCACTGTAACCTATTCGGTTGGCGGTCTGATTTTGCATAACTCCGGAAAGATAACTGCCAATTACTGGCTGTCGGAGATTTACGACGAAGAAGTGGCCAATGCTCATAGAAATGCAGACATACATATTCATGATTTATCCATGTTGACCGGATACTGTGCAGGATGGTCGCTAAAGCAGCTTATTCAGGAAGGATTGGGAGGAATTCCCGGCAAGATTACTTCATCTCCTGCAAGCCATTTGTCTACTTTGTGCAATCAAATGGTTAATTTCCTCGGAATAATGCAGAACGAATGGGCAGGAGCTCAGGCCTTTTCTTCCTTTGATACATATTTGGCTCCCTTCGTAAAAGTAGACAATCTTTCATATAAAGAAGTAAAACAATGCATACAGTCCTTTGTATACGGGGTCAACACTCCAAGCCGCTGGGGAACCCAGGCTCCGTTCTCGAACATTACGCTGGACTGGACCGTGCCGGATGATTTGGCAGAGCTCCCCTGCATTGTAGGCGGCAGGGAAATGGACTTTAAGTATAAAGACTGCAAGAAAGAAATGGATATGATAAACAAGGCATTTATCGAGATAATGCTTGAAGGGGATGCCAACGGCAGAGGATTCCAGTATCCTATCCCTACCTATTCGATAACGAATGATTTCGACTGGTCCGATACCGAAAACAACCGTCTGTTGTTTGAAATGACCGCGAAATACGGAACACCGTATTTCTCCAATTATATAAACAGTGATATGAAACCGAGCGACATTCGTTCCATGTGCTGCAGGTTGCGTCTTGACCTGCGTGAACTCAGAAAAAAGACCGGCGGATATTTTGGTTCCGGAGAAAGTACCGGCTCCATAGGTGTTGTTACCATTAATATGCCCAGGATTGCTTATCTGTCGGATGATGAAGACGAATTCTTTGAACGCCTTGACAGAATGATGGATATTGCCGCCCGTTCGCTTAAAGTAAAAAGAGACGTAATAACCAAACTTATGAATGAAGGCCTTTATCCTTATACAAAACGTTATCTCGGCACTTTTGAGAATCATTTCTCAACAATCGGACTTGTAGGTATGAACGAGGCATGCCTGAACGCAAAATGGCTTCGTATGGATTTGACACATCCCGAAGCTGTGGAGTTTACCAAGAAAGTGCTTAACCATATGAGGGAACGGCTCTCCGATTACCAGGAGCAATACGGAGATTTGTACAACCTGGAGGCAACGCCCGCTGAATCCACCAGCTATCGTCTGGCAAAGCATGACAAGGAGAAATATCCGGACATCATAACCGCAGGAAAAGAAGGCGACACACCTTATTATACCAACAGTTCCCACCTGCCCGTAGGATATACGGAAGACATATTTGAAGCCCTCGATATCCAGGACGAACTTCAGACCTTATATACGTCCGGAACCGTCTTCCATGCTTTCCTCGGAGAAAAACTTCCCGACTGGCAGGCGGCAGCCAAACTGGTAAGGACAATTGCTGAAAATTACAAACTTCCTTATTATACCATATCGCCTACCTATTCCATTTGCAGGACCCACGGATATATTACCGGAGAGCACTTTACCTGTCCGGAATGCGGTGAGCCTGCCGAAGTTTACAGCCGTATAACCGGCTATTACCGTCCGGTTCAGAACTGGAATGAGGGCAAGGTTCAGGAATATAAGAACAGAAAACTCTACAGGATTGACAGATCAAGGAAAATGCCCGTAAGCCAGGGGAACAGGTGTGAAAGCCAGTTGATTTCCCATATGTCCGATACGGAGGACGGATTATATCTGTTCACCACCAAAACCTGTCCCAACTGTAAACTGGCCAAGGAATATTTAAAGAATATTTCCTATACCGTTATAGATGCTGAGGAAAATCCTGAACTTACAAGAAAATTCAACATACTTCAGGCTCCCACATTGCTTGAAATAAGAAACGGACAGGTTAAAAAATATGTGAATGCATCCAATATAAGAAAGTTTGCCGAAGAGCAGCTGGTAAGACTGTAGAGTTTAAAACATCATAAAAGTCATTCATATAATGTTGTACATTAAAACATAAGATCGATAAAATCCATACACCATAATATCATACACCAAACCAAAACACCTGTTGTGATTTATGTGCCTTTTGGCAAATATAAATTACAGCAGGTGTTCTTCTACTGTACAGGATTATAATGGGGATTCTTTTAAACACATTTCGATATTTATAATAAAAACATGAATTTAAAGCAAATTCCTACGGCACAGAGGCTGCAGCGTTTATTTAAAACTAAACTTACAAATTTAACGATTACCTGATACAGTAAAACTTGCTTACCTGAAACATGTGAGGTACAATAATAAAAATTAATAAAAGCCGGGAGGAAAAAATATGAGTTTAGCGGATCAAATTTTCATAAATATGTGCAAGGATATATTGGAGAACGGAACCAGCACCGAAGGGGAAAAAGTAAGGCCCAGATGGGAAGACGGTTCTTATGCTTATACCATTAAAAAGTTTGCGGTCGTAAATCGATATGATTTGTCAAAAGAATTTCCGGCATTGACCCTGAGAAAACTGGCTTTCAAAAGCTGTATCGATGAACTGTTGTGGATATGGCAGAAAAAATCCAATAATATAAAAGATTTAAACAGCCATATATGGGACAGCTGGGCGGACGAAAACGGTTCGATAGGAAAAGCCTACGGCTATCAGTTGGGCGTAAAACATAAATATAAAGAAGGATATATGGATCAGGTGGATCGTATTATTTATGACCTGAAAAACAATCCTTTCAGCAGAAGGATAATTGCGAATATGTATGTTCATCAGGATTTGCATGAAATGAACCTGTATCCCTGTGCCTACAGCGTTACATTCAATGTGACCAAAAAGCCGGGCAGCGACAAGCTGGTGCTGAATGCAATTTTAAATCAGCGTTCCAATGACGTACTTACGGCAAACAATTGGAACGTGTGCCAATATGCGGTACTCGTCCATATGCTGGCGCAGGTCTGCGGTTTTCAGGTTGGCGAACTGGTTCATGTTATAGCTGATGCACATATCTATGACAGGCATATACCTATCGTTAAGGAACTGATAACCCGTCCCACATATGACGCTCCTGAATTCCATATGAATCCGGATATAAAAGATTTCTATGAATTTACGGTGGATGATTTCGAGCTGAGAAATTATAAATACGGACCAAAAGTGGATATACCGGTGGCTATATAAAAGTATTTATTTTGTTGATAAAAAATATGTTATGGGAAGGTGATTGACATGAATATTATTGTGGCGGTGGATAAAAATTGGGCTATCGGATACAGAAACAAGCTTTTGGTGCAGATACCGGGCGACCAGCGTTATTTTCGTAAAATGACACTGCATAAAGCCGTAATCATGGGGAGAAGGACTCTGGAAAGTCTTCCCGGCGGGAAGCCTTTAAAAGACAGGCTGAATGTGGTCATTACTTCAAAAAATGATTATAAGGCGGACGGTGCCGTCGTTGTTCACAGTATTGAAGAAGCCCTTGCCGCCGTAAAGGAATACAAATCCGAAGACGTGTTTGTCATCGGCGGCGAAAGCATATACCGTCAAATGCTGCCCTTATGTGATGTGGCATATGTGACCAAGATTGATTACGCTTATAACGCCGATACTTATTTTCCTAATCTGGACAAGATGGATGACTGGGTTATGACGGAAGAGTCCGACGAGCAAACTTATCTTGATTTGATTTATACTTTTTGCAAATATCAGAGACAACTTTAGAAATTGTTAATATATTTTTTGTAAATTATTGATCTTTTTAACAATTTCATATAAAATACGGATAAAATTTTATGAAAGAGGGTTGGGAAATGCTGGATATCAAAATAACAAAAACCGGTACGCCTAAGAAGTTGCCCGACAAAGATGATCCTTTAAAATTCGGTACGATTTTTACGGATCATATGTTCGTCATGGACTATGATGAGGGAATCGGCTGGCATGACCCCAGGATAATTCCTTATCAGCCGATTAGCCTGGAACCGTCGGCCATGGTTTTTCACTACGGGCAGGAAATGTTCGAAGGTTTGAAGGCATATAAGACCGCGGACGGAAAAATATTGCTGTTTAGGCCGGATATGAATGCCAAGAGGGCCAATAAAACCTGCAGAAGGCTGGCTATGCCTGAAATCCCCGAAGAGGATTTTATACAGGCCATTAAAGAACTGGTCAAAGTAGATAAGGACTGGATTCCGACACGGGAAGGAACATCACTCTATATACGGCCTTTCATGATTGCAACGGATCCTTTCCTTGGGGTAAGGCCGTCCTATACATATAAATTTTTCATTATCCTGTCGCCTGTCGGACCGTATTATACTGAAGGAATTAATCCAGTAAAGATATGGATCGAAGATGAATATGTGAGGGCGGTAAAAGGCGGTACCGGTGAAGCCAAAACCGGCGGTAATTATGCGGCTTCACTGAATGCTCAGATTAAAGCCCATAACGAGGGATACTCCCAGGTTTTGTGGCTGGACGGTGTACACAGAAAGTATATAGAAGAAGTCGGTTCAATGAATATTTTCTTTAAAATAGGCGGAGTGATCGTAACACCGGAACTTTCCGGAAGCATCCTGCCGGGTATAACAAGGGATTCGGTTATAGCAATGAGCAGGAGTTGGGGCCTTAAAGTCGAGGAAAGACTTATTTCCATTGATGAAGTATACGAAGCCCACAAAAGCGGCGAACTGGAAGAAGTATTCGGTACCGGAACCGCTGCGGTAATATCTCCGGTAGGACAGCTGAGATGGAAAGATCATATTATGGAGATAAGCGGCGGAAATATCGGACCACTAAGCCGGAAACTATACGATAATCTTACCGGAATTCAGCTCGGAAAAATAAAAGATACATTTAATTGGACGGTTGAGGTGAAATAACAGTTGCATACCGGTCAAGATTGTTATAGGATGTATGTTATAGGATACTTATATAAATATTAAAAAGGAAGGTACGGGTTTAGGATGAACGAGCTGTATGCGGAAGCGAGTGTGAAGAGAAAAGATACCGTTGCTACCATAGGGCTTAGGATATTAATGATAATCGGTGTATTTGTCGGCCTGTTCCTGATTGTTGCCGGAAATTTGCTTAGTATTTTAGGTGCAGCCGTTGTGGTTTTGGTGTTTATCTTTTATCCCAGATTAAGCGTGGAATATGAGTATGTATTTGTAGACGGACAGTTGGATTTCGATAAAATAAGCGGAAAATCTAAAAGAAAAACAATGCTCCGTATAGATTTTGATCAGGTTGAAATAATGGCGCCGATCAATTCCTCAGCCCTGGACAATTATAAACATATGCAACTTGAAGAAAAGAACTTCACATCGCTGAATAAAGACTGTAAACCTTATGTTATTATTGTCAATTCGGGAAGTAAGAAATTAAAAATTCTTTTTGAACCTAATGAAAAAATGCTTTCCATGATTAAGCAGAAAAGTCCGAGAAAAGTGGCCAACTATTAAAATACAGCCTCTGCCCGGATATGATACATTTTCACATAATAAAATATATCAAAAGTCTTACCACAATTTATAAAAGAATATTTCAAAATACAAAAGGCCGTTTCATAATTGGCACATAAGCGGTATTACCATGCACTGACGATGTAGGAGGTAATACATCCATTATCTGAAATTATGAAACGGTCTTTTTATTTTTACAGAAAATTATAATATTTGAATTAGACTTTCATACTTCGGATAAAACTCTTTCTTTATTAAGGTTGACAAGGGTCGGATAATCAGATATACTTTTTAAAATAATTTAACGGTTAAGGACTTTTTAATAAGTATAAAACTGTCAATATCCAACAAAATGTATAATAAAGAAAGAGAGGAGTTTAGAAATGGCCCAAATCGTTGGCGAAGGAATTACATTTGATGACGTATTATTGGTACCGGCTTATTCAGAGGTATTACCTAAAGATGTGGATCTGACGACCTGGCTGACCAATAAGATTAAATTAAATATTCCGCTTATGAGCGCCGGAATGGATACGGTTACGGAGAATCGGATGGCCATAGCCATTGCCAGACAAGGCGGTATCGGTGTAATTCATAAAAATATGTCTATAGAAGCACAGGCACAGGAAGTGGACAAGGTAAAGAGATCCGAACACGGAGTTATAACGGATCCGTTTTATTTATCTCCGGAACATACTTTGCAGGATGCCAATGAACTGATGGCAAAGTACAGAATTTCCGGTGTGCCGATTACGGTAGGAAGGAAACTGGTCGGAATTATTACCAACCGTGATTTGAAATTCGAAGAAGATTATTCAAAGAAAATAAAGGAGTGCATGACTTCCGAAGGACTTGTCACCGCAAAAGAAGGTATTACCCTGGAAGAAGCCAAGCGCATATTAAGGGAAGCCAGAAAGGAAAAACTTCCTTTGGTCGACGATGACGGAAATCTTAAAGGATTAATCACCATTAAAGATATTGAAAAACAGATTAAGTATCCGAATTCAGCAAAGGACGGGCAGGGACGGCTTTTATGTGCCGCGGCTGTAGGTGTCACAAAAGATGTTATGGATCGTGTGGAGGCTCTGGTTAATGCAAAAGTAGATGCCATTGTCATCGATACGGCTCACGGTCACTCAGCCAATGTTATCCGAACGGTAAGAATGATAAGAGACGCTTATCCGGATTTACAGATTATTGCCGGAAATGTTGCTACCGGAGAAGCAACTTTGGATCTTATCAAAGCCGGTGCGGATGCCATAAAGGTCGGAATAGGACCGGGTTCCATCTGTACCACCAGAGTTGTCGCAGGCATCGGAGTGCCTCAGATAACGGCTATCATGAATTCTTACGAAGTGGCAAAACAATACGGAATACCTATTATTGCGGACGGAGGAATTAAATATTCGGGAGATATTACTAAGGCACTGGCAGCGGGAGCAAACGTATGCATGATGGGAAGCATATTTGCCGGATGCGATGAAAGTCCCGGAGAATATGAATTGTATCAGGGAAGAAAATATAAGGTATACCGTGGTATGGGATCCATAGCAGCCATGGAGAAAGGAAGCAAGGACAGATATTTCCAGACTGACGCAAAGAAGCTTGTTCCCGAAGGTGTGGAAGGTCGTGTGGCTTATAAAGGTACCGTCGAAGATACGGTATTCCAGCTTATCGGCGGATTAAGGGCCGGCATGGGCTACTGCGGAGCCAAGGATATACCGACACTTCAAAGAACCGGAAAATTCATAAAGATATCACAGGCAGGCTTAAGGGAAAGCCATCCTCACGACATCCATATTACCAAGGAAGCACCCAACTATAGTGTGGAAGAATAAACGGTTTAAAATTCCGCACAGATAACTCTTTAATATGAATGAGGATTTTATTCTGATGAAAAATCGCGTGACTGAATAACCTGATCGATGAAAAATTCGAAGCTTAACATTATACAGTAAATTAAAATATATGACAGCGTCAAGAAAAAGACACCGGTGTGACCGAAATAAGCACCGGTGCTTTTTTTATGCTTATATGTATTTTCAAAAAGATTTCCTTAATATTTTCATAATTCCTTCATGTATAAAAATTGCGTTCCGGCGGTGATTCCGGTTGAAAAAAATGCACAAAAACCCGTGAAAATTTTTTCATAACCAAAAATTATATACAAAATAAAAATTAATTACATCGATTATATTGTGCAAAAATTATATACTAAGTACAACAAAAAGAATGTAAGGAGGAAGGCGTATGAAAAAAGTAACGTGCTTCAGTGACAAGCATTACAAAATCGGTAAAATCGATAAAAAACTGTATTCATCGTTTACCGAGCATTTGGGCAGATGTATTTATTCGGGCATATATGAACCCGGCCATCCTGAAGCCGACGAAGACGGATACCGTAAGGACGTCATGGGCGTGATAAAAGAGCTTAATGTGCCTCTTATCCGTTATCCCGGCGGAAACTTTGTTTCCTGTTATGACTGGAAAGACGGTATCGGTCCCAAGGAAAACAGGCCCAAGAGGATGGATTATGCCTGGGCAAGCATCGAGACCAATGAATTCGGTATAGATGAGTTCTGCAGATGGGCGAGAAAAGTCGGAGTGGAACCTATGATTGCGGTTAACCTCGGTACCGGAAGCATAAAAGATGCGGGAGATCTGGTGGAATACTGCAATCATCCGGGCGGAACCTACTGGAGCGATCTCAGGGCAAAGAACGGAAGTCCGGAACCGTATAATGTAAAATACTGGTGCCTTGGAAACGAGATGGAAGGCAGCTGGCAGGCCGGTCATCTTTCCAGTGAAGACTATACAAAGAAAGCCCTGGAAGCCGCCAAAATAATGAAATGGGTGGATCCTTCAATCAAATTAATCGCATGCGGAAGCTCATATGAAATGCTGCCTACTTATATGGAATGGGACAGAGTCATGCTTACCGATCTTTATAAACATGTGGACTACATATCAACCCATTACTATACAATGAATTCGGGTCAGGGAATGGCCAATTTCCTTGCATCCTACAAGCAGCTTGATAATCATATCAAGAATACCGCACGGGTTATAGAATATGTGAAAGCCAAGAACCGTTTTAATAAGGATTTAAAGATTTGCCTTGATGAATGGAATGTATGGAATTTCCAGGATATCAAGCTTAAGTCGTTGGACGATCTTCAGGAACTGACCACCTTTGAAATGACTTCCGCCGACAAGTGGGAGATTGCGCCGCCTATTCTGGAGGAAAAATACAGCCTTCTGGATGCAATTGTAGTGGGCGGACTCGGTATTACCATACTGAATAATGCCGATACCGTTGAAATCGCCTGCCTGGCACAGCTAATTAATGTTATTGCACCAATTACAACCGTACGTAACGGTGGCCTGTTTAAACAGACGACTTATTATCCTTTCTACATGCTGAGCAAATACGGACACGGAACGGCCATGAAAGCCATCGTGGATGCTCCTACATATTCAACGGAATTCGGAGAACTGCCGGTTGCGGAACCCGCCGTCGTATATGACGAAGAAGCCGATGAAGTCCGTGTATTCGTATTGAATTGCAGCCAGGACGAAGACGTTGAATTCAGGCTTGAACTGCAGGGCTACGGTGATAAAAAGGTAAAGAAACACCTGGTGCTTACCGGAGACAATCTGGAAGCCCGCAATACGATTGACAATCCGAACAATGTAGTTATGAAAGAACTGGATGTATCGAAATATCCGGATACAAACGTAATCTTACCCAAACTGTCATGGAATGTCATAATATTAGGCTAAACTCTCCATTTTTCTGGATTAGGAGGACAAAATGAGTACTGAAGTTATTTTAAAAGCCGAAAACATATGCAAAAATTTCGGTTTGACCAAGGCTCTCGACAATGTATCGATAAACATAGAAAAAGGGAAAGTCATAGGGCTTATCGGTGAGAACGGATCCGGAAAATCTACATTGGCTTCTATAATTTCGGGAGTTTATCATCCGACATCGGGAAATATGGAATTTCAGGGGAAACCCTATAAACCGTCCGATATACTGGAAGCCCATCGGAACGGAATCAGCATGATTGCGCAGGAAATGGGCACCTTACCGGGCATACGGGTGGCCGATAACATTTTTCTCGGCAAGGAGCAAATGTTTTCAAAATACGGTATCGTAAACAGGAAAATGATGTATCATGAAGCAAAAAAAGCCCTTGAAAAAATCGGTATAACCGATATAGACCCGGCTGATTTCACCAGCAAATACAGCCTGGAAGACAGAAAGCTTATAGAAGTGGTCAGGGCTGTCTATTCCGACCCGGTTATTTTCATTGTGGATGAGACCACTACCGCTCTTTCACAAAGAGGCCGTAATATAATTTATAAACTGATGAAAGAGTTCAGGGATTCTAATAAGACGGTTCTTTTTATCTCCCATGACCTGGATGAAATAATGCAGGTTTGCGATAAGTTAATCGTATTAAGAGACGGTGTCCTGATAAAGGAACTGGAAAAAGAAGAGTTTGAAGAAGAAAAAATCAAAGAGCTGATGGTCGGAAGAAAACTGACTGAAAATTATTATCGTAATGATTACGACGGAAGTTTTGATGATGAAGTGGTTCTGAAAGCCGATAATATCTATGTGAAAAATGCGCTGGAAGGTGTTTCGCTGGAATTACACAAAGGGGAAATATTGGGAATCGGCGGACTGACCGATTGCGGAATGCATGAACTGGGGAAAGTGCTTTTTGGTATCCATAAACCCTTATACGGTTCCGTAACGTTGGGAAACGGAAAGGAGATAAGTTCGGTTAAACAGGCTATAAAAAACAGAATTGGCTATACATCCAAAAACAGGGATCAGGAGTCGCTGATTCTGAATGCAAGCATATTGGATAATACCGTATTACCGTCTCTGTCTAAAATCAGTAAAGGCGGATTGATTTTCAGGAGAATGGAAAAACAGTTTACGGACAGGCAGGTAAAAAATCTCAGAATTAAATGCCGGGAAATCACTCAGGACGTCAGGGATTTAAGCGGCGGTAATAAACAGAAGGTTGTTTTCGGCAAATGGCTGGGTAACGAGTCGGAAATATTTATACTGGATTGTCCTACAAGAGGTATAGACATCGGAGTTAAAGCTTACATGTATCAACTTATGTACAGGCTTAAAAAGGAAGGCAAATCAATCATTATGATTTCGGAAGAATTGCCGGAATTAATCGGTATGAGTGACCGGATAATGATTTTGAGCAAAGGACGACACAGAAAGACATTTGAACGTTCTGAAGATTTGAGCGAATCTTTGATCATTAAAGAAATGCTATAGAAAGGCAGGATTTATATTTCAATGGAGGCTGAAGCTAAATTAAAAGTCGGTAAGGCAGACGGTAAAAGCTTTGTGGAGATTATAAATAAGCTTGTCCCCTTTCTAGGGCTGATTATTATGATCCTGTTTTTTCAGATTGCCGGTGACGGCAAACTGTTAACCAGAGGAAATATTACAAGCATAATCAATCAAACGGTGTATGTGGCTATCATAACCTGCGGAGCCGTTTTCGTGTATTCCCATGGCGGTATGGATATATCCTACGGAGGAGTTATCGGTTTTTCCGTACTTATTTCGATTTTGGTTGCCAATATGGGAGCACCGTTTATAGTAGTTATTTTTACCGGTATAGCGTCCGCCCTTGTATGGTTTATACTTAATGGAGTAGTATCAGTATATCTGAATGTTTCTCCTTTCATCACATCCTTAAGTATTATGTACATGTGCAGGGGCATATTAAATACGGTATGTGCTGCGAAAAAATACAGCGTTCCCGTATACATGTACAGTTATGATACATGGACCGTAAAACTGGTTACGCTGGCGGTGGTATATATTGTCTGTTATCTGCTCTTTGAAAAAACCGGTATCGGTAAAGCCAATAAAGCGATAGGAGGAAATGATGTCGCCGCCCAACTGGCCGGAGTAAATGTGAAGGCTACCAGGATGCTTTCATATATAATAAGCGGAATTACAGTGGGCATTGCCGGAATAATTCTCATGCTGAGGGCGGGCAGTGTCAGCACGTCCACGGGACAGGGACTTGAAATGAATGTAATTACTGCGATGGTTCTCGGGGGTGTTCCTCTTTCAGGCGGTTCAAGGGTGAAAATGCTCGGTGCTTTAATCGGCAGCTTTTCCGTCATAATACTTCGTAACGGATTGATTATTCTTGGAGTAAACGAGCGAGTAATCGAAGGTATTCAGGGGCTGGTTTTGCTGCTTCTTGTTTTCCTGACTTATACAAAGAACAAAGATGGTATTTTAAACTAATAAAATTAAAAATGGCAACTAATAAAATTAAAAATGGTAGGAGGAATATTATGAAACGAAAGATTATCTCTGTTTTATTAATTTTGGTTATGGTTTTGTCACTTGCCGGATGCGGCAACAAATCTTCAGACAAGGGTACGGAGACAAATAATACAAGCAATACGGACAAGACTGAAAATACCAATACTTCCGATAATTCGTCTGATACGAAAGATCAGATATGGGGCGGCAAAACAGGTGAAACCAGCGGTACTGAAAATGCTGAGTTCACAATCGGTGTAGTCATTCATACGACAACCGACTTCCTGTGTTCCAAGTTAAAGGCATATTCCGATTATATAGGAAAAGCGTTTAATGTAAAATTCAACTATTATATCATCGAGAATTTTGCGGATGAAACCTATCTGGCTGCAATCGAAAACCTGTGCGCGCAGGGAGTGGACGGGGTTATTACAACCAACTTCTCCGGAACCGCCGTATTGCAAGGTTTGAAAATCTGCGAGGACAACGGTGTTTACTTGGGTATCGGCTGGTCACAGGTTGATGAAAGAATCAAGGATCAGGTATATGCAAGCAAATATTTTGTTGGCGGTTCTTATGAATCCGACTATAAGGCCGGATATGACATTATTACAAGTCTTATTGACGCCGGCTGCACAAATATAGCCGCTATAGGTTATGAGCCCGGTATCACATGCCATGACAGACGTTGGGAAGGCATGATGGCGGCATTTGAAGATCATCCGGAAGTTAAAAAAGCCGGTGAGTACAGAGGCCTTGAATTTACTAAAGCCGTTGAGGACTTTTTGGCATCCGACGACACTATTGACGGTATAGCCATTACCTTGCTGGGAATCGAATATACTCAGGAACCTATAAAGTCTGCGGGCAGAGAAGGACAAATAAAAATCGCGTTCTGTGATTTCTCCGAGAACTGCCAGGAGGGTCTCGACAGCGGCTTTATAACCAGTGCCGTAGGCGGACAGTATGTAGATATAGCATTCCCCTTCATCTTTATGTACAATACATTACTGGGAACACCGTTGTCTGAAGAAAAAGTGGAAGTACCCGTTAACTTCATTACCTGCAAGACAGGCGAAGAATTCTCCAACTATATGAAATACTTGCATAATGACGGAGTTTATGCATGGACTGTTGACGAATTAAAACAGGTAATCAAAAAATATAATCCTGACGCCACAGCCGACGATCTGCTTAAGATGGGAGCCGATTACAGTATCGATGACGTCATGGCCAGACATGCAAATCAACAATAAGCACCTACAGAATCAGAAAGGGAGAAAGCAATGACTGCTTTGTCTGCAAAGATAAAAAATATATTTAAAGTACTTTTATTGCCGATAGTGGTATATGTGATGTTCTTCATCCTGTCCGGAGGGAAGTTCGGCAAGTCATCCAGTTTGCTGATGAACCTCAAGCAGACTTTGGCACCGACCCTTATATCTTTTGCGATGTGCAGCAATATACTTTGCGGAAGAATGGATTTGAGTGCCGGAGCGGTTGTCATGCTGGCATCCATGTTCGGAGCAAAAGTCGTATATGTCTATAATATCGGATTGATACCGTTTGCGCTTATAGTCGTAGGTGCGGGAGTGGTATTAGGTACTTTATCCGGTATCATGTACATGGTTTTGAGGGTGCCGGCCATAGTTACGGCCCTTGGGGTATGCATGATATACGAAACATTGTCAAACCTGACCAGCATATCATGGGTTACCGCCATAAAGGGAGAGACAACTACTTTGGGCCGTTATCCTTACTGCCTGATAATTTTTGCGATAATGTTCGTATTGTTTTATATAATCTTCAATTACACCAAACTCGGTTACAATATAAGGGCCTGCGCAAGTTCGCAGCAGATAGCAAAAAGCAGCGGTATAAATACCAAAAAAACAGCTTTTATGTGTTATGCCGTTTCATCCCTGTTTCTCGGAGTGGCCGCATTACTGAGAATATCCATACAGGGATCCATCGACACACCAATGTATATGTCCAGTACAAACATTATATTTAACTGTATGTTGGGTATTTATGTGGGACTGGCATTGGAGCAATACTGCAACTTACTGATTGGTATTTTTATCGGTAACTTTGTCATGAACATGCTGACAACAGGATTATTGAGCCTGGGGTTATCGGCATCCCTGCAGAACACGGCATCCGGAGTTTTCCTGCTTATTATAATGATCTTTACATACAATTATCAACGGGTAATGGACTATATAAGCGACAGGAAAGAACGTTATTTATTGATTAAGCAGAAAAATCTATAAAAGTTAAAACAATGGCACCCGGCTGTTTACATAAATTCCTTGATATGGCTTGGGTGCCATTGTATAATTAATTATTAAAAACTTTTTGTCGAATTGGGAGATGAAAGATGATTAAGGTTCTGTTGGTTGACGATGAGAAGCTGGCATTGGATTATCTCGAAAATATTATCGATTGGGAATATTACGGTTTTAAACTGGTTGGCGCCACTGTAAATGCCGAAAAAGCTTTGAGCATTTACCGCAAATACAGACCCGAACTGATAATATCCGACGTAAAAATGCCCGGAATGAGCGGAATAGATTTTGCTCAAACCATCAGGGAAAATGACAAGAATTCCCGAATTCTGTTTTTGTCAGGGTATCGTGATTTTAATTATGCAAAACAGGCAATCCGTCTTGGGGTGGATGATTATTTGCTGAAAAGCGACATCGATGAAGAATCTTTTCTTAAAAAAATTCTTAAGTTAAAAGAGGAAATAGAGAAGGAACAGTCAAAGAATCATTATACCACCAGCATAATTTTACAGGAATTGTTTCAGAAAAATACGGATGAAAAGCGTTATAAGGGAATACTGGACGAGGACGAATATGTAAAAATCCATAAAAAATATTATTATCTTATACTCGCGATGAAGACGGCACCCTGTTTTATATACGAGTATATCTCAAACGACAATGAAGACAAATCCCTTGATGATTTTGAACTGAAAAAACTGTGTGACGAACAGTCAACCGACGAAACATTTAAAACCATATCGTTTTTTCCCATAGGTAACGGAGAATATCTGTTAATTCTTGATATGACGGAAAATATCATATCGCAGGCTGAAATATATAACAGGCTTTATAAATTTGCTTTAAGAATTTATAATAATATTAACTGTAATTCCGGATCCTATTTTGCTTTTTATTATGCAAAAGGCAGCAGTGTGCGTCAGTTCGGAAGGTTTTACACAAATAACAAAGAGCAGCTTATGGTACGCTATGTCAAAGAGCAGACCCAGGTCATTGAATTGAAAAATAAAGAAGAACTGGACAAAAAATATCAAAATCTGAATGTACCGTCCGTATCGGCAGATGAGATTTACAGAGACATAAAGAATACGGCGGTGGCAAAAGTTAATCAGTACATAGATAAAATAAAGCTCTCTATTGAACAGGAAGATTATTATATTTATTTATGGTATGTCAGGAATATAATCGAAGCCTTAAGCAGGTTTGAGAAGTTCTTAATAGGGGAAAAAAGCGGACGGCAGTTTCTTCTGTCGGAAACCAACGTGTCTTTTAATCCCTGGAATCCCAACAACATAGTCGAATATTTTCAGTATAAGCTGGATCAAATCAGAAGCATCTCCAATGAATCAAAACACAATGCGTATTCAAGGGTAATTACGGAAGCGATTAAATATATTCAGAAGAATTATTCGCGTATGGATTTATCACTCGAAAGCATCGCAAACCATGTAAATCTCAGCGTTTCATGGCTTTCCACTAAATTTAAGGATGAAGTGGGTGTAGGTATAAACGATTTTTTGAACAATCTGCGTATTCAAAAGGCAATGCAGATGTTTGACAGCAGGGATTATATGATATACGAAGTGGCGGAAAAAGTGGGTTTCACATCAAGCCAGTACTTCAGTAAGATATTTAAGCAACTGACAGGATTAACTCCCAATGAATATAAAAGGGAAACAAGTCATGAATAGATCCGGGTTTTAACTTGCAAGTTAAGTTTTATGTGAAAATGGGAAGTTAAGATGTTTTATGCGGTTATAAAGAAAAAATATCGGGGAAGGACAGTATAATGAAACTGAAAACAAAACTTCAATTGTCCCAGTTGTTGGTTTTTGTCGTTATATTTTGCGCCCTGACGATTATCCTGCCAAATATAATTTATATTTCCGCCAGAAAAACCGAAAGAGAAAAGGCTATGAGCTTTAACGAGCAGATAATGATGCAGGTGGACAATTGCTTCGAGGAATTAAAAAGATTTGCCTCTGTTGTGTCAAAAGACGAAGAACTGAACAGGCTTTTGCATGAATATTTGGAGGAACCTTCAAAAAAGACGGAGGCAAAGATCCGTCTGTATTTATCGAAACTTATAATTACGGATAATGTTCCTTCCTATCGGGTATTGGGGATTTACGTCGATGTTTATACCGGATATGAGAATATCGGATTCACAACGGTCGGACTTTCTTCCGCCGTGGTAAGCCATATGAAACAGGTGGTTTTACCGATTTATGAAAAGAACAAGTCTATAGATATGTACATAGAACCTTTTCCGTTCGAAAAAGGGGAGTCGAAATCACTGTTCGGAAGCGGATTTTCGATGGTATACGGTTTTATACATAATTATAAAAAGAACGGAATCACCGGGAGCATTTCTATTATTTCATCCTTCGACGAGATTATTTACATAGTCGAGAACATAAGTGATTACAGTAAGGACTATTTGTTTCTGACCGATGATAATATACGGGTTAAACCGAGTGTATCCAACTCCCGCATTGATCCGGAACTGGTACTCAATAATCTTGTTTACGGAAAAAGTTTCAAAGAGGGGTATTATCAGGATGCCGACAGCGTGTCAACCGTAAGAATATCGCAGCACGGCAACTGGAAGCTGATAAGCAGGCTTACCAGGAAAGATATAATAAGCAATAACCGTTCTTTGATATTAATGGTGGAAATTTTGATGGCCCTGTTCGGTATTTTTATCGTCGCGATTATGGTACCGATTGTAAAACGGTTTACCAAACCCCTGGGAGAACTGTCAAGACAGATGGAGGAAATTGCCAACGGAAATCTTGATGTTAAAGTAAGGGTTTATACAAAAGATGAGATAGGTGAAGTGGGAGAAGCTTTTAATATAATGGCGGACAAGCTCAAGGATATCATCGACAAGCTGATTGAAAAAGAAAAGCTGGAGGAAACCATGCGGTACAGCTTATTGATTTCGCAGGTAGATCCTCATTTCATCTATAATACCATGAATACAATTACGTATCTTGCCCAAAAAGGAAGAAATCAGGATGTTATTGCGGTTAATAAAGCAATGATTGAAATACTGAAAGACAGGTTGCGGATAGAAATAGCGGACATATACGATACGGTGGAACAGGAGGTCAGTGTCGTAGAAAAATACCTGATTATTCAAAATTATCGCTATGAAGGAACTTTTAAGACAAAAATTATTGTTCCCGAAGAAGTAAGACATTATCTGATAGCGAAAAATCTGCTGCAGCCTCTTGTGGAAAATGCGTTAATTCACGGTATTTTGGCAAATAAGGATGAAAACGGGGAAATATTGGGCGGCTGTATTACAATAAAAATCATCAGAGAGAACGACCGGCTTGTCATCACCGTTCAGGATAACGGGGCGGGTATGTCTGTTGAGGTAATAAATAAGATTGAAAATTATTCAAAAACCCAGCATCGCGGTACGAACATCGGAATACGGAATATCCGCGAAAGAATAAAATATATCTACGGCGACGGGCAAAGCTTTAAAATCCGGTCCAAAGTGGGTGAGGGAACCTGCGTAACGCTTAAGCTGCCTATTATAGAAGAATCCAAACCTCGTAAATAACCGGTTAAATGAAGAAAATATATTGTAGGCGGATGTTTCTGCCGTATAATAATGCCGGATTGCAGTTATTATATCCGGTAAAAAAACAGGCTGTGATATATGTTGTCATAGACGGACATTTACATTTGTCCGCTATATGGCGCGAATATCACAGCCTGCATTCATTATTAATAAACCGACAACCTGGTTGCATTTACGACAGTTCTTGTTTTCTGATGGCTTTTTTGCAATCGTTTTCTCCCACCATCTGTACCTTTAGCATATTGGTGGTTCCCGAAACCCCCAGCGGTACGCCTGCGGTCATAACGGCCAGTTCGCCTCTTTTTATATATCCGGCTTTTTCCACGGCCTGTATGGCATGATCAAATAATTCAAAAGTATCGTGCTCCAAAGGCAAAAGAAGCGGCTTTACACCCCATATCAGATTTAACTGTCTGTATACGACAGGATCGGTTGTACAGCCCATTATAGGACACTTAGGACGGTGTCTGGATATCATTCTGGCTGTTTTGCCGGAAGTTGTTACCGTAATAATCATTTTGGCATTCAGGGCATGGGCGGTCGTAACCGTAGAACGGGATATGGCGTCGGTAATATCGGGATTGGTCGGCATTTCCCGTTGATTGAAACGTTTTTCATAGTCTATATCGGCTTCTGTACGAAGCGTAATTCTTACCATGGCTTTCAGTGCTTCCACCGGATAATCACCGGCTGCGGTTTCTCCGGAGAGCATAATCGCACTGGTTCCGTCATATATGGCATTGGCCACATCGGTTATTTCGGCCCTGGTAGGCCTCGGATTTTTAATCATGGAATCCAGCATCTGGGTGGCCGTTATAACCGGCTTTCCGCTCTTATAAACCTTTTTGATAATTTGTTTTTGCAGGGAGGGCAGTTCCTCATATGGGATTTCCACGCCCATATCTCCGCGGGCTATCATGATGCCGTCCGCTTCTTCGATAATTTCATCTATATTTTTAATTCCCTGCAGATTTTCTATTTTGGCGATTATTTTTACAGGAGAATTGTGTTTATTGAGCATTTTGCGGATTTCACGCACATCGTCGGCAGATCTTACAAATGAAGCCGCTATGTAGTCAAATCCCTGCTCTATGGCAAACAGTATGTCTTCCCTGTCCTTTTCGCTTATATAAGGCATGGACAGGTTCACTCCGGGTACATTTACTCCTTTATTGTTTGACAAAAAGCCGCTGTTGTTAACCCTGCAGGTAATGTCCGTGGAAGTAACCTCAACAACAGTCATTTCGATTAGGCCGTCGTCGATTAAAATTCTGGCTCCCGGATCCACATCATATACGAGGCTGGGATAGCTTATCGAAACCTGAGTTTCGTCACCCTCTATGTCTTTTGTGGTCAGTTTAAATAGTTGACCGGCCTTAAGCTGTATTTTTTTGTTTTTAAAGGTCCCTATCCTGATTTCGGGACCTTTTGTATCCAGCAGGGTGGCTACAGGAATATTCAGTTCTTCCCGGTATTTTTTTATCATTTTCAGGCGTTTAAGATGTTCTTCATGATTAGCATGTGAAAAATTAAATCTGGCCACATCCATGCCCTCAAGAATAAGTTGTTTGATTATTTCTTCGTTGTCTGTTGAAGGACCTAAAGTGCAAATAATTTTTGTTTTTCTCATAATTTCTCCGTTTCTAAACTAATTTTTAAGTTTCCAGTAAATTTTATTTTTCTTTTAAGTTATAATATGAATTTTTTGTCATTAAGACATATCCATTATTAGCAAGTATATATAAGTATATTCAATTTATAAGTTTAAGCCGCGAATTTTACGGTATTTAATACCTGAACGGCGCTTAAGGCGAAGATAAACCAAATACAGGATAAGGCTGCCAAGCAGGATTATGAAAATAATCAATATGGCACAGTGAAGAAAGAAAGTTGCCGGTAATATATTGATAACCGGATCGGTTACAGGATCGAAAATCCAGTAATCGTTGTCAAAAAATATCTTGTGAAATATCACAAATGCCTTATCGAAATCTATGGCCAAACATAAGGCGATTATTACCGGCAGCGAACAAGATACCAGAGAAGAAACCGCCAGATATGAATAGTCTCTTTTGCGTGATTTATATACAATAATTATAACGGCAGCCATCAATAAAACGGCGCCCAGGATGTAAAAGAAAGTAAAAATGTCCTTTACTTCTTTAAAATGCTGAAGCCCCGAGGCAGAGGACTCCAGGGTGGGGAAGGAAAGATTTCCCCTGTAAAAAGGAGAAGAATAATCAATCAGGGCATTATAATTGGCAATAATTTCAGACTTAGGATATCCTGAAGTTTCAGGTATATCCAGTAATTTAACATCCAGATAGTATAAAGGCCTGAAATTAACTGTAAAAACTACTCCGATTGACAGAAACAGCAGAAAAAAGATTAAACCTATTAAAAAATCCGTTTTCTTAAATCTTTTAATCCTTCTCATATGGCTTCTCCTTATGCGTCACATACGAATTATAGTATAATTTGAAAAGCTTTTCAACAGTATAATTTGGGTGATTAATGATCCGGGTCCTGAACATTAGCAGTTGTTATAAGTTAAATTAGAAATAATAAGTTGTGTTTCAATATCAGGTAAGTTAATATCAGTATAGAATATCAGTTAAAGGAAGTGTAAGAATGAGAGCAATTATAAGCGTCTCGGATAAAAGCGGAATTGTCGAATTTGCAAGGGAACTTGTCGGGCTCGGAGTCGAAATTATTTCAACCGGAGGTACATACAGAACCTTAAAGGAAGCACAGATTCCGGCAACCGAAGTTTCTGAGATTACCGGTTTTCCCGAATGTCTGGACGGCCGGGTGAAAACGTTGCATCCCGCGATACATGCCGGTCTGCTTGCCATGAGAAGCAATCCTTCTCATATGAAGCAGCTTGCCGATCTTAAGATAGAACCTATAGACCTGGTGGTTGTTAATCTTTATCCTTTTAAGAAAACGATTCTAAAAGACGGGGTTACCAGGGAGGAAGCGGTCGAAAATATCGATATAGGAGGGCCCACCATGCTTCGTGCCGCCGCAAAGAATTACCAGGATGTGGCTGTGGTGGTGGATCCCAAGGACTATGACAAGGTTTTGACGGAGCTTAAAGAAAACGGGGAAGTTTCGTTGGATACAAAATTTTATTTGATGCATAAGGTTTTCATGCATACAGCGGCATATGACGCCATGATTGCGGATTATTTAAAGAAAGAGAGAAAGGACGATTCCTTCCCCGAAACCCTTACTTTGACCTTTGAAAAAGTACAGGATATGAGATACGGCGAGAACCCTCACCAGAAAGCTGCTTTTTACAGGGAAGTCGGCAAGAAAAAGGGTTCAATCACGGATGCTGTTCAGTTGAACGGCAAGGAGTTGTCCTTTAATAATATAAACGATACCAACGGCGCTCTGGAGCTTCTGAAAGAATTTGACGAACCTACGGTAGTGGCATGCAAGCACGGAAATCCCTGCGGTGTCGGAAGCGGGGAAAATATATACGAAGCCTGGAAAAAGGCCTTTAGTGCGGACAAGGTTTCGATTTTCGGAGGAATAGTTGTTTTAAACCGGCAACTGACTTTGGAAATTGCCCAGGAAATGAAGGAAATATTCCTGGAAGTGGTTGTGGCGCCTTCTTACGAAGAAAAGGCCCTGGAGCTGCTGAAAACGAAGAAAAACCTGCGGCTTTTGCAGCTTGAGGATATCGGGACGCCTCAGGATCCGGCAGCTTATGACCTGAAGAAGGTAAACGGAGGTCTTATTGTACAAACCATCGACAGCAAACTGTTACCTGAGGGAGAATTAAAGGTAGTGACAGACCGTGCACCGTCGGAAAAAGAAATGGAGGATCTCCTTTTCGCATGGAGAGTTGTAAAATACGTAAAGTCCAACGGAATCGCACTTGCAAAGAACAAGCAGACCATAGGTATCGGACCCGGACAGGTAAACAGGATATGGGCTGCAAAACAATCCATAGAGCATGCGGCCGAATTGATTGATGCCGATATCACCAAAGGAGCGGTATTGGCTTCCGATGCCTTCTTCCCCTTTGACGATTGCGTGGAAGCCGCTCACAAAGCAGGAATAACCGCCATCATACAGCCCGGCGGATCCATACGGGACGAGGATTCAATAAAGAAATGCAATGAATACGGTATCGCAATGGTATTTACCGGAATGAGGCATTTCAGACACTAAGAGAATAATTATATAAACCGAATACAAGAGTAAAAGAACATCTGCCGTGATTTTGGCATCATAACCGGACGGTTTAATGTCCGCTGGATGAAAATAATCACGGCAGATGTTTTTTTATAATGTATAACTGATATATACGCTGAATCTGTAATATGAAACAATCACCTGAGCAAATCAAATCGATAAGACGGTGAATTAATGTAACATTACGGTTGTACCGGTCTGCCGTGTTATCACAATATCCTTCATTTTAGAACAGTTTTTTAATGAAAAATTGTTAAAGCAAAAAACGGTGCCAGGTGCCGATTGCCGGTACACCTGACACCGCTTTTTGTTACAATCATACTACTCTTTATAACTTTTATATATTACATAATCAAGGTGTTACATATATATATAAAAATTATATCAATAGTCCTGATTATAACTTTCTCACATTGGCAGCCTGAGGGCCTTTTTCCCCTTCAACAACTTCAAATTCGACCTGATCGCCTTCTTCAAGCGTTTTGAAGCCGTCCATTAAAAGAGCGGAAAAATGTACGAATACGTCATTTCCCTCTTCATCGGAGATAAAACCAAAACCCTTCTTTGCGTTAAACCATTTTACTGTGCCCTTTTTCATTAAAAAAGCCTCCTAAAACTTAAAAATAATTCCATTACCACGATTGAGTAATGATAGTCTAAACTTAACATAATTGAAGTAAAAAGTCAAACCATCTTTGTTATAAATTACAAGATTATAAAAAGTTATGAAATGACAAAAAAATATTTTTATGTTATCATGAATAAGTACTTTATATATATTGTTATACTTAATAATATTGAATATGTATTGTTTCAATACAATTTTAAGAAAAAAATTGGAAATAATTCTTGCAAAATACTCGGAATGTTATATATGATTATATCTATAATAAATATTTGAGTAGGAGGAAAAAGTATGAAAATTGAAATACCTTCCCAGTATCAAATAATTATAGAAGAAAAACTTGATGATGTAAGCGGATGGGGAGCATATCTCGTGCATAAAAAATCCGGTGCCAGGATAGCTCTGATAAGCAATGACGATGATAACAAGGTATTTTATATCGGTTTCAGAACGCCGCCTAAAAACAGTACCGGTGTCGCCCATATTATTGAACATAGTGTATTGTGCGGTTCAAAGAATTTCCCGGCAAAGGATCCGTTTGTCGAACTGGTCAAAGGGTCGCTTAACACCTTTTTAAATGCAATCACTTATTCGGACAGGACCGTTTATCCGGTGGCAAGCCAAAACAATCAGGATTTTAAAAATCTGATGCATGTATATCTGGATGCCGTTTTTTATCCGAACATATACCGGAGAAAAGAAATATTCGGTCAGGAAGGCTGGCATTATTCCCTGGATGATGAACAGGACGAGCTTAAGATTAACGGAGTCGTATATAACGAAATGAAGGGAGCTTTTTCTTCTCCCGAACAGCAGTTACTCAGGATGAACTTCAATTCTTTGTTCCCGGATACTCCGTACGGGGTGGAATCGGGCGGTGATCCGGATTATATTCCCAAACTTTCATATGAAGAATTTCTAGAGTTTCACAGGACTTATTACCATCCTTCCAACAGTTACATTTTCTTATACGGAGATATGGATTTTAACGAGAGGTTAACGTGGCTCGATAAGGAATATTTGTCCCGCTTCGATTATTTGAAGGTCGATTCGGAGATACCTTTGCAGAAAGGGTTTGATAACCTTAAGGAGGTAGAAGATTTTTATTCTCTCGGAGAAGGAGAAAACGAAAAAGATAATACCTATCTTAGCCTGAATGTTGCCATTGGAAGCTCAAAGACAAAAGAGCTCAACCTGGCATTCCAAATCCTTGATTATGTGCTTTTTGACGCGCCCGGGGCACCGGTAAAACAGGCTCTGCTGGACAAACAAATCGGTAAAGATATCTTCAGCCAGTATCTTACGGATTATCTTCAGCCCGTACTTTCGGTGGTGGCAAAAAATTCGGACGAGGATAAGAAGGATGAATTTTTGTCGGTAATCCGCAACACTTTATCAAAACTGGCAAACGAAGGATTAAATGAGAGGTCGCTTCAGGCCGCCATAAATTATTTTGAATTTCAGTATCGTGAAGCCGATTACGGGTCATTCCCCAAGGGACTTATATACGGGCTTCGTGTATTGGGAAGCTGGTTGTATGACGACACCGATCCGTTCCGGAATCTGAAGGATTCGGTTTATTATGACATGCTGAAAAAGCGGATTAATACGGGATACTTTGAAAAACTTATCAGGGACTGTTTGCTGAATAACAACCATGCAACCCTTGTCGTATTAAAACCTCAGGTGGGGCTCAATAAAATCCGTGAAGAGAAATTAAGGAAGGAACTTGCGGCTTATAAGGCCGGCCTTTCAAAGGAAGAAATCCGTAATATAATCGAGGAGACCAAGGCTTTACGCAAGTATCAGGAAACACCTTCCACCAGGGAGGAACTGGAGAAAATACCTGTATTAACCAGGGAAGATATAGATCCCAAGCCTCAGCCCATTTATAATGAGGAAAAAGAAATAGAAGGTGTAAGAGTTATCCATCATGATATATTTACCAATGAGATTGCATACATCAGACTGTTGTTCGATTTAAAGGACATACCGACGGAACTTCTTCCTTATGTTTCCTTATTGTCTTTTGTATTAGGCTATGTGGATACCGAAAATTACAGCTATCTTGAATTTACTAACGAAGTAAATCTGCATACCGGCGGACTGGATACCAATGTCATAAGCTTTTCCGTAAAAGGCGGTACCAACGAATATCTGCCCAAATTCGAAATAAGTACGAAAGTGTTGTACGACAAGATTCCCGAAGCTTTCAGGCTTATAGAGGAAATGATTTACCGTACAAAAATCGAGGATTATAAACGGCTTAAGGAAATCATCGATGAAGTCAAATCCAGGATGGAGATGAGATTCAAGTCTGCGGGACATTCGGTGGCGGTAAACAGGGCAATGTCCTATTATTCCGAACACGGTTTATTTAAGGAAGTTACCCAGGGAATATCATTTTATGAGTTCCTTGAAAATATAACCGCTGGTTATGAGCGGATGAAAGATACCATAATCGGAAAACTTAATGATTTAATTGAAATGATATTCGCCAGAAGCAAACTGTTGGTAAGCATAACCGCGGATGAAGCGGGATATAAGCTATTTTCAGAAAGTTTTGCGGCTTTTGCCGCCGGACTTAAGGAAAATGTTCCAAAAAGCATTTTCTGCGGATACAGCGCTATGCCGCTGGTTCCAAAGTGCCTGAACGAAGGTTTTAAAGCCGCCATGCAGGTTCAGTTTGTAGCCAGGGCAGGAAATTTCTATAACAAAGGGTATAAATATACCGGAGCCCTTAAAATTCTTCGGACTATATTAAATTATGACTATTTGTGGAACAATTTAAGAGTCAAAGGAGGGGCTTACGGATGCATGAGCGGCTTCTCCGGTGTGGACGGTGACGTATACTTTGTGTCTTACAGGGATCCGAATCTTAAAGAGACCAACGCGGTATATGAGAGCATACCTGAATTTGTAAGGAATTTTACGGCGGACGAAAGAGATATAACAAAGAGCATAATCGGTACCGTAAGCAGCCTTGATACTCCTTTGACCCCGCAGGCAAAAGGGTCAAGATCCTTAAGTGTTTATCTGTCAGGTCAGACTTATGAGGATTTGATTAAAGAACGGGAGGAAATCATTAACGCAACCCAGGAAGACATACGTGCCCTTTCCGATTTAATTAGGGCTGTCCTGGATGAGGGTTATATATGTGTTATCGGAAACGAATCAAAAATCGAAGAAAACAGTGACTTGTTCAGGGAAGTAAAAAATCTTATGAAGGGGATTTAAAAAGAAATAATATTTGATTATAATCATACTTTAATTACAGCTTAATTGCACAAGGTGAGGGAAATTATGAACGACAACAAGACAAAATCGGGATTTGTTACCTTAATCGGAAGACCGAATGTTGGCAAATCCACTTTAATGAATTATCTGATTGGCCAAAAAGTAGCCATTACATCCGATAAACCTCAGACGACAAGAAACAGAATAAGAGCCATATATACCGACGAACGGGGGCAGATAATATTTGTCGACACACCCGGTATTCATAAAGCAAAAAATAAGCTGGGGCAATATATGGTCAGTGTCGCAGAAAAAACCCTTCGTGAAGTGGATTTGGTATTATGGCTGGTGGAACCGGCCACTTTTATCGGCGCCGGAGAAAGACATATAACGGAGCAGCTGTCAAAGATTAACACGCCCGTTATTCTGGTCATCAACAAAGTGGATACGGTTAATAAAGGAGATATACTCAAAGTTATCGAGACATATAAGGATATCCATAAATTTGCGGAAATCGTGCCTGTATCCGCCATAAACGGTGACAATACGGGAGAACTGCTCAAGGTAATATTTGATTATCTGCCTGAAGGCCCCATTTATTATGATGAAAATATGGTGACCGATCAGCCTGAGCGCCAGATTGTGGCCGAATTGATCAGGGAGAAGGCGCTTTATTTTCTGGATGAGGAAGTGCCGCACGGCATAGCCGTAACCATTGAACAGATGAGTGAAAGAAAGAAAGAAAACGACGACAAGGATATCATAGATATTCATGCAACCATTATATGCGAAAAGGAGAGCCATAAAGGCATAATTATCGGCAAGGGCGGAACCATGCTTAAGAAAATAGGCAGCCACGCCAGAACCGAGATAGAAAATCTGTTGGATTGCCAGGTTAATCTCCAGCTTTGGGTCAAGGTAAAGAAAGACTGGAGGGACAGCGATTTTCTGCTGAAAAATTACGGTTATAAGGATATTGATTAGAGAAGATTGCAAGCGGATGATTACCAAAGAAATTGTCTACGGATTTATGGGGAAAAGCCGGAAAATTTAACCGATATCCCGTGTAACGACTTTTATTAATTTGTCAAGCGGGGAAATAAAATTTTTGGATGGTATATTCTAACCAGTTTAGATATGGTGTCAGATGGGAAATATAAAGATGTAAACACAAAAAGAATTGCTTTACTTAATCCGTCTGACAGTAAAAGAACATATCAAAATGGTTAGGGGGCTTGGTTATGAATAAGTATTGGGAAAGTTTTATAAGAACAGGTAAAATCGATGATTATCTTAATTACATCGCATGTGCCAGGGAAGAAAATATGGATGAGTATGAAAAGACCGTAGACAGGAAAAAAGAAGGTGGTTTTAATGCCGGCGTCAACGGTCGTGACGGGGATAGTACTGTCGGCCATGCCGATTGGCGAATATGATAAACGTATTATTCTTTTGACAAAAGAACTGGGAAAGATATCTGCATTTGCCAAAGGCGCCAGGAAACCAAACAGCGCCTTATTGGCATGCAGTCAGCCTTTTTCATTCGGGGAGTTTTCGCTCTATGTGGGAAGGACATCGTATAATGTTGTATCCGCCGATATTTCGAATTATTTTCCCGAACTCAGGGAAGACATAAACAGTGTTTATTACGGGATGTATTTTTGCGAATTTGCCGAATATATTACAAGAGAAAATAATGATGAAAAGGAAATATTAAAGCTCTTGTATCAGTCGCTCAGGGCCCTTGCGAAAAAAACAATAGAATATCCGCTTATACGGCTGATTTATGAATTTAAGATAATGGCATTAAGCGGTATGGCTCCCCAGGTCTTTAAATGCGTAAAATGTGAAAAAACAAGCGACAATTATAGTTTTTCAAGTACCTGCGGAGGATTGCTGTGCGGCAGCTGTTTAAAATTCGACGAACGTGCCGTACGTTTACATACTTCGTCAGTTTATGCACTGCAGTACATAATCTCAAGAGATGTGGAGAAACTCTACACTTTCAGGGTAAGCCGGGAAGTCCTTAATGAACTGGCTGTTTGCGCCGGAAGTTATCTTAACCGCTATCTGGGACATGAATTCAAATCAGTTGAGCTTATTAATTCATTGTCCGACTGATGGGATTGCCTCTGGTTTAAAAATTTATAAATTATCGGTTGAAATATTCTTTTATTCAAGTTATAAATATTAGTTGAAATTATTTTCCTTTACAGTTAAAATGATATAACTCAGTAATATTGCGATGGAGGGAAATTAATGAAAAAAGCGCTGCTATATGCTTGTTTGCTTATTAGTTTTATTGTAATGACCGGATGTAAGAAGCAGGAGGTATTTCTTACCGCGGATGATGTGACAGAAAATACCTTTCTGATTAAGAGAAATGGCAGTTTATATGTTGCCATAGTTGAAGATTTTGATAAAAGCTATTATAATCTATCAGAGCTTAATGAATTTGTTGCCAAAGAAGTCGATGCCTATAACGATAAAGTCGGTAGCCAGGAGATAACGATTGAAAGCCTCGAGTTAAAAAACGGCAAGGTCGTATTGATCCTTGGATATACCAAAATGGAGCATTACAGCGCATTCAATAACATGCCTGCGGCTTATTTCGGAGCCGATTTAAAGAATGTGGCATTGGAGCTTCCGTCGCAATATGTGGATGCCAAAAAAAACGTGGTGGTAGACAGAGATACCGCCATGAAAAACGGAAAGAACAGGGTATTGGTGCTTTACGAGCCTTATGAGATAGTTGTGGAAGGTGACATAAAGTTTTACAGCGAAAACGCAACACTGCTTGACAATAACAAAGTCCGCAGCACGAATGATGATATGACGGTGGTAATATACAGGCCGTAAACAGGTACCTGACCGTATTATGACAGTTAAAAATCAAGTAAAAAAAATAGATATGTGAGGATGAAAGTATGGAAAAAACGATGGACAAGATTGTAGCATTGGCAAAATCTAGAGGTTTTGTATATCCCGGCTCGGAGATATACGGAGGTTTGGCAAATACCTGGGATTACGGCAACCTGGGTGTTGAGCTTAAGAACAATGTAAAAAAAGCCTGGTGGAAGAAATTCATCCAGGAAAATCCGTATAATGTAGGCATAGACAGTGCCATACTTATGAATACCCAGACATGGGTTGCATCCGGTCACCTTCAAAGCTTTTCGGATCCGCTTATGGATTGTAAGGAATGCCATGAACGTTTCCGTGCGGACAAACTCATTGAGGATTACAACAAGGAAAACGGTATTACACTGGAAACTTCCGTCGACGGTTGGTCCCATGAAGATATGCAAAAGTATATTAAGGATCATAATATCCCGTGTCCGACCTGCGGAAAACATAATTTTACGGATATCCGCAACTTTAACTTAATGTTTAAAACTCATCAGGGTGTTACCGAAGATACAAAAAGCGAGGTTTATTTAAGACCGGAAACGGCACAGGGAATATTTGTGAACTTTAAGAATGTACAGAGAACATCCCGCAAAAAGATACCGTTCGGAATCGGTCAGATCGGCAAATCTTTCCGGAACGAAATAACACCCGGCAATTTCATATTCCGTACCAGGGAATTTGAGCAGATGGAACTGGAATTCTTCTGTGAACCGGGTACGGATCTGGACTGGTTCGCTTACTGGAAGAATTTCTGTATAAGCTGGCTTAAAAGTCTCGGCCTGAAAGACGATGAGATCAGGGTGAGGGATCATGAGGCCGCTGAACTGGCCTTTTACAGTAAGGCTACATCAGATATTGAATTCTTATTCCCCTTCGGTTGGGGTGAACTGTGGGGCATAGCTGACAGGACAGATTATGATTTGACACAGCACCAGAATGTTTCCGGTGAGGATTTAAGCTACTTTGACGACGATAAGAAGATTAAATATATTCCTTATGTTATTGAACCTTCGGTTGGTGTTGAACGGCTTACTCTGGCATTTTTATGTTCAGCCTATGAAGAAGAAACGCTTGAAGACGGGGATGTCAGGACCGTACTTCATCTTCATCCGGCTTTGGCTCCCATAAAAATCGGGGTACTTCCTTTATCCAAAAAGCTGGCGGAACCTGCCGAAAAAATCTATCTTGAGCTTTGCAAATACTACAATTGCGAATATGACGACAGAGGCGCCATCGGAAGACGTTACCGCAGACTGGATGAAATCGGCACACCGTTCTGTGTCACATATGATTTTGATTCGGAAACCGACGGCTGTGTAACAGTCCGTGACAGAGACACAATGAAACAGGAAAGGGTTTCAATTGACAAATTAAAAGCATATTTTGATGAGAAGCTTATATTTTAAAAAAGGTACTTCCCTAATTTGGGAGAACTGTGATATAATGCAACATGGTGACTAAAATTATTTGTTTTGGTTTTAATTTACTTGTTCTTTGAGAGCATGTATCTGTTGGCTAAAAAAGTATTACAGATATAATGCCGGCGGAACAAACGGGTTATTATCATGATTGTAAACACAAAATAATATTTAGGAGGGCTACTGTATGAAAAAATGGGTTTATATGTTTAAAGAAGGCAACGCCGACATGAGAAACCTGCTCGGCGGTAAAGGCGCCAACTTAGCAGAAATGACCAATTTGGGACTTCCCATACCCCCGGGATTTACTGTAACAACCGAGGCATGTACAGAATATTACAATAACGGAAAGCAGATAAGTGATGAGATTAAGAATCAGATTTTTGATGCCTTAAAGAAATTGGAAGAACAACAAGGCAAGAAATTCGGAGATCCGGAGAATCCTTTGCTTGTATCCGTTCGTTCGGGAGCGAGGGTTTCCATGCCCGGTATGATGGATACCATTCTTAACCTTGGATTGAACGATGTTGTTGTTGAAGGTTTTGCAAAGAAGACCAATAATCCCAGATTCGCTTATGACGCTTACAGAAGATTTATCCAGATGTTCTCGGATGTCGTTATGGAAGTTCCCAAGAACAAATTTGAAGAGATATTGGATGAATACAAGGCAAAGAAAGGCGTTAAGGCCGACAGCGAGCTTGACGCAGAAACCTTAAAGGAAATCGTTGTAAGATTTAAAGAATTATATAAGAAAGAAAAGAATGCCGAATTCCCTCAGGATCCCAATGAACAATTGTTGGAGGCTGTAAAAGCCGTATTCCGTTCATGGGACAATCCTCGTGCCATTTACTACAGAAGAATGAACGACATCCCTAGCGACTGGGGTACTGCCGTTAACGTTCAGACCATGGTATTCGGTAATATGGGCAATACTTCAGGTACAGGTGTTGCATTTACCCGTAACCCTGCCACCGGTGAAGCAAAGATTTACGGTGAATATCTGATCAATGCACAGGGTGAAGACGTTGTTGCCGGTATCAGAACACCGAGCCCTATCGACAAACTGGCAGAGGAAATGCCCGAAGTATATGAAGAGTTCATCAGAATCGCCAACCTGCTTGAGAATCATTACAAAGACATGCAGGATATGGAGTTCACCATAGAGGAAAGAAAACTTTACTTCTTACAGACCAGAAACGGTAAGAGAACCGCTCAGGCCGCATTAAAGATAGCCTGCGATCTGGTTGACGAAGGCAAGATTACCAAAGAAGAAGCCATCAAGAGAATTGACGCAAAATCCCTCGATCAGCTCCTGCATCCTAGATTTGACGACAAGGCACTGAAAGCAGCAAAGCCTATCGGAAAAGGACTTCCTGCATCTCCCGGTGCCGCAGCAGGTAGAGTATACTTTACCGCTGAGGATGCCAAGAAGCATCATGAAATGGGAGAAAGAGTAATTCTTGTTCGTCTTGAGACTTCACCCGAGGATATCGAAGGTATGCATGCATCCGAAGGTATCCTTACTGTTCGCGGCGGTATGACTTCCCACGCAGCCGTTGTTGCCCGCGGTATGGGAACATGCTGTGTATCCGGTTGCGGTGAAATTGCTATAAATGAAGAAGAGAAATTCTTTACTTTAGGCGGACATACAATTAAGGAAGGAGACTATATCTCCCTGGACGGTTCCACAGGTAATATTTACCTTGGTGACATGCCTACTGTTGAAGCTTCTATAAGCGGAAACTTCGAAAGAATTATGCAGTGGGCCGATGAGATCAGAAGATTAAAGATAAGAACCAATGCCGATAATCCTGTAGATGCAGCAAACGCCGTTAAGTTCGGTGCCGAAGGTATCGGTCTGTGCCGTACCGAGCATATGTTCTTTGAGGCTGAGAGAGTACCTAAGATCAGAAAGATGATCTTAAGTAAGACTACGGAAGCCAGAGAAGCCGCTCTTAACGAGCTTATTCCTTATCAGAAAGGCGACTTCAAGGCTATCTACGAGGTAATGGAAGGAAGACCTGTTACCATCCGTTTCCTGGATCCTCCTTTGCATGAGTTCCTTCCTACCGATGAGGAAGATATGGCTGAACTGGCAAAAGACATGGGCATTACTTTGGAAGAAGTAAAAGAAACCTGTGCCGCTTTGCATGAGTTCAATCCGATGATGGGCCACAGAGGATGCCGTCTTGCCGTTACCTATCCTGAAATCGCAAGAATGCAGACCAGAGCTGTCATGGAAGCCGCTATCGAGGTTAAGAGAGAAAAAGGTTATAATATCGTGCCTGAAATCATGATTCCTCTTGTAGGCGACAAGAAAGAGCTTGCATTTGTTAAGCAGGTAGTTGTTGAAACCGCTGAGGCAGTTAAGAAGGAAATGAATTCCGATATCGAATATCATGTAGGAACCATGATCGAGATTCCTCGTGCCGCTCTTCTTGCTGATGAGATTGCAGAGGAAGCAGAATTCTTCTCCTTCGGTACCAACGACCTGACACAGATGACCTTCGGTTTCTCCCGTGACGATGCCGGCAAGTTCCTTGATGATTATTACAAAAACAAGATTTATGAATTTGATCCGTTTGCAAGACTTGACCAGAGCGGTGTAGGTCAGCTTGTAAAGATTGCTGCAGAAAAAGGCCGTGCTACAAGACCTAACCTGAAGCTCGGTATCTGCGGCGAGCATGGCGGAGATCCTTCAACCATTGAGTTCTGCGACAAGGTTGGTCTCGACTATGTATCCTGTTCACCGTTCAGAGTACCTATCGCAAGACTGGCAGCAGCTCAGGCAGCTTTAAATAATAAATAATAAATCAAGTTTTCTGTGGAAGATAACTTAATATGGATTAAATAATTCCAAGACCCTTATATCGGCTGAACAGGCCGGCATAAGGGTCTTAATTTTATCGCGACAGAAGGAGCCGCTTCATGAGTTTTCTTATTGAGCCGTTTAGTTAACAAAAGGCAAAGGCCTGAACCGGCATAAATACACCGGTTAAATGCCTGCCGCGGTTTGTATGACATGTTCGGATTATATAATTTTATAAATACGGTCAAGTAACTCCAAAATCATGGCATATCTTTATGCATGAATGTTATTTTAAGGTATAATTAGTTTATTTAAAAAAATAAATATTTTGACAAGATGATAAAATCTGATGTTTCAAACAAAAATTTATTATATAATATATATAACATTTTGACAGAGTAAGAATAAGGCATATTAATAATCCGCAGATTAAACCGGCGCCTGCAGAAGAAAAACCGAAAGCCGGTTATAAAATGGTATATATTAACAAAATTGAGGATGGGAGATGATTAACATGCCTAATCCATATTTGCCTGCCTGGGAATATGTACCTGACGGTGAACCGAGAGTATTTGGAGACAGGGTGTATGTTTACGGTTCCCATGACAGGGTGAATTCGGAATATTTTTGCGATTATAAGCTTAAAGTGTGGTCAGCATCTGTGGATGACCCGGAACATTGGATATGCCACGGGGACTGTTTTCACACAAAAGCCGATAGGAACCATAAGAGTGACGCGCCCTGGGCAAAAAATGAGCTTTATGCGCCGGACGTTGTCGAAAAGGACGGTAAGTATTATCTATTTGCCTATATAGTAGGGGAGCCCGGCTGTGTAGCCGTAAGCGACCGCCCCGAAGGACCGTTCCAACTGCTCGGAAAATATGATACAAGCGCACAGCTTGCGGATCTTATGGCTCATCCCGAAAAGTACCTTAGGGATCCCGATGCGCCGGACGATTTTTTAATTGACGGCAAACCTGAGGAACAGGGAACACAGTTCGAAATCGCCTGCCGTGATATGCGTGATGCGATTATGATAGATCCGGGAGTACTGGTGGACGACGACGGCAGAGTGTATGTATACTGCGGATATTTACATTCATATATGTTCGAACTGGACCCTGCGGATATGCGTACGGTAATTCCGGGCAGCTACAGAAAGGATATTATCCCCAAGACGGGGGAGTTTCAGTTTTTTGAGGCCTGTTCACCCAGAAAGATAGGCAATACATATTATCTTTTTTATTCTCCCAGACGGGGCTCGCGTCTTGCTTATGCCACTTCGGATAAGCCTACGGGTCCTTTTACTTACAGAGGTTATGTTGTAGACAATGGGATTGACTATCCCGCAGGCAATGACCACGGATCCGTTTGCAACATTAAGGGGCAGTGGTACATCTTCTATCACAGGATGACCAATAATACAATTACCTCAAGACGGGGATGCGTGGAGAAAATCGAGTTAAAGGAAGACGGATCTTTTACTTATGCTCCCATGACTTCCCTCGGTTTTTCAAAGAGTTTAAATCCCTATGAGGAGACTAAGGCGGACCTGGCCTGTGTACTGAAAGGTAAATGTTTCATTGCGGAAAAGAATGTATTTACCCGGCCAGTCATAAATATTTGTTCCGGTGATGTAATCGGATACAGGTATTTTGATTTCGGCGACGATTATTCCGGTACAGGCTTGAAGCTTTTTATTGAAACGGAAGGCTCCGGACAAACCGGAATCCTGCATGTTCACCTGGACGCGGAGGACGGACCCGAGATCGGAAAAGGGGAAATACCGAGACATGACGGCATTATGGAAATAGAGGTCGGATGTGTCACGGGAGTTCATGCTCTTTTCTTTAAATTTGAGCATGGACGAACAGGCTGGTTTAAAGAAAGTTTTGAAAACAGGGAATTGTGCAAAATCAACAGGTTTGTATTTTGCAAATGATTGTGCCCTGAACCATTATTCTGGAGACAGGATAAGCCGAGAGGTTACTGTTTTGAGTACGGCGAAAATATTTATATATTTGCAAACAAAATGAAAACAACTATTTTAAAAATCATTAATTAAAAATATGACAAAAGAAACCGTTTTTGGTAAATAATAATAGATAAAAAATAAACAAGGAGAATGATGATATATGAACAATAAAAGTGTAATCATTGAAAAAACGAAAGAACTTTTAAACACCCATTGCTACGCAGGATTAAAAACCGCGGCAAATGAATGGCTTGAGGCTGTTGGAACGGATAAAGAAAAAGAAGCTGCCAAAAAGTATGTGGATATGCTGGAGGAATCGATTGTAGATATAGATACGGTCATTAATTTGTTCAGCAGCGAAGCCGGTATTAAAAAATTCGGTGCCGAAAAAGCGACGGAGATTGCTTCCCATGCAAAAGAAATCAAAGCAAAGGGAGCCAAATGGTGTGATTGCCCGGCCTGTACCGCAGCTTTGGAAGTATTGAAATATAAAGAAGATTTGTTGGCATAAATAATTCTGGCGGGCAATTCTTCGGGCGGTCACCTGGCGCTTATGGCTGCCTTCAGCAAGGCCCATAAAAAATATATCCCGAAGGATGTGCCTTTGCCGCCTGTGCTTTTACTTCATTTTTCCGAAGATCCTGTGGTAAATTGACGGATGAGCAGGGATTTATACGATAAATTGATTGAAACCGGACAAATGGCAGAATATGTGGAGATTCTGAAAGAGGAGCATTGCGGTAACGGTTTCTGGAATAAAGACGTATTGGATATAGTAGCGGATTTTATATTTAGGTAGTTAATAGTTAATAAATATTTTCTTTATTACGGCGTTATTTTAAAAGCAACGAAACCTATTGAAATTTGTTGGTATTTTAGAGCAACTATACATTAGGTAAGCGGAGCGTATGATACAATAAAAAATACCGGCTTGTTCTGTGTTGCCATAAACCGGAGAATTTTCGGTTCATACACATTGAACATAGCCGGTGTTCATATGCCCTCATTTTTTTACCGGACCGGTGGATTCTCTTGCTATGAATTTTGCTCTCAACAGAAGTTTGCTTATCGAAACTCCGTTTACCAAACCGTCAAGCAGCAAGAACGCGCTTTTGCCCAGCTCTTTACGATTCTGCCTGATTGTGGTCAGCGACGGGGACAACTGTGAAGCGATGGGAAGGTCATCGAAGCCTACAACACTTATATCTTCCGGAATCTTTAAACCCAGTCTGGTTAATTCGGCTATCACGCCGGTTGCTATAAGGTCGCTGGCGCACATAATGGCCGTGGCGCCGTTTTCCAGGAATACAGGCACATGATCTTTAGCGCAGTCAGGTACATAGTGACCATAACTTATAAGATTTTCGTCGGGAACAAGGCCGTACCTAATCATACTGTTAACAAAGGCTTGTCTGCGTTGCTCCGATACCATTGAATTTTTCGAACCGTTTAAAAATGCAATTCTTTTGTGGCCCAGGTTGCAAAGATGGTGTACGGCCAGATCAATTCCTTCAAAACTGTCTGTCCCCACATATCCTACATGAGGATTGTTTTCGATATAGTTGTCGAGCAATACCGTAGGAACGGTTGTTTTGCTTAATTGTTTAACCCAGTCGTCGTGCAAGGTGAAACCCAATAAAAAAGCGCCGCTGTAGCCGTTCCTAAGCATAAATGTATCGTATTTTTCCACCGTTTGCATATTCAGGTTTGTGGGAACAACCGTCGCATCCCATTTTCTTTTGGCAGCAGACAATTTAAATCCTACAATTATTTCATAACCGAACTGTTCTATATTTTCATATCCCATATTTTCGATTAAAATACAAACTTTTTTTGTATCCTGCCGTTTCATTTTCTTGGATATATAACCCATTTCTATAGCCGTATCAAGAACCAGCTGCCTCATTTCGTCACTTATATCGCTGGCGTCGTTAAGGCCTTTGGATACGGTACTAACGGATATCCCCAGTTTATTGGCAATGTCTTTTATAGTAACCATGGATTACCTCCTGATTTTTATCTGTTTAACAGTATAATATTTATTCTTTTTGGATTCAATATTTTACTTAATATAGGGGAAAATGTCATGTTATATCATTAAATTAACACTGTAATGCGAAAAAATACGAAACTTTTATAGTCAAATTATAAATCGCGTTACTTTTAAAATCAAGGTATCTTTTATATAGTTATTAATTATTTTTATTAATACTTCTATATGAAATATACAATAAAAATCAAATATGAGAATTAAATATATGGAATTTTACTATGAAATAATTGACAAAAAGTAAATTTAATGTTATTATATTATTACTTTCGAAAAATTGCGAAAATATTTATAAATACATAATAACATATTTTACAAGCCGGCATTATTGCATGGAAGGATAAGTAATCAGGAATACAGAGGGGGAGAATAATGGACAGCAAATTTAAGAAGAATGTCGGACTGGTTCTTGAAATGGATTATGGAAAGTCAATAACACAGGCCGATACGGTGGAATTGTATAACGCTGTTTCAAAAGCCGCCATGAGGACTTTGAAAAAAGACTGGGGGCTAAATTCGGATAAAAAGAAAGTATGTTATCTGTCAATGGAATTTTTGACAGGCCGTATGATATACAGCAATTTATATAATATGGGCCTGCTTGATCAATTTAAAGAGTTGATGAATGAAAACAATGTAGATATCGGTATATTTGAAGACATTGAGGACGCGGGGCTGGGAAACGGCGGTTTGGGAAGGCTTGCGGCCTGTTTCCTGGATTCCGCGGCTACATTGGGAATTGCTTTTAACGGATACGGTATTCGATATAAATATGGTTTGTTTAAGCAGAAAATTGAAGACGGATTTCAAAAAGAGCTGCCTGATGACTGGCAAAGTTTCGGCGATCCCTGGTCAATACGAAGGCAAGAGGAAAAAGTCAGAATTGATTACAAGGATCAGTCAGTATATGCAGTGCCTTATGATATGCCGGTAATCGGTTATGGCGGAAAAACCATCAATACTCTTCGCCTTTGGCAGGCGGAACCGACGCAGCCTTTCGACTTTGAGATGTTTAATAATCAGCAGTATGACAAAGCCGTGAAGAACAAGAATGAAGCGGAAGCCATATCAAGTCTTTTATATCCGAATGACAGTACCGATGAAGGCAAGAAGTTAAGAATCAAGCAGGAATATTTCTTCACGAGTGCCACTGTTCAGGATGTAATCAGAAGATTTAAAGAAAAACACGGACGGAATTTTGATGATTTTTCGAAAGAATATGTTTTTCAACTGAACGATACCCATCCGGTACTGGCCATACCTGAGTTTGTCAGATTGCTGGTGGAGAAAGAAGGAATACCGTTTGAGAGGGCACTTGGCATTGCAAAAGAATCTTTTGCATACACGAACCATACAATTATGCAGGAAGCCCTGGAAAAATGGAACGTATCGTTAATTCGCTCGGTAATACCTAATGTATATGAATATATTGTTCTGATAAATAAGGAGCTTGTCAGGGAACTTGAAAGGTTTCATATATTATCCGGCGAAGAAAGGGAAAAATATCTTATTGTTGACGGCGATACCGTCCACATGGCCCGACTGGCCGTATTTACATGCCGTTCGGTCAACGGTGTTGCGGAAATACATACGGATATCCTGAAAAACAGGGTATTAAAGGAATGGTATCTGCTGTATCCTGAGCGTTTCAACAATAAAACAAACGGAATCAGCCAGAGAAGATGGCTTGCCCTGGCCAATGAGGAACTGGCTCAGTTTATTACCGATAAAATAGGAAGCTCATGGGTTACGGATCTTGACAAATTAAAGGACATGGAAAAATATGCCTCAGATCCTGCCGTGATAAAAGAGTTCGATAAAATAAAGCAGACTAAGAAAAGACAACTGGCCGAATATATCTACAGGCATGAAGGTATAAAGATAGATTCCGATTTTATCTTTGATGTACAGATAAAAAGAATTCATGAATATAAGAGGCAGCTTTTAAATGCATTTTCAATCCTGGATATCTATTTTGGCCTGAAAGACGGAAGGATTAAGGATTTTTATCCGACCGTATTTATATTCGGAGGGAAAGCCGCTCCGGGATATTTCAGGGCCAAAGGGATTATTAAGTATATCAACGAAATAGCGAAAATGATTGCTGCCGATCGGGAAGTCAACGATAAACTTCAGGTTGTGTTTGTATCAAATTACAATGTATCCTGTGCCGAAAAGATCATACCTGCGGCTGACGTATCGGAGCAGATTTCAACTGCGGGCACCGAAGCATCCGGAACCGGTAATATGAAGCTTATGCTTAACGGAGCGGTTACTCTCGGTACTTATGACGGAGCCAATATTGAGATCGTAGAGCAGGCTGGTTTGGAAAACAACTATATCTTCGGCGCAAGGGTTGAAGATATCGAAAAAATAAAAGATACATATAATCCGGAATCAATCTGTAACAGTAATCCTAGAATTAAGAAGGTGGTCGATTCTTTAATTGACAATACCTTTGACGACAATGGAACGGGAATGTTCAGGGAACTGTACGATTCGCTAATTAAAGGTGCATCCTGGCATAAACCCGATCAGTATTATCTTCTCCTGGATTTTTATTCATATTGCGAGGCAAAGCTAAAAGCAAATCAGGATTACAAAGACCGTTTATCTTTCAGGAGAAAAGGTTTTATCAATACTTCCAATGCAGGTAAATTCTCCAGTGACAGAACAGTCAGTGAGTATGCGAGTGAAATATGGTAATTCAATAAAATTAATATATAAAAGGGGAGGAAAAAGTATGAGCAAAACCAAAAAACTGATTACCTTACTTGTACTGACAGTTATGGTGATAGCTAGTTTGGCAGCCTGCAAGAAAGATGATGCTGAAAATGTTTCCGGAAGCGGAGGAGAAACAAATACCACAGTACAGAATAAAGATGAGGAAAAAAGCGTTGACCAAAAAGAAGAAGAGAAGAAAGAAACTGCTGAAGCAGAGAATATTACCTTAAAAGTATGGGGACCGCAGGAAGAACAGGAATTGCTCAGACAGATGACGGAAGCGTTCGCAAAGGCCCATCCGGAATACAATATCACCTGGGAGTACGGTGTTGTTCCGGAAAGTGATGCAGCTACCGAAGTAACGAAGGATCCGGAAGCTGCCGCAGATGTATTCGCATTTGCTTCCGATCAGACGGTCAGTCTTGTTGAAGCCGGTCTTTTGTATCCGATTACCTACAACGTGGATGCCGTTAAAGCCGCCAATTCCGAGGCTTCCATTCAGTCGGCCACCGTGGACGGACAGCTTTATGCATATCCGTTTACGCCGAACTCCTGGTTTATGTACTATGACAAGAGCAAATATACCGAAGAAGAGGTACTTTCCCTTGATACCATGATGGCAAAGGATCTCGGGGAAGGCGTAAAGAACTTCTCGGTCGATATAAATAACGGCTGGTATCTGTCTGCCTTCTATTTTGCCGCCGGATGCACCCTGTTCGGCGAAGACGGAAAAGATCCCAATACCGTTACATTTAACAATGAAAACGGTGTGGAAGTTACGAAATATTTAATCAATTTGGTATCCAACCCGAAGTTTTTGGAAGAAGATCAGGGCAATATCCTGAATGAATTTGCCAACGGAACTTTGGGTGCGGCATGTTCGGGCACATGGAATGCTCAGAATATCAAGGAAGCTCTCGGAGATAATTATGCCGCCACAAAACTGCCTACCATAAGAATAAACGGTCAGGATTTGCAGTTAAAAAACTTTGCTGATTTTAAATTAATAGGGGTTAACTCGCAGACAAAATATCCTTTGGCTGCAATGCAGCTTGCCGAATTCCTGACAAACGAGGAAAATCAGAAACTTCGTTTTGAAGTCAGAAGCATTGCTCCTACCAATATTAATCTTGCTAATGATCCCGAAGTCCTTGAAAATCCTGCCGTTGCGGCTCTTACCTTGCAGACGCAATATTCAACGGTACAGTCTTCAATTCCTCAGATGGGCAATTACTGGTCACCTGCAGAGGCATTCGGCAATGAGATTATTAACGGAACAATAACCGAGGATAATATACAGGAAAAACTTGACACCTTTGTGGAAAGCATCTTATCTTCAATCAACTGATTTGATTGAAGCATATTGTATCGGATAAAATTTCTTCGCTGTATTGTATAATATTGTATACAGGTACCGATATGATTTCGGTACTTGTATACAATTTCAAATTCATGGACTTCGGCAGATATTCATAATTAACAGGCGCCGTTTCTTTGGCATAAGTCATATGTATCGTCGGAGAGTATAATATGGGGAGAATAAGAATGGTAAACAAAGACAAAGGAAAACGGAACAGAAATTCTGTTGTATCAATTTTCTTTAAAGGCGATTTTCTTACTAAATTATCATTTCTCATCATGGGAGCATCTAACTTCTTCAGGGGACAAATCATAAAAGGACTGCTGTTTCTGCTGGCCGAACTGGCTTATATTTATTATATGATAACCGCCGGAGTATCTGCATTTAAAGGTCTTCGCACTTTGGGAACAAAAGAGCAGAGTATGGTGTTTGACGAATCCAGCGGCATTTATATAGTCCAGAAGGGCGACAATTCCATGCTGATGCTTTTGGCAGGCGTGGTGGCCATAGCCGCGACGGCACTCTTTCTCGCCATATGGAAAGCCAGCATAAATGCAGCATGGGAAGCGGAAAGTATAAAAAAACAGGGGAAAAAGCTTCCGACCTTTGCAATGGATGTGGCATCATACTTCGATAAAAAGCTGTACAGAACTTTAATGTCCATTCCGCTCCTTGGTATTCTGCTTTTTAACGTTTTGCCGCTGATTTTCATGATACTGATTGCATTTACCAATTTTGACCATAACCATCAGCCGCCGGGAAACCTGTTTACATGGGTGGGCCTGGATAATTTTAAGACGCTGCTGATATCCAATGAAAAAATCGGAAAAACTTTCTGGGGCGTACTGGGATGGACGTTAATCTGGGCGGTTTTGGCTACGGGACTGAATTACATAGGCGGAATATTACTTGCCATCCTGATTAATCGGGACGGTACCAGGCTGAAAGGTTTATGGAGAACCATATTTGTAACATCTATAGCTATTCCCCAGTTTGTATCCCTGCTGGTTATAAGAGTAATGTTAAATGATAACGGGGCCATGAATGCTTTGCTTCGGGATATAGGTATTCTCGGCAAGGAAGAATATCTGCCTTTTTTATCGGACCCGACGTGGGCAAGATTTACCGTTGTCATAGTCAATCTTTGGGTCGGAATTCCCTATACTATGCTTATTGCCACCGGCATATTGCAGAATATTCCTAAAGAATTATATGAATCGGCAAAGGTTGACGGTGCTAATGCATTTGTCACATTCACGAGAATAACCATGCCCTATGTATTATTTGTCACCTCGCCATATCTGATTACCCAGTTTATAGGCAATATCAATAACTTTAATGTCATATATTTCTTGACGGCCGGCGGGCCTTTAAGCCTTGATTACTATCAGGCAGGGAAGACCGATTTGCTTGTTACCTGGTTATACAGGCTTACGACCGGTTCCGTGAAGGATTATTCCTATGCATCAGCCATAGGCATACTGGTATTCATTCTGTCGGCTACGTTTTCGCTGATTACCTACAGATTTACCGCATCATACAAGAGAGAGGAGGAGTTTCAGTAATTTATGAGATTCAGAAAACATGTCAAGAATTTTTTCGCACATTTGCTGCTGGTTATATTGTCGATCATATGGCTGTTCCCGGTTTTCTGGGTTGTAATTACCTCCTTTCGCGGTGAAAAAGGATCGTTTGTGCCGTATTTCTGGCCTGAGTCCTTCACTATAGACAACTATGTCAAGCTGTTTACCGATACAAAACAGTTCTATTATGCCAAGTGGTTTATGAATACATTTATCGTAGCCGTATGTTCATGTATTTTGTCGACCTTTTATGTTCTGGGTATATCCTATTCGGTTTCCAGAATGCGCTTTAAGATGAGAAGGCCTTTCATGAATGTGGCATTGATACTAGGAATGTTCCCGGGGTTTATGTCAATGATAGCTGTTTACTATATACTGAAAGGCCTTAATATGACCCAGTCGCTTCTTTCCCTGATACTGGTTTATTCCGCGGGAGCCGGTTTAAGTTTCTATATTGCCAAAGGCTTCTTTGACACAATTCCGAAGTCCATAGATGAAGCGGCATGGATAGACGGGGCTTCCAAGTGGCAGGTATTCACAAAAATAACCATACCGTTATCCAGGCCGATGATTATATATACGGTTTTAACTTCTTTTCTGGCTCCATGGACCGACTATATTTTTGTAAGTGTAATTATGGGGGACAATTATGATAAATATACGATTGCCCTCGGATTATACAAAATGCTTGAGAGGGAATTTATTGTAACATGGTATAACAGATTCGCGGCAGGTGCGGTCATAGTATCCATACCGATTGCGGCATTGTTTATGATTATGCAAAGATACTATGCGGAAGGTGTAGCCGGATCGATAAAGGGATAAATGATGGGAGACTTTATATGAAATATTTAAAATATCTTGGTTTGGTCGTTATAGTCATGTATATTATGACCGGATGCAGTAGCGGCAATTCCGTGAAGAGGGAATCCGGTTCCGGGCTTTTTAATTCACCGGGACAACCGGACGAGGGGCAAACCATGATATCCGTAAGAGAAACCGGCGAAACAGATAATAAAATTCCGGAATATAAATATCGTCATGAACTTAATATCATTGATGATAATTACCGTACCTACTACGAGGTCTTTCTGTACTCATTTTATGACAGTAACGGCGACGGCATAGGTGACATAAACGGTCTGATAAAGCAGCTTGATTATATAAATGACGGCAATCCAGAGAGCGATGAAGATCTCGGGTTTAACGGAATTTGGCTGATGCCCGTTATGCCGTCGGCCTCCTATCATAAATATGATGTCATGGATTATTATGATATAGATCCCCAGTACGGGACACTGGATGATTTCAAAAGACTGGTTGAGGAGTGCGATAAAAGGGGAATAAAGCTTATCATCGATTTTGTGATAAATCATACATCGAATAAGCATCCATGGTTCGTATCGGCCATTAAAAGCCTTAATATTGAGCCCTGCGGACAGGAGACATGTGTTTATGAGGATTTGTGCAGGGAGCATAATCCCTATGTAAAGTATTATAATTTTGTCCAGGGTAAGCCTGACAGAAACGATTACTATTATACCGGAGTCGGTAATTGGTACTATGAGGGTGTATTCAGTTCCGGCATGCCTGATCTTAATCTGGATAATTTGGATTTAAGGCATGATATAGAAAATATCATGAAATACTGGCTGGACCTCGGTGTGGGAGGTTTCAGGCTGGATGCGGCCCTGCATTATTTCTCGGACAATACTGAAAAGAACTGTGAGGTCCTGTCCTGGCTGAATGACTTTATTAAAAAATATAATGAAAAGAACTATATGGTTGCCGAGGTCTGGACGAATTTCAGCACCTACTCGAAATACTATGCAAGCGGAATCGACAGCGTGTTTAATTTCGCTTTTGCCACGGAAAGCGGGATTATTGCAAAGACTCTGAATTACAAAAGCAGCAGGTATTCGGGGAAAGCATTCGGTGAGGCAATGATACAGGTTCAGCAGGGACTGGCTAAATATTCGGATTCTGCCATTGATGCTCCTTTTTTCACAAATCATGATACCGCAAGGGCTGCAGGGTATTTTTCAAAAGATCCTGTAAAGACGAAAATGGCAGGCGGTATGAACCTTATGATGAGCGGGAATGTATTTGTCTATTACGGTGAAGAGCTCGGCATGAGCGGAAGCGGAAAAGACGAAAACAAGAGGGCACCGATGTACTGGTTTGATGGTATGGGGGAAGGTATGACAGTGGGACCCGAAGATATGGATAAGGTTGAGCACGTTTTCGGATCCGCGGAAAGCCAGAAGAAAGATCCGCTTTCGATCTACAATTATTACAAAAGGGCAATCCGATTAAGGAATGAAAATCCGGAAATTGCGAGGGGGGTTTTAACATATATGTCGGAAATAACCGACGAGGATATATGTGCCGTAGCAAAAACCTACAAGGACAGTACCGTTTATATGCTTTATAACATTTCCGAAGAAGAAAAAAACATAGTCGTACCGAAATCATCCTATCCATATCAGGGGATTAGAGGATATTTGAGCACAAATGGCGAAGAAGTTTTACTTGAAGGAGAGACCGTAACCATGCCGCCGTATTCCATAGTAATTCTTAAATAATCAGCCGATATTATAAAACCGGAAATTTAAGCAGGTAAGGATTGAAATGGCAATTTTATAGTAAATATGAACAAAATATGCTTGAAATTTTCCGGTTTTATGTTAAAATTATTTATGAAAACGGTACCGGTAAGGTTACTGATAACGTTACCAATAATTCTTAATATATATTGGGGAAGTTTTAAAAAAGGAAGGAGAGGTAATATGAAAAAGTTTTTGGTAATCTTATTAACGGTTGCCTTAATGGCAGGATCATTGATGGCATGTTCCAAGAAAGAGGAGACAAAGGATACGGGGAGTAGCAGCAATAATACAACCACATCCACTGAGGACAGCAAAGAAGTGGCAAAAGACGAAGAAAGCAGCGGCAATACACAAGCAGCTTCCGAAGAGATTTATTTCCTGAACTTCAAGCCCGAAATATCGGAAGTATATGACAAAATTGCCGCCGATTATGAAGCCGAAACAGGCGTTAAAGTTAAAGTTTATACGGCGGCCAGCGGTACATATGAACAGACATTGAAATCTGAAATTGCAAAATCCGATCCTCCGACAATATTCCAGATAAACGGCCCGGTAGGTTACGAATCCTGGAAGGACTATTGTATGGATCTTAAGGACACCAAACTTTACAGTTACCTGTCCGATAAGAGCCTGGCTATTACATCCGGCGACGGAGTCTATGGCATCCCTTATGTAGTTGAAGGTTACGGAATTATTTATAATAATGCGATAATGGAAAAATACTTTGCTTTAACCGACAGGGCGACTACCGTTTCGTCCATGGATGAAGTCAATAATTTTGAAACCCTGAAGGCCGTTGTGGAGGATATGACCGCCCATAAGGATGAACTGGGAATTGAAGGTGTATTTGCTTCCACATCACTGTTAGCAGGAGAACAATGGAGATGGCAAACCCATCTGGCCAATTTGCCGTTCTATTATGAGTTCAAGGAAAACACCGATTATGACAATACCATACTGGCAGGGCTTGCGGCAGATGAAGTCGAATTCAAATATGCCCAGAACTATAAGAATATTTTTGATCTGTATGTGGAAAACTCCTGTACACCTAAAGGACTGTTGGGAAGCAAGTCGGTTAACGATTCCATGGCCGAATTCGCATTGGGCAAATGCGCCATGGTTCAGAACGGTAACTGGGCATGGTCTCAGATTAGCGGCGTTGAAGGCAATGTAGTTAAAGAAGAAGACATTAAGTTCTTACCTATTTATACCGGAATGGCAGGAGAAGAAAATCAGGGCTTATGTATAGGAACAGAGAACTACTTTGCGATCAACAGCAAGGTATCGAAAGAAAAACAGGACGCTTCCATTGCATTTCTGGAATGGCTGTTCTCAAGCGAAAAAGGCAAGAGTTATGTTAAAAACGATTTGGGATTTATCGCACCTTTCAATACCTTTGAAGAAGATGAAAAACCTACGGATCCACTTGCCAGAGAAGTTCTTGCATGGATGGAAAAAGACGGTGTAACAAGTGTGGCATGGACCTTTGCATCATTCCCGAGTGAAGATTTTAAGAACTATTTCGGCGATGCTTTGCTTGAATATGTTCAGGGAACCAAAACTTGGGATGACGTGGTTACCGTAGTGAAAGATTCCTGGAAATCGGAAAGGGCAAAAACAAAATAAGGTAATTTTATGAGGTAAGTCTGCTATAATGTAATGGTGAGTTGATGGGCTTAGACTGCACCACCACTCACCATTATTAATAATAGGAGAGGTTTTTATGGTGAAGCGTAAGGCAAGATATTTCCCTGTATTTGTATTGCCTACCCTTACGGCTTTTATGATTGCGTTTTTGATACCTTTTATTATGGGAATTTTCCTTTCATTTACCAAATTTACGACCGTACTCGATGCCAAATGGGTAGGTTTTCAAAATTATATTGATGCATTTTCAAATAAGGAATTTCTGAACGCTCTGTGGTTTACAGTTAAATTTGCCATCGTATCCGTCATAACAATTAATGTATTGTCCTTTATTCTGGCGCTGATATTGACAAGAAATATAAAAGGGACAAATCTTTTCAGAACCGTCTTTTTTATGCCGAATTTAATCGGAGGCATCGTATTGGGTTACATATGGCAGGTTATTATAAACGGTGTTTTATATAAATATGGGGTATCGTTGACGTTTAAGCCGGAATATGGGTTTTGGGGTCTGACCATACTGATGAACTGGCAGATGATCGGTTACATGATGGTTATTTACATAGCCGGTATTCAAAATGTACCAAGAGACCTGATTGAGGCGGCCAGAATTGACGGAGCCGGTTCATTTAAGATTTTGACAAAAATAATAATTCCTTTGGTTATGCCGGCTATAACCATATGTTTGTTTTTAACCATGTCCAATTCGTTCAAATTGTTCGATCAGAACCTGGCCCTGACGGCGGGAGCACCTTCAAAGAAAACCGCCATGCTGGCATTGGATATTTACAATACATTCTACGGATCGGTAGGCAGTGAAGGAATAGGTCAGGCAAAAGCCGTGGTCTTTTTCCTGATAGTGGGGCTGGTGGCAATTATACAGCTTAAACTCACTAGGAAAAGAGAGGTCGAGAACTGATGGGTTACAAGACAAAGGTGAAATTGGTTAATGCTTTGTTTTCCGTAATACTGGTGTTTTTGTCTGTTATTTATATGGCTCCCATATTTATAGTTCTTATGAACTCCTTTAAAGGTAAATTTTTCATAAGTGAAGCACCATTCAGGCTCCCTACAAAAGAAACATTCATAGGCCTTGAGAATTATGTAAGCGGATTACAGAAAACCAATTTTCTCAATGCTGCAGGGTGGTCGTTGTTTATTACAATCGGTTCCGTGGCATGTATCATAATTTTTACTTCGATGACCGCCTGGTACATTACCAGAATCAAGAACAAGATTTCGTCGGCGCTATATTATCTGTTTACCTTATCCATGATAGTACCGTTTCAGATGGTAATGTATACGATGTCAAAGATGGCAAATATGTTGCATCTCGATAATCCCGCAGGTATTATAGTTATTTATCTGGGGTTCGGTACGGGGCTGTCGGTATTTATGTTCAGCGGTTTTGTAAAATCCATTCCTCTGGAACTGGAAGAAGCGGCGATGATTGACGGGTGCAGTTTTATAAAAACTTTTTTCCTGGTTGTCATGCCTGTCTTAAAACCGATTATTGTTACGGTTGCCATATTAAATACGATGTGGATATGGAATGACTATCTGCTTCCTTATCTTGTTATAGGAATGGATTACAGGACAATACCTATAGCAATCCAGTATCTGAAAGGCGGATACGGTTCCATTGATATGGGGGCCATGATGGCCATGCTTGTACTGGCTATCATTCCGATAGTTATTTTCTATATAACCTGTCAAAAATACATTATCGAAGGTGTAATTGCTGGAGCAGTTAAAGGCTGATAAAAAAGACATGAAGGAAGTGACGAAAATGCGTGCAAGTGGCATTCTTTTGCCTGTTGCCAGTTTGCCGTCAAAATACGGAATAGGTGCATTTTCAAAAAGTGCATATAAGTTTATCGATCAATTAAAGGCGGCCGGTCAGAAATATTGGCAGATATTGCCCATAGGTCCTACCGGTTTCGGGGATTCTCCTTACCAGTTGTTTTCCACCTTTGCCGGAAATCCGTATTTTATTGATCTGGAAACGTTGACGGAAGAAGGATTATTGACAACGGAAGAATGTGAAGCCTGTGATTTCGGGGATAACCCGAGATATATAGATTACGGTAAATTGTATGATTACAGATTTACTCTCTTGAGAAAAGCATATGAAAGAAGCAATATAGAGAAAAACGAAAAGTTTCATGAATTTGCTGAAGAAAATGCATACTGGCTGGACGATTATGCCTTATATATGGCTGTAAAGAACTATTATGGCGGAAGAAGTTTTGCGGAATGGGATGAGGATATCAAATTAAGAAAACCGGAAGCTTTAAAGAAATACAGAAAGATGCTGAAAGACGACATCGAATATCATAAGTTCATCCAGTTCTTATTCAGCACACAATGGTACAAACTGAAAACCTACGCCAACGATAACGGAATACAAATCATAGGCGATATTCCGATTTATGTGGCTTATGACAGCGCGGATACCTGGTCGCATCCCGAGTTGTTTCAGCTTGATGAAAATTATAATCCGATTGCCGTGGCAGGCTGTCCGCCGGATGCATTTACGGCTACCGGCCAGTTGTGGGGTAACCCTTTATATGATTGGGAGTATCACAAAAAGACCGGATATGAATGGTGGATAAGCAGGATATCTTACAGTTTTAAGCTGTATGATGTAGTCAGAATAGATCATTTTAAAGGTTTTGACGAATACTATTCCATACCTTACGGAGAGAAAACGGCCGTGAACGGTCACTGGGAAAAAGGGCCGGGCTATGACTTTTTCAGAACCCTTAACGAACGCCTGGGCAGATTAAATATAATAGCCGAGGACCTGGGCTATATTACGGAAAGTACCCGAAAGCTTCTTGAAATGACCGGGTATCCCGGTATGAAAGTTCTTGAATTTGCCTTTGATTCAAGGGAAGAAAGCGATTATCTGCCACATAATTATAATAAAAACTGTGTGGTATATACGGGAACCCATGATAATGACACCATAAAAGGTTGGTTTGAAAGCATTTCCAGGGAAGACAGGAATTATGCGCTTAGATACCTGAACATTGACGAAAGGGACACGGATAATATTCATTGGATTTTAGTACGTCTTGCAATGCAAAGCGTGGCCGATATTTGCATAATACCGGTTCAGGATTATCTGGGATTGGGCAGTGAGGCGCGTATTAATATTCCTTCCACCGTCGGAGGTAACTGGAGATGGAGGCTTCTTGACGGGGAGCTGACGGAAGATTTGCTGATGAAAATCAGAGAAATAACGTCGCTTTATGGAAGATGTTAGAAACATTGCAATTATGCATTCATGCTGATATAATTTAATTAATTCGGTATAATTATACGGTTTATAAAGGAAGATAAAAATGGAAACTACTATAAAGGACATAGCCAGAATATGTGGTGTCAGTGTCAGTACGGTATCAAGGGCGATAAATAATCATCCGGATATTAATATGGAAACCAAGGCCCTAATTATGGATGCCATTAAAAAATATAATTATATACCAAATAACAGTGCCAGAAACCTGAAACGATCGGAATCCAACACCATAGCGGTATTGATAAAGGGTATTACAAATACCTTTTATACAAATATGCTCAAGGTTTTTGAAAATGAAATCCAGAAAAAGAAGTATTCCTTCTTTTTACACAGGGTGGAAGAACACCAGAATGAACTGGATGTGGCTCTTGAATTGGAAAAGGAGAAAAAACTGAAAGGGATTGTCTTTTTGGGAGGTTATTTTTATCCCTCCGGAGAGAAGCTGAAGCAGATAAAAGTGCCGTTTATCTTAAGTACCGGCGGTATAGCCGATACTGTAGATAAAAAGAGCTGCTCCTTTGTAATGGTGGATGATGTCAGGGAAAGTTACAAGATGGTGGATTATCTTTGCCAACTTGGACACAGGAAGATTGCCATAATATCCGCTCCCCCCGATGATATCAGTATAGGCAAGTCGAGGCTTGAAGGTTACAAAGAAGCCCTTAAGGACAACGGAATTGATTTTGATCCGAATCTGGTCCGATATAAGATTGATGACGGCATAGACACTTTCTCGATGAAGTACGGCTATGAAGTAATGAAGGATCTGATTAAGACCGGGGCGGATTTTACCGCTGTCTTTGCCATATCCGACAGTATGGCGGTGGGCGCCTGCAAGGCCATATTTGAAGCGGGGAAAAAAGTGCCGGATGATTATTCCGTATGCGGTTTCGACGGTCTTGACATATCTTTTTACTATGAACCTTCCATAACAACCATAAGACAGCCGGTCGAGGAAATGGCCGAAGAAACAATACGGATTTTGTTTGATATGATTGAAGGAAGGATTGACACGGAAAGCAAGCTGTTCCCCGCAGAGCTTGTAGTCGGGAAATCTACCAGAAATATATGAAAATGATTTGGAACCAAGCCGGGTATGAACTGCCCCCAAAATGTCAGGCAGAACGACATTTTGAGGCGCAGTTTTTTTATTTTTATGGCCAAAACCAAATAAATTAGAAAATATCAACAAAAATATATGCCAAATTTCCAGCTGTTTATATTTTTATGCAGAATTATATTAAAAATTTTACATAATAAATTATGTAAATTATACTAAAATAATGTATAATAGAAAAGTCATGCTAAAAAACTACTAAAACTGACAAAGGAGAGATTGTTATGACCGGCTATGAACATCGAAGTAAGCTCAAAAGATTTTTGGCTAAACTGCTTGTATGCGTACTAGTGGTAAGTAACATCGCTCTGGCGCCGGCCACCGGTGCTATGGCAGAAACGAAAAAACCAAAGCTGTCCAGTACTTCAAAGGATTTGCTTGTAGGAGAGGAGTTACAGCTTACAGTAAAGAACAAGAACAAAAATGCGACCTGTAAGTGGAAATCCAGTGACAAAAAAGTTGCAACGGTAAATCAGAACGGATTGGTTAAAGGTATGGCAAAAGGTAAAGCCACCATTACCTGTACAGTGAAAACAGCTACAAGGACATATAAGTTAACATGTAAAGTAACCGTCCGGATACCGGCTAAATCAATAACCATTTCCAATAAGATTACGGAACTTAAGGTGGGGGAGACTTATAATCTGAACAGAAAACTTACCCCTAAATCATCCAACGATAAGACAACCTGGAAATCAAGCAATACCGATATAGCAACGGTGGCTTCCAACGGTATGGTCACGGCACTGAAAAAAGGTACCGTAACGATTACAGCTAAAACATTAAGCGGTAAGAAGGATACCGTTAAGATAAAGGTTGTACCGGCTACGGTGGATAAGACAATTACGTCAAAGGATATTGAGAACGGCGTTGTTAAGCTGTCCGACGCAACCTATGATAATCTTACAGTTGACAAGAGCGTGGGAAATGCAGCAATTATTCTTGAACATGTTAAGGTAAAAGATACTCTTTACATGACGGATGATGCCGCATATTCTGTAATGGCTAATGATTCCGAGATTAATAATGTTGTGGTTCTGGAATCCGAATCGAAAATCGTATCAATGTCAACGGAAAATCAAAATACATATGGCCCGACATTTGTGGCGGGAAAAGGAACTCTTGTGGTCAATATCGATGCAAGAGGAAATGTATCGGTAAAACAGGAAGGAAAATCGAAGATCGGAACCGTTACAGTCAGCCGTTCGATTGACGGTAACATGTCTTTGAATCTTGAGGGATTCGAAGGCAATCTGATTGTCAATACATTATCCAACGCCAGTATAAATATATCAACCAGAAATTGTGCCATTGAAACGACAACCATCGGTGGTACCAATTCAGGACAGAAGATAATCCTGACGGATGATACGACCGGCGGAGCAAAATCCAATATAGGCAAAATCAATGTGGAGACAAGCGCCAAGCTTAGCATTGATGTTCCGGCCAAAGAAGTTGTTATCACAAATCGGGCAACCAATGCTCTTGTTACATTGGAAAAACCTGTTGAAAATGTAGTCAATGAAGGAACTTCAACAACGCTGAATATCAATAACAATATCGGCAGCGTAAAGTCCGCAGGAGATAAATTGACCATGAAAGTTGCTGCCGGTTCTACAGTCAGAGATGTGGAACTGAGCGGTAAATCCTCATCTGTTGAGGTGGCATTGGGATCCAAAATTGAAACGGTCGTATTAAAGGGTGAAAGTCATACTGTCAGCGGCAGCGGAGAAGTCGTTTCCGCTACCGTAGAAGGAAATAATGCAAATATTGCGACTGCCAATACAAAGGTTACCGTGGGTGAGAATGCTACAGGAACGAAAGTCAACGGAAGTCAGATACCTTCCGGCTCAACAATTGCTCCGACGCCGTCAACAGGAGGAACCACAGGCGGAAGTTCCGGCGGAAATACCGGAGGTGGTACAGGAGGAAGCACCGGCGGAAATACCGGAGGCAGTACAGGAGGAAACACCGGTGGAAATACCGGAGGCAGTACAGGCGGAAACACCGGCGGAAATACCGGAGGCAGTACAGGAGGAAACACCGGCGGAAATACCGGAGGCAGTACAGGCGGAAACGCCGGCGGAAATACCGGAGGCGGTACAGGCGGAACAACACCGACATCACCGGATGTCAAGAAGATTACAATAAGTAATCCGGGAGATGTATATTGCGGAACATCTGTAATCATGAATGCCGATGTTGATGATGTGGTATGGTCCGTTTATGATTATATTGATGACAGTAATGGATATGCGACAATTAATAGTAACACCGGTGAGTTGACCGCAGTACAGGCGGGAACTGTAAGAGTTGTTGCGGTATCCAAAGCTGACAGCAGCGTATACGGTGCTGTGGATCTTGTTATACAGGGCAAGAAATTTGTAAGGATGTTACCTCTCAACGACGTTTACCTGGACAGTGATGATGGATTGATAGGAATTCCTGAATTGGCGGCATCAGGAAGACTGCCCGAAAAGGTAACATTGATTTATGAAACCGGTGAAGGCAACAAGACTGAGGAAGTTACAGTATCGCTCTATCAGGAAGGCTGGTTCGGAGATTATTACGGTAATCAGCAGGGAAATTATCTGATTCAAAATTATGTTTCCGTCCCGGAAGGCTATGAACGTCCGAAGAATTTATATGCCGATGTGGTAGTTCATGTTATGGAGCCTCAAACGGATAACAGGCTGCATGTAGTTGGTATAGAGGAATTATCACCGGTTACGTTAACCACTGATGAACATATAGTTAATGTCAGCAGTCTGATTTCGGAATATTTTTATGACAAGCCCGTAACATTAAAGCTTTCCAATGGTCAGACCATAACCGAGAAAATTGACGGTTATTTTGTAGACAGCGCTAACCGGTTTAACGGTGCTGTACCCGGTGAATACAAGCTTGGTCTGATTGTACAATTGCCGGCCGGAATTGTTTACAGGGAAATTGGACATTTATCTGAAGCAGAGATTTACTGGAACGACCAATATACTGTTGAATTTACCGTTCCTGTAAATGTTGTTGCAGCACAGACTCCGTTAAGTGACATCGGCGGAGAAAACGGCATTCCCGCAACCACTCAGCCTAAATTTACTCCTTCTAAAGCGGCAGCCGCAATCGAATCCGTCGTGTTAAACATGCCTTCTGCGGTAAATTACGGAGACATTTTGGATTTGAACCAGTATGTCGTGATAAATACATCCTCAACCCTGGAGTCGGACAGGAGGGTTACATGGACCATTGACGGATATTCCGACTGGAACGGAATATCAACCGTCGGCGGCAGATGGGTTGTTAACAAAAGCGGAACCCATAAAATAAGGGCGATTTCGGCCATAGATTCCTCAAAATATGATGAAGTGACTGTAACCGTGTCAGGAGCAGCCATTACAGGTTTTGTACCTTTTAATACAATCAATGTAACGGAAGATAGGGGAATTATCAGCTTTGTTTCATTATACAACGCTCTGAAGGTGGAACTTCCCACTACGGTTACCGCCAATATAGCCACCGGAAGCAGCATTAATATGGCTATTAACGGCTGGTTTGTGGAATCGTCTGATACAGACTGTTATGTGTTAAGACCGTATTTTGTGACATCATTTGATTATAATTATTTTGATGTACCGTTGCTGAAAGTGATTCTGGCTGCACCTCAGTCCGATAATCGGATCGTATTGACGGAAATACAGCCGCTGCAGCAGTCCATAACAATCGATACGGATCAAAATGCAACAAAAGAAGGCTATTTGACATATGCTTTATATCATGATTCCGGAAGCAGTCTGGTACCTGTGCAGGCAAGGCTGCAAAACGGAGAAACCATAACGATTAAATGTGCGCTTTCCAGTTATAATGTGCAATGTTCCGATCCGAATTTGCTGTACCGTGGTGAAAAGGGCGATTATGTATTGACTTTGACGCTCACTTTGCCTGACGGATATAAATATTTGGATTCCAATATAGTAAGAATAAATATACCGCTTAAAATTACGGTAGATCAAACCCCCAGATATGATAATATATGGGTTTCACAATATCCGGATAAGATGACATATACAGCAGGCGAGAAGTTTGATTTTACCGGAATTATTATAATGTTGCAGGATTATTCATCGATTGAGGATTATACCTTCAAATATATTTCATCGGATAATTTGTCTGATTACAATTTATTATTTTATATTGAAGATAATCAGTACAATAAGGTTGATATCACAACATCGGTCCTGACAGAAGATATGAATGGCAAGTATATTTATGTACAAGACCTTGACGACTATTATTTAACCTATTTCGGGCCTGTTACAGTAAACAGCCAGAAGTAACTGAGGGTAAAAGCAGTTGTAAAACATTAAAATTAATAAGAGTGCCGGTAAACACCCCAAGGTGATGCCGGTGCTCTTTTTTACAACAGGATGTTGCTTCAAGACTGAAATTCTTTACAAGTAAGTGTACTTGCCTGCAAATTGCATGTTCGGGTAAAATATAGATTAAAAATAATCAAATAGACATTGTAACTTAGCATAAGAATTTTTTGGGAGGCTGTAAGATGAAATTAGGAATAGTCGGTGCGGGAACCATAGTTAAAGAGTATTTGCCTTATATGAAAAGAATAGAAAATCTGGAGGTTTCAGGAATATTGGGTACAAGGCCGGATGCGGTTATAAAATTTTGTGAGGATTACGGCATTTCTTGTGCCACAACCGATTTTAACGAATTATGCGCATGCGGAATAGATACTGTATATGTTGCGGTTCCCAACCACCTGCATTTTGAATATTGCAGGAAAGCGCTGCAAAGGGGCCTGAACGTTATAGTGGAAAAGCCGTTTGCAAGCAACTATACGGAAGTGGAATATCTTGTAAACCTTGCAAAAAGCAGGAGACTTTTTATTTTTGAAGCCGTTACTACTTTATATATGGGAAGTTATTATAAGATTAAAGAATGGCTTGCGAAAATTGGAACTATTAAAATGATCCAGAGTAATTTCAGCCAGTACTCCAGACGTTACGACGCGTTCCGTTCGGGAAAAATCATGCCGGTATTTGATCCGGAAAAATCAGGCGGGGCCCTTATGGATTTAAATTGTTACAATCTGCACTTTGTTATGGGTCTTTTCGGGAATCCGGATTCCGCAAAGTATTATGCCAATATTGAAAAAGGTATTGATACCAGCGGGGTTTTGATTATGGAATATCCTTCATTCGTTGCCACATGTATGGCCGCTAAGGACAGTAACGGTTTGTCCTGCAGTGTTATTCAGGGTACTGAAGGCATAATAAAAACAGCATGCTCTCCCAGCATGATCGGTTCGGTGACTTTGAAACTCAATGACGGAACCGTGGAAGAATACGACGACGGCATGGCAAAGACACGCCTTATACCCGAGTTTAACGCTTTTATTCGGGCAATTCATGAGAAAGATTACGATTTTTGTTACCGTATGCTGGATGAAAGTCTTGCGGTAAGCCGGGTTATGACGAAAGCACGGCTTGAGGCGGGTATTTATTTTCCTGCGGATAAATGATCGGTATAGCATAACATACAAAAAACAACGGCAGAAGTTATAAAATAGCGGTATAATTAATATGCAAAAACCGTAAAGAGCAACATATGCGGACATAAAAAAATCAAGCCAATCAAGACAGCGGAGGATGATACGGGATAACATTAAAAGCGGAGGTACATAATGAAAAGGACGATTCTGATAATAGAAGACGATGAAAATTTAAACCGTGGCATCACGTTTGTTTTTGAAAAAGACGGATACGGGATTCTCTCGGCTAAATCGATAAAAGAAGGGAAACAACTGATAGATCAAAATAAAGTCGATCTGATAATACTGGATTTGATGCTACCGGACGGCAACGGCATGGATTTTTGCAAAGACATAAGGGCATATTCCGATGTGCCTATTATAATGCTTACGGTCTGTGATTTGGAAACGGACGAGGTGGCGGGCCTGATGGCGGGAGCCGACGATTACATAACCAAACCCTTTTCGCTTTCGGTTTTAAGGGCAAGGGTGGAGGCCCTGATGCGCCGCACGGAAGCCGATAAAAGACATATTATCAGTTCCGGCAAATACAGGCTTGATATGGACACCTGTAAATTCTATTGCGGTGATGAGGAAATTCCGGTAAGCGTTACCGAATTCAGGCTGTTGAAGTTTTTTATGACAAATGCAGGACAAGTTCTTTCAAAAGATCAAATCATATCAGCGTTATGGGACAGCGCAGGCAATTTTGTGGACGAAAACACCCTGCCGGTGAATGTAAGCCGGTTACGGGCGAAACTCAGGGACGATCCTAAAAATCCCCAAACTATAAAAACCGTACACGGTATCGGTTATATCTGGAACGGGGAGGTGTAAAGATGGCACTCGGTTTAACAATAATCAGTGTATACCGTTCCATTTACAAGTCAACATTGGTTGAACGGCTGAGAGAAGCGGAATGATAAAGGAGGATATCGCATTTTATTAAAGATGCGGATATAACCTTACATACCGGCAGCGTTACACAGGCGGTGATTTTCGTGTCATATATTATGGGTATGCAAATAATATGACACCTGGATCACGGCCTGTTTTTTATTATGGTGCGTTAAAGTTGAATTAAAATTGCCGAATGGTATGCAATATTCAATTGTTAATAATCATACTGTTAGTGTGTATCATTTTATAATGTGGAACGTGAAAGAGTGGTTGAAAGTTGATATAATTAATTTGAGACTTATGGTTATCACGGAGGTACCGATGATGAAAGGTAAAATTGCGGCAGAAAACATAAGGATCAAACCGCTTTATATCCTGGCAATGTTTATGGTTGCTTTGACTCTGCAGCCTGCTTATACATTGATTAACCGCCACAAATTTTTTAAAAATCGGTTATTCATTATTGACAAAGAATCCAAAACATGTATAATATAATTTGTAGTTGTTAGATAGAAGTTAATCGATTATCCAGACGTTTGTTTAGTCGATTTTTTATTTATCTTTTGGTTAATCGATTAAATAATAACTACCGATGAATAAAATTTTTAATTATTGGGAAGGTATTATTTATACAATGGAAAGGGAGGAAATATAAGATGAAGCTGAAAAAAATTATCAGTGTATTGTTATTGACTGCAATGGCTGCCGGATTACTGGCCGGATGCGGCAAAAGTGACGGCGGCAAGAGTGACAGCAACAAAGGTGACAGCAACAAAGGCGGCAATGAGACTTCCGTGGAAGGAGCCGAAGTTACATTAACAGTATGGAATGAGCCAAATAAGAACGATGAACTGAATATGTATTTACAGGCTGAAAAAGCAACAGGAATTAAAGTTAATGTAAATGTAATACCTGAAAGCGAATATTCTTCAAAACTTAATCAGATGGTGGCAACAAAAGATGATTCTGCGGATATTTTGGTAGTATGGGAAAATGATATAAGAAACTTTGCGGAAGCAAAAGGTATTATTCCATTGGATGATTATTTGAAGAATTCTTCAATTAATCAGAATGATTTTATTGATGCCGTTGCGAAATTGACGGACGGGCTGGGAGCCACATATGGTTTGCCATGGTGTGCCGCCACAGAAATCCTGTATTACAACCAGGATATGTTTGACGAAGCCGGCATACCTTATCCCGACAATAATTGGGCTTACAGTGATTTCCTTGCTGCCGCGGAAAAATTAACCAAATATAATGATGACGGAACCACGGCGGTATACGGGTTCGATTTGCCCAATACCCAGACCTGGTGGGCTGGAATAGGCGGATACGGTGATCAGATTTACGATCCTGCAACCGGTAAAATGGTAATAGGCGACGGAGCCGTTGCATTCCTGGAAGACTGCGCCGAAATGGTTAAAAAGGGCATAATGCCTGAACCTTCATCCGATACCGGTGATAAATTTGCAGCAGGAAAAGCCGCTATGGCCTGGATGGGAAGCTGGAATATCGGTTCATACGGCGGAAACCTGAACTTTAATTGGGATGTCGCTACCATACCCACAAATAAAGTAAAATATAATACCCTTCATACCGGCTTCTATACAATTAATGCAAACAGCAAAAATAAAGATGCCGCATGGAAAGTAATCGAATGGCTTATGGGCGAAAAAGGCCAGGAAATCAACTCCAAGGCCAGCGGCAATCCGTCGGCACTTAAATCCATTGCCGATAAGGGAGCATGGAAGGTAGAAAGTGCAACGACGGTTGAAAACTGGGACGCCATAACGGATTCTCTGGCAGCCGGTGTATTTGGTTATACCTGTCTTCCTGCCGGTGTTACAAACAATGCCAAGAGTTTGTTTGATACGGTGCTTACCGGTCAGATTACCGCTCAGGAGGCTGTGGATCAGGCTATGCAATATGCCGCAGAAACAATCGGGTATTCATTGGATTAGGAGTAACTGTTTATACATGACAATGTATAAATAAAGTAGCAAAAGGCGGTCCTGTTGATTGGGAACCGCCTTTTATAAAAACGGAAAGGATGGCGCTTATGGACCGAAATAAAAGGAAAAGCAAGGAATTTAAAAAGAATTTGACCGCATATGGATTTATGACGCCATGGTTTATCGGTTTTATATGCTTTACCGCATTTCCTGTTATTTTCATGATATATGTAAGCCTTACAAACAGAAAACTGAACGGTGTTTCCCAGTTTGTGGGCTTTGCCAATTATAAAAATATTTTGGCAAGCAGTACCTTCAGAAATTCTTTTAAAGTTACCATATTCTTTACGATAGTAATGATGATTGTAACCACCATATGGGCATTATTGATGGCTTTCTTACTTAATTACAAACAGAAACTGAACGGTATTTTTCAGTTTTGCTATTTTATTCCTTCGGTTATTCCGTCAGTTGCCCTGGCCTATGCGTTCAGAACTATTTTTGGTAAAGATGCGGGACTTTTTAATGCGTTATTATCAGGAATAACGGGAAGCAATGTACAGGTAAACTGGTTATATAACGAACATACGGTTTATCCCGTTCTGTTTTTCATAACGCTGTTTACCTACAATACGGGACAGATGATGCTGGTTTTCAGATCGGGTCTTAATGATGTTCCGGTTGCTTTATATGAAGCGGCCGATATCGACGGAGCCGGTTTTTGGACCAAATTCACCAAAATAACATTGCCGATGATTTCACCTGTGATACTGTTTAACACCGTTACCGGAAGCATCAGCGCGTTAAACGGATCGTTTGCATTATTGTATCCTTTAACGGGAGATACCGGTGATCCGAATAAGATGACCCAGGTGTTGAGTCTGTTGATATATAATGAAGCGTTCAGCAACTACAAGGTGGGATACGGATGTGCCTTGTCGGTCATATTGTTCCTTCTGGCGTGCGTATTCGGCGCTGTTTTGTTTGGCCTGTCTAAAAAATATGTTTACTATGAAAATTAAGGGGGATTTCTGATGTATAAACAATCCGGCACAGCCAAAAAAGTTTTGATTACCATAATAAAGATTATCGTAGCTGTGATTATGTTTTCTCCTATAATATGGATCATTTCCGGAGGTTTTAAAACACTGACCGAATTTACCACAACAACCAGCATAATTCCTGAAAACCCCACGACGGATGCGTATTCATATATATTCAAGTATTCTAATTTCTTTAAATATTTCAGAAATACGGTGCTACTGATTTTGGGTACAGGCGTGGGAACTCTTTTATCTTCATCGTTGGTTGCCTATCCTTTGGCGAGAATGGATTTCCCTGGGAAAAATGTTTTTTTCGCCTTGATTATAGCAACCATGATGGTACCGGGAATTGCACTGATAGTACCCCAGTATATAATGTTCGGTAAATTAGGCTGGTTGGATACCTTGCTGCCTATGATAGTTCCGGCATTTTTTGCTTATCCATACAATGTATTTCTTTTCAGACAGTTTTTCAGATCCATTCCGAAAGAACTGGATGAGGCTGCCATAGTAGACGGATGCACCCCTGTGGGCGTGTTTTTCAAAGTTTTGGCGCCCTTGTCCAAACCGACTTATGCAACAATCGCAATTCTGTCATCGGTCTTTTGGTGGAACGAACTGACACAGCCTGTATTCTATATTAACAGCGATAAATGGAGAACCCTGACTATTGCATTGATGACCAGTTTTATGTATATTAAGGGAAATGCTTTTGTTATTAACTGGCCTACAATCATGGCCGCTTCGACTTTGATGATAATTCCTCCCATGTTGTTATACCTGTTCGGATCCGGTTATCTGGTGGAAGGTATAAAAACATCAGGATTAAAAGGATAAAAAGAACATATATAACAAAAAATATTATTACCATAAGAAGAGGTGTACTCATGGCTACAATAAAGGAAATCGCAAAAATGGCGGGAGTATCCACAGCTACTGTTTCATATGTAATTAACAAAACCAAAAAACTGAGTGACGAAACTACAAAGAAAGTAAACGACGCCATTAAGGCTCTTAACTATACTCCCAATATGGTAGCCACGAATTTACGAAAAGGGAAAACCTGCACAATCGGTGTTATTGTTGAGGACATACGATGCTTTCCTGTTCCCGACATTATCAACGGAATAGGGGCGGAACTTGAAAAAGCAAAATATCAGATGGTAGTTCATGATTTGCATTTATATGAAAAGATATGGCCCGATTATACAAAGGTCTCAAATTATACAGACAGGATCGAGAAAGGAATTAAGCTTCTGCGCCGGTTAATGGTTTCGGGCATTATTTATGTATGCATGCATGACAGAATAATAAATGATTTGGTTGAACCCATGGATTTGCCTTTGGTATATGCTTATTCAAGCTGCACCAATGACAGAAACTATATAACTTATGACGATTTAAACAGTGCAAAAATAATGACAGAGTACCTGATTAGTTTGGGGCATACCAGAATAGGTGTTATAGGCGGTTATCACTACGCCTATCCTACACAGATGCGTCTTAAAGGAATTCGTCTTGCCCTTAAGGAAAACGGATTGTCTTTGCCGGATGAGTATATAAGCTACGGTGACTGGGAATATCAGTCCGGTTATGAAAACGCAAAAAAGCTTTTAAATTTAAAAGAACCGCCGACCGCCATATTTGCCTTGAACGATATTATGGCTGCAGGGTGCTATCATGCCGCAGCCGAGCAAGGACTTAAGATACCTGATGATATATCGATTGCAGGATTTGACAATCGGGACATATCCAGATATTTATATCCGTCACTGACGACCATGAATTTGCCTTTGCAGGATATCGGAAAAAAGGCTTTTAATATGCTGCTTGATTCTATAAATGAAGATTCAAAGGAGCCTCAGCAGATTGTTCTTCCCTGTCAGGTAATCAAACGTAATTCGACGACAAAACCCGGAAAAACTAATCTATATACGGAGGATAGGGATGATTAAATTAAAACCATTACCATTAAAGGATATTTCAATAAACGACTTGTTTTGGAATAAGTATATTAAACTTGTACCTGATGTAATTATTCCTTATCAATGGGACATTTTGAATGATCGGGTTGAAGGTGCAGAACCCAGCCATTGCATAAGCAATTTCAAGATTGCAGCAAAAGAGGAAAAAGGAGAGTTTAAGGGAGCCGTCTTTCAGGATACGGATCTTGCAAAGTGGCTTGAAGCGGTTGCTTACTCTCTTGAATGGAATCCGGATAAAGAACTTGAAAAAACGGCCGACGAAGTGATAGATTTGATTGGAAAAGCACAGGATGAAACGGGTTATCTCAATACCTATTTTACGATAAAAAAGCCCCATCTTCGGTGGACCAATCTGAAGGAAGGGCATGAATTATATACAGCCGGTCATATGATTGAAGCTGCGGTAGCTTATTATAAAGCTACCGGCAAGGATAAGTTTTTAAATATTATGATTCGCAATGCCGATTTGATCTGCGATGTGTTTGGGGAAGATAAAAATAATAAAGGATATCCCGGCCATCAGGAGATAGAACTGGCATTGGTAAAACTTTACGAAGTTACCGGCAATAAAAAATATCTTGACCAGGCCAAGGCATTTATTGACCGCCGTGGACATAAACCCAATTATTTTGAAGAAGAAGAAAAAAGGCCGGAATATGAAGAAATTTTTCCGGAATTTAAAAATTATCTTCCTTTATATTCACAGTCTCATCTGCCAGTCAGAGAGCAAAAGACCGCCGAAGGACACGCGGTAAGAGCGGTATATATGTACTGCGCCATGGCCGATTTGGCTTATTATTATAAAGATGATGAACTTTTGGAATGCTGCAAAAGGCTGTGGGATAATATAACCCAAAAGAGAATGTTTATTACCGGTGCCATCGGAAGTTCCGGCATTCTGGAGAGGTTTACGACGGATTACGATTTGCCGAACAGCAGTAATTACGGGGAAACCTGCGCTTCGATAGGTCTGGCTTTATTCGGCAGGCGTTTGATGCAGATTACCGGTGACGGAAAATACATGGATGTGGTGGAAAAGGCATTGTATAACACGGTTCTTTCCGGAATAGCCATGGACGGTAAAAGTTTCTTTTACGTTAATCCTTTGGAAGTATGGCCAGACAACTGCTTGCCCAGAACTTCCATGGAACATGTAAAACCCGTTCGACAGAAATGGTTCGGTGTTGCCTGTTGCCCTCCCAATATCGCAAGAACTTTGGCTTCTTTAGGGGAATATATATATGCAAGATCGGAGGACACTCTTTGGGTGAACCTGTTTGTAGAGGGAGAGGCAAAAGTAAAAATCAAGGACAGATACATCAGGCTCAATACCAGGACCAGATTTCCCTTTGACGGAAATGTAAAAATATCGCTGGAAGGACACGACGGTGTGGAATTTAACCTGGCCGTCCGAATTCCCGGTTATGTGGACAGATACAATATTACCGCAGACGGCGCCAATATCGGTAAAGAAGGTTATGATAAGGGATACCAGTATATAAGAATAAACGGACAAAAAGAGATTGAAATTAATTTTGATTTGACTCCGAAATTTATTCATGCCAACCCCCTGGTACGTGCGGACAGCGGCAGGGTGGCCATTATGAAAGGCCCTCTTGTATATTGCTTTGAGGAAATTGATAACGGAAGTAATTTATCCGCATGTTTCGTGGATACCAGGCAACCCATAACCGAGACCTATTGTGAGGATATGCTTGGAGGCACAACTGTACTGAAAGTAATGGGCAGGAAAATATCTCAGGCCGGCTGGTCATCGGATGAGCTTTACAAAGATACGGAAGTTACCTGGGAGCAGAAGGAACTGACTGCAATACCTTACTGTTACTGGGGCAACAGAAAACCGGGAGAGATGCTTGTATGGATAAAAGAATACTATGGAAGCTGATATCTTCTTTATCATAAACCATATATATACCGTAAATGTGAAAATAAGGGCTCTTGGCTGCTTGAAGTATGAAAAATGTATTTCATACTTCAGCGGTTCAAGAGCTCTTTTTGTAAATTTCCTTAAAATAAAGTACAATTCGTGCGGTAGGAAATACGATTCGTGCGGTAAACGGTATTAAATTTATAAATATGCTATTATTACAATGTAATTTATTTGAAAGAAGGTTTGAACGTATATTATGTATAGAGCTTTTTCGGATGTTGAGGGGAACTTAATGAAAAGTCTGGAAGAAACATATAATCAGTCGATAAGGGCTTCACAAAATATTGTGGAGGATATCAGATTCAGCAGGAAATTATATCTGGAGTCCGTGGATTCGTGTTCGATGCAAATATGCAATTTTAAAAAACATGATACAAGCATATTAATGTTGTTAAACAATGTTAAGAGCGCCAATCCGTATTTGCATTCTCATCCGGTTAACGTGGCTTTTTTGTCGCTTGTAATAGGCGTATGGCTGGGTTTGAGTGATAATAAACTGCTGAATCTTGTTAAGGCCGGTTTTTTGCATGATATAGGGAAAGCAAAAATAAAAGACAGCCTTTTGAACAAATCCGATCAGTTAACCATGGAAGAGGTCCGGACGTTAAAATCCCATCCTGTTATAGGATATAAAATTTTAAAAGGCACAAAGAAATATGATATCGAGGTGTTGTGCGGCGTCCTATTCCATCATGAAAGAATGGACGAAACCGGTTATCCTGTGGGGCTTAAGGGGGAATATATTAATTTAATCAGCAGAGTTATAGCAATAGCAGACACTTTTGATGCGCTGACGTCCGATAAAGCGTATCGCAAGAAATATTCTCCGTTGGAAGCTCTGGAGGAAATAAAGGAAAACTGCACTAATCTGGATTTAAACATTTGTGATATCTTTTTGAAAAAATGATTAATTACTATTGCGGCAGAGAGGTTCGTCTGAGTAACGAGCGTACCGGTAACATCGTGTCCATAAATCCCGAAAAAATATCAAAACCGCTGGTCCGTTGTGATGACGATCATTGTGATTTGGCGGAAAGTGATCTTGAAATAGTTGAGTTCTTTTGAATACCAGCACTGCTTTTCCATATACCGGTTTAAAGTTTGAAAATGGGGGTGATTGTTTATGACAGCTACGTTTGCTTGGTTCATAGCGGGAATCTGTGGTGCGGCGTTTATTACCTTGTGGTTTGTCGAAAGTTTTAAAGAATTATCGGCAAAACGAAAGAGCCTAGAAATTATCGGTGAGGAAGTGAAAATGCACCGCAGATTGTATATGCAGGAGCGAGGCGGCGAAAATGACGAGGCAGCATTAAAGGTTTTGGAAAGTAAGCTTATGGTATACAGGGAGATAGAGAAGAATTATAATGCCCTTCTAAAAAAACCGATGAATCGCATTCCCGGATATATTATGGGATTTCACCCGACCGATAAATGATAAATCATAAAGAAACCAAAGAAAGAGGAAAATTGTGTTTATGAAGAAAATTATCAAATATATTTTAGTTTTTACCGCTGTTGTCGTATTGACAGCATGTTCTGGAAAAGATGAAAATTCCGTACAACCGGCCGATAACACAACAGTCGACGGCAAGACCGAAGAAAACGTTAATGCACAAACCGATGCCGGTGTTTCGGAGGTTGATACTGATACAGAATGGGTTGTTTACTGGTATCTGTGCGGCAGCGATCTGGAAAGCAATTACGCGGCAGCCACCAATGATCTGGCAGAGCTTTTGAGTGTGGAGCTGCCTGAAAATGTAAAAGTTGTTATTCAGACCGGCGGTACGAGCTTTTGGCAGAATGATTTAATAAATGCGGATACTTTGGGACGCTATTTGTATGACCACAACGGATTTCAGCTTATTGAAGAGCTGCCTTCGGCCAATATGGGGGATGTACAAACCCTTAGGGACTTTCTTCTTTTCGGAAGGGAGAACTATCCTGCCAAACGGACAGCCGTGGTTCTGTGGAACCATGGCGGCGGATCTGTGTCCGGAGCGTCTTTTGACGAGCTTTACGGAATGGATTCCTTAAGCCTGGCTGAGATGTACGAGGCATTTACGGATGTTTTCGGAAGCAATCCGCAAGATCAGCCTGTAGACATAATCGGTTTTGACACCTGTCTTATGGCAACGATTGATACGGCATATACTTTCTCGGATATAGCCAAATATCTGGTGGCATCGCAGGAAACAGAACCGGGCAACGGCTGGCTTTACAGCGGATGGATCGGTGCCCTTAAAGAGACACCGGATATGGAACCCGTTGAACTTGCCAAGTTCATTTGCGACAGTTTTATGCAAGGCTGCATGGAGGCAGGGTCAGAGGATAACATTACCTTGTCAGTAACGGATCTTTCAAGAGTTTCTGATCTCATGGCTGCCTATGATGATTTCGGCAGGGAGGCTTTAGTTTCGGCAATAGAAAATCCGGCGTTCTTTGCCCGTTTTTCCAAAATCGTCAACAGCGTTGAAAATTACGGGGGCAATACCCGTGAACAGGGTTATACCAATATGGCCGATCTGGGAAGCATAGCGTTAAAATCCGGGGAGCTTCTGCCTGAGACATATCGGGCGGTTGTCGACGCGCTTTCAGAATGTGTCGTATATAAGGTAAACGGCAAATACCGTCCCGAGTCTGCAGGGCTTTCATGCTATTACAGCTATAACGGTGATGTTGACGATTTCATCTCTTACATGAGTATTGGTCCGTCGGAATCTTTTAAATACCTTTATGCCTATGGCTTAACCGGTGAACTTCCACAGGAGGGAATGGATTATATCTCCGGGCTGAATTACAGTTCACTGCCACAGCTTCATACCCTGGACAGCGTAAACTGGGACAACATGCCGGTTACGGTGGATGCAAACGGCAATGCCATACTTACATTGGGCAGCAAAGCCATAGATATTCTGTCATCCCTGACTTTTGAGCTGTATTATGTCGATCCCGAGGAAGACATCAAGCTTTGTCTCGGTACGGATAACGATATTATTGCCGATTGGGAAAACGGCATATTTAAAGACAATTTCCGTGGTGTATGGGGAAGCCTGGACGGAGCTTTATGTTATATGGAAATAGCATATGAGGGTGATACATATAACCTTTATTCGATACCGATATTGCTGAACGGAGAGGATTACAATCTGCTTGTTGTCTATGACTTTGAGACAGGGGAGTACGGTATTGAAGGGGCCAGAAAACCGCTTGATGAAAGCGGTGCGGCGGACAAAAACTTACGTTATCTGGTGGAAGGCGATGAAATACAGACCGTTCACTTTGCAAATGTGATAAGCAGCGACAGCGATGAGCTTTTGGCCGTTCCGATTGACACGCTGAAAGTCACGGCCGATACCGCCTTTGCGGAAACGGAGCTTGGCGACGGAATTTTTATTATGATATTTGTGATGAAGGACAGTCAGGGTAATGTTGCTTACTCGGCTCCGGTTACTTTTGAATCCTCTGGCGGAGAGATTGTAACAAGTGCAGGGGAGTAAATATAGAGAAATAAAAGGCTTGTATCATAAGATGCAAGCCTTTTATTTATAAGAAAATAATTTACAAAGGAAATCATTTACGAAAATAGTTTTTTAACTCCAAATAAATATGTGGTAAAATATAGATAATGGAGTGGATATTTTCGTCAGGGGGGTGTTTTTTTGATAAAGGTTTTTTTAGTGGAAGACGAAGTCGTTGTCAGGGAGGGGATTCGGAAAACATTAAACTGGGAGGAAAACGATTTTAAATTTTGCGGTGAAGCCAGTGACGGTGAACTGGCCTATCCTTTGATTCAAAAATATAAACCGGATATTGTTATAACAGATATACGAATGCCATTCATGGACGGACTGGAACTCAGCAGGCTTATAAAAAAGGAAATGCCATGGATCAAAATAATCATTCTCAGCGGGTACGGGGAATTTGAATATGCAAAAGAAGCGATTAATATCGGGGTTACGGAATACCTGTTAAAGCCGATAAGCGGTACGGAACTCATGAATTGTCTGCTTAAGGTCAAGGAAAATATCATTAATGAGCGTAAAGAAAAGGCCAATATAGAACAGTTTAAAAAAGAAATGAAGGAATATGAAGAAGATGAAAAAAGGCGTATTTTTTATGATTTGGTAAATAATATGCAGCCTTTAAGCAACATTCTTGAGCGGGCCAAAGAACTAAATCTGGAACTAAGTGCGATAGTATATAATATAATTCTTTTTACCGTAGACCATATCCGTGAATATAATCATGAATCGATGGAAATAGAAAACATAAACAGGGAGTTGAAGCAACTGTTCCAATCGGATAACGACATTATAATATTTGATTTGTTTATGGACGGTATGGCTTTACTTTTGAAAGGAAACAGCCCGGAGGATTTGCGAAAAAAGCAGGAGTATTATATCAGCCGGATAAAGGAGACCATGAATGCCCATCGGGGAATTTCCTATTTCGGTGGTATCGGTGTCCCGGTCGGCAGGTTGGGAGAACTGAACCGCTGTTATCATGAGGCCAGCAGGGCGTTTTCTTACCGGTATATCTGGGAAGAAAATCTGATACTGGACAGCGGTGCGATCTCGGAAACCAGAGAATATTTAAAACAGACCAACCGTTTGAATATGGACAATATAGTAAAGCTGGACAAGCGTAAAGTGGAGAAATTCTTAAAAATGGGCAGCAAAGAAGATGTCGGTAATTTCGTTGACGAGTATTTGCGGTCCATAGGTGACGAAAACCGCAATTCTGTTTTGTTCCGGCAATATGTGGTAATCGATATGTATTCAATTGTAGCAGGTTTTTGCGAAGAAATAGGTGTAAAAGATTATGAGCCGGAAAACCCGCTTCACAATGACAGTGAGTTTAATCAAATCATTTCAAAATTCGAGTATACGAAAGATTACATAAAACGTATTTTTGAAAATGCCATTGAAGTAAGGGATAAGATAACTACAAGCAAATATAACGATATAATAAGCAAAGCCAAGATATACATTCAGGAAAATTTCTGCAGGGAAGATTTGTCCCTTAATCAGGTGGCCGCCAGCGTATATGTCACCCCCAGCCATTTCAGTTCCGTATTTTCCCAGAAAACCGGTCAAACATTTATTAAGTACCTGACAGATTTACGGATGAATAAAGCAAAAGAATTATTAAAATACACGGATATGAAGACTTCGGAGATTGGCTATGCGGTAGGGTATAAGGATCCTCACTATTTTTCCTATTTATTCAAGAAAACCTTTAACTGCTCTCCAAAGCAGTATCGTCATAATTCCCAGATAAGGGAGGATTCAAAGTGGTTCAGATCATCAGAAGAAAAATATCCAATTTAAAACTGAACGCAAAAATAAATCTTTATTATTCTATCATTTTGCTAATCTTTTGTTTCGTCTTCTTTATGTTCTTTGCCACTACCGTTAAATACAACCGCGAATATAACGAAATAATCAAAAGTGCAACCATCGCCAGCAGTTTCAGTATCGATTTCAAAAAAGATTTTGACTATAAAATGTACCGTATTATTATCGGAAGCAGCGATTTTTATGAGGAGGATCCTTACAGTGATATCGAAAATGCCCAGGAAATAGCGGAAAAATTGCAGGCATCCTCCTGGTCAAAAGGGAATGTTGAAAGGGCGCAGGCAATTCAGAAATATTTGGCCAATCTGACAAAACATGTCCGTAAAATTGAGGAGAACATAAAAGAAGTCGGCCATTATGACGAGAACATAACAATTCTGTATAATGACATACATGTTGTAACTTCTTTGATTCAGGATACCATTCTTGAGTATATATACTATGAAACAATGGAAATGGAAAATGTCCGGGCTGAAATGGAAGTCGAAATGCTTAAGAACATGGAGTTCATGATAATCATGGTCATAATAATGATTTTGGGAGGTCTGTTTATTTCTATTTTTATATCCAACAGTATTTCAAAACCTGTTAAAGAATTGAGCCATATTACAAATCAGGTGGCAAAAGGGGATCTGACAGTCCGATCCCACATCAAAAACGGAGCCGAAGTTAAAATGCTCAGTGATTCCTTAAATATTATGATCGAAAAACTGAGCAATCTAATTGAAACCGTCAAAATTGAGCAGAGTAATCTGAGAGAGACGGAAATTAAACTGCTTCAGGAGCAAATAAATCCCCATTTCCTTTATAATACCCTGGACACAATCATATGGCTGGCGGAAACGGGAAAACAGGATGATGTGGTTCAGGTTGTCGGTTCCCTTTCAAGGTACTTCCGTACATCTTTAAGCAAAGGGAAGGATCTGGTCACCCTGAAAGATGAAGAACTTCATGTCTGCAGTTATCTGCAGATTCAGAAGGTGAGATACGGGGATATCCTGGAGTATGAGATAGACTTGCCCAAAGAACTTTCCTTATGCAGGATCCCCAAAATCACATTACAGCCTCTGGTTGAAAATGCTTTATATCACGGAATAAAAAACAAAAGATCCAAGGGGAAAATATCGTTAATCGGAAGAAAGGAAAATAATAACATTATTATCAAGGTTATTGACAACGGCCTGGGTATGACTCAGGAAAGGCTAAAGCAGGTAATCGAAAGCCTCCATAGAAGATCGGAATATAATAAAGATTTTTACGGCCTGTTCAATGTTAATGAGCGCATAAGAATGATTTTCGGCGCAGATTACGGTTTATCGATAAAAAGTACATACGGGGAGGGAACCGAAGTGACGGTATGTATTCCGGCTGTTACCGCGGATGATTAATCCCAAAAAAATTGAAAGTAAATCCCAAAAAAACAAACATTTATAACTCAGGCAAGATAATTGCGTAAAAAAACAACAATTTTTAGAAAGATAATTTATCGAGATTTTTGAAAAAAATATGTATAAATAATAGTATCAGCGGTACTTATGCCGGTGATGGTTTAAATATTAGAATAGGATGGAGGATTGAAGATGAAAACAATGAAGCGGTTACTGGTTGTTCTTATGATTTTCGTGCTTGGTATGACGTTCATAGGCTGCAAAAACAAAGATACGGACAGTCAGAGTTCGGGTAAAAACGTATCTTCCGGTGAAGACAAGGATTTAATCGTAGTAGGTTTTTCTCAGGTAGGTGCTGAATCCGACTGGCGTACGGCCAATACAAAATCGTTCCAGTCGACATTTACGGAAGAGGCAGGATATAAATTACTGTTCGATGACGCTCAGCAGAAACAGGAGAACCAGATAAAGGCAATCCGTAATTTCATACAACAGGATGTGGATTACATAGTGGTCGCTCCGGTAGTTGAAACCGGTTGGGAAACGGTTCTCGGAGAAGCAAAGGAAGCAGGTATACCTGTAATCATCGTAGACCGTATGATTAACGTTTCCGACGACAGTCTGTTTACCTGCTGGGTTGGTTCCAACTTCAAGCAGGAAGGATATGACGCCGCTGACTGGCTGGCTGAATATCTTGAAAAACAAGGAAGAAGCGAAGAAACCATAAACATCGTAACCCTTCAGGGAACAATCGGTTCATCCGCCCAAATCGGACGTACCGAAGGTTTTGCCGAGAAAATGCAGGAGCATCCGAATTGGGTTATGTTAGACAGACAGACCGGTGAATTTACTCAGTCAAAAGGTCAGGAAGTTATGGAATCATTCCTTAAATCCTATGATGATATCGATGTCGTAATTGCGGAAAATGACAACATGGCATTTGGTGCCATCGATGCCATTAAGGCAGCCGGTAAGGATCCGGGAGATGATATCATTATCGTTTCCTTTGACGCCGTTAAGGCGGCATTTGAAGCCATGATTGCCGGTGATATGAACGTTTCCGTTGAATGTAACCCGCTTCATGGGCCGAGAGTTGCCGAAATAATCCAGAAACTGGAGAAAGGCGAGAAGGTGGATAAGTTACAGTATGTAGAAGAAGGGGTATATCCCGCCGATACGGCCGCGGAGCTTATCGGTTCAAGAGAATATTAATAACCGATATTTATGACAGAAGCGACGTATAATACCTGGTAATATTCAGACCTGACAGGGAAGGCTGCTGCAATTATTGGAGCTTTGCAGCAGCCTTTTACAAAACAGATAAGGTTTGCCGGTATACAATTTCATCGGGATACTAAAAACCGATTATATATGAGTTATGGAAACCGATAGAAAGGATTGATTCCTTGTGAATAATGAGGAAAAGGTGCTTCTTAAAATGAGGCATATAAATAAAACGTTTCCCGGTGTCAAGGCTTTGTCCGATGTGGATTTTACGCTGAGAGCCGGTGAAATCCATGCTCTTATGGGCGAAAACGGCGCAGGGAAATCAACTTTGATTAAGGTGTTGACCGGTGTTGAAGAAATGGACAGCGGGGAGATCTATATGGACGGAATAGATCACCCGATTGTTAACCGGTCACCGCAGGAGGCCCAGGCAATCGGTATAAGTACGGTTTATCAGGAAATAAACCTCTGTCCCAACTTATCGGTAGCGGAAAACATTTTTATCGGCAGGGAACCGAAGAAGTTCGGGCGGATTGACTGGAAATCCATGAATAAGAAAGCCGGTGAATTATTAAATAATTTAAATATAAATATTGACGTGACAAAACCTTTGAGCAATTATTCCGTCGCAATTCAGCAAATGGTTGCCATAGCGAGGGCGGTGGATATATCGTCTAAAGTGTTAATTCTGGACGAACCCACATCAAGCCTTGATGAGCAGGAAGTGGAAAAACTGTTTTATGTCATGCGACAGTTAAAAGAAATGGGTATCGGCATTATATTTGTAACTCACTTTCTGGAACAGGTATATAAAATCAGTGATCGGATAACCGTATTAAGAAACGGTTGCTTGGTCGGGGAGTATGAAACGGATAAGCTTACAAGCGTTGAACTGGTTGAACTGATGATAGGTAAAGAAATCGAAGACCTGGCTAAATTAAGTAAAGAAGAAATTAATGATGAAAATGGCGGTAACAAAGAGATTGTTATAGACGCTCAGGGGCTTGGCCATACGGGTACTATTAATCCCTTCGATTTAAAAATACGTAAGGGAGAAGTCATAGGATTGTCCGGGCTTTTGGGTTCGGGCCGGTCCGAACTGGCGAGAGTCATATACGGAGCGGACAGACCGGATCAGGGCGAACTTTATTTTAAAGGGAAGAAACTGCAGATAAACGCACCGCTTGACGCAATGAAAAACGGAATGGCCTATCTGCCCGAGAACCGGAAGGATGAGGGGATTATCGAGGATTTGTCCGTAAGGGAAAATATAATAATCGCCCTGCAGGCAAAACGGGGAATTTTTAAGGTGATAAGACGTAAAGAACAGGAGGAACTGGCCGACAAGATAATTGAACTTTTGCAAATCAAGACTTCCGGTAAGGACATACCCATAAAACAGCTTAGCGGAGGTAACCAGCAAAAAGTAATTTTGGGAAGATGGCTCCTTACAAATCCGGATTTTTTGATACTTGACGAACCGACGAGAGGAATCGACGTCGGGACAAAGACGGAGATACAAAAACTGGTGTTGAAATTTGCCGATGAGGGAAAGACCATATTGTTTATCTCGTCCGAAATAGACGAAATGCTCCGTGTCTGCAATAAAATTGCGGTATTAAGGGATCGAAAAATGGTCAGTGAACTGACAGGTGAGCAACTTAACCAAAGCAATATAATGAAGGCTATTGCGGGAGGTGATACCGGGAATGAATAAGATAAAGAAGCTGTGGAAGCGGATTACCGGTTTTTCGTTATTTTTCCCTTTTGTTTGTCTGGCAATAGTGCTGGTTGTTAACCTTATAAAGACACCGGACTTTTTTAAGATTTCCATGAACAACGGAGTCCTGTACGGTTATGTTATTGACATTCTTAACCGTTCCAGTGAACTGGTTATTCTGGCCGTAGGCATGACTTTGGTGGTTGCGGCATCAGGGGGGACGGATATATCGGTCGGAGCGGTCAGTGCGGTAGCCGGCGCGGTTTGTATCTATTCCTTAATCGGCGGCGCCAGCAGTGATGTCTACAGGATTCCTTACGCATTAGCCATCATATTGGGAATACTGGCCGGTACCGCTTGCGGCATATTTAACGGATTTTTGGTTGCTAAGTTACATATCCAGCCCATGGTAGCCACATTGATACTGTTTACCGCAGGAAGGGGCATAGCCCAGGTACTCACTCAGGGATTTATTCTTTATGTAAGAAAAGAATCCTTCAAGTATCTCGGCAACTTTCTTCCCGGCATACCTATCCCGACCCCGATCTTTATTGCTACAATTGTAGTATTATTGACAGTTTTATTGGTAAAGAAAACCGCCCTGGGTTTATACATACAGTCGGTGGGAGTAAACCGTAATGCAGCAAGGCTCGTCGGTTTGAATTCTTCGCTTATTATTTTCCTCGCCTATGTATTTAGCGGATTTTGCGCCGGAGTGGCCGGAATGATAATAACGTCGAGAGTTTATTCGATTGACGCGAATAATGCGGGACTGAATATTGAACTGGATGCCATTTTGGCTGTGGCCATAGGCGGAAACAGTCTGGGAGGAGGTAAATTTTCACTGGCCGGCAGTGTAATCGGAGCCATAACAATCCAGGCATTGACCACATCCCTTTATGCAATGAAGGTTACGGCGGATCAGCTTCCGGTCTATAAGGCGGTGGTAGTTATTATAATCGTCGCTATTCAGTCACCCGTTGTCAAACGATGGATGAAAAATATCGGACATAAGATATCCGCAAACGTCAACGGAAAGAAGGTGGCTGCATGATTAAAAAGCTTCGGAACCGCCTGAGTTCAAACTCTTTTCTGATTATTATAACGGTTATTTTGTTCCTGTTGATGTATTTAGCGGGAGTTATTGTATTCAGGGAAAAGAATTTCGGCAAAATGCAGGTGTTTTTGAATTTGCTGATTAGTAACGCAGGGCTTATTGTAGCGGCGGTCGGCATGACCGTGGTTTTGATTTCCGGAGGCATCGATATATCGGTAGGTTCGGTTGTGGCCATGACATGCATGCTGTTGGCCTGGATGATGGAGGTTAAAGGGGTCAACGCCATTGTCGCAATTATTGCAGTATTACTGGTCGGCATTGTATTCGGATTTGTTCAGGGTTGGCTGATTTCATACCTGAAAATACAGCCCTTTATTGTGACCCTGGCGGGGATGTTTTTCGCAAGAGGCATGACCGCCATCATAAGCGTAGATATGATTACCATAAAAAATGAAACATTCCTTGCCATGGCCAAGTCTAAAATATATTTGCCCTTTGGCGGTACGGTAAACAAGAGAGGTGTATTAGTCCGGCCGTATATCTATCCCAGTGTAATCATCTGCCTGCTTGTGCTGGTTATTCTGTATTTTGTAATGAAATATACCAAATTCGGCAGATCCATATATGCGGTAGGCGGAAATGAACAATCCGCCTTGCTTATGGGACTCAATGTAAAACGCACCAAATTAAAAGTATATATACTGAACGGTTTCCTGGCGACTTTGGCCGGATTCGTATTTTGCCTGAATACAACGGGAGGTTTCGTGGAACAGGCTAAAGGTTTCGAGATGGAGGCCATTGCGGCCGCCGTTATCGGAGGGACACTTCTTACCGGCGGCGTCGGCAACGTGATTGGCAGCCTTTTTGGTGTATTGATAAAAGGTACCATAGAAACCTTTATAACATTCCAGGGAACATTGTCATCCTGGTGGACCAAAATAGTGATTGCAGTGCTGCTCTGCTTCTTCATCGTATTACAGAGCATTATTATGAATGTGAAATGGAGAAAGAATAAAAAGGGTAAAGAACCTGAAAAAAATAAATAAATTATTATTGTACTTATGGTGGGGTATTTACATAGATCATAAAATATTAAATGTACAGAAAGTATAGACTGGAAAATCATACCACAAAATAAAAGGCCTGTATCTGTAAAGAATATGGGCCTTTTAATTTTTGGCTCCATTGTACAATTTTACTTTTGATTTATGTTGTATTCCGAATGTTAATTTTTAAGCCGCTGCTTTATGCCTGATATATTTAATCGGCGTTGCTTAACGGAAGCATAAGCCGCAGGATAAATATTCCCCCTTCAGTTTCAAAGGAATATAGTCCGCCGTGGCGTTCCACTATATCAATCATGCTTCTTATGCCGAAACCGTGACCCGCTTCTTTTTTACTGGATTTGGGCAGATCCCCGTCCATTTCGATTTCTCCGACATAGGCATTTTCCGTAGATATGACCAGTTTATCATCGTTAATAACCGTATGGAAATAAACTTTACGAAGGCCTTCTTCCTCCAGTATGCCGGCTGCCGTAATGGCATTTTCCAGGGCATTGGAAAGCAAGGAACAAAGTTCGGTATCGTTAATTTTAAGATTTTCCGATAATTTTACATTTGTATGGAGATTTACGTTGGCTTTTTTTGCTTTGTTTACAAAACTGGACAGAATCAAATTGACGGTTTCATTTTCGCAATATTTTACCGGAGTCATGGCATCAATCGCGGCTTCCGTACTGGAAAGACATTCCTTGATTTTTTCAAGATCGCCGTCAGCCGCAAAACTGCCGATAAGCGACAGGTGATGGCGCATATCATGCCGGTAAATAACGGTGTTGTTTTGCATTTGACGCAGGGCGTTAAGCTCGATCTGCGCATTCTTAAACTGGGCCGCTAACATGTCCCTTTCCCGCTGGGCTATTGTCTGCTTTTGGGATTCATTATAGTACAGGAGTACAAATATCAGGTAGAATGTGCAAATGACCGAAGGAGTGAATTGTACCGCTTCCCGGGCGCCGGTATAAAGAATTTCCGTATATACGGTTGTGGCGTAATCAAACAGATAGTATAAAAGAGGCACGGCACCAAACAAGAGGCAGGAGCGAAGCGAGCGTTCCATAAGCTGTATGACCGAGTCGGCTATATACTTTTTTAGTAAATAGAAAACAGTAATCATTGCAAAAAAGTAAGCAATATGTTCGGTGAAACGATCGCCGAATATGGCTGCCGAAACGGAGCCAATCCATTTGGGTATCTGGCAGCAAAGATAGGCTGTTAAAACGCTGCTGATTGTAATAGACCACGGCCGTTTGAAGTACAGGACCGAGAAAAGAACCGTAGGCAAATGGGTAATAAACGGATACAATTTCATTGTGGTCTGCAAGCCGAATAACCACCAGGATACAGTCTGAATAATGAACATCATTAAATAAAATAAAGAAATGGCCTGCATATTTTTCCGTGTATGCTTTATGCCGGAAAAGAGGAGAGATACAGATACACCGAATATTAAGACAATGCCGGAACGAAACAATACAATAACTGTATGCATCACAAGCTCTCCCCCCGTTCTTTTGGCGACAAAAGATGTTTCATATAAACGGCTTTCGCTTTTGTAAAAACATTTCTTGATACAGGTACCGTTTTACCTGATTTGGTCGTAAAGCCGTCCTTATTCAGTTCGCTTACCTGACGCAGGTTTACTATATACGAACGGTGGGGTTTAAAAAAGTGGGGATCGGAAAGCAGGTCGCTTTCGTAATCCGAAAGATAACCGTAGGCTTTTTTTACATCACCGTTTACCAGAATAAAATTAATCGAGCGGTTTATGACTTCCACATATACAATATGCGAAAAGGGCAATTTTACGATGCCGTTTCCTGTTCTCAAAGTCAGGTACGCGTCTTCCCGTTTATATCTGGCAAGCTGTTTGCTGATGGAAGGAAATATTTCTTCTTTTCTTGCCGGCTTTAAAATATAGTCATTGGCTTCAACGCGGTAGCTTTCTACGGCAAACTCACGGGAAGAAGTAAGAAAGATAATTGGAATTTCGGTGTCAGAATTCCGAATCTCTTTAGCGGCATCCATTCCCGTAATGCCGGGCATAAGTATGTCCAACAGCAGTAAATCGAACCGTCTTTTTCTCATAGTTTCCAATAAATCCAGGGCTCCGGTGAAGGTTTCATATGTAACGGAGCCATCAATCTCCCGTCGGTAATCTTCCAGTATGGTGGCAATACGGGAAAGTTCATCAATATTATCATCGCATACTGCAATGTGCATGTACAATCCTCCAATATGTGTAAAACAATCCATTATGATTATATATTAACATATAATGTGCCATAAGTCACAAGAATTCGATCTCAAATTACAAAAAATTTAACCATACAATAGAGTATGATTTTAGCTGATTTAGCATAATACATATTAACATTCTTCAGTAAAATGTGGGTTGTTGCCTGTCGTATAATTAAAGTTGAGTTTAAGTTCAATCGGTAGTAGAATAAAGGTGTCCATTGATACCAATACGCTAATCTGATAAAGAAAACATAAGAGAGGTAAGAAATTTGAAACTTGGCACGGAAAAGATATCAAAATTATTGTGGCAGCTAAGCATACCGGCTGTTTTGGGAATGCTCAGCAGCGCCATATTTAATCTGGCTGACAGATATTTTGTGGGGAAAATAAATTCCGATGCACTGACGGCGGTTGGCATAACGATGCCGATACAGATTTTTCAGATGGCGTTTGTTTTGCTTTTGGGAATAGGAACGTCTGCATTGGTATCCATTAAACTGGGCGAAGGGAAAACAGAAGAAGCGGAAGATATACTTGTACTGGCCCTTAAATATATAATCATATTTTTGGCTGCCTTTGCCGCGGTCTTTGTAATATTTCAGGATCCCATAATGGATATGCTTTTAATAGATGATAATATATTGCCCTATGCGAAGGATTATATTACAATCATCATTGTCGGATCTGTTGCGGGGATTCCCGGATACTGCCTGAATAATTCCTTAAGATCCATAGGAAAAGCCGCAGTTTCCATGAAGATAATTATTATTACGTCGGTATTGAATATTATTCTGGATCCGATTTTCATATTCACTTTTAAAATGGGTATTTCGGGCGCCGCCTTAGCTACGGTGCTTTCCGAAACCGTTTTAACGGTATATGTTATATATGCTTTCATAAGAAGAAAAGATTTTGCCGTACATTTAAGGTTTAGAAAGATTAAGAACGAATTTGGCTTGTTAAAGGAAAGTGTAAGGCTTGGTATACCGTCGTTTTTCGTACAGATTTTGGCCGCGGCTGTAAATATGTTTGTAAACAGCAGCCTGGTAAAATACGGTACAGATCTGGATGTGGCCGCCGTCACCCTGATGTCCGGCATATTCAGTTTTTATCATATGGTTGTGACCGGCCTGGTTCAGGGAAACAACGCCATATGCGGATACAATTGGGGAGCAAAGCTGTTCGGACGGGTTCGGAAATCGTTAATTATGGCATTATTTTATTCATTTTTGTTGTCCTTTGTCCTGTTTTTGGTTATAATGATATATCCTCAGGCAGTGGTGGGCAGATTAACTGACAATTCTTTGCTCGCTGAACTTACTTCCAATGGTATAAGATATTATCTGTTCATGTTGCCGCTAATCGGGCCTCAGACCGTCAGCGCCCAGTATTTTCAGGTTGTGGGAAGGCCCAGGCTCAGCAGCTTTTTGGCTTTTTTAAGATACGGTATAATTATTATTCCCGCCGCAATCATATTGGCTCCTATGTGGGGCGCCAAAGGGGTATATATAAGTAATGCCATATCAGACGGCACGGCAAGTCTTATAACCCTTTGTTTTATAGTTCCCGAATTAGTGAGATTGGGAAAACTGGAAGCGGAAGAAAATGTAAGGAGAGAAAACAATGTTTATCAGGAAGACTGAAATCAAAGATTTGGATAATGTCATGATGATATATGAGGATGCCAGAAGTTTTATGAAAGAAAACGGCAATCCTAACCAGTGGGGGGACAGCTATCCGGAAAGAGAATTAATCAAGCGGGATATTTCGGAAGGAAAAAGTTATGTCTGTATGGACGGCGATGTTATTGCAGGTGTGTTCTATTTCGGTATCGGGCCGGATCCTACATATCTTAAGATATATGACGGAAACTGGCTTAACGACGAACCTTACGGTGTTATTCACAGAATAGCATCCTTAAGCCGGAAAAAAGGAGTGGCATCATTTTGCCTGAACTGGTGTTATAAGCAATGTCCGAATATACGCATTGACACCCACAGGGATAACCTGATTATGCAGAATTTTTTGAAAAAGCACGGATTTATCCGGTGCGGGATTATTTATCTGGAAGACGGTTCGGAAAGGCTGGCATATCAGAAGAAGCTAAATTTTGATTGACAAAATCATGGTATAATCATATTATAGTAAATATATCAAAATACTATGTATTTTTTACATAAGCCTGACGTATGAAAATGCGGCATGTTGAGTATGAAAATACAATCGGAGTATAATATGTATGTAATATTTTAAGCATTTTCCGGTATAAAGAATGCCCGGTATAAAGAATGCTCAATAAACAAAAGCACTGATATGAACAAGGTATTTTTAATATGTTAGGTAAATACAGGTTATAAAAGCATTTGAAAAGGACAGGTGGTTTTATGAAGAATATTTTTAAGTTGAGAAGGTTTATGGCAGCCTGCTTATTAGTCTTTATTGTTGCCGTATCATTCATGGCATGTTCAAATAAGAAAACCAATGATGAGGGAATCGGTTCTGCCGACAGTGAAACAGCCGAAAACGGCAAGACCGGTAATTCCAAAGATATAGTCAATATCGGTGTGACCGATGTTTTAAGTTCGGTAAACCCGCTGCTTATGGACGGAACCGAAGTCGTTAAATATACACTTTCATTGGAATTCCTTCCTCTGATGGAACTGAACAAGGATATGGAATTTGTCGGAATGCTGGCGAAGGAAATTACCACGGAGGACAATAAAAACTTTATCATAAGTCTGGATGAAAATGCCGTATGGTCAGACGGAGAACCTATAACGGCGGATGATGTGGTATTTACGTTTTTATTGTGGGCCAGCCCGGAGATAGGAAGTACCGGAATGTCCATAGAGAAGATAGAAGGAACCGGTGATAACGGATATGTGGAGCCGGGTGCGGACTCATTGAGCGGAGTAGTGGCTCTGGATGAGCATACCGTACGGATTACGCTCAAGTCGGAGATGGCTTTGCAGACTTTCCAGAACATTTACGGACGTTATATCCTCATACTGCCCAAACATGTTCTTGAGAATGTGCCGAGAGAAGATTTGCTGTCTTATGAATGGTTTAATGCTCCGACGGTCGTCAGCGGACCGTATGTCATCAAGGACGTTGACCTGAATCATTACGTCATTATGGAAGCCAATGATAATTATTTTAAGGGAGCGCCTAAGATTAAAAACCTCAATATCAAGGTGGTTACGGCAAGCCAGATTTTGGCGGGTTTAAAAACCGGCGAAATAGATCTGGTACAGCAGACAACCGGTGCAATTTTGCAGGAAGATTATGATTCGGTAAGAGCTCTTGACAATATAACGGTATATGACGGAACACCTGTAACGCACCAGGCCATATTTTTCAATACGGAACATATAACGGACGCCAGGGTACGGCAGGCGATTCTGTACGGCATCGACCGCCAGACCATATTAAATGATTTGCTTAAAGGCCAGGGAGAAATTGTGGACGGCTTTCTTGCCAGTGCAGGACCTTTCTATGATCATGATATTACCGTTACGGCTTATGATCCCGACAAGGCGGCACAGCTTCTTAAAGAGGCCGAAGCCGACGGATGGGATAAGTCCACCAAGTATACATTTTATGTAAACAGCGGAGACACAACTTTTACCCAGATAGCCAGTTTCATAGCCGCAAAACTCGGAGAGCTGGGGCTAAATATACAGATTAATACCGTGGATATATCAAGCCTTCTTTCCGTTGCCGGAACCGGTGACTTTGACATGCTGGCGGTTCAGTACACATTTACACCGGTAGATCCCTATACGGATATAAGCTGGCTTTTGTCAAGGGCCGGCTGGACGAGATACAACAATGAAGAACTGGCAAATGCACTGGAACTTACACAAAAAAGCGGTGATATAAACGAGGCAATAAAGCAATACCGGATTGTAACCGATTATGTACAGAAGGAAGCGCCTATGATATCCGCTTACGTGATAAGTGCGCTGGGTGCCGTAAACAACCGGTTAAAGAACGTGGTACCGGACGTATACGGAACCTTTATCAATGTTCATGAATGGGAGATTGTAAACGGCAAATAATATTATATTGCTTTGCTGCAAATCAGTGTGAGCTCATAAAAGTTCATAAATATTTAAATATGTAAATGTACAAAAGGAGGGTAAGGCAGATGGAACCCTTGCTGCGTGTGGAAGATTTGACCGTTGCCTTTATGGAAGATAAAAAACAGACAGTTGTTGTAGACGGCGCAAGCTTTACCGTAAATCCCGGCGAAATTCTGTGTATTGTGGGAGAGTCGGGATGCGGGAAAAGTGTGACTGCCTTATCCATCCTTGGCTTATTAAGTCCCAATGCCAGGATCCTTAAAGGAAAGGCTTTGTTTGAAGGACAGGACCTTCTTAAGATGAGCGAAAAAGAGCTGGACTATATCCGGGGCAAAGAGATAGCCATGATATTTCAGGATGTCATGAACAGCCTGAATCCCGTATTTACCGTGGGAAACCAGCTTACGGAAGCCATAAGAATACATCTGGGTTATGACAAAAAAAGATCCGAAGAATATGCGGCAGAAATTCTTGAAAAAGTCGGACTTCCGGATGCGCAAGCCGTAATGAGGAAATACCCTCATATGTTGTCCGGAGGAATGCAGCAGAGGGTTATGATTGCAATGGCACTGGCCTGCCAACCGAAGCTGATTATTGCCGACGAACCCACCACCGCTCTGGATGTCACCATACAGCTCCAGATAATGAAACTGCTTGCTAAGCTTCAGAAAGAATTTCAAATGTCGATTATACTTATAACGCACGATTTGGGAGTCGTGGCGGAACTGGCGGACAGGGTGATAGTAATGTATGCCGGTCATTTCATGGAAGAAGCTCCGGTTTACGGGTTATTTGACAAGCCGCTTCATCCTTATACCCGGGCATTGCTGAAATCCGTACCAAGTATATACGACGATGCCGATAAAAAACTGGAATCCATACCTGGAACAGTTCCCGAAAGGTATCAGGATATAAAAGGCTGCAGATTTTATGACAGGTGTCCGTACCATGTTCCCTTATGCAAAGAACCGCAGCCTTACTTTACGATTGAACCGGGGCATTATGTCAGATGCCACCGGGCAGGAAAGGGGGAGCTTACCTATGAATGATATAATAAACAGAGAGCCCCTTATAGTAGTCGAAGGATTAAAGAAATATTATCCGGTAAAAGGGCACGTTTTGAAGAAGAACAAACCCGTAATCCATGCTGTGGACGGCGTTGATTTGGAAGTTTTTGAAGGGGAAACCTTAGGTATTGTCGGTGAATCCGGATGCGGAAAATCTACAATCGGAAGGCAGATTGTTGCCCTGGAGAGACCTACTTCAGGGCGTGTTCTTTATCGTGGCGAGGACATATCGCATATGGATCCCAACAGGCTTCGCAAAGTCAGAACCGCTCTGCAGATGGTTTTTCAGGACTCCACTTCCTCTTTAAACCCAAGAAAACAGATTTACGATATTCTGGCGGCGCCCATGCTCTATCATGGTATAGTAAAGAAAGAAAATCTTGATGAGGAGATTGACAGGCTTTTAAATCTTGTGGGGCTGTCAAAGAACATGAAGTACAGATATCCCCATGAGTTTTCAGGCGGGCAAAGGCAAAGGATAGGAATTGCGAAGGCCCTCTCCGTAAAACCGAAGGTAATAGTCTGTGACGAACCGGTTAGCGCCCTTGACGTATCAGTTCAGGCGCAGATATTAAACCTTCTTAAGGAACTTCAGGAAGAACTGAAATTAACCTATATTTTTATTGCCCACGGTCTGGGAGCGGTCCGTTATATAAGCGACCGTATTGCCATAATGTATCTGGGAAGGATTGTTGAAATAGCCGATACGGAAGAATTGTTCGACAATCCTGTTCATCCTTACACCAAAGCTTTATTTGACGCTTCGCCTCTGCCGGAACCAAAGCTCAGGGACAGACAGCGGATAGTATTAAAAGGGGAGATTCCTTCGGCGGTATCGCCTCCGAAAGGATGCAGGTTCCATACCAGATGCCCTTATGCCATAGAATCTTGTACGCTGGATGACCCAGTACTTTTGTCCGTTAAGCCCGGAAGCAGTCACAAAGCCGCTTGTCCGGTCCTTTTGGCGAAAGGAGAAAGCCATGATTAAATATGTAATAAAAAGAATATTGATTGCCATACCCGTACTTATCGGTATTACAATTCTTGATTATGCCATTATGAGTCTGGCAGGAAGCCCGTTGGAAATGATGCTTGGGCCAAAGACCACCCAGGCGGCGCTGGAAGCGAAAGCCATACGGCTGGGTCTTGACAAACCCATATATGTTCAGTATTTTGTCTGGCTTAAAAACGTGCTTAAAGGCAATCTGGGATATTCCATAAAAAGCTATCAGCCCGTAAGCCAGATAATCCGCGAACATCTGGGCCCTACGCTTTTGCTTATGGGCTCGTCGCTTATTCTGGGGCTTTTAATTGCAATACCTCTTGGTATCTACAGTGCGGTACACAGATATACAAAAAGGGATTATGCCCTCGTAACCGCGTCTTTTTTGGGCTCCAGCATACCGAGCTTTTTCCTGTCTCTGATTTTCATATATCTGTTTAATGTCAAACTTGGCTGGCTGCCTTCCGGAGGTATGATAACTGCGGGAGGGGACGGCGGTACGGCCGATTTGATCAGGCATATGATTATGCCTGTTTTGGTTCTTGCCGTCTCCATAGCGGGTTCCAATATCCGTTATGTAAGAAGTGCCGTATTGGAAATATTACAGAAGGATTATATAAGGACCGCAAAATCTAAAGGGATAGGAAGGTTCCTTACCATCAACAAGCATGCCCTGCGTAATGCCTTAATTCCTATCGTGACGGTGATAGGAATGCATATTCCCATCCTCTTCGGAGGCGCCGTTATTATAGAACAGATATTCAGCTGGCCCGGCCTGGGACTGATTACGATGAATGCCATATTGGGCCGGGATTATCCGGTTATCATGGGGGTGGCTTTATTGACGGCGGTAGTGGTACTGGCTTCCAATCTGATAACCGATATTGTTTACGCTTTGATAGATCCCACCATTAAGTACAGATAAAATGGCTGACAGATCCTTGTTCAGGTTAAGCAAAAGCCAGGCATGTAATGAAAATGGCTTCGGCGGCATTTTTGACCTGATACTTACTGATATGTATGATTTAGAGAATGAAGCACGGAAACGGAGTTGGCTATGAAACATAAATCTGAATTATCGGATATTAAAAGCAGCAACTTAAAAATGATTATAAAGCGTTTTCAAAGGCACAAACTGGCCGTGGCAAGTTTGTATTTTCTTGTTATAATTACCATACTGGCCGTTTTTGCGCCCCTTATTGCCCCCTATGACCCCAATCAGGTAAGCCTGGCTTTTTCACAGCCGCCATCGGCAGAACACTGGCTGGGAACCGACCAGATAGGCAGGGACATGTTAAGCAGGCTGTTGTATGCAACCAGAATTTCGTTATTCGTAGGTTTCGCAGCAACCGTCATTTCCACCGTAATCGGAGTCATATTGGGACTGGTGGCGGGGTATTTCGGCGGAATCGTTGACAATATTATTATGAGAATTACCGATACCATCATGTCCTTTCCTTATATACTTCTTGTGCTTGTAGCCGCGGCCATATTCGAACCGGGCTTGTGGAATATCATTCTTATTCTCGGGTTTGTGGACTGGCCGGGAGCCGCAAGGCTTGTCCGGGGAAATGTCCTGTCCCTTCGTGAAAGCAATTTTGTCAAAAGCAGTCTTGTGGCGGGGATGCCCAACCGTTATATACTCTTTTCCGATATACTGCCTAATACCGTAGGGCCTGTTCTTGTATATTCCACTTCGGTATTTGCCATATCAATCCTTGATGAAGCGGCTTTAAGCTTCCTCGGTATGGGAGTTCAGCCTCCTGAGGCAAGTCTGGGAAATATTCTGAACGGTGCCGAATCCATAACGATACTGACGGGTAAACCGTGGTTATGGGTACCGGCAGGCCTTATAATTATTTTGCTGGTAATAAGCATTAATTTTGTCGGTGATGCCCTCCGGGATGCAATTGACCCTTCCGCAAAGGAAGACAGGGTATAATCTAAATCTTGTTTAAAACTTCAATAATTGGATAGAATAACATATAAAGGGGTTGCCAACATGTACCTTTTAAATACAGGTAAGGTGCTTTTAGGCAGCTTTTTTATTAAGCGTAAATAACGGGAATTTTACCGGTTTTGTAGTTACAATTTTCTGATACGACATAAATCCCAAGATATAAGGGAGCTTATTATGCAAAATGTATAACCACAAGATTTAAGATTATTAAAATAACCTGCAAAATTAACGAAAATTAATAATATTACTGACAATCTTGACGAAATTCTGGTAAGATATATATGGAAGTTGAGGATAAACAGAGTGTCTTAAGGCTGTAGGAGGGTTACAATGTTTGAAATAGGCGAATATATCATTTACGGCAACCACGGTGTTTGCAGGGTGGAGGGTATAGGAAACCTGGATTTGCCCGGCATAGACAAAAGCAGGAAATGTTATACGCTTCAGCCGGTATTTTCAAAATCAAGCACATTGTATACACCTGTCGATAATGATAAGGTTTTAATGAGAAAGGTAATGTCCAACGAAGAGGCTATGGAGCTTTTGGAAAAGGTTCCGGAGATTCCTGTTTTGTGGATAGGAAACGAGAAGCAGAGGGAAGAGGTTTACAGGGACGCCTTAAAAAGCCATGACGGTACGGATTGGATAAAGATAATAAAAACCTTGTATGTTAGACGGCGGGAACGTATGTCCCACGGGAAAAAGCTGACTTATACCGATGAAAAATATCTTAATATTGCCAAAAATTGCCTTTACGGTGAGCTGGCCATCGCTTTGGACATTGAAAAAGACAAGGTGGAAGATCTGATTAACGAACGTTTGGAACAGTTAAATCTGGTTTAATGTGGCAACCTGCTTAAATGATAATTGCTCTGTATAAGCAACAGCGATTAAATATTAATTTACTGTATTACAACAAACGATTGAAAATTAATTTAACTGTATAAGCGGCAACAGTTAAATATTAATTGTACTGTATTAACAGCAATCCGATTAAATAATAATTAATTGTATAAGCAGCAACTGATTAAAAAATAATTGAACTTTATCAGAGCAATCGATTAAATATTAAATGAACTGTATTAGTGGCAACCGATTAAATATTAAATGAACAGTATTAGCGGCAACCGATTAAATATTAATTCAACTGTATTAGCGGGATTATATATTAATTGAACTGTATTAGTAGCAACCGTATTAATTGAACCGGATTACAGCAAGTGATTTAACATTGATTGGACGGTATCAGTAACACCGATCATATATTAAATGTTCTTTGATATAATATGGCAATACTTGATTGATTCCTGATCACGGTTTGTGATTATGTGATAATGCCATAAGATAAAAGTTCAGAGGCAATTTATGAAAAAAACAGTAATTATGTGCCTGTTTCTATCCATTACGTTTTTACTGATATCCTGTTCACAAGAGGGGAAAGAAATTATGAACATTTATTCAGAAAACGAAATTACGGAAACGCAAGAAGAACCGTCTTCCACACCGGAACCCACTCCTATTCCTTCACCTGAACCGACACCGGCGCAGGCGCCGGAAACAGATTATGCCGGTAAGAAACTGGTGGCTTTGACTTTTGACGACGGCCCTAATATTTACACAACCCCTTTGGTATTGGACAAGCTGGAAAAATACGGAGTAACGGCAACGTTTTTCCTGATAGGCAGCAATATAAGCGAGGACACCAGGCCGGTAATGGAGAGACAACTGGAACTCGGATGTGAAATAGCCAATCATTCCTGGAGTCATAGTTACATGAATGAGATGACTGCGGAAGTAATTAAGGAAGAAATCGATAAGACCAATAATCTTATATATGATATGGTAAAGACTACGCCGAAGTTTTTCAGACCTCCTTATATTGCGGTAAGCAAAACTATGTACGAAACTATAGATATGCCGTTTATCCAAGGCAAAGGCTGTACGGACTGGGATGACTCGATAAGTGCGCAAGACAGGGCAAAAGCCATATTGGATAATGCAGAAGACGGAGACATAATTCTTCTACATGATTTCAGCGGAAATACAAATACGGTAATCGCACTGGATGATATAATTCAGGGACTTTTGGATGACGGATATGCTTTTGTTACCGTAAGCCGGCTGTTTGAGCTGAAAGGCGTGGATCCCAATGTCGAATATAAAATCTGGACAAATGTAAATAAGTAATACAAATACATAAGGATAATCGGCGGTCCGGCAAAAAGAACCGATAAGTTAAGAGTAATATATATACATGATAATATATGCCTTCATAAAGCTATCCCTGAATGATTCACGGGATTACGGGTTACTTAACGTAGCATGGTAATCATTGTATCATTTCAGGGATAGCTTTTTTTTTAAAAATTATTTGTATAATTTAACTGAAATTGTTTAATATGGATACTTCAGAGATATGTCAAGGGATAATTCAAGGATATTTTAAGAAATTCAAAGATTCTTCAAAGGATAATTCAAAGATAATTCAAAGGATAAATCAAAGATATGTCAAAGATAATTCAAAGAATATTCAAAGATAATTCAAAGGATAAATCAAAGATATTCCAAAGGATAAATCAAAGATATTTCAAAAATAATTCAAAGGATAATCAAAGATATTTCAAAGGATGAATCAAAGATATTTCAGAGGATAGTTCAAAGGACCTTCAAAGAATATTTAAAAATTACTTCAAAAATACTTCAAAGAATCCTTCAAAGGATACTATAATAAATGCTTCAATAAGGATACTTCAATGGAAATTTTCTATGAAAATATTTAGCTGCTCACTTGCCGCTCATGAATATGTTTTTGCAGTCTTTTCAGTCTGAAGTTCTTCTCTGGGGTTTTTCAGCTTGAAGCATGCCTTAATGTAATAATGATATATATATTCATTAAGCTTTTCACTGTCATTTTGCTTTATATTGTAAAAAATGAGTTGACATATTTGGTATCAGGATGTATATATAATAAATATAAATTATAATGCATAATAATACATAAGTATTGCATTTAAAATAATAATCCGGATGCAGGGTTATATTTTAAACATTACAATAAAAACCATATGACAGGAGTTTATGTTATGAAGAAAAAAGTTTTTGTTGACGGCCTTTCCGGTACAACCGGACTGGAAATTCATGAGAGGCTAAGCAAATACGCAAATATTGAACTGATAAAAATAGATTATGAAAAACGCAGGGACACCGAAGAAAGAAAAAAGTGCCTCAATGAGGCGGATATCGTATTTTTATGCCTTCCCGATGATGCCGCGAGGGAGGCGGTGTCTTTGGTGACAAATCCCGACACAAAGATTATTGATACCAGTACCGCCCACAGAACAGCTCCCGGATGGACCTATGGGCTTCCGGAACTTTCGCCTGCCCATAAAGAAGCAATAAAAAACAGTAAAAGGGTAAGCAATCCCGGCTGTCACGCCACGGCTTTTATTCTTTCCCTATATCCTTTGATTAAGAATAAAATTATGCCGCCGGACTACCCCGTATCATGCCAGAGTATAACCGGTTACAGCGGAGGCGGAAAGAAATTAATTGAAAAATACGAAGAAAACAATAAAAACAATGCCTATACCAAAGCCCCCAGACCGTACAGCCTGGGCCTTAATCATAAACATTTGAAAGAAATGATGGTACATACCGGGCTTACGCTAAGTCCTGCCTTTCTTCCCGTCGTGGCCGATTATTATAAGGGCCTGGCTACAATTATCCCCGTTCATTCAAGGCTTCTTGACAAAAAACTTAAGGGAAAAGAAATTCATGATATTCTGAAGGAGCATTATAAAGATCAAAAATTCGTAAAAGTCATGCCATATATCGATGAAGCAAGCTTACAGGAAAAAGAAGTCAAAAATGTCATATATGACGGGGGGCTTGATATAACCGCGTGCAACAATACCAACCGGGCGGAGATTTTTGTCCTCGGCAATGACGACAGAGGCATATCAATGATAATAACAAGGCTTGACAATCTGGGCAAGGGCGCGTCCGGGGCGGCCGTCCAGAATATGAATCTGATGCTGGGCTTTGAGGAGGATTTTAATCTGACATAGTCCGTGACATGCTTACAAGCCATAAAGATAAGTTATTCCGGCAAAATACTAATTGATAATTATACAATATTAAAAATCTTCATACTGGGGAAATTATGGAAATATTTTATTTTATAGTTTTGATTGTCCATTATTGTACCTGTTATGTTATCGCTTCGAGCAATAAAATATAACATTACCCCTTATTTTCGGCAATTGAATAAACGGCTCTTTTGAAGTATTATATAAATATATTCCATTAAACGTTAAAAACATGGTCGGAAAGCGGGGGTAAGCATGAGCAAAAAACTGGACTTTAACAGTAAGGTTAAAGAGGTATATGCCAATCCGATTGGGCGGGATATAGTAAACAAGATTCTGCTTCAATTAAGCAAAAGCAGAAGCTTCGTAACAAACCCGATTGTAGGAAATCTTCGAATCAAAACATTGGCGGCATTCACCAGGAAAAATATTGACGGGGAGTTTTACACGGCGTTATTGGATTTATTAAACAGCGAACGGGACGTGCCTGAAAACATTCATGGGGATACGGAACGAAAATGGTGGAAAGAGGCGGTAATATACCAGATTTATCCCAGAAGTTTTCAGGATTCCGACGGAGACGGTATTGGCGATTTGCAAGGGATATGTTCAAGGCTCGATTATCTGAAAGAACTCGGTGTCGATGCCATATGGCTTTCTCCCATATACGACTCACCCAACGATGACAACGGATATGATATCAGGGATTACTATGCCATAATGAAGGAATTCGGAACCATGGAGGATTTTGACCGTTTGCTTAAGGAAGTTCACGATAGAGGCATGAAGCTTATAATGGACCTGGTAGTAAATCACACTTCCGATGAACACGAATGGTTCCGAAAGGCTCTGGAAGGCTCTAAAAAATATCAGGATTATTATTTCTTTGCGAAGGGCAGGGACGGCAATCCGCCTAATAACTGGAATTCGATTTTCGGCGGCCCCGCGTGGAATTATTATGAGGATTTGGACGCCTGGGCTTTACATCTGTTTTCCAAAAAGCAAATGGATTTAAACTGGGACAATCCGGAGGTAAGACGGGATGTCATTGCCATGATAAAGTGGTGGCTCGACAAAGGCGTGGACGGCTTCAGAATGGATGTCATCAATTATATTTCCAAGAAGGACGGTTTGCCGGACGGAAATGAATTTATCGGAAAACTGATGGGTTTTTACGGCGTTGAGCATTATTTTTACGGCCCGAGGCTTCATGAATATTTGAAAGAAATCAAAAAAGAAGCTTTTGAGCCCTATGACGCATTTACGGTCGGAGAAACTCCGGGAGCAGGCATGGAGATGAGCAAGCTACTGACAGCAGCTTACAGGAAAGAACTTGATATGGTGTTCTCTTTTGATCATCTGGAGACTCCGGGACATGTAAGATTTGACGATTATCTTTATGATTTGAATTATTATAAAGAATATATAATTGACTGGACGGAGAATTACTATAAGGACAATTGCTGGATGTCCCTGTTTTTTGAAAACCATGATAATCCCAGGATGATATCAAAGGTTGACCCGGATCCGGCATATCACAAGGTTCTGGGAAAGCTTTTAGCCTTGATGCAGTTGACCTTGAAGGGTACTCCGTTTATCTATCAGGGGCAGGAGATAGGTGCGGTAAACAGGAATTTCAAATCCATAGAGGATTTGAGGGATGTGGAAAGCATCAATCTATACAATGAACTTAAAGGCACCGTCGGGGAGGAAGCGGCATTTAAAAAGGTCTTAAGCGGCAGCAGGGATCATGCCAGAACTCCGATGCAATGGGATAACGGTGAAAATGCAGGATTTACAAAGGGAACCCCATGGATCGGTATTCACGGCGATTACGAGACTGTCAATGTGGCGACGGAGCTTAAAGACGAGGATTCCATTCTTAACTTTTACCGGAGACTCATAAAACTGAGAAAGGAAAATGAAGCTTTCATCTATGGGGATATCAGTTTTTTGGATAAAAAGAGAAAGAATGTATTTACATATCTTCGAAGCGATAAGAATTCCGCATTTTTAATTGAATGCAACCTGTGCCGGTATCCTGTTAAAAGAAGCAAGGAAAAATATTCGGGTAAAGAGCTTATTCTGTCGAATTACAAGGATACATCGGATATGCTGAGGCCTTATGAGGCGAATCTGTACAGGGTTAAGTAATACTTGGATTAACTTAAGCTTCAAGTTACATATTTTATGAACTGGGATTAAAAAAAAGAATAAATATAAAAAAGAGCCTGTTTAAAAGATATGTGGTCAGTCATATATCAACAGGCTCTTTGTTTTGTTTTCACAGATTAGTTGTCTTCATTTTCTGAACAGGTAAGAAGATCTATGATTTGATGAAGCTCTTTTATCAGTGCTGTCCCCTTCTTTTGATCCAATCCGAGTAGGCAAATCATTTTATCCGGTATGCATAAGGCTTCGTCTCTGAGTTTCTTTCCTTTTTCTGTAAGGCTTATATATACATTGCGTTCGTCGTCTTTACTGCGGTTGCGGTTTATATATCCATGGGCTTCCAGTTTCTTAAGCAGAGGGGTAAGGGTTCCGGAATCCAGGTACAATTTTTTCCCCAGGGCTTTTATGGTAATATTGTCTTCTTCCCATAAGGCCATCATAATTATATATCCTGTATACGTTAAATCATAAGGATCAAGGAGAGGCTTATATTTTCTTATAATTTCTTTTGAACAGACATATAAGGAAAAACAAAGCTGGTTGTCCAGCTTAAGGATATCATATTTATTTGTTTCCTGCCGATTGACCTGATTGTCCATTGCATTATCCTTTCTATATAAGAATATGAGCATTTTTGTTGCGCAATTTAATTTTATACAATTATTATAAAAATGTCAATTAATATATTGACAAATCACAAATAATGTGTAAAATATAATTGTAAACAATTTAATTTAGTTTTAACCGTAATTACAGAGATTGATAATATTACATAATATGCATGTACGGCAGCAAACCTTTATATATCTGTCTCCCAATGCATAAAAATACTTGAATGAATAAATTAAGAACATTGGAAAAAATAATAAACCTGTGGAACATATATTTTTTATGAAAGGAAGGATGGAAGATGAAAGATTTTTACGAACTGGTTGAAAACCGCCGCTCCTACTATGAGATAGAAAAGAAGTCGCCTGTCTCGGATAAGGAAATAAAAGATATTATTGAACATGCGGTAAAGTATGTACCGTCCGCATTCAACTCACAAAGCGCCAGGGTGGTCCTCTTGTTGGGCGATAACCACGATAAGCTCTGGGAGATTGTAAGAGAAACATTAAGAAAGATTGTACCGGCAGAATCGTTTGCTTCCACTGACGCGAAAATTGACGGATTTAAAAACGGTTACGGAACAGTTCTTTTCTTTGAAGACCAGGAGGTTGTCGAAAATCTTCAGAAGCAATTTGAGCTTTATAAGGATAATTTCCCTCTTTGGTCCCTGCAGTCTTCGGGAATGCTGCAATATACTATTTGGATAGCCCTTGAAGGGGCCGGATTCGGAGCCTCCCTTCAGCATTATAATCCGCTTATTGACGATGAGGTCAAGAAGCAGTGGAACCTGCCCGGTAATTGGAAACTTATAGCCCAGATGCCGTTCGGAGCCCCGAAGAGTAAGCCGGGAGAAAAAGAATTTGCTCCGCTGGAAAGCAGAGTAAAAATATTTTCATAACTGAATAGTTTATAATATTTTCAACTGCTGTGAAAGCTTGTGATAACCGGACTGTTATTATATCGGATAATGAGCCCCGGTATCAGCTTTTTTTACCGGCCCCCAAAAGTCAGACCAAAAATCTGACAATTGGAGGCCGGTATTTTTTGGGGCTAAATATAGCCATGAGTTAAAATTCAGGTTGTAAATGCATGTTTGCAAGGTGAGGAAGGATATATTTCTTTTTGAAAAATATGAAATTCGCTCAACAAAGGATATTCGTATTGGCCTGCCAATTTTAAAGCTATGGTGATGAAGGATTGCGTGTTCAAGAAAATAAAATTTATACTTTTGAAAGAAACTTAGAAATTATTTTAGAATCCATATTGCCAACAAAATCTATGGATATCGTCGCCATTTGATTGAAACAGCAGTCGTTTTTTAAATATACCGATTGGATGTTCGGCAAAACTGTGGTACAATCTGTTATGGAAGGTATAGACTGGCAGAAGCCATTGTCTCAGGGCAAGGCGGCGGGAATGCGAAGACGGGAGCGGAAGATGAACACGAATGATACACACAAAAGATGAAAAAATATTAAGCATAAGCTGAAAGTGAATATGAAAGCTAAAAAAATGAATATGAAAGTTAATATGAAAGTGAAATATGAAAGATAATACGAAAGTGAATTATGAAAAAACGCAGATGATATATGAAAGATTACACGAAAGTGAATAATGAAAGATAATACGAAAGTGAATTATGAAAAAACGCAAGTGAAATATGAAAGGTTACACGAAAGTGAATTATGAAAAAAACGTAAGTGAAATATGAAAGATAATACGAAAGTGAGTTATGAAAAAGACGCAAGTGAAATACGAAAGATTATACGAAAGTGAAATAATGAAAAATAATACGAAGGTGAATTATAAAAAACTCAGGTGAAATATGAAAGATTATACGTATGTGAAATAATAAAGATAATACGAATTGAATTATGAAAATAAAACGAAAGCGAAATATAAAAGATAATACAAACATGAAGTATGAACTGAAAAGTGAAATTGAAATATGATAGCGTAATATGGTGGCAAGAGAAGATGTTTTCGGATGATTTCCGCCAAAGAAGATTATAATAAATGAGAGGTGCTGTATGGCATTCGGTTATTTTTATGATATGCCCATAGGAAGGATGTTTATTGCCGAAGACGGATTAGGAATTAGTGAGGTACAATTAATATCGGGGCAGGATGAAAATTATTATTTAAAAAATTATACCATTGAAGAAACCAATCTCATAAAAGAAGCTGCCCTGCAACTTAAAGAATATTTTGAAGGGAAGAGAAAAGCATTTGACATTAAGCTTAATCCGCACGGCACCGAATTTCAGAAGAAGGTCTGGAATGCCCTGCTGCAGATTCCGTACGGGGAAACCCGAAGCTATAAGGAAATAGCCGAAGCCATAGGAAACGCAAAAGCCTGCAGGGCGGTCGGAATGGCAAATCACAACAATCCTGTTATGTGTATCATACCCTGCCACAGAGTCATAGGTTCCGACGGGAGCCTGACCGGTTACGGGTGTGGTATTGATATAAAAGAAAAATTGTTAAAATTAGAAAAAACATATGTCGGAAAGGAAGAAAGTTTATGAACTACGAATGGTCTTTGGATGTTCTTTATAAAGGGCTTGATGACGATAAGTACAAGAACGATTTAAAGAAACTGGAACAACTGATTGACGATATCAAAGCTTTCAGTGACATTTTAAGCGAAGGCGGGGATGAAGAAAAACTTTTATTAACCGCCATTGATTATATGGAGCAACTTAATGTTTTAAGCTGTTCTCTCAGATACTATCTGGAGCTCAGGCAATCGGTAAATACCACGGACGGTCAGATTGTAAGTGAAATCGGCAACATCGACAAAATGCTGAGTGAGACATCAAAACCTCTTGCAACCATAAAAAAATGGATAGCGAATATTCAGTCCATAGAGGAATTTAAACAAAAATATCCGAAAATCAAATCGTATTCCTTCTTTATTGATGAGATCAAAAAGGAAGCAAAACATCTGTTGAGTGAGGATGTCGAAGATGTAATTGCAAAACTGAATATATCGGCAGGTTCAGCCTGGAGCAGTATGCAAAGCTATCTCACTTCCATACTTGACGTGGATTACAGGGGAGAAAAAGTTACCCTGTCGGAAATCCGGAACCTGGCATACAGCAAGGACCCTGAAGTTAGAAAAGACGCTTATGAAGCGGAACTTAAGGCATACGAGAAAATCAAGGACGCGGTGAGCTATTCCTTAAACAACATCAAAACCCAGGTAAATACCATATGCGAATTAAGAGGATACGAATCGCCTCTGGAGCTGACTTTGGAGCAGTCCAGGATGAAAAAGGAAACCCTTGATGCCATGCTAGAGGCAATAAAGGAATATCTGCCGGTATTCCATAAATATCTGAAACACAAGGCAAAACTTTTGGGACATAATAACGGCCTGCCATGGTATGATTTATTTGCACCTCTCGGCGAAAGCGAAGCCAAATTCACCGTGGAAGAGGCAAGAAAGTATTTGGTGGATAATTTCAGAGGATTTTCGGACGATATGGCCGATTTAATAGATCAGGCCTTTGAGGAAAGATGGATTGATTTCCTCCCCAGAAGAGGAAAAGTAGGCGGAGCCTTCTGCGAAAACCTGCCGTTCGTAAAACAGAGCAGGATTCTTACCAACTTCAGTGGCAATTTAAATGACGTTTGCACCCTGGCTCATGAACTGGGGCACGCATACCACGGTATGCATATTCAGGAGCATCTGCCTCTCAATACAGATTACAGCATGCCGGTGGCGGAGACCGCATCTACCTTTAACGAACTGCTGATTATGGAGGCTGCCATAAAACAGGCATCCGAAAAAGAAAAGATTGCCTTGATTGAAAGTCAGCTTCAGGATGTAACCCAGATCATTTGCGATATTTATTCGAGATATTTGTTTGAATCCGAAGTCTTTGATAGATGCCGGAAGGAATTCCTGTTCGCTGATGAACTGAATGAAATCATGTTAAACGCCCAGAAGACGGCTTACGGGGACGGCCTTGATCCAAACTGCCTTCATCCTTATATGTGGGTGGTAAAGAGCCATTATTATTCGGAAGTATTAAGCTTTTATAATTTCCCTTATGCATTCGGAGGTTTGCTTGCCAGAGGCCTGTATGAAAAATTCAAGAATGAAGGAAAAGACTTCGTGCCCAAATACCAGGCCATGTTAAGGGCCACTACCGTAAATACGGTCGAAGGCGCCGCCAGGGAAGCAGGCATCAATCTGGAAGATCCCGACTTCTGGAGACAGAGCCTTAAATCGGTGGAGAAAACGATAGAAGAGTTCATCAGGATTTCTTAAACTCTTGGAAGAAGCCTATTAGAATATTGGCCGGATTGTAATAGGTATTTTTGAATGGTTTAAAGTTTGATTAAATGCTTTATATATTAATTTTTCATTGACAATACATTTATATTATTCAAGTGCGAATGTCAGGCAAACATAAAATTGCCGGGACATTCGCACCCCTTGTATTTTCTGATAAAATTGAAAAAATGTGTATGAAAAACATAACTATAGCGTTCAAATTTATGGATTCGCACAAATGCTATTTTAACTCCTTGAGATAAGCGTATTTGAAATATATGCGTTGCAATACGCGCCCCCACGGGGACGGAAACATTTTTTTGCTTAATACCAGCCATCAATATTCTCGTTACAATACGCACCCCAACGGGGACAGAAACTAATAAGGTTCTGCGGATGCTTGCGGTTCGTAAGTTACAATAAATGCCCCAACGGGACGGAAAACATTTGTGCTGAAGTTTTCTGTGCCATAAAAACACATTAAAATATGTACCCCAATGGGGACGAACCAGATACAACAACCAATTTGGGACAGATAAGGATGCCATTCTCAGATATTCTTTTTTCCTTTTATACATATACTTTGGGGACTGACAGACTTGAAATTAGAATATGCGTTTATATTGACATTATGTTCCATCATAGGATATGATAAATACATAATGTGACAGGATTCGGAAAGACACGGTTAATTAGAATATTTATGTATAAAGAGAAATAAAGGGTTATACAATTATATGAGAAGAGGAGATTATTATGCAACATATATTCTTTTCTCGTCGAAAAATACTACAGTTTCGTTTAATATTCATTTCTCCATGATACCTGCGATGACTTATTCTTATAGCAAATCTTTGTGTCAGTACAATTCAGACTTTCAGGCAAATCAGAGTTTATGACTTAATTAAATAAAATTTGATTTAAGGGGAATTTGAATCATGAACAGTAAAACAGTCAAAGCAACCATGGCCGCATTTCTTCATGATCTGTATAAACTGTCTGTTCGGGCAGGCATTGCAGAAGGCAATATCGATAAACCGGGTTGTGATTTTCTTTCGGAATTGGTTTCAGACAGCGAAATTTTAGAAGCTGTTAATTATCGCAAAACATCCCAACAGAATGATGCCGAGCTAAAAAAGGATTCTGTAGCGTACATTATACATATGGCAAAGTTGATATCGTACGGCACAAATTACAAAAATATCGGTGAAACAGAAAAATATGATGCCGGCAGTACGATTCCGATGGCTACGGTTTTCAATATACTCAACGGAAATAATTTATCATATTGTTATCGCATGGTTCCGTTGACGGAAAAAATTAATTTTCCCGTACCCCAAAAAGAATACTCGGTGTCGCCGGAGGATTATAAAAAACTGCTGACAGCTTTGAAAGAGGACTTAAAAACCATAGAATTCAATGAAAAATATGTGGACGCTTTGGGTTCTGTTCTGGAAAAGCATCTTTCCTATGTACCGGCAAATATATCCCCAAATGAACTGCATGATATTTCCCTGTATGATCAGAGCAAAATAACGGCGGCGATTGGCTCAAGCATATGTGAGTATCTGCAATACAATGAAATTACAGATTTCAGGCAGGAGCTTTTCGCAGATATAAATGCTTTTCTTAACAAAAAGGTATTTATAATTTTTACGGGTGATTTGTCGGGTATTCAAAGTTTTATATACAATGTAATAGCCGATGGGGCTTTAAAGAGCCTGAGAAGCAGGTCTTTCTTTCTGGAAATGCTTATGGAACATACAATTGATGAGATTTTGTCGTCCTGCGGATTGCCGAGGGCAAATCTCATTTACAGCGGCGGAGGGCGCTGTTATATACTTTTACCCAATACCGAAAATGTAGTAAATAATATAAACAATATCGGCAAACGGATTAATGAATGGTTAAGGATGTATTTTGGGAATCGGCTGTTCTATTCTTGGGCATATATAAAATGCAGCGCCAATGATTTAATGAATATCCCGGCCGATGACAGACCGTATGAGAAAATCATAAGAGAATTAAACAGCGAATTATCAATAAAGAAAGTAAGCCGATATACTGCTGAGGAAATCAGAGAGTTAAACAGATCGGAGAATAAAGAAGGATTCAGGGAATGCAGTGTTTGCGGTACCGAATCTAATTTAAGTCAGGAGAACAGATGCTTATGGTGTGAAAGATTTGTAAGAATATCATCCGCATTGCTGAATAAGGACCTGATTATAGCGGTGTCTGATAAATTTATAAATGATTATTCGTACTTAACATTTCCGGTTAAATCCGGAGAGATTTATTATTACCTGACCGATGAAAAAGGCTGTAAAAATTTGATTGAAGAGGGCCATGTCAAAAGAATATATACGAAAAATAAACTGTATAAAGGACTGCCTTACAGCAGATGCCTGTTTATGGGGGATTATGTTTATTCAACCCTGGTGGAGGACCTGATAGATAAAGATGAAATGCGCAGGCTTGGTGTTCTGAGAGCTGATGTTGATGATTTGGGACAAGCCTTTATATACGGTTTTACCCGTAACAGTTCTGCTCCTGACAGATACAGGTATAATACATTATCCAGAACGGCGGCATTTTCAAGGCAAATGAACTTGTTTTTTCAATATTATTTTAACTTCATATTTGAAAACTGGGATCCGTATTACAATCTAAATAAAAAGGACGGCAGAAAGCCGAGAATAGTTACCGTCTATTCCGGCGGTGACGATGTTTTCCTCGTGGGAAATTTCCGGGATCTGCTTGAAGCGTCGGTATGTATCAATGATAATTTCAAGAAGTTTACAGCGGGAACATTGACCTTGTCATACGGTTTGGGAGTATTTCCTTTAAAATATCCAATATATAAGTCTGCCGATGAAACAGCCGAACTGGAGGATTTGTCAAAGGGAAATGAAGGCAAGGACAGTATTTCTGTTTTTTCCGCCAATGAAGATCATACATATAAAAATGCTGCATTTAAGGAAGGCGTAATCGGCGAGAAACTGAAATTGCTCATTGATTATTTTGAATCTGTTTCTGACAGCAGCTTAACCGGAAAAACATTGTTGCACAGGCTTCTATCGTTACTGAGGAACTGTGACGATAAGATAAATCTGGCAAGATGTGCATATATCCTGGCTAAAATGGAACCTGTCACAGACAATAATACAATAAAGGAAAAATATAAAATGTTTGCAGAAAAAATGTATGGCTGGATTACCGGTATACATGACAGAAAGGAAATTGTTACGGCGATTTATATTTACTTATTTATAGCGAGAGAAAGGAGAGAGTAGAATTGTCATATAACGGACAAGCACAAAGAAAAAACCAAAGATTTTCGGAACAGAAAAAAAAGAAAGATGTGGCGCCTGTAAACCTTGAACCCATGCAGCTGCCGGATGATTATGTCCAGGCGGCGGAAGATGTGATGAACCCGAGACCAAACATAACAACCAGCAAGATACGCAGCATATTATCTTTGGTTTCCGCAGTATATAATGTTGAGAACGTAAGGACGGAAGAAACATTGCTGCCGGACAGCAAGGAGAAAATCCAGATGATGAGAATCAGGATATTATATGAGGCCGGACGGGATGAAAATGTAAAAGAGTTCGTGATAAAAAGTCATTTAATCAATTATATAAAGGACATAGGAGACAGCAGAAAGAAATTTATAAGATTTGCAAAGTATATGGAAGCATTGGTGGCATATCATAGATATTTCGGAGGTAAAGAATAAGGAGGAGAGCACTTATGTATGCTAAAGTGTTAATCAAATCTGAGCTGGAAGTCTTAACCGGACTTCATATAGGAGGATCATCCGGATATTTTGCCATTGGGGCCCTGGACAGTCCTGTTATTATTGACCTGCTTACCAAACAACCCATTATACCCGGCAGCAGCCTGAAAGGGAAGTTAAGAACATTATTGGTAAGAAGTATTGAAAAAGATATAACCAAGTTGCGTGAACCGGAAAATGACCCGGATTATGTTAAAAGATTGTTCGGAACCTGTTCGGATGCCAAAAGCAACAGGCCTGCGGTTAAGGCTAGGTTGCAGTTTGCTGACGCATTTGTAACAAATGCAGAGCAGTTTAAAGAAATTGGATTAACGGAAGTAAAGTTTGAAAATACCATAAACAGATTAAACGGGATGGCGCAGCCGAGACAAATCGAAAGAGTAAATCGCGGAGTAAAATTTGAAGTAAACATTACATATGATTTGGAAAATGAAGACGAATTTATGGAAGATATGAAAAATCTTTCAAAAGCCATGAGGTTACTCCAATTGGATTATCTCGGAGGTAACGGAACAAGAGGCAGCGGCCGTGTCAGCTTCAGCCATTTTGAAATAATTCCCTTTGAAGACAGTGACGGTATAGTAAATAAATATATGGATGAATTATATAAACTATTCAGGGAAGTGGAGAATTATGAATTATTTTCTGCTAAAATTTAGGTTTAATTCTCCGTTACATATCGGGGACAGCGGTTCGGCAAAATCCCTTGATACGTCTAATATGATTATAAGAGCCGATACATTGTTTTCTGCCCTGTGTCATATGGCTTTGAAGGTATATGGAGAAAAAGGCATAGCGGAGCTTTATGATAACGCTTCCCGGGGAAATTTTATTATAAGCGATACAATGCCATATAGCGGAAAAACATTATATCTGCCGAAACCGGTTATCGCTGAATATTTAAATAACGAAGCTGCAGTTAAAAGCAGAAAAAAATTGAAAAAAATAAATTATCTGCCGCTGAATCTATATGAGTCTTATTTCCTGTTTATCGAAGGAAAAGGATCATTTGATATAACAGAAACAGACTGTAATTTCGGCAGTCATGTTGTTGTCGATAAAGTTGCCATCAGGGGCCTTGATATGCCTACGCCATATTCCGTAGGGCTGTTCAATTTTGACAATGCTAAGAATTGCGGGTTGTATGTAATAATAGGCTATGATTCTGATTATATTTTAAAAAATGTTATAAAATTATTCCGGCTTATCGGACTGGGAGGCATCGGCGGTAAAGTCAGTGCCGGTTACGGAAAATATGAAATTATTGAGGAAATAGATATCAATAACAGCAATGATTCTCAGATTTCATTATTAAAAAATATGATTTATATGAAAGAGCCGGATTACCGTATACTTTTAACCACATCCCTGCCTGCGGACGAAGAGCTGGAAGAGGTTATGGAAGGGAGTACATACAGTCTGATTAGAAGAGGTGGATTTATTCAATCGGCAGATCCTGAAATCCTGCCGGTGAAGAAGCAAACTCAGTATTTCTTTTCATCGGGATCGGTTTTCAAAAAAACTTTCAGAGGCAGTGTATATGAGGTTGCCGGGAAAGCGGGACATCCTGTTTATCGGTATTCGAAGCCGATGTTCCTGGGGGTGAAAATATGATTAGGTATGAGCATTTAGAACAATATGAATTAAAGCTTATTACAAAAACTCCCGTTTTTGTGGGGTCCGGGCGTGAATATAATAAAAGAGATTATTACTTTGACGCAAAAAATAAAAAGGTACATTTTATCAACATTCCCGGTATGATGTCGATGCTGTATTCTAAAAATTTGATAAACGAATATGAAGAATTCATTTTAAACCGGCCGTATGAAAATCTGAATCATTTCTTTCGTGATTATAATATCTCAACGAGTGAAATCAACTTAATAACAGATTATACCGCAAACGCGGCAGACGCCATTGTAGAAGGAAAATCTTTTGCAGGCGTAATGCAATTTGTAAGAGATCCACAGCACAGGCCTTATATTCCCGGAAGCTCGGTAAAGGGCTGTCTGCGTACCGTATTATTGTGGAAATTGATACAACAGTCAAATCAAAATGAATTGGTTAACGACTATAAGAAAGCCAGAAAAGTTGAGGCAAATTACCTGAATACCGTAATTTTAAGAAAAGATGAACCCCATGATGAAATCAACAGTATCATGAGAGGGATAAGTATATCGGACAGTTTGCCTATAGACAACGACAGAATGATTCTTACAAGGAAAATAGATGTTTCGACATCCGGCAAGAGCAAAACGGTTAATGTGGTAAGAGAGGCCATTGCGCCGGAAACAACGGTAAAATTTGTCCTGACACTAGACAAGTCCGTTGACAAAAATCTTGATGATAAATTGATTATGGAAGCAGTGAAAAATTTTGCATCTTATTACAAAGAAACTTATCTTTCTTCATTCCATATACCTGAGGATGCGGTCAATGTATCAGGTAATTTTATTGTATTTGGTGGAGGTAGCGGGTATTTCGGAAAAAATATTGCATATCCGATATATGGTAAAGCATTGGCTGTAAAAAAAGTATCGGAGATAATGAAAGACAAGTTTGAAAAACATTATCATGAAAAGGACGTTGTCTTGGGAATTTCACCTCATATGTTAAAATATACAAAATATCAGTCCAGATTATATCAATATGGTGTATGTGAAGTTGTAATCAATTAGTTATGTTAGCTTTGGAGAATAATATAAGAGGTTTGCTTATGATTAAACAATATAGAATTACTATGTTTCCCGAAAACGGGGAGGTTCAGTTGCCGATATCGGGTTATAGCTTTTACGGGTTGTTAACAGAGCTGGCCGGTTCGGTAATTTCCGATGAACTACATGCTAATAAATTGAACCCGGTCAGTCAGTATATTTTGATTAATAAAGAAGATAAGACAATAGAATGGGTAATTAACCTTCTTGACAGGGAAATTATTGATAAACTGTCACCTGTTATTGAATCAAGTGAAAAATTTCATTTAAAAAGTAACAATGACATATTGATTGTAAGAACTATAAATTCCGTAACTGTACCTTCGGAAGCGATTTTAATTAATAAGGCAAGAGAAATAGATAATGTAACAAAACCGCATATGGAATTTATAACCCCGACATCCTTTAAATCAAACAACATTTATCAAATATTTCCTTCTGTTGAATACATATTTAAAAATCTGGTAAGAAAATGGAATGTTGTTTCAGAAAATTATTTTATAGATGACGAAGATGCTGTTAATGCTCTGATACAGAATATAAAAATAGTGGGTTATAATTTATACAGCAGTTATTTTTATATGAAAAATATTGGGATACCTGCCTTCAAAGGAGAACTGAGACTAGGAACAAAATTATCGGTGCCTTTGATGGAGCTGTTCAAGCTTCTTATGATATTTTCGGAATACAGCGGAGTAGGTATTAAAACTTCTTTGGGCATGGGAGCTGTAAAGGTTCATTTTGACTAATATATCTTTCTAAAGTATTTCGGAGGTTCAATTTGTATCTGTTGGAAGAAGGCAAATTAAATTGATTGAGTTAAATATAATAATGGTGCGAATGTGAAGCAAACATGAAATTACTGAGAGATTCGCACCGCCTGTATTTTAAGGGTTTTTTGCAGATATAGATGATATATGAACAATTTTATATGCATTTATATTAAAGATTCGCACTATAGCTGCTTTAAACCCATGTAAATAGCGGGCTTCAGACAGCAGCCGTTGCAATATACACCCCAGCGGGGACGGAAACACTTTTATTATCCCATATATTGTATATTTAATCTAGTTGCAATATACACCCCAGCGGGGACGGAAACAATCGAAAGTTTGTTATTAAAGAGCAAAATATACAGTTGCAATATACACCCCAGCGGGGACGGAAACTTCCCATAAGTTATCCAATATCATTACTCTGTCCAGTTGCAATATACACCCCAGCGGGGACGGAAACTTGCCTATGCTGTAGCTGTAGTCGTTGTTAAATTGTTGCAATATACACCCCAGCGGGGACGGAAACACTTTACACCAACCATTATCATATGCCTTTTTTACGTTGCAATATACACCCCAGCGGGGACGGAAACAAACCAGAGATAGGAATAGATAAAAACGGAGACATGTTGCAATATACACCCCAGCGGGGACGGAAACTCTTGGATGTACAATCGATGAATTTAAACTGCCTGGTTGCAATATACACCCCAACGGGGACGGAAACAACAGTCACATCCGTTGTATAATGCTTAACTCCAGTTGCAATATACACCCCAACGGGGACGGAAACTGGCGGTTTACGGATCCATACATCCTCCTTGCCTGGTTGCAATATACACCCCAACGGGGACGGAAACTAGAACTTTGTTTGTAAGAAGACAGTTCCTAAACATGTTGCAATATACACCCCAACGGGGACGGAAACCTATTATATAATAATAAAGAAAATGCCCCTGAAACGGTTGCAATATACACCCCAACGGGGACGGAAACGTCATATACCGGATCCTGCCATAATTGATGTGATTGTTGCAATATACACCCCAACGGGGACGGAAACTAAAGTGGCTGCAAAACGGTTAGGGCACTCTGTTGTTGCAATATACACCCCAGCGGGGACGGAAACACCTTTATAACAAAACCATCACAGACCATATCAGTTGCAATATACCCCCATCGGGGACATAAACTTATCTGTTTTTGCTCATGTTTTGTAAAGAAAAATTTAAAAGGTACCCCTTAGGGGACGCATTTTTTAAACATAAAATGTAAAATAAAGCAATACATAACAGAAATATACGGATATATCTGCAAAAATGCGTCAGAAATAAGAGCAATTGACATTACAATTGACGCAGAAACGGCATTGACTTTCAGTGGAGCAAAGAATGTTGTATATTAAACAAATTGGTATTGATTTTATAACATAATAAAATATCTTTATAAAATAATAAAAATAAAGAAAACTCTTTTGTTTTTTGCTTGCACTGAAAGGAGAGAATCATGACATTAATAGACGGCAAGTCACAGATACCGGTAGGGTTAGGCATGCGTCTGGCTCTGGATATGAAAGCGATGACCAATTTTGCGAATTTGCCTGACGAAAAAAAGAGGGAACTTATAAATTATATAGAAAGCTCCGCTACGGGAGATGAAGCCAAAGTAAGGGTAAGTGAGGTAGTAAGCAGTCTTCATGACGGATCTTTCAGTTAAGGACATCCGAAAAATAATTATGAGTTATTAGTAAGAGATTTTGGACAAAACTATTATAATGAATTATAAGAGACTTTGGGCAAAACCATTATGAGTAATTAAAAAGATATTGGACAATAGATATTGGACAATAAAAATGAGGACGGTTCCGAAAAGCCAATGAATGAATTCTCGGATCTGTCCTCATATAATATTTAATTATTTTAATATGCTTTTTACTTTTTAACATGCAAAAAAATCAGAAATCACTCTTGTGTAAAATGTCGCATAAGGATTTGACTGGCTGTATTTTACCGAAATTCATAAACAATCTATTAATATTACCTGTATCTTCCCATGAAGTATATTGCCAGGGTTCCTGGGCCTGAATGGCATCCGATCGTGGGGCAGATATAATTAATCCTGATATTATCCTTACCGAAGCGTTCTTTTACCAGGGAAGCCAGATATTCGGCATCTTCCAGGCAGTCACCGTGGCTGATAAAGATTACGTCATTTTTATCTTCCCAGCCCTCAAACCTTTTTTCCATTTCTTCGACCAGGGATATTATGGCTTTTTTTCTTCCCCTGACATTATTCATCGGAACAAGATGGCCTTCATCGTCCATATGAAGGACAGGCTTTACGTTGATTAAGGTTCCGATTATGGCCGCCGTTCTGGATACCCTTCCTCCCCGGTGAAGATGATTTAGATCGTCTACGGTGAAAATATGGCACATGTGCAGTTTATTGTCCTCAAGCCACCGGACAATTTCGTCCATTGATTTTCCGGCTTCTTTCATCTGAATTGCCTTATAGACCAGAAGTCCTTCTCCCATGGAGGCGCAAAGAGAATCCACCACAGTAATTTTTGCGCCGGGGTTTTCGTCACAAATGTCTCTGGCAACGGTCTCAACAACCGAACAACTGCTGCTTAAAGCCGAAGCGAAGGCGATATGTAATATATCGTACCCTTCGTTTATGATATTCATAAAAAACTTTCTGGCCGTATCCGGATTGGCAGACATTGTGGTAAATGTTTTTCCCGTACGCATTATATTATAAAATTCCTTCGGATCCATGGTGTTCTCGTCTCCGTAGATCTTGCCGTCATAATCAAAGTATATAGGTATTTGTTTGATATTGTACTTTTTAATTATATCTTCCGGCAGGTCGCTGGTATTGTCGGTAGTGATTACAAAATCTTTCATAATGTCCACCTCCATATTTTGAAAAACTTCCATCTAAAATACATGGCATATACATTACGTTAAGTAGTTTTGATTACGACATGATATATTATATCATACCGCAACATCCGTAACAATATTATATCCAAAAATGTTCCAAATCCTTCATATAAAAGAATCGCCTTTACTTGACATTTTTCCGGTATTTTGTTATTATATATCAAACTTAGTATTACTGGATATTTGGGTATTATATTCATCGAATATAGTACTTTTATTATGATCTCCGACCCGATACGTTAGGCCTGTGGTAGTGCCGGGCCTATTTTTTATTAGATAGAATTGAATAAAACACATCTCAGATTTATCACGATATCCGATGTTATTTTTTATAAAGTGATATGGAGTCAAATGAAAATATTTGGTGAGGAAGTGTGAAGATGTTAAAAAATATATTGTGTTTCGGGGATTCCAATACTTTCGGGTTTGTTCCGGCCTGCGGCGAAAGGTATGACAGGAATACCAGATGGACGGGGCTTCTTCAGAAATATCTGGGCGAAGATTATTATGTAATTGAAGAAGGGCTTTGCGGGAGGACGACGGTTTACGATGATCCGTATATGCAATATTCCAACGGAAGCCTTTACCTTGGATTGTGTATTGCCACCCACAGTCCGCTTGATCTGGTAATCGTCATGCTGGGAACCAACGACACAAAAGAAAAGTTCGGCGCAAGCGCCAGGGATATAGCTGAGGGACTTAAGCAGCTTGTCCGGATTCTTCGTAATCCCAATGTATACAATAAAGAGATCCTTATTGTATCTCCAATTCATATCGGCGACAAAATACTGGTTTCGCCCTATCGCGGAGATTTCGGCGGTTTGGAAGCGGTGGAAAAATCAAAATCGCTGGCGGCAGAGTATAAAAAAGTGGCCGAAAAATACGGATGTTATTTTCTTGATGCCGCGGATTATGCCAGAGCCGATGACAGAGACGCTATACATATGAATGCCGAAGGGCATAAATCCCTTGCCGAGGCCATATATAACAAGATTAAGGAGATAGAAAAAGGGTTATAGGAGGACAGTTTGGAAAACTGGTTTATTAAGAATAAAAAAGCAGATTTTGAGTACATAATGAAAGAATGCGGTATCAGTGAAGTGCTGGCCAGATGCCTGGTAAACAGGGGGCTTACGGACCCGGAAAAAATCAAAGTTTTCCTGCATCCGAGCCTTGAGGATCTATACAACCCTTTTCTTCTTAAAGATATGGAAAAAGCCTGCGATATATTGCAGGCAAAGATAATATCGGGGAAAACCGTCCGTATTGTCGGGGATTATGATGTCGACGGAGTCGTGTCAACATACATTCTTTACAGAACCCTGAAAATGCTGGGTGCCAAAGTTGATTATGAAATTCCGGACCGCATACATGACGGTTACGGAATAAATATGAGAATTGTGGAAGAAGCTAAAGAACAGCGGATAGATACACTGCTTACCTGTGACAACGGTATAGTCGCAATGGAACAGGTAAGTAAGGCAAAAGAATACGGTATGACGGTAATAATTACCGACCATCACAATCTGCTCGAGTCTGAAGACAATTCGGTGCTTATTCCCGAAGCCGATGCCGTTATAAATCCGAAACGGCCCGATTGCCCGTATCCTTTTAAAGGATTATGCGGCGCGGCGGTCGCATATAAACTGGCTGTGGCCTTGCTTGACAGATTCGATATACCGGATAAAGACGGGTATGAAAAGGAACTGCTTTCTTATACGGCTATTGCCACCGTATGCGATGTAATGGAACTGGTGGATGAGAACAGAATCATCGTAAAACACGGACTTGACCTGCTTAGGAACACATCGAATACAGGGCTTCTTTCTCTGATGGATGTCTGCCGGATAAACAAAGAGAATCTTTCGGCTTTTCACCTGGGATTTATCATCGGCCCCTGTCTTAATGCTTCCGGAAGGCTTGATACGGCCAAGAAAGGGCTCTGCCTTTTGCTGGCCGATAACAAAAAAGAGGCATTGGAGCTGGCAGTTAATCTGCGCAGTCTCAATGAAGCCCGCAAAGACATGACCGAAAAGTGCGTGGAAAAGGCAACGGCTCTGATAGAAAAAGGCAACATGCTTGGCGACAAGGTGCTGGTGGTTTATATTCCGGAATGCCACGAAAGTATAGCCGGTATTATTGCCGGCAGGCTCCGTGAAAGATATCACAGACCTGCCATAGTCCTTGCGGATTCGGCTGAATCGGAATATGTTAAAGGGTCAGGAAGATCCATAAATGAATACAATATGATCGAAGAATTGTCAAAACACAGAGATCTTTTTATAAAAGTAGGCGGCCATCCGATGGCCGCAGGTCTTTCAATGCTGCCTGAGAATATAGAAATATTAAGGAAGGTTCTCAATGAAAATGCGCCACTTACTGAGGAGATGTTAAAACCTAAGGTTACTATAGACGTTTTGCTTCCGCTTGGGTATTTGAACGAGAAACTGGTGAATGAATTAAGGCTCCTTGAACCGTTCGGCAACGGAAACTCAAAACCCCTGTTTGCGGAAAAAGATTTGACTGTTAAATCCCTCATGATTATTGGCAATAATTCTAACGGGATAAAAATGCGCGTAAGAAACCAATACGGCAGGGAAATGGATGCGCTGTATTTCGGAGACATAGACAGGTTTTTCAGTTATATAAACGATACATACGGACCGGATGAAGTTTGGCGATTAAAAACAGGACGAGGTTCGAACATAAAACTGACTGTTACCTATTATCCAAACATAAATGAATATAATGGCTATAAAAGCATACAAATAATGATACAAAACTACCGATAATGTAAATTTGTGTCCAGGTTGGAAATAGGCTTTGCGAACTATTGTCGGAAGTGATATAATATTTTTCTAAAATAGAATCAAAAAATAAATTGATTCGGAGAAAGGTTTGGTTGATATGAAGGACTTAAAAGATTATGTAAGAAGTATACCGGATTTCCCGGAGCCGGGTATTATCTTCCGGGATATTACAAGTATTCTGCAGAGCAAGGAAGGCTTGAAACTTGCAATCGATAAGATGCAGGATTTGCTTGAAGGAGTGGATTTTGATTTAATAGTCGGTCCGGAATCAAGAGGATTTATCTTTGGTGTACCGATTGCTTATAACCTTAACAAAGCTTTTGTTCCGGTCAGAAAGAAAGGAAAATTGCCTTGTGAAACGGTTTCTGTTGATTATGAACTGGAATACGGCAAGGCTTCGATAGAAATTCATAAGGATGCCATAAAGCCCGGACAAAAGGTGGTAATTGTCGACGATTTGATTGCAACCGGTGGTACCATCGAAGCGATAACCAAGCTGGTTGAAATGCTGGGCGGAGAAGTCGTTAAAATAATCTTTTTGATCGAACTTAAGGGACTTAAAGGGCGCGAGAGATTGGCCCGTTATGATGTTGACGCTGTTATACAGTATGATTGATTATCGCAACAGGAAAACAGTAGGGTGAGCAGAGTTTCTGATGTATGAGAGGCGGTGATATCGTGGAGAATATGAATGATTATACAAATCAAGGCATGTTGAACGAGCCGGCATCCCTGTCGATGCCAGCTGATTTTACTGCGCCTGAAGAGTTGTATAAGCAGTTGACGGAAAAGGTTATTAAATATCATCCGTCCGCAGACATTTCTATACTGGATAAGGCTTACAATCTTGCTATGCAGGCCCATAAAAACCAGTACAGAAAATCCGGTGAACCGTACATCATACATCCACTCTCGGTAGCAAATATTTTGGCCGATCTGGAACTGGATAAAGAGAGTATAGTAGCGGGTATCCTTCATGATGTGGTTGAGGATACCGATATTACCCTTGAACAGATATCGGAAATGTTTTCCGATGAAATTGCCTTACTGGTGGACGGGGTAACCAAGCTGACACAGCTTAATTATTCCAAGGATAAAGTGGAAATTCAGGCTGAAAATCTTAGGAAAATGTTCCTTGCCATGGCAAAGGATATCCGCGTAATTCTTATAAAACTGGCGGACAGACTGCATAATATGAGGACGCTAAAGTACATGAGCCCCGAAAAGCAGAAGGAAATAGCCAGAGAAACCATGGATATTTATGCTCCCATTGCCCACAGACTCGGTATATCCAAAATCAAGGTGGAACTGGACGATTTGTCCTTAAAATATCTCCAACCGGATGTTTACAGGGAACTGGCGGAAAAAATAGCATATAAAAAGAGCGAACGCCAGGCCTATATCGACAGTATAGTGGAAGAAGTCAGTAAGCATATCAGCGATGCAGGAATACAGGCGAAAATAGACGGCAGAATAAAACATTTCTTCAGCATTTATAAAAAGATGGTGAATCAGAACAAGACATTTGAGCAAATATACGATTTATTTGCCGTCCGTATTATTGTCAATACCGTAAAGGACTGCTATGCGGCTTTGGGTGTAATTCATGAAATGTATAAGCCTATACCGGGAAGGTTTAAAGACTATATAGCCATGCCTAAGCCGAACATGTATCAGTCTCTTCATACCACGCTAATAGGGCCAAGGGGACTGCCGTTTGAAATCCAGATAAGGACCTTTGAAATGCACAGAACCGCCGAATACGGTATCGCCGCCCACTGGAAATATAAAGAAGGCCTTGACGGCAAAGGAACGACAACCAGGGCTGAAGAAGAGAAGCTTGCCTGGCTTCGCCAGGTTTTGGAATGGCAGAGGGATTTATCGGACAATAAAGAGTTTTTGAGCCTTCTTAAGAACGACTTTGATCTGTTTTCAGACAGTGTGTATGCCTTTACTCCAACCGGTGATGTCAAAACTCTGCCGAGAGGCTCAAATACTATCGATTTTGCTTACAGCATTCACAGTGCCGTGGGGAATAAAATGGTGGGAGCCAGGGTCAACGGCAAACTGGTTCCTATCGATTATGTCATCCAGAACGGTGACCGGGTTGAAATAATAACGTCCCAGAATTCCAAAGGGCCGAGCCGCGACTGGTTGGCCATCGTCAAGAGTACCCAGGCCAAGAATAAAATCAACCAGTGGTTCAAATCCGTACTTAAAGAGGATAATATAAACAAAGGCAAGGAATTGATAGCCAATTACTGCAAGCAGAAGAACATCTCTTTAAGCGATCTGATGAAGCCGGAATATATGGCGGCGGTCTTAAGAAAATACGGTTTTAAGGACTGGGATTCGATTCTTGCTGCCGTAGGACACGGCGGACTGAAAGAAAGCCAGGTAATAAACCGTCTGTATGAAGAATACCGCAAGAAGAACATGATGGAAATAACCGACGATCATGTTCTTGAAGAGGTAATCGGAAACAAGGACTTAAAAATTCCCACCTCAAAATCAAAAACCGGAATTGTGGTTAAGGGAATGCACGATTTGGCCGTCCGTTTTTCAAAATGCTGCAGTCCTGTTCCCGGTGATGAGATCATCGGTTTCGTAACCAGGGGAAGAGGCGTTTCAATCCACAGAACCGATTGCATCAATATAATCAATCTGCCTGAGGAGGATAGGGCAAGGCTTATTGAAGCGGAATGGGACGATACCGTGAAAGACGTAGGATCATATCCTGCCGAAATTAAGATTTATGCCAACAACAGGACAGGTGTACTGGTTGACATATCCAAAGTTTTAACTGAAAATAAGATAGACGTTATTTCCATGAACGTAAGAACCAGCAAGCAGGGTACGGCATCCATCAGTATAGGTTTCAAGATAAACGATAAGGAACAGCTTAATGATATAATTGCAAAGATTCGAAATGTAGAAAGCGTACTTGATATCGAACGTACAGCAGGATAAGATAGTGAAAATCCCCGCAATATCAAATTTTGAAAGCAGGTTTGAATATATGGAGAAAATCAGGATAAAAACCATGGTATTGGGACCGGTGCAAACCAATTGCTATATTGTCAACGTAGCGGAGAATAAGGAAGCTGTTGTTATTGATCCTGCCGATCGGGCGGAAAAAATATATAATTATCTGACAGAAAATGACCTGGAGTGCAAGAAAATATTGTTGACCCACGGTCATTTTGACCATATAACGGCCGCAGAAAGCCTAAAAAAGCTGACCGGTGCCGAAATATATGCTCATGAAAATGAAAAGAGCCTATTAAAAGATCCGGATTTGAACGCTTCGGCCCGGATGGGATACGAGATAAGTATAGAACCGGACTGTTTGCTGAAGGACAATGAAGAATTCGAAGCGGCGGGTCTTACCTGGCAGGTTATATATACACCGGGACATACCGGGGGAGGAGTTTGTTATTATCTGAAAAACGAAGGAGTTCTATTCAGCGGAGATACTCTTTTTTACGAGAGCATAGGCAGGACGGACTTTCCCACCGGCAATCTTCAGAAGTTAATGGAATCTGTCAAAAACAGGCTTTTTGTTTTACCGGATGAGACGAAAGTTTATCCAGGGCACGGATGGTCAACGACCATTGAGCATGAAAAGAGCAATAATCCGTTTTTTTTATAGAGAATCGTAACGATACAGTAGAATATTAATTCGGGAGTAATAATGATACAGATAATTCTTTCAGACAGGACATATGAAAACGATATCCATCCGCTTGTAAGAGCATTTTATCCCGGGGAAGATGTAACGGTAACTGACCGGGATTTTTATAATGGAAACGAAGATTTGACCGGACGAATAAGGATGGATTTTGATAATAAAAGATTAAGCATTATGGCGGATATCGAAGGCGAAAGATGTCAGGCAACAGAAGAATTACCGGATCCGGTAACGGAAAAGAGCGCCCATAAAAATGCCATGAAGCGTATGCTTTACAGGATGCTTTCCGGTATAAGCAAAAAAGAGCTGCCCTGGGGAACCATGACAGGCATCAGACCGACCAAGCCGGTATATGATATGCTTGACAAAGGTTTAAGCGAGGATGCCGTTTATGATATAATGGAGAAGGAATACCTCTGCTCCGGTGAGAAAATAGAGCTCAGCATAGAAATAGCCAACAGGGAGAGAAAGCTCCTTGAGGATACGGATTACAAAAACGGATACAGCCTTTATATCGGCATACCTTTTTGTCCGAGTACCTGTCTGTACTGCTCATTTCCCTCTTTTTCGGCGGAAAAGTTTGCCGATCGGATAGACGCCTATCTTGATGCACTGGAAAAAGAGATAAGGTTCGGTGCAACCTGTTTCCCCGGCAAAAAACTGATATGTGTTTATCTGGGAGGAGGTACTCCGACCACTTTGTCTGCCGGGCAGCTTGACCGGTTGCTCGGTCTTATAAGGCAGGAATATGATTTTACCAACGTAAGGGAATTTTGTGTGGAGGCCGGACGCCCGGACAGTATTACGAAAGAAAAGCTTGAGGTATTAAAAAAATGGGGTGTGGACAGAATCTCCATAAATCCGCAGTCCATGAGCCAAAAAACCCTGGACCTGATAGGCAGAAGGCATACGGTTGAGCAGATTGAAGAAGCTTTTGCCCTGGCCAGAGAAATCGGATTTGATAATATAAATATGGATATTATAATCGGGCTTCCGGGTGAAACACCGGAGGATGTGAGGAATACCTTATACAGAATAGGAAGGCTAAATCCCGACAGCCTGACCGTTCATACCCTGGCAATAAAAAGGGCTGCCAGGCTCAATATCGAAAGGGAACATTACAGCAATCTGAAGGCTGTGGATGTGCCCGGGATGCAAAAGTTGTCCATGGAATTTGCGAGAAAGAACGATTATCATCCCTATTATCTTTACAGGCAGAAAAATATGGCTGATAATCTTGAGAATATAGGCTATGCGAGAGCCGGCAAGGAAGGATTGTATAACATTTTGATTATGGAAGAAAAACAGACCATTCTGGCCCTGGGAGCCGGCGCCATGTCCAAATTTATATTTTATGACGAAAACAGAATTGAACGGGTCGATAACGTCAAGAATCTGAACGATTATATAGAACGAATTGATGAAATGATTGCAAGAAAGCGGGATTTCTTATCCCAATACCCGCAATTGCGGAACTGAATTAGTGGACCATAATTCCGGCAGGATTTCCGGTTATGCCGGTTTATAATCAACATAATAGAAAGCAGATATTGATGTAGGATTTAATTTTATATATTGCAGGGAGGTTCAGGATGATAACACAAAGACCGAAGGGAACACAGGATTGGTACGGTTCCAACATGTATAAAAGAACCATTATCGAAGAAACGGCACGCAGATTATGCCGGACATATAATATAAAGGAGATTATAACTCCCGTTTTTGAGCATACCGTCCTTTTTCAGAGAGGAGTGGGGGAAACCACTGACATTGTCCAGAAAGAAATGTATACTTTCCAGGATAAGGGCGGAAGAAGCGTAACCTTAAAGCCGGAAGGAACCGCCGGAGCAGCCAGGGCTTATCTTGAAAACAGTTTATACGCGGAAAGCCAGCCGACAAAGCTGTTTTACTTTACCCAGGCGTTTCGTTATGAAAATCCCCAAAGCGGAAGGTTAAGGCAGCACCACCAATTCGGTGTCGAATTCTTCGGTTCGGCAAGCCCTATGGCCGAGGTGGAAATAATAACCCTCCTTATGGAGTTTTTGGAGCAGCTCGGTATTAAGGGTGTGAAGCTGCACATCAACAGTATCGGATGCAAGAATTGCAGAAAGACCTATAACGAGGCATTACTGGCCTTTTTAAATAAAAATGCAGACAAGCTTTGTGCAACCTGCAGGGAAAGAATGACCAGAAATCCTTTGCGGGTATTGGACTGCAAGGTTGAAAGCTGTAAAGAAGTCGTAAAGGACGCTCCAAGAACCGTCGATTATCTGGATGACGAATGCAGGGATCATTTTAATGAACTTCAGAAACTGCTTACGGAACTTGACATACCTTTTGAGGTGGATACCGGTATTGTAAGGGGCCTTGATTATTACACAAAGACGGTATTCGAATTCATCAACAGAGACGGATTTACGCTGTGCGGCGGCGGCAGGTACGATAACCTGATACATGAAATTGACGAAAAGCAGGATATACCGGCCGTAGGTTTCGGCATCGGCATAGAAAGGCTTATAAATGAGCTGGAAGCGGAAAAGGTGGAACTTCCCAAAGAGCCCGATGTGGATCTTTATGTGGGTATACTGGGCCGGGAAGCCAAGGCAGCCGCTTATAAACTTGTTAAGGCATTAAGAAAAGAAGGCTTGATTGTGGAAACCGATTATATGGACAGAAGTGTAAAGGCTCAGATGAAATATGCCAATAAAATCGGGGCAAAACACACCGTAATAATAGGAACCGATGAACTGGCCTCGTCCAAAGCAAATATAAAGAACATGGAAACCGGAGAGCAGACCGAAATAGGGCTTGACAGCATAGCCGCATATTTAAAAGAATATAAGGAAGGCAAATAGCCATGTTATTTTACCGGCAAATGAAGCCCCTATGCGGCAGATTTGCCGGTGAAATATTTTTTTACTGAAAAAACGTGACATATGGGCCTATAATCCGCGGAATGCCAATCTGTATATAAAGGGAGAGCGTCCGCACCTTAATTTATATTATTCCATATAGCGTATTGGAAGGTATAGTGATAAAATATACTTTAACGGCGTTCGTTGTAATGAAATCTGAAAATGACATATGGAGATCCTTTTTATATAATGTATTTTGCAAAAACGGCAGGCATATGTTTTAAGTAATGATTTTTACGGTTCATGAGAACGAGACGGAAGTCGGATAATGAAAACGACAAGGAGGTTAGGTACATGGTAAGACATATTGTGACATGGAATCTCAGGGAGGAGTTTAACGACGAAGAGAATAAAAAGCATGCCGAAGAAATCAAAAGGGAGCTTGAAAATCTGAAGAATCTCATTGACGGAATAGTTTCTATCCAGGTTCTGACAAACCCCATGTTTTCTTCCGATGCCGATATATTGCTTGATTCCGTTTTTGTCGATGAAAAGTCATATAAGGCTTATCAGACTCATCCGGAACATGTAAGAGTGGGCAACGATGTGGTAAGGCCGAGAACATGCAACCGAAGATGTTTGGATTTTTATATTGATGAATAGGAAATTAGTTAAAATTGTGGACAGATAAATTTATATAAATTAAAATAAATGGCATACTTATATCGAAAAAAGGAGATTGAAATTATGGCTGAATCAATGAAAGGTTTACACAGAAGCCATCGATGTACGGAAGTTTCCAATAAGAATGTCGGAGAAACCGTGACCGTAATGGGTTGGGTGCAAAAATGCAGAAATAAAGGCGGTATCGTATTTGTCGATTTAAGAGATCGTTCCGGCATCCTGCAGATAATCTTCGAGGAAAGCGATGTGGGCAGCGAAGGTTTTGCAAAGGCTTCACGCTTAAAGAGCGAATTTGTTATAGCCGTTACGGGAAGAGTGGAGTACAGATCCGGTGCGGTTAACGAAAACCTGGCAACCGGGGATATAGAAGTAAGAGCCCATGATATCAGGATCCTTTCCGAAGCGGAGACTCCTCCGTTCCCCATAGAAGAAAACAGCAAGGTCAAGGAAGATCTAAGATTCAAATACAGGTTTTTGGATCTCAGAAGACCGGATCTGCAGAGAAATCTGATGCTCAGAAGCAAAGTGACAAACGTTACCCGCAAATTCCTGGCAGATGAAGGATTCCTGGAAATAGAGACACCGATGCTTACAAAGAGTACACCGGAAGGAGCAAGGGACTATCTGGTTCCGAGCCGTATTCATCCCGGCAGTTTCTATGCCCTTCCCCAGTCGCCGCAGCTTTTCAAGCAGCTTTTAATGTGCGCAGGATACGACAGGTATTTCCAGATCGTAAGATGTTTCCGGGACGAGGATTTGAGAGCCGACCGCCAGCCGGAATTCACCCAGATAGACATGGAATTATCCTTTGTGGATGTAGATGATGTCATCGAAGTAAACGAAAGGCTGATTCAAAAAATGTTCAAAGAATGTATCGGTGTGGATGTTAAGCTTCCGATACAGAGAATGACTTATGCCGAGGCTATGGAAAGATTCGGGTCCGATAAACCTGATATCCGTTTCGGTATGGAGCTTAAAAACGTAACCGAGATTGTTAAAAACTGCGGTTTCGGAGTATTTACTTCGGCCATAGAAGAAGGCGGCTCCGTCCGCGGCATCAATGCGGAAGGACAGGCTTCCATGCCCAGAAAACAGATCGACTCCCTTGTGGATTTTGTGAAGGATTTCGGAGCAAAAGGTCTTGCATATCTTGCCATAAACGAAGACGGCACATATAAATCGTCATTCGCCAAATTTATGACCGATGATGAACTTGATAAGCTGGTAAAAGCCATGAACGGTAAACCCGGAGATTTGCTGCTTTTTGCGGCCGATAAAAAGGACGATATAGTATTTGCCGCTCTGGGCAATCTGAGGGTTGAACTGGCAAGAAGGCTTAATCTTTTGAACAAGGACGATTATAAGTTCCTGTGGGTAACGGAATTCCCTCTGCTTGAGTATTCCGAGGAAGAGGGAAGATTTGTGGCCAAGCACCATCCGTTTACCATGCCTATGGAGGAAGACCTTCATTTGCTGGATACGGATCCGGCAAAAGTCAGGGCAAAAGCCTACGATATTGTCTTGAACGGAACCGAAATCGGCGGAGGATCCGTAAGAATACATCAGAGCGATATTCAGGAGAAAATGTTTGAAGTTCTCGGTTTTACCAAAGAAGAAGCATACGAAAAGTTCGGTTTCCTTCTGAATGCGTTCAAGTACGGAGTACCTCCTCATGCCGGACTGGCATACGGCCTTGACCGCCTTGTCATGCTTATGGCAAAAGTGGACACCATAAGAGACGTAATAGCATTCCCCAAGGTAAAAGATGCTTCATGCCTTATGACAGAGGCTCCTAGCCCTGTAGAGAAAAAGCAGCTTGAGGAACTGGGTATAGCTGTTGTGGCTCAGCCCAAGGAATGATCAAATCAATAAAGTGGCGTGATTAAATGTCATGTTTGAGGCCGGATAAAATTATAAAATGATGAACGGCATAACTTTATAAAAGAATATATAAACACAGCTGCCGTGATTTTAACGCTGGTCGGAAAAGAAATAATTGTTTCCGATGTTAAAATCACGGCGGCTTTTTTAATGGCATAAGTGTAAAGTTATTGTCAAAGTCTTGACAGGGGGAATTATTAGTGATACTATGCCTTTAAGGCATAAATACTTTAAAGCGTTAAACCGATAAAGAACAAACATGGTTATGAAGTCACCCGGACTGACTCGTATTCGTCTGTGACTTAACAGTAAACACAGTGCAATAGCGGTAAAGCATTATATTATGTAAAAAATAAAGACAGGTAAGGGGAAAAAAGATGATTTGGTCAAAAGAAGAAACGCTGCCCAGAGAGGAAATAGAAAACATACAGCTTACCAGGCTTAAGGAAACCGTAAAACGCGTATATGATAAGGTTCCGGCTTATCGAAAGAAAATGGATGAAGCCGGTGTCCGCTGTGAGGATATCAAAGAGCTTAAGGATCTTGGAAAGTTACCGTTTACCACAAAGCAGGATTTAAGGGACAACTATCCTTTCGGATTTTTTGCAGTACCGAAAAAAGAACTGGTTCGTATACACGCTTCTTCCGGTACCACGGGAAAACCTACCGTGGTGGGATATACGAGAAAGGATCTTAAAGTTTGGACCGAGTGCGTATCCAGAATAGCATGTATGGGAGGAGCCACTTCCGAAGACATAGCCCAGATTTGCTTCGGATACGGAATGTTTACCGGAGCGTTGGGACTCCATTACGGCCTTGAAAATATCGGGGCAACCGTATGCCCTGCTTCCGCGGGCAATACCCAGAAGCAGATCATGTATATGCAGGATTTCGGGACAACCCTTCTTGTAGCCACTCCATCCTATGCCTTACATATAGCCGAGGTCGCCGGGGAAATGGGAATAGACCCGGCCAAAGATTTGAATGTAAGGATCGGTCTGTTTGGCGGGGAAGGCATGACTGAGGCCATGCGCAAGGAAATGAACAGGCTCTGGGGGGACAAGATGAAAGCCACCCAGAATTACGGCATGAGCGAACTCATGGGTCCCGGCGTATCGGGAGAATGCCTGGAATTTTGCGGCATGCATATAAACGAAGATCATTTTATTCCGGAAATCATAGATCCGCAGACCGGTGAGGTTTTGCCCCCCGGCAAAAAGGGAGAACTGGTTATAACATGCATAACCAAAGAGGCGCTGCCGCTTATCCGTTACCGGACCAGGGATATTACGAGACTGTTTTATGAGCCCTGCAAGTGCGGGAGAACCACGGTCCGGATGGAGAGTTTGTCCGGCAGGTCCGACGATATGCTTATAATAAGAGGCGTTAACGTATTTCCGGGCCAGATTGAAGAAGTGCTGTTTAAGATACCCGAGATCGGCGCTCATTACGAAATCGTTGTTGATCGTAAGGATTACCTGGATATTATGGAGATTAAAGTGGAACTGGCGGACGAATCCCTGCTGGATTCCTATGCCAGGTTAGGTGAACTGGAAAGAAGGATTAAATCAAATTTGCGTACCGTACTTGGGCTTGATGCCGTAGTTAAATTGGTTGCACCGAGAAGCCTGAAAAGATTTGAGGGTAAAGCAAAACGGGTGACGGACCTTCGGAGAAATTCCCTATAGAAAAAAATAGTGTTATTGATTATTTTGATATATTATAATATAAACAAAATGTTTGACTTTAAGCGTACATAAGAAAGGAGAAGACAAGTGTCAGAAAAAGTATTGATGCTGGGCAATGAAGCATTTGCCCGGGGTGCATATGAAGCCGGATGTAAAGTGTCTGCAGCGTATCCCGGTACACCCAGTACGGAAATAAGTGAAGCTATAGTAAAGTACGATGAAATATATGCAGAATGGTCACCGAATGAAAAAGTGGCTCTTGAAGTGGCGATAGGCGCATCAATAAGCGGTGTCAGGGCTATGGCATCCATGAAGCATGTCGGGCTGAATGTCGCCGCGGATCCGTTGTTTACCGCTTCATACACAGGTGTTAACGGAGGTCTGGTAATTATCGTTGCCGACGATCCGGGCCTTTACAGTTCCCAAAACGAACAGGATACCAGGGCTATTGCAAGAGCGGCGAAAGTGCCGGTTCTGGAACCTTCCGACAGCGCCGAAGCCAAGGAATTTGTCAAGTTTGCGTTTGAATTAAGCGAAAAGTATGATACGCCGGTTATCGTAAGAAGTACCACAAGGCTTTCCCATTCCCAGGGACTGGTGGAACTGAATGACAGGATAAATATAGAGGACAAACCCTATGTAAGGGACGCGGCAAAATATGTCATGATGCCGGGAAACGCCAAGAAAAGGCATCTGGTTGTGGAAAGCAGGGAACTTGCCCTTATTAAGGACAGCAGTGATTTCCCCATAAACAGAGTGGAATACAACGATACTAAAATCGGAGTCATAACTTCCGGAATACCATATCAGTATGTGAAGGAAGCCCTTCCGGAAGCTTCCGTTTTGAAGCTCGGTATAGTAAATCCTTTGCCGAGAAAATTAATTGAAGATTTTGCATCCAGGGTTGAGACCCTTTATGTTATTGAAGAACTTGATCCGATTATAGAAGAACAGGTTAAATCCTGGGGTATCAAAGCCATAGGGAAGGATATTCTTACGGTGCAGGGCGAATATTCCGCCAATATGTTAAGACGGGCTATAAAAGGCGAGAATATATCCTTGCTGTCGGCTGCTGAATTGCCTGCCCGTCCTCCCATATTGTGTCCGGGATGCCCTCACAGGAGCGTATTCACCGTATTGAAAAAGTTAAAGCTCCACGGGGCAGGAGATATCGGATGCTATACCCTGGGAGCGGTTGCACCGTTAAGTGTGGTGGATACCACTGTTTGTATGGGCTCCAGCATCTCATCCCTGCACGGTATGGAAAAGGCCAAAGGCAAAGAATATATCAAGAATTGGGTCGCCGTAATCGGAGACTCGACATTTTTACATACCGGAATCAATTCCCTTATAAATATGGTATACAATAAAAGTTCGGGAACCGTGTTAATCCTTGACAATTCCACTACGGGAATGACCGGGCACCAGGATCATGCCGCTACCGGAAAGACGTTAAAGGGAGAACCCACTTATGCCGTTGATTTGGAGCAGTTATGTAAAGCGGTAGGGGTACCCAACGTATATGTGGTAAATGCTTTTGATACCGCCGAACTTGAAAAAACCGTGAAGGAAGCGACCGCCTCGGATGAGCTTGCGGTTATAATAGCCAAGGCTCCCTGCGCCCTTCTTGATAAATCGCCTGTATCAAAGCAATATGCTATAAATCAGGATAAATGCAAAAAATGCCAGCAATGTATGAAACCCGGGTGCCCTGCCATTACAAAAACGGAAAACAGCGATATTGTGATAAACGATACCATGTGCAACGGCTGTGGGCTGTGTGAAACCTTGTGCAGGTTCGGTGCTATTAACGGTATCAAAGTAAGATAGGAGGACAACCATGGAGACAAAGAATATAATGATTGTAGGTGTAGGCGGGCAGGGAACCCTGCTTACCAGCAGGATCCTTGGACGTCTTACCGTTCAGGCAGGATATGACGTTAAATTATCCGAAGTCCACGGGATGGCGCAGCGGGGCGGCAGTGTCGTTACTTTTGTAAGGTACGGTAAAAAAGTATATGAACCTATCGTAGAGGAAGGACAGGCGGATATCCTGATAGCCTTCGAAAAACTGGAGGCTTTAAGATATGCCCATTTTCTTAAGAAAAACGGCGTAATTATTTTGAACGATCAGCGAATCGACCCGATGCCTGTTGTTATAGGCGCAGCAAAATACCCCTCTGATATAATTGAGAATCTTTCCGTAAACCACAGGATATATAAAATAAATGCCATAGATGAAGCCAAAAAACTCGGCAACAGCAAAGTATTCAATGTTATTGTGCTCGGTATGGCGGCCACTCATATGGATTTTTCAAAGGAAGAATGGCTGTCTGTCATAGAAAAAACCGTTCCGCCGAAAACGGTTGAAATAAACAAAAAGGCATTTGAAGTGGGATATAATCTGCATAATTCCGATACCGACGCAATATGAATATAAAAATAATTAAGGTATGTATGATAACGTTTTTGCCTGATTAAAAAGGGGGGATTGGATGATCCGGCAATTGTCGATTTTCATTCAAAATGAAGTCGGAAGTGTTGCGGGTGTGACCGCAATATTGAAAAAGCACAATATTAATTTGAGGGCCATAGCTTCGTTTGATACACCGGAATTCGCCATTTTGAGAATTGTTGTGGATCGGCCGGATGAAGCAAAAAAATATTTGATAGAGAACGGATATGCGGTTACGGTATCGGATGCCATCGCCGTTGAGCTTGAAGATAAGCCAGGAGTTTTGCATGACATGCTGCAGTTGATTGCGGACGAAGGACTTGGGATAAATTATATATATTCCATAGTATTTCGCAGCGAAAACGTTCCTTTGATTATTCTGAATACGGACGATTTGGGAAAGACCAAAACATTACTTAAGAATAAGGGATACACGGTGGCCGAACAGGAGGATATATTATGATTTGGAATGAAGCTAAAGAATGCATGAGCCGGGACGAACTAATTAATTTGCAAAGTTCAAGATTAAAAAAGACTGTTAGCCATGTTTATCATAACGTTCCTTTTTATCGCAGGAAAATGCAGCAGCTTGGGCTGGAACCGGGCGACATAAAAGGAATAGAGGATTTGCATAAGCTGCCTTTTGTCACCAAGGACGATCTCAGGGAAAATTATCCTTTCGGGCTGTTTGCCGTACCCCAGTCGCAAATTGTAAGGGTTCATGCTTCGTCCGGTACAACCGGAAAGGCTACGGTAGTCGGTTATACCAGAAGGGATATCGAAACATGGCAGGAGTGTGTGACCCGGGTACTGGCCATGGCAGGAATAGGAATAAACGACAAGATACAGATAGCTTACGGATACGGGCTTTTTACCGGCGGACTGGGACTTCATTACGGGGCCGAGAATCTGGGAGCCACGGTAATACCCATGTCAACCGGCAATACAAAAAGACTTATAACCATGATGGAAGATTTCGAAGTAACGGCAATCGCATGTACTCCCTCTTATCTTCTTCATATAGCCGAATGTCTGGAAGAGGAAGGCAAGCTGGATAAAATAAAACTTAAAGCCGCAATCTGCGGAGCGGAACCGTGGACGGAGAATATGCGCAAGGAGATTGAAACCAAGCTCCGTCTTAAAGCTTATGATATTTATGGACTCAGCGAAATAATCGGACCGGGTGTGGCGGCCGACTGTGAGTATCATAAAGGGCTGCATATTTACGAAGATTATTTTCTGCCTGAAGTTATCAATCCCAATACCCTTGAACCGTGCAGGGAAGGGGAAGTCGGGGAACTGGTAATAACCACGTTGACAAAGGAAGCTTTGCCGCTTATCAGATACAGGACAAAAGATCTGACCAGCATAACATACGAGCCTTGTGAATGTGGCAGAACCATTGCGAGAATCTCCAAATTCAAAGGACGTTCAGACGATATGCTCATTATAAGGGGCGTCAATGTATTTCCGTCTCAGGTGGAAGCTGCTTTACTTGAATTGGGTGAAACAAGCCCCCATTACATGCTTATTGTTGACAGGGTAAACAACCTTGATGTACTGGAAATCCAGGTGGAAGTCGACGAAAGATTTTTCTCTGACGAGATTAAGGAGCTTGAAAATCTTACAAAGAAAATTTCCAATGCTCTTCATACCGCTCTCGGTTTATCCGTTAAGGTTACATTGGTGGAACCTAAGACACTTGCGAGAAGTGAGGGCAAATCCAAGAGGGTAATAGACAAGAGAAAATTGTATGAATAAGGCCGCTATTGAAAACGGTGCATATAAAAGGAGGGGTATCATGTTGATAAAGCAGCTGTCTGTATTTATCGAAAACAAAGTGGGCAGACTGGAAGACGTTACCAAGGCGTTAAAGGACCACAATATCAATATTGCTTCCTTTAGTCTTGCGGATACGGCGGAATACGGCATATTGAGAATGATTGTATCCGATCCGGAAGAGGGAAGACAGGTTTTAAGGGAAAAAGGGTTTTCCGCCAGCCTTACGGATGTAATTGCCGTTAAGATAGCCCAAAAACCCGGGACTTTGCATGAAGTGTTAAAAGTTCTGTTTGAGGCCGGCTTAAGTGTGGAATATATGTACACGCTTTCCACGACCGGAAAAGATACAGCCATAATTGTGAAATCATCGGATTTAAACCAAGCCCTGGAAGTTCTTAAAGCGAACGGGTATGAGGTATGTACCGATAAAGAAGCATACGAATTAAATAATATTAATAATAAATAATGTTTGACACGGCAACAAAAGAGTGTTATGATTGGTTTATTGCCGAACAAACGGCAATGAAATAATTTATTTTTTGGAGGATTTTTTAAATGAACAAAGGTACAGTTAAGTGGTTTAACAACCAGAAGGGTTTTGGTTTTATCTGCGACGAGCAGGGAAACGACGTATTCGTACACTACACAGGTCTTAATATGGAAGGCTTCAAGACTTTGGAAGAAGGTCAGAAGGTAGAATTTGAAGTAGTACAGGGTGCAAAGGGGCCTCAGGCAACTAACGTAACTTTAATATAATCAATATTGGGTTTACAATGTACCTTTTTCAAACTTTATATATATAAGATATAAGTTTTAGAATAGGATATATTGTTACAACGTAATTGATTATAGAGTTGGGAGCTGTCGCTTGAACGATTAAATCGTCAGGTGACGGCTCTTTCTATATATAGAAAAATGAATATAATGATTCGCAAGGATTTTAGCAATCAGCCTGCGGTCGGACAATCAAGCGTAACGGCTGCGACATTTATGTCCTTTATAAGCAATCCTGCATAAACGGGTAAGGTAACCACTCTTGCGATAGCGATATTCTCATTTTAAATAAATGTGATATTCTCGTTATAAACAGAATAAATAAATTAAAAGAAAAGAGTTCCGCTAACGAAACTCTTTTCTTTTAAGCCTATCAAATAATTTATAAAGTGGTTTAAACAGTACCAAAACTGATACGTAATTACCGATACAGTGAATAACGTCGAAGGGTATTCCTTTAATATAATCAGACAGTGCCATTGCTTTGCCTCCGATAAAAAGAAACGGTATTGAGCACAAGGCTCCGAAAGAAAGACCGAAAGCCCCGGCAACCATGGCCCAGAAAAACGGTGATCTGTTCTTTCTGAAAATCATTGTTATAAGCATTAGTATGGTCCATACATACAGGTAACAAATCCACCATGTTCCGAAACCGAAGATGGCTCCTTCGGCAAAGGCAAATATATAAATAATATATAAGGTTTTCCATCCGAATGTAATTGTACTTAAGATAATCAGCAGGGAAATAAGCTCTATATTCGGAAGGAATGACATGGCAATCTGGACCGTAATAAGTAATGCCGACATTATTCCGATAACGGCAATATCTTTGGCTTTTACGGACACTTTCATTTTTTAATATCCTTCCATAAGGGTAAGTTCGTATTTATCGTTGTCCCGGATATTAATAAGATCGGCTCCGGAGGAAATCGATTCACCGTCTTTGGTTATGCACCACCACTCCTGTTTTGAATCGTCGGCTTTACGGCCGTTGACCTCGGTTATGAAAAAACCGTAGGTACTTGTCTGGCCTTTTATAAGGCCTTCTTCTTCCAACGCCTGGCGAAGTGTATCGGCTTCTGTGGTAATAGCAAATTCCTGTACATCTTCGCCCGGAACTATTACCCGGACTGTGATTTTCTTAATTCCTTCGGTTGGGGGTTCGATGTTTTTGAGAAATACAAAATACAACAGAACTGCGATGGCAAACAAAGCCAGGGTTGCCAAAAGAATTTTAATCCATGATTTTTCTTTTTTCATACGCCTCTCCTTTCTTTCGGTGAGGGCTTTTATCTGCATAACAGCAAATAAAAAGCCTTTCTCACAAATGGGAAAGGACAATAAAGAGAAGTTCTTTATTGTACCTTTGTCCATGACTCGTGGATCTGCCGGTACAGGTTTTAAGCAGGTCTTCTGACTTATGGATCGCAGCCTTGGCTCCGCCTTCCCGGATATTACATCCAGTGGCTTAATAAAACATTATGGAGCAGACTCCCCATTCACAGCGGCGAGACCGTACAGGATTTTCACCTGTTTCCCTATTCTTCCCGGAAGCTGCCCGGGACACTTAAAACCCATCATTATCCAATATATAGTTGTTGTAAAGCAAAAACTATCTATATATTGTTAAAAAAGTATATACTAAATGTATAAACATGTCAATATAAAATTAATACAGATAATATATTGTATTTGAAAGATTAATTTGATAATTTATTCATATATGATATAATTTACAGTAAAGCTGATTCAAATTTTGGTTTTATTTATTAGATCAATTACATCTTTAAAGGAGACGCGATATGAAAGTAACACAAAAACCCTTCGGGATTACAAAAAACGGTGAGCAAGCCACTTTATATACTGTCGCAAACAGTAACGGGATGAAGGCTTCTTTTACTGATTTCGGTGCCAATATTGTAAGCATAATAGTGCCGGACAGAAACGGGAATTTTGCCGATGTTGCTTTGGGATTTGCGAATTTGGAAGGTTATGAGGATAACAAACCCGGTTTCGGTTCATTTATAGGAAGAAACGCAAATCGTATTGCGGGAGCCAGATTTGAAATTAACGGAAAAGTATATCAGCTGCAAAAGAATGAAGGGGAAAACAATCTTCATAGCGGAACTCCCGGATATAATAAGGTAATGTACAGTACGGAAATATATGAAGATGATGACGCGATAAGCATCGAGTTTTCAAGGTTAAGTCCCGATAATGAACAGGGTTTCCCGGGAAATCTGGATGTTACGGTTACTTACAGTCTTACGGAAAACAATGAATTGATTATTGAATACCATGCCGTATCGGACAAAGACACGGTGGTTAATCTGACCAATCATTCATATTTCAATTTGGCAGGCCATAACAGCGGAGATATTCTCAATCATAAAGTTTGGATTAATGCAAATCAGTTTACGCCGACCGACGATAAACTGATACCGACGGGCGAATTGAGGGATGTGGAAGGTACTCCTATGGACTTCAGAACCCCTAAACGTATCGGACAGGATATAAACTGTGATTACGAACCTCTGCGCCAGGCGGGAGGCTATGATCACAATTATGTACTGAATATCAGACAGGGAGAAATTGAGAAGGTTGCGGAAATAGAAGATGAAGCTTCCGGCCGGGTTATGGAAGTATTTACAAATAAACCCGGATTACAGTTCTACACAAGCAATATGCTGAGTCCCGTGGAGAACGGAAAAGACGGGGCAACCTATAATAAATGGGCGGGAGTATGTTTCGAGACCCAGTATTTTCCCAACGCATGCAATATTAAGTCATTTCCCAGCAGCGTGCTGAAAGCCGGTCAGGAATATGATTTTGTAACCATATATAAATTTTCATGCAGATAAATTAGATTGGCTTGGGTTTAGTGGGTAATCCCAATGAAGGGTATTTTTTTAGAGAAGGTACGCCGAGAGAAGAATAAGTCGAATAAAATATGGAATAAAACAAACGGCCCTATTAATATTATAGGACCGTTTTCTTATAAAAATAAAAAAGAGGAGAGCCCGGAAGAGGGGGGAGGGTAGCTTACCGGGCATGTTTTATGAAAAAAATTATCTTATAAGCAAACCGCAAAGTGCAAATTTTATAATTACTTTAATTATTTTGTTCAAGTTATGTATATTATAGATGTTAATTGTAATGTTAGTGTGGATAGATTATGAACAAATTGTTAATATTTTATTTGAAGGGTAATATTTTGATGAAAATGGTATTGTATTGTAATATTCATTATTTAATTTTAAAGCCGATATTAAATTGTGAAGATAAAACAGCAAAATTTGATTATGATAATCAGGAAATACTACGGAAAATTTTTGAAAAATTAATGAAAAATTAATAGTATTCGGAATATTATATGGTAGAATAAAACAAGAAAAAGTATGTTCGGATACAGAAAGACGTAAAAAGAAAGTATATGGCAAAACGAAGAACTAAAGGGGGACATAAAAAATGATAAAGGATATAGTGGAAGAACAAAGAAAATTTTTCATGACGGGAAAAACCCTGGACTATAAATTTCGTATGAAGGCTTTAAGCCGATTAAGAAGAGCCATCCTTGACAACGAAGAAGCCATATATGAAGCGCTGGCGCAGGATTTGAACAAATCAAAAGTTGAAACCTATCTTTGTGAGATAGGCATTGTTCTTGATGAAATTCGTTACCATCAAAAACATTTGCAAAGATGGATGAAAAAACAAATTATTATCCCTTCGGCCGGACAGCTTCCGGGTATTTGCTATCGTCTGCCTGAACCTTACGGCGTAACGCTTATTATGGCTCCATGGAATTATCCTATAAATCTCTGCTTTACTCCTCTTATAGGGGCCATTTCCGCAGGGAATACCGCTGTACTTAAACCTTCCGCATATGCACCCGCGACAAGCAGTGTAATAGAAAAAATAATTTCCGAAGCATTTCCTCCGAAATATATAGCGGTGGTCACCGGAGGCCGCAAGGAAAATTCCATGCTGCTTGATGAAAAGTTTGATTATATCTTTTTCACGGGAAGTCCGACCGTCGGAAAGGTTGTAATGGAGGCGGCATCCCAAAATTTAACTCCCGTTACGTTGGAATTGGGAGGAAAGAGCCCGGTTATTGTGGATGAAACCTCGGATATCGGACTCGCTGCAAGGCGGATTGCTTTCGGCAAGGTGACCAATGCCGGCCAAACCTGTGTCGCACCGGATTATCTTTTGATTCAAAGCAAGGTTAAAGATAAATTTGTTCACGAATATAAAAAAGCATTAAAAAGTTTCTTCCCGGAAAACGATATGTCACGAATGGTGACTATCATATCAGACAAGCATTATAAACGCCTTAAGGGATTGCTATCGGACGGTCGTATTATATTGGGAGGAAGGTGTGATGACGAAAGGCGGTTTATCGAACCTACGCTTATAGACAATGTGGATTTATCTTCTCCTATTATGAAAGAGGAAATATTTGGGCCGATACTTCCTGTTATCGCCTATGATAATCTGGACGAATGCATAAACATAATACGTTCTCTTCCGAAACCTTTGGCACTGTATGTATTTTCAGAAGACAGAAAGACTATAAATAAGATTTTCCGTTCCTGCTCCTTTGGAGGCGGCTGTATCAATGACACAATTTTGCACCTGGCCAATCCGAGACTGCCTTTCGGCGGAGTCGGCAATTCGGGAATGGGAAGTTACCATGGCAAAAAGAGCTTTGAGACCTTCACCCATTACAGAAGTGTATTAAAGCAAAGCTCGAAATTTGACATACCTCTCAGATACATGCCGTATACGGATAATAAGTTAAAATTGTTAAAGAACATCCTTCGTTAGGAAGGCTTCATATACCGGATCAATAGAATGCCTGCCGTTAAGGTTTCGTTGACCGGCACAAAAACCGTATATGCGGTTTTAATAATCAATACGGGAAACTTACGTTAAAAGCTTAAGGCAACGGTTTTTGCCAAAAGGCTTCAGGCAGCGGTACAATAACACAGGCTGTGTTTTCGGTGTCATATATCGGATTATAGGTGTCCGTTTATGACACGGAAATCATAGCCTGTTTTTTATGAAAAAATTTACAAAATTACTGTCGAAAAATATTCCGCAAAAATACTATAAACTTTTTTCAAATATTGACGAAATTCATATATGTGTTACCGTATCATATTTATGTGGTTTTATTCAGTATATTGCTTCAAGGCAGGTTGAAAATCAGAGCGAAATGAATCCTCAGGAAGTTCTCAAAGTACAAGCTTTGTTTTAAACGAAACTATTGTATAATAACGTCATATAATATATATAAAATTGTTGTTGAAAAATGTTGTCGAAATGAATATAAAGGAAGCAATAACATCAATTGCAGAGTTTTATTTTATGTCCTGTGTGAATAATATTAACATACACTCGTTTTAAATTTATAATGCATTTCCGTTTATATATTGGAAGCAGGTGGTCGTATGTCAAATGTATTCAGAAAACTGATAAGAAAAGAATTGGGAGAAGTCAATTATCACCGTTATTCATCATTCATAAAAAAGAATATAGATAACCGCAATATCAATGAGAGGATTAATGACAACCAAATAATATTTAACGATATGTATGAAAAACTGAAATATCGTGATATAAAATCCTTATCAAAGATGTATAAAAGATTAAATGACACTATGCTATTGGCGTTCCGCATCAGTAAGAATTTTGTATTTGCTTTTTTGGTTTATCTTATGGCGTCAATTTATTTGATATTGAGAGCCGTGAATCCGGAGCTTACAACCATATCCTTAATTCTTGTTAACATAAGTTTTATGTATAAAGTGTATGAGTTTATATCCAACAAATTCTGTTATGTTGATGCCCAGATTATTCTTGTCTATAAAGCGGTATTGGATAGGCTTATATTAAATAACCAAAAAAGGACAGACGATGAATGAGTGGGGACGGATTGCAGTAATAAAAAAACTATAAAATTATCGTTGCACCTGTGTATAAAATATTTTATAATGTTGTGAGAGCTTGGGACAAGTCAGTGCCCCAAAATAAAATTGAATAAGGAGAATTACTGATGAAGAATATTTTTGTTTTTGATCATCCGTTAATCCAGCATAAGTTATCGTACCTCAGAGATAAAAACACGGGCACTAAAGAGTTCCGTGAACTCATGAGTGAGGTATCCATGCTGATGGCATATGAAGTAACAAGAGACCTGCCTTTACAGGAAATACAGGTCGAAACTCCTATAGGAGTAGCAAAAACAAAGATAATATCCGGTAAAAAGCTGTGTATTGTTCCTATCTTAAGAGCCGGTTTAGGTATGGTGGACGGTATACAGAATTTAATTCCTTCCGTTAAAATTGGACATATCGGACTTTATCGTGACCATGATACATTACAACCTGTTGAATATTACAGCAAATTCCCTGAAGACATCAGCGAAAGAGAAGTAATCATACTTGAACCTATGATTGCATCCGGCGGTTCCTTATCGGCTGCGATCAAAATACTGAAAGACAAGGGAGTTAAACACATAAAGATAATGAGCATTTTGGCGGCCAGAGGCGGCATAGAAAAACTGGCTGTCGAACACCCTGATGTAAATATATACTGTGCGGCTATCGATGAGAAAGTTAATCAGCATTGCTATATTGATCCGGGCCTGGGAGACGCAGGCGACAGACTTTTCGGTACAAAATAATACATTTGCTTTGAATATAATCCCACATATATCTTTTATGATATATGTGGGTTTTTGGTAATCGGAATAAAATTTCATTAAGTCTTAAATTTTAAAGATTTTTTGTTTTAAATATAACGGATATAAAACATGACTCAATTTTATAGGAAAGGGATTGAAATGGTTGATAAAGTAATTGACATTGTACTCGAAGCCGGAAAGCTTATGAATAACAGAGATTTTCAGGTAGAAAGCAAGGACAGTGTATCAAATTTGGTTACTACGGCGGATCTGTCCGTTCAGGCTTTTTTGGAAAGCAGACTGTTACCTTTGGTTGAAAACAGCTATTTTCTGGGCGAAGAAAACTTTAAAATCGCAAAGGACAAGCCTTGTCAATGGATTGTCGATCCTATTGACGGTACGGCCAATTTTGTCAGGGATATGGGGGCAAGTGTTATATCCGTCGCCCTTGTTAAAGAAGGAGAGCCTGTACTGGGCGTAATATACAATCCTTACAGGAATGAAATGTTTTATGCCGAGAAGGGAAAAGGCGCATTTCTTAACGGAAAGCCGATTAGGGTATCGGCTCGCCCTTTGGAGAGATCTGTTATATGTACCGCATTTTGCTTATACAATAAAAATTTTGCAAAACCCTGTATAAATATTCTGGAAGAAGTATATAAAAAATGCGACGACTTTCGCCGTATCGGAACCGCCGCACTGGAACTTGCCTATCTGGCGTGCGGCAGAGTAGATCTCTATTTCGAGATGAGGCTGTTTCCCTGGGATTTTGCGGCCGGAGAAATATTAATCAGGGAAGCGGGCGGCTTTATAGGGACTGTTGAATATGAGACCCCTGTTTTCCATCGCCCGATTCCGATAATCTGCGCCAATACAAGGGAAAATTATGAGTATTTGAGAAAAGTGGTGGAAAAGGAAGTTCCTAAAATCCCTTATACGGAGTAAAAACTTATTTTTTAATTGGGGTTGTATGGAACGCAGAGAGACAAAGCGTCAAATAAGTACGGAAAATAATAAGTCATTGTCCAATTATTATTAATGGATGCAGATATAACCTCAAAAACCAAGAACACAGGCTGTGATTGGAATGTCATATACGGATATTCATATGACCGTTTATGACCGCTCAAATCACAGCCTGTGTTTTTTTTTACGGTGTATTACGTTCATCTCTGCATCCCTTATATATTGAGCGACAGCATTATTTTTAACCGGTCGCATGGACTTAACATTTTATTTGGGTAGAACTTGTGATTTTTAATTTGAACTTATTGAATATGAAAATTGAATATGAAATTTGAATTTGAAAAATAAATATGAAAATTGAATATAAAAAGGTTTGTATATGTTTTTTATAAGAAATGACATTTTATATCATTATCGTATTTCATATAATTTTATTGGTTAATATTAATAAATTTCAATATAATGTAAAAAAAGCAGATTTTATTGCAGATTATTAATTTATGAATAAATTATGGCGGAAGGACAGATAACATGGGAATTACGTTTTATGAAAAGGAAAGGATTTTTAAACTGGATACCCCAAAAACCTCATATTTAATCGGTATAGCGGGAGAGCTTAAGTTTGTCGGGCACATTTATTACGGGAGAAAGCTTAGCGGAATTGAAGGCGTATGGGACAAGCTGCGGATCGGGGAAAATGATCCTTCCCTGTGGGATGAGAACAGCAGAGACAGGATTTCTTTATTAAGCTGTTTTCCTATGGAATATTCCTCCCACGGAGTGGGCGACTACAGGGAAAGCAGTGTCCGTGTGAGAGATAAACACGGCAATAACGCTGTTCTTTTTACTTATGACCATTACGAAATCATAAAGGGAAAGCCCGCCCTTGAGGGACTTCCCGCCACTTTCGGAAGAAAAGGCGGTAAAGACGGTGAGGCCGATGTCACTACTCTCATAATTACCTGCGTGGATAAAGTGCTGAATCTGAAAGCGGAATTATATTACAGCGTTTTTGAGGATACCGATGCCATAGCCAGAAGCGTCCGTATCATTAATGAGGATAGCGAAGCCATATATCTGGAAAAAGTAATGAGCTGCTGCCTGGACATGGAGAATAAAGATTTCGATGCATTGACCATGCACGGATCCTGGGCAAGGGAACGCCGGCTTGAGCGCAAGAAACTGGGACACGGCAAATACAGCATCGGTTCCGTAAGAGGAGGCAACTGCCACCAGGAGCATCCCTTCATGGCTCTTTTGTCAGAAGGGACAAACCAGACAATGGGTGAAGTATACGGTTTTAATTTTATATATTCCGGCAATTTCCTAATACAGGCGGAAATTGATCAGTTCAACAATGTGCGGGTCGTAGCCGGAATTCATCCCGAGGATTTTTGCTGGAAACTGATGCCCGGCGAAGCTTTTCAGGCACCGGAAATTATAATGACTTATTCGCCGGAGGGCCTGGACGGTATGACCCATTCTTTCCATACCTTGTACCGGGAACATCTTATAAGAAGCCCGTATAACAAAAGAATGCGCCCCATCCTGATTAATAACTGGGAAGCAACTTATTTCGATTTTGACGAAAAAAAGCTTCTTGATATTGCCAGGGAAAGCGTAAAGCTTGGAATTGAAATGCTGGTTATCGACGACGGATGGTTCGGTAACCGTTATGACGACAACAGGGCTTTGGGCGATTGGTACGTCAATGAAAAGAAACTGAAAGGCGGCCTGAAATACATATCCGACGAGGTAAAAAAGCTTGGCATGAAACTGGGGATTTGGTTTGAACCGGAAATGATAAGCCCGGATTCCGATTTGTACAGGGCGCATCCGGACTGGGCCATTGCAATTCCCGGAAGGGTACCGGGCAGATCCCGCAACCAGTATGTTCTTGATATCAGCCGCAAAGAAGTCAGAGATTATATTATGGATAAGGTATGTGCCATTCTTCACAGCGCCGATATCAGTTATGTAAAATGGGATATGAACAGGCCCTTAAGTGATTTGGGAAGTGCGGCTTTGCCTTCCGACAGGCAGGGTGAATTATATCACCGTTATGTGCTGGGAGTATATGAAATGCAGCAGCGCCTTCTTGACGAATTCCCCGACCTGCTTCTTGAAAACTGCAGCGGCGGCGGAGGAAGATTTGATCCCGGCATGCTGTATTTCAGCCCGCAGATCTGGTGTTCCGACGATACGGATGCGATTGAGCGGCTTGCCATACAGGAAAGTACGGCCATGATTTATCCTTTGTCCTCCATAGGAGCCCATGTCAGCGTTTGTCCCAACCATACGGTCGGAAGGGTTACGCCTTTTGATACGAGGGCGATTGTGGCACTGGCCGGAACTTTCGGTTATGAGCTTGACATTACAAAATTAAGTGACGAGGAAAAAAGACAGGTCAGGATTCAGACCGCATATTATCATAAGTTGAACGATCTGGTTCGCGAAGGCGTTTATTACCGCCTGGCGTCCTATCAGTGCAATAACTTTTATGACAGTTTTCAGATTTGCAGCCCCGACGGGTTAAAGAGCCTGGTATTTTATGTTCAGGTAAAAAGCGAACCCAATCAGCAGAGCCGGTTTATCAAACTGAAAGGGCTGAAAGAGGATGCCCTGTATCGGATTAAGGAACTGGATCTGACAAAGGAAACCGAATCCGACGATGTGGCAGAAGGTAAAATATTAAACGGCAGTGTTATGATGAATGCAGGTATCTGTATTGAACGGATGTGGGGAGATTTCAGGGCGAAACTGCTTTATATAGAACAATTATTATAATGAGAACAGTTTAGCGGACGGCGTTTTTCATGAATGAATTTTTAATGACCGGTTTTGATTAACGGTAAATTATATGATATTCACCGAAGAGATTTCTGAAAATATTTTTTATGGTTTTTGAATAAACAGATATGAATTGAAAAAACAGATATGAATTGAATAAACAGATATGATTAATTAAAAAGACAAAGAAATAAAAGAAAGACGGAAAAATAAAACAAAAGATTGAAATTGATAAAAACATGAAATGAGAGAGAGGATAAAATCATGGCTGTAAAAAGACTATGGAATGACGGCTGGGAGTTTTGCGAATGCCCGCTTGATGAAAAGTTCTATGAAATTCCGACTGAAGTTTGCTTTAAGCCGGTTGATTTGCCTCATGACTGGATGATTTATGACACGAAGAACCTGTACCGCAATTCCATCGGATGGTACCATAAGGCATTTTCCGTAAGTATGGAAGAATTAAAAAGAAGAACAGCCCTCCGTTTTGACGGGGTTTATATGGACACAACCGTTTTTATAAACGGCATGCGGGTTTATGAATGGAAATACGGATATACCACCTTTGAGTTTGACATAACAAAATATTTAAAGGAAGGGCTCAATGACGTATGGGTCAGGGTCGTTTTCAGGCACTGCAATTCCAGATGGTATTCCGGCGCCGGCATATATAGGAATGTATGGTTAAAGACTTATGAAGACGAGCACATACTGGCAGACGGCATATACATAAGCACGGTACCGCTTAATAATAATAAATTCCGTGTGGAAATGGAAACCGAGATACATATGGGTACCGATACCGGAATTAAAGGACGAATCCTGCGCCAGAGCATTTATGATCCGGATAAACGGCTTGTGGCAACGGTTTCAATGCCTTACGGGCCCGGGAACAGTGTCAGAACGGTGCCTGCGACTCCCGATTCTGAAGAAGCGCTGGCCTTTGTTCAGTCCATAACCGTAGAAAATCCTCTTTTGTGGGATATCGGTAGGGGAAACGTATATACGTTAAAGACGGAACTCATCAAGAACAACAAAATTATCGAGACGGAAGAAAACCGCTTCGGTTTCAGGGTAATGCGCTTTGACGCAAAAGAAGGATTTTTCCTTAACGGTAAAAATATGAAACTGAACGGTGTATGCGAGCATCACGATTTCGGATGCCTGGGAGCCGCCTTCAATAAGGATGCCATGCGGAGAAAATTTTTAATACTTCGCAGCATGGGTGTCAATGCCGTACGTACGTCCCATAATCCTCCTGCGCCGGAACTTATGGAACTGGCCGACGAGCTGGGATTTCTCGTCTTAAGTGAAGCCTTTGACATGTGGGAAATGAGCAAGACGCCGTATGACTACGGCAGGTTTTTCAAGGAATGGTGTGAACGGGATGTCAGAAGCTGGGTAAGAAGGGACAGGAATTGCCCCAGTTTGCTTATGTGGAGCATAGGAAACGAAATTTATGATACCCAGGCTTCCGAGCATGGACAGGAAATCACAAAGCGCCTTGTTAAAGCCGTAAGAGAACATGATCCAAAAAAGAATGCACCGATTACTCTGGGTTCAAATTACATGAAATGGGAAAACGGCCAGGCCTGTTCAAAATTGGTGGACGTGGTCGGCTACAATTACGGAGAGGCATTGTATGACGAACATCACAAAAAATATCCCGAATGGATAATTTACGGCAGCGAGACTTCTTCCATACTGGCAAGCAGAGGAATTTACCATTTCCCTTTGGAAAGATCCGTTCTTTCAGATGAGGATGAGCAGTGTTCCGCCCTCGGAAACAGTATAACCGGATGGGGAGCAAGAAGCTATGAAGATGCCATTTTCAACGACAGGGATGCCGGATACTCCCTCGGACAGTTCCTGTGGTCAGGGTTTGACTATCTGGGAGAGTCAACCCCTTACAGGACAAAGAACAGTTATTTCGGGCAGCTTGATACGGCCGGTTTTCCGAAAGATTCCTATTATATCTTCCGCGCCGAATGGACCGATTATAAAGAAAGTCCAATGATTCACATCTTCCCTTACTGGGATTTCAATCCCGGCCAGATTATAGATGTCCAGGTTTGCACCAATGCACCCGCCTGCGAGCTGTTCTTTAACGGCAGGAGTCTGGGTAGAAGAAAAATCAATCACAGGACGGACAGGAAAACCGTCCAGCACTGGAAAATACCTTATGAGCCGGGTAAACTCCTTGCGGTAGCCTATGACGAGACAGGAAGGATTATAACCAGTGATCGAAAGGAAAGTTTCGGGGATACCAGGTCGTTGGCCGTGAAAGCCGACAAAGAGGTAATCAGGGCAAACGGCACCGATTTATTGTTCCTGGAAGTCCAGGCACTGGATGAAAAGGGGATTCCGGTTGAAAATGCAAAAGACAGGATTAACGTAACGGTAAGCGGAGCAGGAAGGCTTGTAGGTCTCGACAACGGAGACAGTACCGATTTTGATCAGTATAAAGGAAAGAGCAAGAGGCTGTTTTCCGGAAAACTGCTTGCGGTAATCGCTGCAAAAACGGAGCCGGGGGATATCTGTGTTACTTTGGAATCCGTGGCAACCGGAAAAACGGAGTATCATTTTACTGCGATACCCTGTGAAGAAAAACCGGAAGGCATACAGGCAACCGCGGAAAATCAGGACAGGCAGCTTGTGGGAAGCGGTTCCGAAATGCCTGATTTAACCTTTGGGAAAGATGAAGTCCCTGTCCGGAAAATCGAACTTTCCTTTGAAGGAGACAACCGTCTTACGCCGCAAAATCCCTCAGTTAAAGTCCGTTCAAGGATTTGTCCGGCAAATGCGACTTATAAGGATTTAAGCTGGAAGATATTAAACGAATCCGGCATTGAAATCGACTATGTGAATATTGAACCGGAGAAAGACGGCGTACGGATTACGGCTAAAGGAGACGGTAATTTCCGCATCCGCTGTACGACGCGTAACGGCGGCGGAGCCGTAAGCGTGATTTCCGAACTGCCGCTTAAAGCGGAAGGTTTCGGCCAGGCTTATATAAATCCTTATAAAGATGTTCCTGCGGGACTTTGCGATGTACGAAAAGGCGGTGCCATGGAAGGAATAGAACACGGCATCGGATTTACGGGAAACGAAAACGGCATAATAGGATATTCCCATATCGATTTCGGCCCGTACGGTTCCGAAGAGATAACCGTATCCATTTTCGCCAACACTGATGATCCGGTTTATTTTAAAGTATGGGACGGAGATCCGGACAAGGGCGGAGAGCTTCTTCTTGATGCAAAATACCATATTCGGCACGAATGGATGGTATTCAAGGATATGACCTATAAGCTGACGAAACGGCTGACCGGCAAAAAGGCCGTATATATAAGCTCGCAGGATTTCTTTAATCTTAAAAGCTTTGTATTTAAGAAAGAGAAGAAGGCCTTCTCGGTTCTTAATGCGGCCGATTGCAATGCCGTATACGGGGACGCGTTTGCATACAACGGTTCACGGATTGAAAAAATAGGCAATAACGTACTGCTGGAATTTGACGATATGGATTTCGGGGACGAAGGAACGGATGCCATGACTATATGCGGTTCATCTCCTTTGGAAAAGAGTCATATCCAAATCCGTTTTACCCATGACGGTGAGACTAACGTTCAGATGGTGGAATTTGCCGGATGCAAAGAGTATACGGAGCAAACCGTTCCTTTGGATAAGGTTACGGGAAGATGCAAAGTGGAATTTATATTCCTTCCGGGAAGCAACTTTAATTTGTCCTGGTTCCGGTTTCATAAAAGGGAAAGTAAACGGTGACCTTATTCGTCGGAGAAATGATATAAGAAAAACGTCTTAACGGAAAAGCCGGGTTTACACAGTTCAGCTGCAAGAACAAGGAAATATAAAAGAAAACCATATGAGCTTTTGCTCAAAATATAATTAATAAGGAGAAAGGTCTTATGTTTGAGTGGTGCCATGAAAATCCTGAAAAATTACATGTAAATACGGAAGAAAACCGGGCATACTATATTCCTTATCCTGTCGAAGATGTTGAAAGTGCGTTGAAGAAAGAACCGTCAAAATCAAAAATTCTTTTAAACGGTGAGTGGGGATTTAGATTTTATAACGGTATTTATGAACTTCCTGAAAATTTCTATTTGATGGGAGAGGATTTATGTGCCTCCGGCAGCATACCGGTACCATCCTGCTGGCAGATGCACGGATACGACAGCCATCAATATACAAATGTCCGTTATCCGATTCCCTTCGATTTTCCCCATGTTCCGGATGAAAATCCATGCGGCCTGTATTTCAGGAAGTTTACGGTGAATGATTTATCCGGAAAGAGGATTTATATTGATTTTGAAGGGGTGGACTCCTGTTTTTATCTTTTTGTTAACGGAAATTTTGTGGGATACAGCCAGGTATCTCATTCCACCAGTGAATTTGATATTACCGGATATTTACATAAGGGTGAAAACAGCCTTACGGTCCTGGTGTTAAAGTGGTGTGACGGAACATATTTCGAGGATCAGGATAAGTTCAGAATGTCGGGTATTTTCAGGGATGTTTATTTGCTGGTAAGGCCGGAAAACCACTTAAGGGATTTTAAGGTGGTTACGGATTGTTCGGACGATTTTAAGAAGGCTTCGGTATGGGTGAGCCTGCAGTTTAAAGGCGGGAATGAAGCTACGGAATTGGACTTGATTTCGCCGGACGGAAAATGCATCTGCAAAGTGCGGACTAAAGAAAACCAGGCGGAACTTCCGGTAGACAATCCTTTGTTGTGGAATGCGGAAGAACCGAACCTTTACAAGCTGGTAATCAGGACAAAGGATGAAGCGATTGTTCAGGATGTCGGTATTCGAAAATGTTATATGGAGAACGGCAAATTAATCTTGAACGGAAGAAGTATCAAATTAAAAGGTGTAAACCGGCATGACAGCGATCCGGTTACGGGATTTGCCATCAGCAAAGAACAGGCCGTTCGGGATTTGACCCTGATGAAGGAACACAATATCAATGCAATCCGTACCAGCCATTATCCCAATGCCCCGTGGTTTCTGGAACTGTGTAACGAGTACGGATTTTATGTGATAGATGAAGCGGATTTGGAGTGTCACGGAGTTGTGGATCTGTATGGGGGCGGATATAATATCAATTTCGGCATGCTGGCTATGGATGAAAGATGCTATATGCCTATACTTGACAGAATTCAAAGACTGGTTGCCAGGGATAAGAATCAGGCCTGCGTGCTGTTTTGGTCCATGGGAAACGAATCCGGATACGGAGTGAATTTCGAGAAAGCCGCCCGCTGGCTTGTAAACGAAGATCCCACAAGAATCCTCCATTATGAAAGTGAACATAATGAAAGCTGCGGACACAGGAATGACATATCCATGTTTCAGGTTGCCAGCCGTATGTATACGTCGGTAAAGGATGTGGAGAGGATAGTCACAAACCCTCCCGACGACAGGGGCTTTATGCTTTGCGAGTGCTGCCATTCCATGGGAAACGGTGCGGGCGATTATGAAGACTATATCCAGTTACTTTATAAATATGACAGGTTTTTCGGAATGCTTGTATGGGAATGGTGTGACCATGCCATATACTTGGGTGAAGAAAACGGAAAGAAAAAATACGGTTACGGAGGAGACTTCGGCGAGCTTTTGCATGACGGGAATTTCTGCATGGACGGCCTTGTATATCCCGACAGAACGCCGCATATAGGCCTTCTGGAATATAAAAATGTGCTGAGGCCTGTGCGCAGTCATCGCCTTGATGAGAATAGATTCTCATTCCGCAATTTGTATAATTTCCTTGACATTACGGACCTGGTGGGTTTGCGGGTAACAAGGCTGGCCAACGGGGTTGAACAGGGTACAGAAACGTATTTTCTTCCTATAGCGGCGGGCAAAGAGCTGGTTATGGAAATACCGGCAGCGGAGCAGGAAGGGGCGGATAACTCAGTCGTATTCGAATATTATCTGCTTAAAGACCGGGGGCTGCTTCATGCCGGACATATCCTGGGAAGAGAACAGTATCGCGGCAGTTATAAGGCCGACTGGAAAAAAGAGCTGGGCTTTGTTACGGATAAAATAAGTAATTTATCGGTTACTTCCACGGCTACGGAATTAATTGTGGCGGGAGATAATTTTTCTTACATTTTTAACAGGCTTAACGGCTGTATTAAGCAGGTTCATAAAAACGGCACCGATTACTTTAACAGATCTGCGGAATGGAACATATGGAGAGCCCCGATGGACAATGACAATGCAATAAAGTATGAATGGTACAGGGCCGGATATAACATGCTTCGGGCAAAGGTCCTTTCGGAACATGTAAGCAAGGAAGCGGACCATGTTTCGGTAAACTATGAGATATCCCTGACACCGCTGGCAAAAGGAAGGGTACTGAAACTTGATACCGTATGGAAAGTTGACGGAAACGGGGAAATCTCCTGTCATATTTCGGCGCAGAAAACGCCGGGGCTTCCTTATCTGCCCCGTTTTGGCGTCAGGTTCTTCCTGAAAAAAGAGATGGATGAAGCGGATTATTTCGGATACGGACCTTATGAAAGCTATATCGACAAGCACAGAGCTTCCATACAAAGCCGCTTCCGGAGTAATGTGCGTATGCTTCATGAAGATTATATCCGTCCTCAGGAAAACGGAAGCCATTACGGAACCAGGTATGTGACACTTACCGGCAGAGAAAAGAGATTTGCGGTTTTCATGGATAAAGAAGAATTCAGCTTTAATGCCTCGGTCTATAGCCAGGAAGAGCTGGAAACCAAGAGACACAATTATGAGCTTAAGGAATCCGACAGTGTAATTCTTTGTATAGACTACAAACAGACCGGATGCGGATCCGGCTCCTGCGGCCCGATACCTGAACCGCAATATCAGCTTTGCGAAGAGGAGTTTGAGTTCGCGTTTTGCATCAGAGTATGAATAGTTTAACAATGCCTGCTTTGCTGATACCCATTAATATCGGAGATTAAAATTATTTATTTTGAGAATTTTTAGATTAACAATCTGTGATTTATATGATCGGGGTGTGCGGTTTCTAAGGTAATTATATTTTAAATATATATTATATGTTTGTGATTCATTTACACAAAATCTGATATTTATAAACGCTGGGGGTTATGAAAATGGACAGACAAAAATATCTTGATGAGATTGAGAGGGTTATCAGGGAAGGAAAGTTCAGGGACGACTGGGATTCTTTGAACAACTTTAAGGTGCCCGAATGGTACCGCAATGCAAAGTTCGGCATATTCATTCACTGGGGAGTGTATTCCGTGCCCGCATTTGCCAATGAATGGTATCCAAGGAATATGTATGTTCAGGGGACTCCCGAATTTGAGCATCACAGGAAAACCTACGGGGATCAGAAGAATTTTGGTTATAAGGATTTTATTCCTATGTTTAAGGCCGAGAAATTCAATCCCGACGAATGGGCAGAACTGTTTAAGGATGCCGGTGCCCGTTATGTAGTTCCTGTAGCCGAGCATCATGACGGTTTTCAGATGTACCGCAGTGAGCTGTCCCACTTTAATGCTTATGAAATGGGCCCGAAGCAGGATATATTGGGAGAACTGAAAAAAGCCGTCGAAAAGCAAAACCTTGTATTCTGTGCCTCTTCCCATAGGGTTGAGCATGCATTTTTCATGGGGCCCGGAAGGGAGTTTGACAGCGATGTCAGGGAACCCATGAAATTGGGGGATTTTTATTGGCCGGCCATGCCGTTGCTGGATCTTAATGATTTGTATTCCCCTGCTCCGCCCAAGGAATTTTTGGATGACTGGCTGCTTCGTACCTGTGAGATAGTGGATCGCTACCGGCCGCGTCTGATATATTTTGACTGGTGGATACAGCATTCTTCCATGAGACCTTATATAAAGAAGTTTGCCGCATACTATTATAACCGTGCCGCGCAGTGGGGAGACGATGTGGTCATTAATTACAAGAACGATTCCTTCATGTTCGGTACCGCCGTGGTTGATATTGAAAGAGGGCAGTTTGCCGAAGCAAAGCCTTATTTCTGGCAGACCGATACTTCGGTTGCGAGAAATTCATGGGGGTATACGGAACACAACGATTACAAGACCGCCCGGGAGATAATCTGCGATCTTGTCGATATAGTAAGCAAGAACGGAACATTGCTGTTAAATATCGGGCCCAGGGCTGACGGTACCATACCTGACGAAGACAGAAATATTTTGCTGGAAATCGGCCGCTGGCTTAAGGTCAACGGAGAGGCTGTCTATAACAGCAAGGTCTGGAGAGTGGCGGCAGAAGGTCCGACCAAAATACAGGAAGGACAATTCACGGACGGAAAGAGCAAAGAATTTACACCGGAAGATATCCGCTTTACAGTTAACGGTTCCAGCATTTATGCAACCGTATTATCTTACCCTGATGACGGCAAGGTACGAGTAAAATCCCTGGCAAAGGCTGACGGTTCGCATCCGTCTCCGTTTGACGGAATTATAAAGGATATTTCCGTACTGGGATTCGATGAAAAGCCGGTTTGGGAGCGGACAAATGAAGCCCTGAATATTACAACCAAAAATGTTAAAAGCGATAAGCCTGTGGTGTTTAAGATTAAGCTTGAATAATATGCGTTTTTAGGTGCTTAAGCTCAGGATGCCGATAAGTTTTAATTTGTGATTGAATATTTGGGCTTGCCTTCATTGAATATTTGCCTGTAAAAACCAATATATTATAATGATATAACTATTTATTGGTGAAGGTATGGATAATAAAAATACAAAAAATCTTGCAGACAGTTTACAAAACACAAAAAATCCTTCCGACAGTCAAAACACGAATAACAATGAAAGAAGCCCAATATCAAACGTTACTTTATTTATTAAAATCGGTATTATTGTATTGACCGTTCTGGCAATTGTGGGGCTGGGCATAAAGTTTCTGCCGAGGGCTATAACGGTATCCAATATTGGAAAAAAGCGGGATCTTCCGATTTATAGCGTGGAAACGGATGAAAATAAAGTCGCGTTAAGTTTCGATGCTGCCTGGGGCAACGACGATACACAAAGAATTCTGGACATACTTGAAAAACATAATGTGAAGGTGACCTTCTTCATGACCGGAGGATGGGTAAGTAAATATCCCGAGGACGTTAAGAGAATTGCGGCGGCAGGTCATGATTTGGGCAATCACAGCGAAAATCACAAGCAAATGACTAAGCTGACCGAGAAACAGTGCGAGGAAGAAATAATGAAAGTCCACCAAAGGGTGAAAGAGCTGACAGGAATAGATATGGAACTGTTCCGTCCTCCTTACGGTGATTACAACAATATGGTGGTGGGGGTCGCAAGAAAGTGCGGATATTATACGATTCAGTGGGATGTGGACTCCCTTGACTGGAAAGACTACGGCGTGGACAGCATTGTAAAAAAATGCACGGAGAATAAGAATTTAAGAAAAGGTTCCATAATACTTCTGCATAACGGCGCAAAGTATACTCCCGATGCCCTGGAAAGTATTATCCTTGGCTTGAAAGAAAAAGGATATGAACTTGTTCCCATATCCCAGTTAATACATAGAGGGGAATATACGATAGACCATACGGGAAGGCAATTTAAGAAATAAAGCATATTTGTATAAAGGCAAAATAATAAGCCGCCAATTAAGAAAAAACTTAATTGGCGGTTTTTTACTGGATACACTTCAGGCAATTAATATACAGGCAGAAAATTTATACCTAAATAATCCATTATTTTTTTCTTTCCTGATATACGCATACGCCTTCTTTGTAAACCTTTTCAATTGACAAATCCTTATCCATTATTATAAAATCAGCTAATAGGCCCGGTGCTATGGAGCCGATCTCGTGTTCCGCGCGGATGGATTTTGCGGGAATATAGGTGGTGCTGAGCAGGGCTTTTTCTATGGGAATTCCGAAACTTACCGCATTTTTGAATGCATTGTACACATTGGTGGTGGAACCCGCCAGAGTATTATTGGCCAGTGTTGCCTTTCCGTTCTTTACATATACCTGCTGGCCGCCCAGCTCATAGATGCCGTCGCTAAGCCCGGCAGCCCCCATGGAATCGGATATAAGCAGAAGTGAGTCCGGCGCAACTTTGTAAATCAGCCGGATTACTGCAGGATGAATATGTATTCCGTCACATATGATTTCAGCATAAATGCCATAATCGGATACTGCTCCGATGATACCGGGTTCCCTGTGATGAAGGGGATTCATGGCGTTGAACAGGTGGGTGACATGCGTTGCGCCTGCCTTAATCGCTTTGACAGCCGTATCATAGCTGCAACCGGTATGAGCCAGTGAAACTACTTTGACTTTTGAATATTCTTCGATAAATTCCATGGCGTGCTCAAGATTCGGGTCAATATCAATGATACGGATAAGATCTCCGGATAACCGGTTCAGTTCTTCAAACAGGTCCCTGTCGACCGGATGAAGATACCTGCTGTCGTGCGCTCCTTTTTTATCTTCTCCAAAGAAAGGACCTTCCATATTGATACCTATGATTCTGGAACCGGTATGACCGCTTTCCGCCGCCTTCCGAATGTTTATAACGGCATTCTTGTAAGTTTCAATATCAATGGTCATTGTTGTGGCCAGTACGGAGGTAATTCCTTTGGATATATAGAAGTCGCACATTTTATTGATTTCTTCCGGGGATGCTGTATTAAAATCGAATCCTACGCATCCGTGGGTATGAACGTCTATAAAACCGGGAACAATCAGTTTATCCGTGCAGTCAATCGCATCAGCATCCGATGACAGGTCATCGTTTTCTGCGAATTTACCGTTTACAACATTAAGATCGACCTTTTTAAATTCTCCGTTAACGAAAACGTCCGCATTTCTGAATTTCATTTCGTATCCTCCTAGAAAGAAAGTTATTATATTTATTTGCCTTATATTATAGTTAGTTGGAAAAAAGAAAACAAGTAAAAAGAAAAATTTTTTTCATTATATTTATGCATTGTGTATAAAACTATTAAATATAGATAATTTATATTGACAAGTATCTGTAAAATAGTATAATAAACCTATGAAAATAAAAAAAAATTCCTTATATCAGAGAAATATTTTTCCAACGCTCCCAGGAGGACCAGAATGAAAAAGGATATTAATTCGATTGACAGGAATATGTCGTGCTATGGAAATGTCGACGAGGAGAATGTAAAATGGTATCTTCCCTATGAAGCTCCTTTAAGATTAAGCGGATTTGCATTTTTTCAGGAAGACGGAGTTTATCGCAGGTTGCCGTTAAGAACAAAGGATCTTTTTGAAAAAGTAAATCCTAATCTTAATTTTTTGTGTGAGAATACAGCCGGAGGACAGATTGCTTTTCGGACAAATTCGACCCGTATTCTGCTTAAGGCTGAAATAAAGAACAAGCACAATATGGTGAATATGACTGCGGTGGGACAAAGCGGTTTTGACTGCTATATCGGCAGAAACGGTGAGAGATTGAAGTTCTACGGCATAACACGTTTTGATATAGAGAAAACCCGGTATATTTGTGAGGTTGTATCACAGCTTCCCGCCGATGAAATGAGGGATGTACTGTTAAACTTCCCGCTCTATGAAGGCGTTGATTATGTTGCCATAGGATTGGATAAAGACGCCGAAGTGCTGGAGCCCAAACCTTTTGAGGATCCCGGCAAAATCGTGTTTTATGGGACATCTATTACTCAGGGAGGTTGTGCTTCCAGGCCGGGGATGGCATATACCAATATCCTGAGCCGTTGGCTGAACCGGGAATGCATTAATATGGGTTTCTCGGCAAACGGACTGGGTGAACCTGAGATGGCGCAGGTAATTACGGAAATTAAGGATGTATCCCTTGTGGTACTGGATTATGAAGCCAATGCCGCAACCACCGGCAGACTCGAAAGAACGCTGGAAGGTTTCATTGACATTATCAGAAACAAGTATCCTGATGTGCCGATTCTGGTTCTGTCCAGAGTTCCGTATTTGACTGAATGCTATGATGGAGAGATAAGAAAGAAGCGGGATGGGTACCGCAGGTTCCAGGAAAATGTGGTCAACAAAAGACAACAGGATGGAGACAGAAATATCTACTTCTATAATGGGCATAACCTGTGGGATGAAGATTTTGATGAATATACCGTGGATTTTATTCATCCTACCGATCTGGGCTTCTGGAAGATGGCAGAGGGTTTATACGATGTTATTAGGAAAATACTTGTTAAATAACAGCCGGCTTAACTCTTAAAACGATACGTATTTTATCAATAAAAAATATAATAAACCGGAATTTCCTTAATTGTACATAACAGAGTGAGCAACGTGCTTTTTTATTGATGCTTTTAATTATTTTATAGAAGCTTTTGCGTGTCCATTAACGGAATGCAACAGGCGTTCTATAAGATAATCAAATAATATAAAGACAATAAATTCAGACTAAAGAAGTGGAGGTAAAGAGATGAAAAAGTATTCATCAAAAGGCTTAGTTTTACTATTGGCTCTTATAATGGTTGTTTCCTTGGCAGCATGCAAGAAGGAAGATAAGAATGCCAATAAAGAAACAGCAACAACAGAGCAAAATCAAAGCAATACCGGAAGTGGCGAGGAGAGCAAAGGCGACAGCACCGAAGCAAAGAAGACTTTGGCTGATTATCCGAAGGTATCAGGCTTCAATTATTTTGGCATTGCTTCAGGTCTGGAAACAGAAGAACTGAACAACTGCGGAAGTGCTCAGTTGGTAAAGGAATATACGGGATATGACGTAGTATATGACCAGGCACCTGCGGACGCCAACGCAGCCGAAACAGCAATAACGAACATATTCATGCTGAAATCCGATTATCAGGCAGTAAAGGTTTCAAAGAATCAATTCTATACCTTACTGCAGATGGGAGCACTGAAAGACATTACGGAATATGTGGAAGCTTCCACAAATCTTAAAGAGCAGATATCCGAGTTCGGCTGGGAGACGGCAACTATGGACGGCGCCATCTACGGAATACCGACCAAGAATGCAAGAAAGGTTAATAATACAGCTATTGCATTCCGCCTTGACTGGCTGAACGAGTATAACGAGACACATCCGGATGCACAAATTCCGGTTCCTTCTGAAGAAAACGGTTATTCAATGTCCCTGTCCGATTTTAAGACCATGTTAACTTATTTTGCAACAAAGGTTCCCAAAGGCGGAAAGGCAATGGCAGTCGACATGGGAGGCGTATACCTTGAAAATATTCTTCCCGCTTTCGGAATCTATCAGGAATGGGCCGATGTTGACGGCAAACTGGAGTATGTTATTAATCAGCCGGGCTTCCAGGAATATATGGACTATATGGAAGACTTATTTGACAGCGGCCTTATCATGTACCAGGCTACATCCAATGATGCCGGCGCTGTAAAATCATTACAGGCCAAGACCGTAGGTGCAGGAAGAGTTGCCCACTGGAATGCCGTTACCATTGAATCCAGTGATACACAGGAAGTTGATCCTAACATTTCTTATATCGTATCTTTGGTTCCGGACGACAGAAAAGGAGATCCGACCGCGGTTCGTACATTTGCAACAGAAGGTTACAGCTATTATACTGTAATTCCGAATTACGCAACAGACGAACAGGCAGCTGCGGTAATTGACTGGATTGACAAGAAACTTGACAAGGATTTCTTCCTCAAGCTTACTCTTGGTACCGAAGGTGAAACATTTACAATAGAGAACGGTGGATACTATCCTATTCTTCCTACTTTTGATGAGAAGCAGGGTGTAGCGGATAAATTTATGGACGGTACCAGAGAAGAAGAATATGCTGAATACTGGTTGTGCAGAACCAGAAAGACAAAGGCTCAGGACAAGATGTTCAGTATCGCCAACTACAATATTGATCAAACCGCTGTTCTGAATCCGACCAGTGTAATGCCGCCGAATGCAGATTTTGATACATATTATACAAATGCAAATATCCAGATAAAAGATTTGCTTGTTACTTCCATGTTCCAGACAGGAGTAACCAAGTCTCTGGATGAGATAAAAGCAGAATGGAAGAATCTGAACGGCGATGTTATTACCGATGCCGTTAATGCATGGTATAGCACATGGGAAGGCAAGGATACATTTAATACTGTGAAATAACCATAAACAGTCCTGCATGTATTTTGATATTGAATATATGAAGGAGACGGAACTCCCGCTTGCTTAAGTGGGAGCCGTCTCCATAAATAAATAGAAACCGAAAAATAACTATTTGAACCACACCGAAGTTATGGGGGTGATGACCGATGAAAACGAATGGCCGATATAGGGAAAAGGGTACATTTTTTGAGCAGTTAAAGAAGAACGGAAATCTTTTTATGTTTTATATTCCGGCTTTTACATTTGCTGTAATTTTTTCCTACATACCTATGTTTGGACTTATAATGGCATTTAAAGAAAATCCTAATCTGTTCGGTTCAAAGTCGGCTTTTGAAGGAATATTAAATGCGGACTGGGTTGGACTTGACAATTTTAGAAAAATATTCAGCCAGGAACAGGTGATTAACGCCCTTCGTAATACATTAATCATCAGTTTGTTAAAAATTGTGATCATATTCCCGATTCCGATTTTTCTGGCTATTATCATAAATGAGATGAGGCATAAAGTTGTAAAGAAAACTCTTGAGATTACGATGTATCTGCCGTATTTCCTGTCCTGGGCTACCATAGGCGGGATCTTTATAGCAATTCTTAATAAGGATACGGGTTTGGTAAATAATTTCCTGGAATGGCTGGGTCATGAACGCGTTCCGTTTGTTACCAGCAATTCAACATTCCGATCGGTGCTGGTAACCACGGCAGCCTGGAAAGACGTGGGATGGAGTACGATAACTTATATGGCGGCAATAACAGCCCTGGATCGAAATCAGATTGAAGCGGCGAAGATTGACGGCGCTTCAAAGTTTCAACAGATAAAATATGTTACATTACCGGGCATTATGCCTGTGATTGTCGTAATGCTTATATTAAGAATTGGGTATATAATGAATGCCGGATTTGAACAGGTATATGTTTTGTATTCACCGTTTATAAAGGAGACAGGTGATATTCTGGACACATATACATACCGACTTGTTCGTGAGTCGTCTTTAATACCTCAATATGCGTTGTCTACAGCAGTGGGATTGTTTAATTCTGTAGTAGCATTTATCCTGGTTACAATGGGTAACTTTTTCTCTAAGAAATTTTTAAATAAGAGCATATGGTAAAGGAGAATCATGAATGGGAAAGCAAACTAAGTATAAAAAAAGTAAGCAGGAAAAATTGCAAAAACTGTTGAATACGATTCTCCTGTTGATGGTGATTTGTTCTTTAGGAATAATCATGTGGGAAGTTATTTATGCAAAGCTGGACAGTGAGATAATCGATGCTTTGGATAAGACATATATTGTAATGTGGGCAATACTTACAATTGAACATATAATAAGACTGGTGCGGTTAAAGTCTAGGAATGCGCTTAAAGATTATTTAAAATTCAATAAATCGGAACTTGCCTATCTTGTATTATCCATAATATTAATACCGCTCGGTATAATTTCGGTTGCATTTCGTTTTGGTCGCTGGATCATTATTTTGAAAATGCCTTCCGTTATAAAGAGATTTAATGATGAAAAAACGTTCCAGGTTATTGCGGATATCATTGCAATAGTGCTTATACTGTTTTTCCTTATACCGTTTTTGAATGTCATCGCTGTCAGCTTGTCAGGAGCGGGAGAAATCGTAAATATTATTCCGAAGAATATTGATCTGTATGCCCTTAAATATGTGATCCATGACCAAACATTTCTGAGGTCTTTTATTAATTCCATTTTTATTACAGTGGTTGGAACGGCAATATCAATCATTACATTGACTATGGCTGCTTATCCGCTTTCGAAACCTGATATGCCTTTGCGCAAAACGGTTATGATATTTTTTATCATCATGATGTTGTTCTCCGGCGGTATGGCTGCGCATATTCTTGTGGTTAATGCCCTGGGACTTACGGATACCATATGGGCTTTGATATTCCCGTCCGTTATCAACGTTTATTACCTGCTTTTAATAAAGGGCTTTTTTGAAAGCATTCCTATTGAGCTGGAGGAATCCGCGAAACTGGACGGAGCAAATAATTTTGTGGTGCTTTGGAAGATATTTATCCCCATGTCGGCGCCCATGATTGCCACCGTGGCATTTTTCACAGCTATATCTTACTGGAATAACATAAACAATTCCATACTTTATATAACAACAAACCAGAAGATATATCCCGTACCGATGTATATAAAGAACTTTTTGGGAAGAAATCCGATGGATGTTGCACAGCAGATGCCTGAACTGCTGCCGTATTGGGATAATATCAAGATGTCTTATATTTTGCTTTCAATAATCCCTATCGCATGTGCATATCCTTTTATATTTAAATATCTGAGAAACGATATATCCGCTGGTGCAGTAAAGGGTTAATGGAG
>ENA-OWPA01000097-OWPA01000097.1-bioreactor-metagenome-genome-assembly--contig:-NODE-97-length-162909-cov-10.480894_pt1 | contig 162909 bp, 148 predicted proteins | sample MGYA00238139_ERZ651803 | MGnify/ENA primary metagenome ERZ651803 (study PRJEB26909, sample SAMN07631231) | bioreactor metagenome | isolation source: Switchgrass digestor | place: USA: Dartmouth...
GTAGGAGTCTGGGCCGTGTCTCAGTCCCAGTGTGGCCGGTCGCCCTCTCAGGCCGGCTACCCATCGTCGCCTTGGTGAGCCGTTACCTCACCAACTAGCTAATGGGCCGCGGACCCCTCCTCTGTCACCGCCTTGCAGCGCCTTTTCTCCCTGCCCCATGCGGGGCTGTGAGCTTATCCCGTATTAGCAGGCCTTTCGGCCTGTTATCCCGGAACAGAGGGTAGGTTATCCACGTGTTACTCACCCGTCCGCCGCTAAGCATAAGGCCGAAGCCTCATGCTCCGCTCGACTTGCATGTCTTAGGCACGCCGCCAGCGTTCGTCCTGAGCCAGGATCAAACTCTCCGTAGAAAAGTTTGCTCGGCTCTCTTCGGAGTCTTCGACTCGCTTGGCTTTGCTCTCTGCACTGTCTAGTTTTCAAGGTTCGAGCCGCTGCCGTTCGGCGACAGCTTCATTAGTTTAGCAGGCTCTTCGCTTCGTGTCAACCGCCAGTTCGTTCCATTCGGTTCGTTCCAGCCGATCGTTTCCGCCGTCGAGCCCCGCCGCCGACCGGCGGCAAGGAGTCATTCTAGCAGGTTCACGCCGCTGCGTCAATCGCCCAGATCCTGCCACGATCCGCAGCGCCGCCGCATACCGGCGACAGGTGTTGATCTTAGCAGGGAGTCGCCGTGCTGTCAACCACCTGAAAGCACCCGTCCGCAACCCGACATGCGCCAAACTGTTCAGCTCACAGGCCCTGCGCACACCGCGTCCGCCGGCCTGCGGAACCGACTTCACCCCGGATGCGTCATATCGACGTAGTGCAGGGCATAGGAGTGGAACCCGCATGCTGCAACTCATCACGGATCGACTGCGGCTCCGCCCCGTCGAGGCTGACGACGTGGCAGACCTCGAGGCGCTGATCAGGGATCTGCAGGTCTCCACCTTCGGCCAGGCGCTCCCGCATCCCGAGCAGGAAGGGGAAGTGGCGCGGTGGGTTGCGGAGCAGCAGGCGGGCTGGGAGGCCGGCTCCCGCTATGGCTTCGTGGTTCACACTGTGGAGCCCCCCACCTTCGTAGGCGTGGTCGCCCTCAAGGTCAAGCCCACGGCCGCAACGGCGGAGCTGGGCTATGCCATCGTACCTGCCGCGCAGGGTATGGGCTACGCGACCGAAGCCGCCCGGGAGGTGCTCCGGTTTGCCTTTGCTGACCTCGCCCTCAAGCGTGTCACCGCGTGCTGCCTCGCCGGCAACGCCAGTTCGCGCAGGGTCCTCGGGAAGCTGGGGTTCCGCCTGGAGGCCGAGCTGCAGCCGGACGACCCCGGAGAGTCCGGCAGTCTCGCCCTCCTCTTCTACGGGCTGAACCGGGACGAGTACCCGTCGCAAGGCTGACCTTCTCCCCGATCTGGAAGCAGGGCGAAGCCAGGCAAGGTGCGGCCCCAACCGTGTGGGGCCAGCGGGCTCAGACGGGCAACAGATGTCCGAGACGGAACAGGGGCTGTCCCCGAGTCATCCTGGGATGACTCGGGAGACAGCCCCCTCGCTCTGCGGCTATTCCTGATCGAGGAACCTGGCCACCCGCTCCTCGTCCATGGGGGCGAAGATGCCCCGGGCGCGTGCGACCTGGTTCCCTTCCGCATCCCGGGCCTCGGCCTTGGCAGCGATGATGCGGGTGTTCTGCTTCGCGATCCAGGCGGTGAAGTAGTAAGTCTGGCCCACCCGCAGCGGCCGCCGGTACGTGACCTCGATCTTGCGGGTGACGGCCAGCTGAAGCTGCGCGTAGATGAGCTGACTCATCACCTCGTCGAGGACCGCGGCGATGACCCCGCTGTGGGTCACACCGGGCGGCCCCTGGAACTCAGCGATGGGGGTGAACGTGCACTCGGTCCTGTCACCCACCAGCCGGATGTTCAGGCGCAACCCGAGGCGGTTCTCCTGACCGCAGCCGAAGCACTGCCAGTGCAGCCCCTGAAGGTGGTCACGCTCGGACACAAAGGACTCGCTCATACCAACTGCCCCTTTCGGCAGGAGATCCTCCTGGTGTATTTTAGTTTTCTCCGCCGACGGCTCCAATACCTGTCTGCCGCCGCGCACGATGGCGCGCAAAGGGCCGCCCCGGAGGGCGGCCCCTGAGTCGCCGGCACTAGAAGGGCAACAGGCCGGTACCGAACGTGGCGGCGAAGACCAGCGACACGATGGTCATCAGCTTGATCAGGATGTTCATGGACGGGCCGGAGGTGTCCTTGAAGGGGTCGCCGACCGTGTCGCCCACGACAGCGGCCTTGTGGGGCTGGGAGCCCTTGCCGCCGTGCGCACCGCCCTCGATGAACTTCTTGGCGTTGTCCCAGGCGCCGCCGGAGTTGGCCATCATGATGGCCAGCATCACGCCGGTGACCAGGGCGCCGGCCAGCAGGCCGGCCAGGGCGGTGACGCCCAGCAGCCAACCGACGGCCAGCGGAGCCGCGACGGCCATCAGGCCGGGGATGATCATCTCCTTCAGGGCGGCGCCGGTGGAAATCTCCACGCAGCGGGCGTAGTCGGGCTTGGCCTTCTCCTCCATGATGCCCTTGATCTCCCGGAACTGCCGGCGGACCTCCTCCACCATCTGCATGGCGGCCCGGCCGACGGCGTTCATCGTCATCGCGCCGAACAGGAACGGCAGCATGCCGCCGATGAAGAGGCCGACGATCAGCCTCGGGTCAGTCATCGAGACCTGGCCCAGGCCCGACGCGGTGGCAAAGGCGCCGAAGAGCGACAGGGCGGTCAGGGCAGCGGAGCCGATGGCGAAGCCCTTGCCGATGGCGGCGGTGGTGTTGCCCACGGAGTCCAGCGTGTCGGTGGTCTTGCGGACCTTCGGGTCGAGGTGGCTCATCTCGGCGATGCCACCGGCGTTATCGGCGATGGGACCGTAGGCGTCAACGGCGACGGTCATGCCGGTCGTAGAGAGCATGCCCACTGCGGCCAGGGCGATGGTGAAGAGGCCCTGCCCGCTGGAAGCGCCCACCGCGTAGGCTACCAGCGTGGCGATGCCGATGACCAGAATCGGGAGGCCGGTGGACATCATACCCACGCCGAGCCCGGCGATGATGTTGGTGGCCGGACCGGTCTCAGACGCGTCAGCGATGGACTTGACGGGGCCGTAGTCGCCCGAGGTATAGTACTCGGTCAGCGTGCCGATGAGGATGCCGGCCAGCAGGCCAGCCAGCACCGCGGTGAAGTAGATGTGGGTGCCGTAACCCAGGAACGAGATCAGGGCGGCGATGACCAGGGTGATGACGCCGGCGGCGTAGGTACCCGCGTTCAGGGACTTGGCGGGGTTGGTACCCTCCTTGCCCCGGACGAACTGCGTGCCGATGATGGAGGCTACGATGCCGCCGGCGGAGATGAGCAGGGGCAGTGCGGCCAGGTTCGGGTCGATCTGCTGGTCGACCACGGCAATCGCCATCGCCGCGATCGTCGCACCGACATACGACTCGAAGAGGTCAGCGCCCATGCCCGCCACGTCGCCCACGTTGTCACCGACGTTGTCGGCGATGACGGCCGGGTTGCGCGGGTCGTCCTCCGGGATGCCGGCCTCCACCTTGCCCACAAGGTCAGCGCCCACGTCTGCCGCCTTGGTGTAGATGCCGCCGCCGACGCGGGCGAAGAGGGCGATGGAGGAGGCGCCCAGGGCGAAGCCGTTCACGATATCCGGGTCGCCGAAGACCATGTAGATGATGCCGACGCCAAGCATGCCGAGGCCGACGACGGAGAGGCCCATGACGGCGCCCCCGGAGAAGGCGATGTCCAGGGCCTTGTTGAGGCCGTGCTGTGCGGCGTTCGCCGTGCGGACGTTGGCCTTGGTAGCCACGCGCATGCCCAAGTTGCCAGCCAGGATGGAACAGAGCGCACCGGTCACGAAGGCGATGGCAGTCTGCCACTGCATCGCGTCCGTGGTGAGGCCGGCTATCAGGATGATCACGGCCAGTGTGAGCACGAAGAAGACCAGGGTCCGGTACTCCCGGTTGAGGAATGCCATGGCGCCATCGTGGATAGCTGCGGCAATCTCCCGCATGCGGGCGTTTCCCGGATCCTGCCTGCTGATCTTGCTGGCCAGAAGATAGGCAGTGATCAGTGCCAGTGCTCCGGCCACTGGCGCGGTCCAGGCCAAGCTTGCCATGTTCACTGAATCCGATCTCCTTTCCCAAACGACAGCATAGACTCACCCAATGCTAGTTATCCAGCCAGGAGGATAATTCCTCCCATACTGGGCACAACATTGTGCGGAGGGAGGAGGCCCCTGGCAAGTACTAACCGACCAGTACGAAATGACACAAGGAGGGCTAGTACCCTCCTTGTGAATCGCTAAGCGTTTGAAAGGGCCCGGACCAGCCTCGCCCCGCCCCCGGCTAGTGGTGCAGTGAGGCCTGCGACGGCTCGCAGGAGCCGGCCCGGGATGGGCTGCAGATGGCGCAGCCCTTGCACTCAACCGTGCGGTCGCCGAACACGCCGAGGATCGTCTCCCACGCCTCGTCGCGCCCGGCCGGGCGACCGGTTCGGTGGACAGTGAGCGAGCGGGGCGCAAGGGTGATCAGTGCCGAGATCAGAAGATCCTCGTAGTTGACCTCGTTCTCCACCATCTCGACGACGAACTCCTCCAGGGCCTCGCTACGGATGGCGCCGCCGTCGTCGTCCACCAACCGGAAGGAGCCCTCCGGTCCCAGAAGCACATGGACATGCGCAATGCGGGGTTCCTGGATCTCGACGAAATGCCTGAGGAGTCGGATGAACTCGCGGTACTCCCGTTCCATCAGGAACTCATCAACCGCCCGGTCCACAGCGTCTTCCAGCTCCTCGATGTAATCGCGCAGCCGGAAGTTGACAAACCCCTCCAGCACCAGCTCATCGGCGGTGTCGAGGTAGTCGCGTAACCGGTGGAGGATCTGGCTCTTGCGGTTGACCGCATACCCGTGGTGAGAGTCCCCGTTTCCCCTGAGGGTGCGTCCGGTATAGTCGGCAATGAGATCCTGCTCGTCCCGAGAGAAGTAGGAGTACGAACCGCGGATGATCTTGCGGATCAGATCGCGCTCCCATTTCTCCACGATCACGTCGGACAGGGCGCTGGCGACATAGTGACGCAGGAGGGCGTCCATCTGGGACGACCGGGCATCCCCGCCGCCATCGACCTCGCAGTCGAGAAAGGCGAAGGCGCCCCTGTGCGATTGCCCGATCCGTACCCTGACGCCCTCTTCCTCGAGAAACCTGAACTCGTCGTCCAGGCGCTGTCGAATCTCGTCGATCCCTGCCGCAGTCCCTATCGTGATCGCGTGCACGGCCGTTTCACCCCTCTTTGCAGGAAATCGGCTCCGAGGGATCGCCTGAAGCGTCTCGAAGCCGAGGGTATCTGCCGTAGTAGTATATGACCGGCCGCGAAAAAGCTATACAGACTGCTGGTGGCGCCGCCAGAGGACGACGGCCAGGCTGAACAGGAGGACCTGGATGACGGCGGAGACCACGCACCACGTGCAGATCGCGTGGATGACGAACAACTCCAGGTAGGTCAGGTAGGCCGAGAACAGCAGACCGACCAGTGACGTACCGAACAGCGCCAGCACGATCCACTCAGCAGGCTCCAGGCCGCGCAGGGCGACAGCGGCAAGTCCCAGCACCAGCAGGTAGGCGGCGGCGCCCAGCGTTGGAATGGGGACTCCCATAATCCAGGCGTAGGGGCTGTGCTGCACGGTGTCGCACCCGACGCCGCCCCCGATGCAGAGCGTCACCTGATCCGTCGTGTAGGTGTAGGTCAGGTAAGCGGATATGCCCAGCCCGATCAGGGCGAGCACGCCGATCACCTGCAGCAGCCGTCGCACACTCACTGGCGGTTCAACTCCTCTCTCACCGCCTCGGTGACATCATCCCAGGCCTTGATCGAGAGCGGTTTTCCATTTAGGACGAAGGTCGGGGTTCCGGTGATACCGAGGTCCTGGCCAGCCTCGTACTGCTCGATCACGCGCGGGAGAAGTTCGTCGGCCTTCTCATCGGAGGCCAGGCACTGGGCGAACGCCGCGGTGTCGAGCCCCAGATCGGCCGCGTACCGGTTCAGCAGGCCGTCCAGCTCCTCAACGGTTTTCTGCGCCCGGATCCCCTCAATCTGATCCTCCAGAATCCGGTCGTGCATGGCCCACCAGTAGCCCTGGTCGCCGGCGCACTCCACGGCGACGATCGCACGCCCCGTGGCCTGGAAGATCGGATAATAGTGCACCTCGAACCTTACGTCGCCGGATGCTGCAAGGTCCGCCAACTGCGGACCCACGACCTTGTGGGCCGTGGCGCAGGCCGGTCAGGCGTAGTCCATGTACTCGATCACCGTGACCGGGGCGTCCGCTCTCCCGATGGCGTTCCCCACCGCTCCCCGGTCGGCGTCGCTGAGCACGCCGCCCGCCGCGGGGCCGGACCCGCCCCGGGTGGACCATAGGCTGGCTCCGATCAGACCGCCTGCGAGCAGAACGGCGACTCCCGATACCACCCAGATGGCCGCGGAGGAGCGTCCCTTGCCGCGTTTCCGTGTGTTCACCGCACTTCCACACCTTTCGACTCCTGGTTGGTCTCAGCGGTCACGCCCTTGTTATTCCACGCGCAACCGCCACTTCTCCTTCCGCCGTGCCCACCTGCCCGGAAGGCAACGGGCGGACCCTCCGCGGGCCCGCCCGGCCGGACATTAGATCCCCCACCAGGGGAACTTGTAAAACTTCCAGAAGGGGTATTTGGAGAACGGCTTGCCAGACTTCCCAAAGGGCTTGCCGAACATAGTCAGTCCCCACCTCCGGTCCAGCGTATGCGGGCGCCGGATGTTATGTTAACCATGCCGACATGCCGGGCGGACGCGCAAGGCGCCCGGCTGCACATGGCAACCAGGCGTCTTCATCTGGAGGTGGGTGTGGGACTCGAACCCACGGATAACGGTTTTGCAGACCGCCGCGTTACCACTTCGCCAACCCACCGTTTGCGGCACGGCCCATTCTATCATAGACCCGTGGGCACCGTCAATCGCCGATCAGCCTCGGAAGTGCGGGCGGCGGCGTCGATCTTTTCACACTAGACCCTTCTGAACCGATCGTCTATAATAAGTCCTTAGCACCGCAGTGCTTTCGTGCCTGTCAGGCGATACTTGCAGTGGGGAGGCGCTCTGGTGAGTCTGAACGAACTGGTCTTGTGGTGGGGGTTGTTCCTGATCAGCAACGCCGTTCTCGGCCTGGCGACCGGCCTGCTGGTGAAGGCCGGGCCCTTCGCGCGGGTGCGCGTGCCGGCGGCGTTCTCCACGTTCCTTTTCATCTGCGGCCTGACCCTGTTCCTTGTTGCGGGCAAGCAGAACCTCCTGCAGGCGACCATCGCCGCCATCACCGGCAACTGATCGCCCGAACCGCTTCGAGAGCGGGGGGCTGCGCCGGGGGGAAATGCAATGTCGCTAGTCAGGCTGCGGCAACTATTCGACTCAGGTGCCTACCTCCAGGCCCGCAGAGAGGCGGAACGGCTGCTGCCCGGTGACCTGACGGCCGTGGAGCGGGGCGAGGTCCTCTACATGGCCGGTCGCGCCGCCCTGCTGTTGGGTGACCTCTACGCAGCCGTCCGTCTGGCGGAACAGGCTGCCGAAGCCGCGGCAGAGGCGGGCGACGCTGCAACCGAAAGCAGCGCACGCCTCTCCCTTGGGGAGGCGTGCCTCCGCATCGGCGAGGCGCGCCGCGCCGCCGACCACCTCGCCGCCTACCTCGCCCGACGGCCCGATGCGATGGCCACACACGACGGCGATGCACACTGGTTCCTGGCCCTGGCCCACCAGCAGATGCGCGACTACACGGCCGCCATCGGGCACTTCGAGGAGGCCGCAGCCTGCTTCACCGCCCGGAACCGGTCGCAGGACCGGGCCCGGGCCACACTCGGTCTGGCGCGCTGCTACCTGGGGGTGGGGGCCCCCGCCCTGGCAGAACCGCACCTCACCTGGGTGAACGAGTATCTGAGGGCAAATCCGTCAGAGGCACTGGCCGCGGAGTTGCTGTGCGCCCGGGCGCTGCAGGCGCACCTGGAGGGGGATCTGGCGGCCTCGGCCCGGCTGTGTCAGGAACTGTTCGTACCCGGCAGGCCGGGGGTCGGGCCTGCGCACATCGGCGAGGCAGCCTGGATCATGGGCGAGAACGCCCTGGAGGTGGGACGGCTGGAGGAGGCGCACCTGTTTGCCGAATGGGCCATGGATCACGCCATGCAGGCCAACTCGCCCGGCCTCATCAACCGCATTCTCGACCTGCAGCGCAGAGTTCGCGCCCGGCGGCAGGACAATGGCTAGATACCGTGAGCACGACGTAGCGAGGATTGAGGCCTGTTGAAGAAGTACCGTGCGGGCAAGATCAAGCGTGAGCACAGCGTGATCGAACAGCTCTGGCCGGTGCTGGAGCACATCGCCGAGTGCGACCTGGTCACCAGCGTCATCCCCGGGCCGATCAGCCCCCTGGGCACCCACGGCTTCGAGGTCACGTTCCAGCGGTTCACCGAGACCGGCCTCCGGCTGCTGGCGAAGAACGGCGCCGCAGTCCAGGAGGTCTATTTGGTCGCGCCCGACAAACAGGCGGCTCTCGAGTGGCTGGCCGCCGAGGGCATCGTGGACTGGAAGCCGGAACGCAAGTCGACCCCGCAGCGCCAGGCAGCACCGGAGCCGCTGACGACAGTCGTGCTTCCCTCCGACATGGTCTGTTCCGTGTGCGGGCGACCAATGCGCGCAGGAACGCGCGCCGCCCGACTGGGGCGGAAGCGGTACACCTATGCGCACGTCCGCTGCGCGCAGGACTGACTTGTGCGCACAGGCATGATCGGGGTCACCTGTGCGCAGACTACTGGCTGAGGCCATGGGCCGAATTCCGTGTATACGGCACAGGAGGTCAAAGCCAGTATGAGTAACGTCTCCCCCGACACGCCGATTCTGGAGTCTTTCGACCAGTGGAAGCAGTTTCTTTCTGACCGGGTAAATGAGGCCAAGCGGGCCGGCGCCTCCGAGTCGACCATCGCCAACGCGGCTGCGAACATCGGCAACTTCCTGGCCCAGCGGGTCGACCCCCGCAACCGCGAGCAGCGGCTCCTGAAGGAGCTGTGGGACGTGGGCACCAAGGAGGAGCAGCAGGCCCTGGCGAGCATGATCACCAAGATGGTCTCTGACGGAAAGGTCCACTAGATGCGTCGAGAGGGCTGGCCCATGCGGGCCGCCCTCTCTTTGCTTTCCCGGCCGCCGGTCAGACGCCCAGTGCGTGCATCCGCTCGCCCACGGCCCTGGCCTCGGCCAGGATGCGGTTGAACAGTTCGGCCACGGTGGGGATGTCCCGGATCAGGCCCACGCCCTGCCCGGCGTAGACGAACCCCTCCTCCATGTTGCCCTCCAGGGCCGCTTTCGCGTTCACCTGCCCCGAGATGAGCGGCAGAATGTCCTCCAGGGCGGCCCCTCGGGCCTCCGCGTCCAGCACCCGCTGGGACCCACCGGTCTTCAGGACGCGCGCAGGGCGGCCGATGCTTCGCTCCATGATGACGGTCTCGTTCTCCCGGGCCTCGAGGAGCATTCGTTTGTAGTTCTCGTGTGCGGGGCACTCCTGCACGGCCACGAACCGCGTGCCCATCTCGATGCCCTCCGCACCCAGGGCCAGCGCAGCCATGAGCCCGCGGCCGTCTACGATGCCGCCGCTGGCCACGACCGGGATCTTTACCGCCTCCACGATGCGGGGAACCAGCGCCATGGTGCCCACGTCGTCGCGCCCCAGGTGGCCGCCGCCGTCGTACCCGACCGCGATCACCGCGTCTGCCCCCAGCGCCTCTGCCTTCTGCGCCGCACGCGTCCCCGCCACGAGGATGATCTTCTTCACGCCCGGCACCCGGGCGTCGATGTACTTCATGTAGGGCTCCGGGTTGCCGCCGGTGATGGTAACGATGCGCACCCCCTCCTCGAGGGCGACATCGATGTAAGCTTCCAGCGTCCGGTATCCCATGGCGAAGTTGACGCCGAAGGGCTTACGGGTGCTGGCCTTCACCTTGCGGATCTCGGAACGGAGCGCCTCGGGGTCTCCCAGGGTGGCCGCGGTAATCTGCCCCAGACCGCCGGCTTCGGAGACGGCGGCGCACAGGTCGGCCAGGGCCAGGTAGGCCAGCCCGCCCTGGATGATGGGGTACTCAATCGAGAGCAGATCACACAGACGCGTCCGCAGCATGTGCACTCAACCTCCTCGACCGGCATTGTTACCCCGGCGCGCCGGGGAATCCTGCTCACGGGGATCGCAGTTCTGCCTTGAAAGGGAGTTGTCCAGGCCTCCGCACCGACTGGCACGGCTTACCGATGAACAGTCCACGATCATCGCGGCGCTGGAGAACGAGCTGGGCCCTGAAGGGTCGAACGGCTCCCCGGGCACTCCCCGCCCGGGTCGGACGTATGATGTGGCGGAGCCGCAGGCCCCACGGACCCCCGGGGAACTCTGCGGCCGCTTTCACCAGCCGCCTCCGGCATCCATAGACTGTGTAGGAGAGGAGGTGCACCGCTTTGCATTACGGTGGCTTTGGAAAGATCCCGGCATTCTCCCCTTTCATCGGCGCTCAGGCCGGCGCTGATGACCTGTTCATCGCCCCGGGCGCGGCGGCATACCCGGCCGCCAACGCAACGGTCTACCGCGTGTACGAGTATGCCGTTCCGGTGACGACCGTTGCGACCGTTCCCTCCGCGTACCCAACTACTGCCGGCATTCCGGGGATCGCAGCCTACCCGGCGGGCAAGGGATTCTGGGGCGTCTAGACCTCCTGCGCCGCGCAGCAAACGAGACGAGCGGGGCTCCCGTCAGGGAGGACCCGCTCGCTCTGTGTCGCATGCCAGCGGCACCAGTTGGTGGCGTCGCCCCGCAAACCGGGCAACCTGGGTGAAGCCTGCGCGAAGGGCCAGGTCCAGGGCGTCCTCGAACCCCCAACCCACCTCCTCCGGCGCGTGGGCGTCCGAAGAGATGACCAGCGGCACCCCGCGCTGGCAGCAGGCCTGAAGCAGTTCCGGGGCAGGGTAGACCTCGCCCACGGGCTTGCGCAGGCCGGCCGTGGAGAGCTCGATGGCCGCCCCGCTCCCGGCGATGGCGTCGGCCAGCTCGGCGTAGGCGGCAGTCAGCGGGCGGGCCGGCCGGTGGCCGAACTTCTTGATCAGGTCGATGTGGGCGAGAATATCGAACAGGCCGCTCCCCGCAGCCGCCCGTTCCAGGGCGAAGAAGCGGTCGTACAGCTCGCCGATGTCCCACTCGGCATAGCGGTACACCAGGTCGGGGTGGTCGAAGTTCCAGTCGTCCAGGAAGTGGACCGAGCCGATCACGTAGTCCCACGGGTAGGCCTCCAGCAGCCGCACAAGCGCCTCCTCGTGGCCGGGGATGTAGTCGGCCTCCAGCCCCAGGCGGACGGGGATCTCCGGGTAACGTTCCCGGAGGCGGAGCACGTCGGAGACGTACTCCTCCAGTTCCGCCATGGCCATGGCGCCGGTGGGGTCGCGCTTCTCCTCGGGCAGCCAGTACATGGGGACGTGGTCGGAAAAGCCGATCTCACCCAGGCCTCGGGCAATAGCCGCCTCCACGTAGGCCTCCATGCTGCCCGTGGCGTGGCCGCAGCGCACGGTGTGGGTGTGGTAATCTGCCAGGCGGTTCAGCACGATGAGAATCCCCTCCTCGGCCGTGAGGTTCGCCCCGGCCGGCCGGGACTCCTCCCGGGGAGATTCGCGTCATTGACTTCCTGATGTGAAGCAGATGCGGTAGGATGAATGGAGAACGATGTAGCTAGGGGGCTAAGCATTGATCAAGCTGAAGTCACAGCGGGAGATCGCCATCATGCGGGACGCCGGCCGGATCGTGGCCGAGTGCCATGCCGCCCTGGCAGAGAAGGTGCAGCCCGGCGTCTCCACCCGGGAGCTCGACCGCTTCGTGGAACAGTTCCTCGCCCGGTGGGGCGCTACGCCAAGCTTCAAGGGGTACAACGGCTTTCCGGCGTCGATCTGCGCGTCGGTGGGCGACGTGATCTGCCACGGCTTTCCCTCCGGCAAGAAGCTGAAGAACGGCCAGGTGATCACCATTGACATCGGCGCCTACTATAAGGGCTACCACGGCGACTCTGCCTGGACCTACGCGGTGGGCGAGGTCTCACCCTCGGTACAGGAGCTGATGCGGGTGACGGAGGAGGCGCTCTACGCCGCCATCGCCGTGGCCCTGCCGGGGAACCGGATGGGCGACATCGGGCATGCGATCCAGACTCTGGCTGAGGCCCACGGGTTCGGCGTGGTGCGGGACTACATCGGCCACGGCGTAGGGCAGGACCTGCATGAGCCCCCCGAAGTGCCCCACTACGGCACGCCGGGCACGGGCCTGGCCCTGCGGCCGGGCATGACCATCGCCATCGAGCCGATGATCACGCTGGGCGACTGGCGGGCCAAGGTGGACGCCGACGGCTGGACCGCCCGCACGGTGGACGGGTCGATCTGCGTGCAGTACGAGCACACGGTCGCAATTACCGAGACCGGACCGGAGATCCTGACGAAGCTGTAGTCGGATCACAGTGAGAGGCACTTTCGGTCCCGCCGGACACGGCGCCTGCCGAAAGTGCCTCTTCTCCTTGCCCGGCCTCACTCCGCGCAGGTGCCGGCCGAGTCGATTCCGATGGTGCTGGTGACGGGATCCCACGTGATGCCGAAGCCGAGCGCCTGCGCGACATCCCGCAGCTTGAAATAGTTGCTCCCGCCGATGTTGAAGGCCGTCAACTGAGCCTCAGGGCCGTTGACGAACACCTTCGATGTGGTGGGCACGGCCTGCCGGGGCGAAGGGTCGCCGGATGCCACAAGCTCACCGCCGACCGGGGTGTACGGCCTGCCGGAGATGAGGTTGATGGCGTTGTACTCGACGTCCCAGAGCACCTGGAACTGCTTCTCGCTCCCGCTGAGGGCCATGGCCAGGTCACGGAGCTTGAAGTAGTTGCTGCCGTTGATGTTGTATGCCTCGAAGGCGACCTCCTTGCCGTCCACCAGCACGCGGGAAGCGGTGGGAACGGCGGACACGGCCTCCGGTGCGGCCGTCGGAGCGGACTGGTGGGCAGACGGCTCCACGACCTGGACGTGGATCCAGGTTGGCGAGACGTGCAAGGGGGCGGTGGCCACGACGTAGTAGCCGGGGGTGGTGAGCGTTGCGTAGTTGCCGGTCAGGTACACGCCCTCCTTCTCCATCTCCTCGGTACGCTCGTCGCGGACCTGGGTCTCGCCGAAGTAGGTGTAGTACTTGACGTCGAACCGGACGAGGTCGAGGGGGGTGTGGAGGTGCACGATGTCGTCTGCAACCTCGGCCCCTTCGTAGGCCATGATGTACTCGGAGCTGAGGTCGCCGCCGTGGAAGGTCACCTTCACGGGCGCCTCGGCCACAAAGAGGATTGCGGCCGGCACCTCGGCCACGACGTTGCTGATCGTGACGTAGCTGCCACTGCTGCCCTCGACGTCGTAGCGCGCCTCCTCCGCCGCGCAGGCGGGTGATACGGCGAGGCAAGATGCCGCGAGTCCGAGAACCATGCTTGCCGCAAGACACCTGGTCGTCTTGTGCATCGGGTGAGCCTCCTGCGATGAGATGTCACATTCTGGACTACGCATCGTTACTCAGTATATCAGGAAGCTCTGAGATTCCGGTATAGCGCTTAATTGCTTAGCCAATGACCATTCCGCTGGAGGTATGGCCAGTCCGTGTGTGGCGGCGCCTTCGGCCAGGACGGCTAGACGACGCCCTGCAACAGCGGCGACGTGGCGCTGGTCGGATGAAAGAAAGAGGCACTCTCGGAGGGTCTCCCGGGGACCCTCTGTGAGTGCCTCTGCGCGCTGTCCTATAGCCTGAACCGGTGAACCTGCGCCTGCAGCTCCTGCGCCGTCGCCAACAGGTCCTGCGCCGTTGCGGCCACCTGCTCCGACGAGGCCGTCAGCTCCTCCACCGAAGCCGACACCTCCTCCGCTGCAGCAGCATTCCCCTGGGCGATCTGGGTGATGCGCTCGACCGCCTCGGTCACCTCGGTGGCCCCTGCCGCCATCTCCTCCGCGGCTGCCGTGTTCTCCTCCGTCAGGGCAGCGACATCGTTGAAGACCTGCAGCACGTTCGCCGAGTCCATCCTGACCTGTTCCGCCGACCGTGCGATGTTGGATATCGATTCGGCCGCCCGCTGCAAGGTGCCCATGATGTCAGTCAACGACTCCCCCGCCTGGGCCGCCAGCCGGTTGCCCGACTTGGCGCGCTCGGTGCCCAGTTCCGTTGCCCGCGCGGCTTCTGCTGTGGCCGCCTGAATCTGCCGTACCAGTTCCGTGATCTCCCTGGTGGAGGCCGCAGACTGCTCCGCCAGCTTCCGCACCTCCTCGGCCACCACCGCAAAGCCGCGCCCGTGCTCCCCGGCCCGCGCCGCCTCGATCGCCGCATTCAGCGCCAGCAGGTTGGTCTGATCGGCGATGTTCGCGATGACCTCGGTAATCGCGCCGATCTGGCCGGAATGCCGCTCCAGGCGGCTCATACACTCGGTCGTCTGCTCAGCGGCCTCGCCGATCGACTCGATCTCGCGGAGGGACCGGGTGACCACGTCAGCCCCCCCCGCAGCGCGGGTCACAGCCTGAGCGGCCCGATCGGCCGTAGCCGCAGCGTCGGCCACGACCTCGTCGAGATGACTGACCATCTCGTGCAGCAGCACGGAGGCCTTCTGCACCTCCCCCGCCGACCTGGTCGCACCGGCAGCGATCTGCTGGATCGCGTCCTTCAGCTGCCCCATCGTGGCGTTGACCTCGTGAGTGGCGCCCGCCTGCTCGGATGCACCCATGGAGACCTGTGCAATCGCCTGCGCCGCGCCCCCGGAGGCCGTGGCCGAAGCATCTGCGGCGGCGGAGAGCTGCTCCGATGAGCCCATCAACGCCTCCGAACTGGTGCTGACACCCTGCAGCAGGGTGCGCATGCTGGCGAGCATCTGGTTGAAGGCAGCTGCCATCTCACCCAGCTCATCACGGTTGCGTACCGCCAGTGGTTCCACCGTGAGGTCACCCTCTGCAACCCGGGACGCCATGCGGGCGATGGCCGACACGGGGCGGAGGATCTGTCCACTCAGGATGAGCCCGATGGCCAGCCCGCCTGCCACCGCCACCAGCGAAACGGCGGCGATGACCCACCTGGCCCGTGCGGACGAGTCGGCTGCCTGCTGCCTGACCTGCTCGGCCAACCCATCACCCATGCTGATCAGTGCGTCGGCATCGCTCATGAGTTCATCACGCAGCACCTCGAAGACCGCCCGATCCACAACCTTCCCATCGAAGAGGCTGACTGCCCTCGAACGGTAGATCTGGCTGTTCTCCATGATCCTGGCGAGGATGGCCTTGCCCTCGGCCACCTGCATCGTGCTCTCCATCTGCATCAGGGTCGCATTCAGCTGATCTGCGGCCGCAAGGAACTCCTCTTCGTACAGGCGATCGCGGTTCGACTGGTATGCCGCCAGCGCCCGGGCCTGTTCGGTTAGGGTCACCTGTACTGTGCGTGTCAGGAACTGCACCTTCTGCACCCGGCCGGTCAGGTCTTCATACCTGGCCGTGATCCCGCTCATACCTGTAATGCCCACTCCGGAGACCCCTACGAGCAAGAAGAGGACCGTCAGGAAACCCGCGATCAGTTTGGTCCGAACACTGAACTTCACCAGTGACCCTCCTGCGTCTCAGGCTGTGATCGGTTCTTGGGTGGCGGTCCGTAGCCCAGAATGTCCCCCTGATCCTCCTCCGGTGGAGGAGTGGTGGTATTTTATCACAACACAAGTTTTATGCTCAAGGCATTTGTTGCTTATGGCTTTTCCAATGCATGTGATTATGATGGTTTACTCGTCTTGTACTATCTTGTTCCATAAACTATGATCCCAATCCGCACTTTCACCGAACAGCGCAACGGACAGACCGTCTGTACTGTCTGGGCGCCAAAGGAAGAGGCACTTCCGGAGGACCGGTGGCGGTCGATCCGAAAGTGCCCTTGCTTGTTGCCTGACCTTACTCGATGTAGGAACTGGCGGGGTCGATCCCGATGGTGCTGGTCTCGGCGTCCCAGGTGATGCCGCAGTCGATGGCCTTCGCGATATCCCGCAGCTTGAAGTAGTTGAACCCACCGATGTTGTAGGCCGTGATGTCAGCCTCTGCACCGTTGATGTAGAGCTTGGACACGGTGGGCGTGGCCTGCTGGGTCGCCGGCCTATCCGACACCGCCAGTTCGCCACCGACCGGCAGGTAGGCCATGCCGGTGACGAGGTTGATGGCGTTCTTCTCGCTGTCCCAGTTGACCGCGAACTGCTTTTCGCTCCCGTTGAGGGCCATGGCCAGGTCGCGAAGCTTGAAGTAGTTGTACCCGTCGATGTTATACGCTTCGAAGGCCACCGCCTGGCCGTCCACCCGCACACTGGAGGGACTGGGAACCGCGGAGGCAGAAGCCGGAGTGCTTGCCTGAGCCGTCTCAGCCCCCTTCGGATCCAGAACCTGGACGGCGATGACGGTGGGAGCTACCGCCTCGGGGGCAGCCCAGATGACGTAGTATCCGGGGTAGTTCAGGGTTGCGTAGTTGCCGTCCAGGTAGTCGACGGGGCCTTCCGCCGGGTTAACAAGCGCGTCGTAGACCTGGTCTTCACCGAAGTAAGTGTACTGCTTCACATTGAACACCACCTCGGCGGCGAGGTCGCCCACGGTGAGGATGTCGTCCGCCAGCACAGCGCTCTGGTAGTAGAGGATCTCCTCAAGGGCGAGGGTGCTGCCATGGAACGTCACCGTCGAGGGCGCCTCGACCACGATGAGGGGAACACTCGGTTTCTGGTCAACGACGTTGGTGATGGTGACGTACGATCCGCCGGCGTAACCGATGTCGAAGCGCACTTCCTCCGCAGCCAGTGCCGGGGACGCCGCGAACAGGGATGCCACGAGACCAAGCGCTACGCTTGCAGAGACTCCCTTGAAGAACCTGTTCACCAGTTCGACCTCCTGAGATTAGTTGTTAAATCCGAGACTATTGGATTCAGTGTATCAGGAAGGTAGCATGGTCCAAAATGGCAACTTTGTCGTGGGCCTTCATCTCTACGGGCCGAAACTGGGGTCGAAGACGTGCTCTCTCAGGGTTCGGAGACCGAAGCGCTGCGCACCCTCCACCGGCGTCTCACCGGGCAGTGCCCACGGCAAACCGCCGGCTTGAACCGGAACCGCAAGAGGCACTTCCGGAAGGACCGGGGCGGGCAGCCGGAGCCACAACCAGGATGACCCTCTGCGGCGGGGCAACGTCGCGGCCCCTGAGCGGGTGAAGCGCCCTCCAGCCGGCCGCTCCCAACGATGCGCCCTCCTTCCAGCACGATGATGTGCGCCTGCCGCAGTACCGCAGGGCGGTGCGACACGGCCACGCAGGCGACACCGGTGCTCAGGATCCGCCGCCACAGCAGTTGCTCGGTATCCACATCGAGGGCGCTGGAGACGGTCAGATGCACCCAGAAGCTGGAGAAGAACTCGGCGAGGGCGTTGACGTCCCCGTCAACCCGCTCGATGGGCTCGCCCGGCCGGTGCGACTTGAAAAAGGCAGGGCTCAGGGAGAGCAGGTGGGCGGTCAGATCCGCGCGCAGGGCGTTGGTTGCGGTCCATGCCACCCGGGCGGTCGGGTAACCAGCCAGCACGTGAAGAACCCTGGCCAGGGCCATGATGCCCACGTAAGCCAGGGCCCTCTGTACCAGAGCCTTCTCTGCGGCGCCTGCCCGGGCCGCGTCGAGGAACCCGCTCACGAGTGTCGGCCCGACCAGCCGCAGCCCGGTGCTTGCCAGCAGCGAGACTGCCATCACGGCGACAGTCGCCTTCTGGGGCGCGAGGTACTGACGCAGGATGTGCCAGTACGAACGCATCGGGATCTGCAACGGATATACCTTCCTCCCGGTGAACGCCGCGTGAAAACGAACACGCTGTCGGCTGGCGGCGTGTTTGACATTCTACAATTGTGGTGAAGATACTCGCTCTTATCTCTATTCTTACCGCGCCTGCAAGTATTGCGTCAAACTGGCGCACTCGGTGAATATCTCATCCCATCACTTACCTCTGTAAGGCCGCCACGCCCGATCCGTGGTACACAGCAGCGGGCGACCGCACACCCCGAGTCATGGCGCCCCATGCCAACACAGATATGGAGAAATTGTCAGTGCATGACATGTCCAGCCCAAGACGGCTCAGCTATGAATTAAGAGAAGGAGTGAGCTCATTCGACCAGCACGGATGAGATATGCAGAGGAGGCGCTCAACCGGTTGGAACAGAACACCTCTCTACTGTCGACCGGCAGGGTCGATCTTCGGCACAAGATCACCGCTGACCAACTAGGGACCTCCCCGGAAGAGGTCACCGAGCAAGTGAACCGGCTGATCGAAGGGTTGCTGCAAGCGTTTCGCGTGGTCGACAAGGCGCTCACCCACATGAGCGTCAAGGAGTCGCTGCACGTGCTGCAACTGCAGCGCCAGACCGCCGTCATCGAGCAGCAGCGCGTCCAGACGGACGCGCTGAGCACGAACGTGACCGAGCTGGCCCACGGCGTTACCGCCGTCGCACAGGAGGCCGCAGCAACAGCGGCCGCCTCTCAGCGGATGGAAGACGTGGGAGCACACACGATGACCCTGGTTGAAGCCGCACTGAGTGCGGTGCAGCAACTGAGGAACCAGGCCCTGCTCAGCCAGGAGACCGTCACCGGACTCCTGGAGAACGTACAACGCACCCACAACCGCCTGCTCGGCATTCGGCGGCTCGCTCAGACCAGTCGACTGCTGGCGCTCAACGCCGCGATTCAGGCTGCTCACGCCAACAGTCCGGCCTTCTCGGTCGTCGCACAGGAGATGCGACGGCTGGCCGATCAGACAGAGAGCCTGGCCACACAAGTGGAAGCAGATCTGAAGCAGATGGCAGAGGCGGGAGAACAGAGCAGCCTGGCCCTGAAGGAGATGGCAGCCACTGCTGAGTCGACCGCGGCAGATGCCGGTCAGGCCGCTCAGGGACTGGGTGAGATGAAAGGGCTCATTGCCGACACGTCCATGCGCGCCCAGAGCATCGCTGCGGTCGCCCAGGAACAGGCTGCCGGCACCGAGAGCCTGGCGGCCTCGGCAGAGGCCCTGAGCCGCGACATCAACGCCTCCGCGGAATCGCTTGCGCTCACCAGCGAGCTATCCACGTCGGACCTGGTTGAGCAGGCCCACGCTGCGTTGAGCCACTATGTGATCGGCAGTCACAACGACGAGATGCGCACCCTGGCGGAGCAAGTGGCCGTCAGTCTCGAGCTGGCGGTGGAAAACTGCGTAGCCGAGCAGGGCATCGCCCCGGATCTGCTCTGGCGCACCGACTACCGGGAGCTGAAGGGCTCCAGCGTCCGTCGGCTGCAACGGCTTTTTGACGTGTCCAAGGTTCCCCCGGAAGGGTTCACACCGCCGAAGTTCGAGACATCATACGACAGCCTGGTGGATGAGGCCCTCATTCGGGTGCTGGACCAGGCAGTTCAGCGGCGCGAGGTATCCTTCATCTCGGTGCTTGACATCAACGGCTTCACCATCGCGCAACCCAGTACGGCTTGCCGGGACTGGACGGGCATCCCGGAGCAGGACCTCACCGGAAACCGCATCAAGCGTTTCTTCTCGGACAAGGCAAGCCTCAAAGCGGCAAGGGTGGGGTTCCCGTCGTATTACCTCGACCGGGAGCGCTTGAGCTGGCAGGAACAGGCACTGGCGCGCATGTGGCAGGAGCCGCGGCCGGCCGTGCGGCCGTTGCTGCTCCAGTCGTTCGCCCGGGACACCGGAGAGGTCGTGATGGATCTGGCCGTGCCCCTGTATGTGGTCGGACGCCGGTGGGCGGTGGTGCGAATGGGGTACTCCCCGCGGATCTGATCGGCTCACCAGGCCACGTGGACCGCCGAACGCCGCGCCGGGGAGAGGTGATCCCGTGCTCGCCTACCCTTCCGACTTCACGGTGCGCCTGCTTCCCCGCCTTCAGGGACGCAGCCTGCCCGTGCACAGCCTGTTCGCACGCAGCGTCAACCTGCTGGCCAGTCCTACGGTGCTGCTGACCATCACAGACCCCTCCCTCGGCAGAAGCCCTTTCGGACTGGCAGCCGAGGGCGACGTTGCCGCCATCATCCCGGCCATCCGGGAGGCCGGTGCGCTCACCTGTCGTCCGGGGGGCATCTGGGCCGCGGGCCGGAAGTTACTCACCGTCGAGACCGGTGCCCCCTACTCCACCGACCTGGCGGTGGTGCAGCAGCGGCCGATCGTCGATGCACGCTCCTTCCATCAGTTGCTGCTGACGCTGTCAGACGGAGCCCGGGGCGGGCTGACGGATCTTCTCTTCACGTGGCCCTGGTGCCAGCCTCTCTCACAGTCTGCGGCCCCTGCCTGGGTGGAGCGCGCCCGCGCGTCTGCAGCCATTTTCGCCCGTGCGGCGGCGCCCGACCTGGTGGGCGCCGCCGCGCGGTTGCTGGGTCTTGGGATCGGCCTCACCCCTTCGGGAGACGACTTCCTGGTGGGCTTCAGCGCGGAGCGGCTCGCACAGGGGTGTCATCACGAGGTGAAGTTGCTGGCAGGTGCTCTTTCGCACCGGGTTTTCCGGGCCACATCCCTCGTCTCGGCCTCCTACCTGCGCCACGCTTTCCGGGGACGTTTCGGGTCACAAGTCCGACGGCTGGTGCACGTGCTGCACAACCCGGCGGCAACGCCTGAGGAGCTCCGGGCGGCGGTACAACAGGTCGTCAGCGTGGGAAGCACGTCGGGATGGGACAGTGTGATCGGCATGCTCGCCGCCCTGTACCGCTACCAGAACGAAACAGACCCGGCTTCGCCCCTGTAGGGCGGAACCGGGTCTGTTTCGTACCCGTTCATAACGTGCCGCCGGATCGCCGCGCCTGGAGCACCCTGTACGCCTTGAGCGCGAGGTCTGCGGCCGACAGCTGGTGCCAGGAGTCCACCTTCAATCCTTGGATCTCCTCAATCCGCCGGACGCGGTAGCGGAGCGTGTTGTAATGCACGGAGAGCCGTGCAGCGGCCCGATGCAGGTTCCCATCCGCCTCGATGATGGCCGTAAGGGTGGTTACCAGGTCGGTGCCGTTCTTCGCATCGTACTCGATGAGCGCGCCGATCCGTTCGCCGCAGAAGCGCTCCAACTCGTCCAGATCGGAGATCCGGAAGAGGAGGCGGTAGCTGCCCAGGTCGTCATAGTGGGTGACGGAGACCCGCGCGGCCAGCTGCGCCCCAATTGAGAGAGCTTCCTGCGCCTGGTGGTAGGCCGTACTCCACGCCAGCACATCGTGCTGCAGCCGGGAGACGCCCGCGTGCACCGTGTAGCCCCGGCTCTCTCCGTCGCACGCCAACTCCTCGACGACGCGGTGAGCCAAGGCAAGCGCCTCCTCCTTGGCCTGCTCCGCCCCGGTGTGGCGGGGAGCCAGGAGCAGAATCGATCCGTGCCCCATGTGACTGATCAGGTGGGCCGAGCGGGTCTCTTCGAGGGCGTAGTAGATCGCCCGCTCGATTTTCTTCTGGCCCCGGAAGTGGATGTCGAGGGCAGTCCTCTGCGCCCCCGTCTCCTGCAGGCGGAACAGGCAGAGCACCCGCGGCCGCTTCAGGTCCCAGCCGTACACACTCCCCCGGGCGAGGGCCTCCTCCCGCGAGCCAAGCCGCCCAGTCAGTAGATCGCAGAGAAACTCATTGTAGAACCGGCGCTCGGTCTCCTGCACCGCTTGCTGCCGGCGCAGCTCCAGTGCGGTAACCAGCGCCCCCTGCTCGACGCAGAGCGCATCCCGCTCGTGCAGCTCCCCGTCCCGTTCCCACACGCAGAGATGGCCGATGACCTCCTCTCCCATTCGAACGGGCTGGATGAACACGCTGGAGAGTCGGCCCTCACTGAGTATCGACCGGCGAACGGGCTCGCCCCCACTGGGGTAAAGCCCCTCCAATTGCATGGTGCGGATGAACGCCCTGAAGTCGCCGTCGGCCGCGGTCACCAGCCCGCTGTCGGCCAGGATGCGGAACTGGCCGTCGGTGATGAGCACCGGCAGGCGCAGCAGCGCGGCAAGGGTCTCAGCCACCGCATCGAGACCCTTGCCCTGCAAGACGAGATCGGTCAGCTGCCGGTGCACCTCATCGCTGTGCCGCAACATGGCGGTCTTGTACTCTAGAACCTCGGTGAGAATGGCGTTGAGGATACCGGCAAACGGTCTGTCCTCCGGGATGCTCACCAGAGGGAAGTCCAGCGCGTCGGCCTGCCGGATCATCTCCTCGGGAACCTCATCCATGAAGCGCGGCTTCAGGATCAGCCCGGCCAGGTGCTGCTCTGCAAGCGTGGGGATGAGGTTCCGCACTGCAGTCGGGTCGCGCTGCAGGGGGTAAGCGGTGGTGAGCAGAAGCTGCGCCGGCGCGACGAACCGCCCGATGTCCGGTGTCTCCATTACGTTGACTGATTCAATTACCCTGTCGAGTCCATTGTGGCCACCCAGAACCTGGCATCCTTCCAAGACCGGCAGGTCCAGCGCCATGCGTACTGTAATTCCCAGTGCAGCTCACCTCGCGCACGAGGATCTCGGACCGGGACGGAGTTCAGGGCTCGATCCAGGTACCAGCCTCGCCGGCCAGGATCCGTGGCACGTCGTTCAGGGAACCGATGGCGGCCCGCCGGCGTGCGCCGCCGACGACGAACCGCAGAGCCGCATCAACCTTCGGGCCCATGCTCTCCCCTGGGAAGTGGCCCTCCTCTTGATAGCGCCGCATCTCCGCCACCGTGACACGGTCCAGCCAGCGCTCACCAGGCCGACCGTAATCCAGTGCGACGCCCGGCACATTTGTCAGGTGCAGCAGCAACTCTGCACCCAGCTGGTCCGCAAGCTGCTGCGCCGTCAGGTCCTTCTCGATGACCGCGTCGATACCCCGGTAGGTGCCGGCGACCTCCATCACGGGCACGCCGCCGCCGCCCCCGGCGATCACCACGGCCCCGGCATCCAGGAGCCGCCCGATGGCGAACCCTTCCACGATGTGCCTCGGATCGGGTGAGGGCACCACCCGTCGCCATCCACGGTCGTTGATCTGCTTCATCCGGTACCGGCGATCCCGCATCAGGCGCCGGGCCCGCTGTTCTGTATAGAAGGGGCCGATGGACTTGGCGAAGACGCTGAATGCGGGGTCGTCGGGCGACACCACCGCATGCGTCACCACCGTGACAACGGGGCGGTCCACTTGCGCAGCCCTGAGCGCGTTCGTCAGCGAGAGCTGGAACATCGTGCCCAGCTGCCCCTGGGTCTGAGCCACGCAGTTGTGAAGGGGCATGGCCGGCAGCAGAGGAGCGGCCTCCTCGTTCTGAATGAGCAACGCACCCACCTGCGGTGCGTTGCCGTGCACAACGACCATTTCGTAACCCTTCATGGCCAGGTGCACGATGCCGCTGCACCGAATCTGAACATCATGTAGCTGTTCTTCGAAAGTTGCCGTATGACCTGCCTCAGGAATGAAGTTACCACCCAGTGTCACGACGATCCGCCTCATCGTCCAACCTCCCCCACTCGGAGCCATCTGTGGTGCGCGGACGGTGCGCCCGATTGGCGCACCGTCCGCGTCTTGTCGCAGCCCTGCTGGCTAGGGCCTGATGCGGGTTCCCGCAAGCCCTGCAGCAGCCGGGACGGCCTGGTTCAGGGAGGTAATCACCGCTGGGCGGCCGGCCTGCCGCACAAATGTGAGGGAGGCTTCAACCTTCGGGCGCATGCTCCCTTCCGCAAAATGCCGCTGCTGTAGGTAAGCCTGAAGGTCTGCGGCGGTGATCTCGCCGATGCTCCGCTCCTCCGGTGTACCGTAGTGGAGCCTGACGTCAGGAACGTCGGTGAGGATCATCAGCAAGTCGGCATTCACAGACAGGGCGAGCACCGCGGCCGCCCGGTCCTTGTCGATGACGCCCTGAATCCCCTCCATCTGACCCTTGTCGCCGGTACCTACTGGTATACCGCCCCCACCGGCAGCGATAACGATCGCCCCCTGCGCCAGGAGACTCTTCACAACATCTTCTTCCACCACCCGACGGGGCTGGGGCGAAGCCACCACACGGCGCCAACCCCTGCCGGCGTCAGGCTTCACGATGAACCCGTTCGCCTCCGCCAACTCCCGGGCCTTGTCGGCCGGGAGGCACGGGCCCACGGGCTTCGTGGGATCGGCGAAGGCGGGGTCGGCCGGGTCCACCTCCACCTGTGTTACCACGCTGACGACGGGACGCTGGACTCCTCGGGATCGCAGCGCGTTGGTGAGGCTCTGCTGCAGCATGTAGCCGATCATCCCCTGAGTCATCGCGACGAGCACGTCCATCGGCATGGGGGCCACGTGCGAACAGGCGGTCTCGTTCTGCAGCAGCAGGTTCCCCACCTGAGGACCATTGCCATGGGTGATCACCAGGTCGTGCCCGGCGGCGACCAACTCTGCCAGCTGTGCCGTGGTTACATCTACGTTGTGCCGCTGTTCGCTGTAGTGGCCCCTCTGGCCGGGCTGCAGGATAGCGTTGCCGCCCAGTGCGACCACAATTCGCTTTCGCACGGGTTGTCCTCCTCAACCGGTCGGTCGCCGGAGTCTACTCTGCCCGTGCGATCACCGCAACAGGGCCGCCCCCGTCCGGGCCCTGGTGCTCCGCACCGCCGGACACGTAGACCATGGGGTCGCCAGTGATGGCGGCGATGACCGCGTTCACCACCGCACGGGCCGATCGGGTGTGGTTGATGTCCGAATCATCCAGCATTGTGTTGCGCCGCCCCCGCACCGAGCCGGTGGAGGAGGCCTCCGCCTTGGCCAGCACGTTGACGATCCGGCTGAGTTGCTGTGCATCGGGCAGTACGTCGAACCGCAGGCCAGCGCACCGCATCGCCCGGAGAACCGCCTGCATGTCGATCGCGTCCTGCATCACGTCGTGACCGATGACCAGGTCACTGGCAGACTCGGTGGAGTTGCCCATGACGATGATCTCGCACTTCTGCAACTCAACCCCCGCCGATGTGGAGGCCACGGCAGAATAGAGGCCCCAGTCGCAGCAGATCTTCTCGTCGGTGATCGCCGACTCGGGGATCTCGCCCAGGGCCACGGCCACGCCCAGCGCCGAGGCGCCGCGGCTGTAGCCCATCGACTTGTACGTGTCCTCCACAGCGACGGTCTGGCCGCGACGGTGTGCATCCTCGATGCGATCAGCGGTAAGCAGCGGGCACTTGATCTGTACGAAGTGGACGTCGGCCGGGTCGGTGATCCCGGCGTCGGCCATGGCCTCCTTTACGGCGCGGGCAACCTCCCGCACCTGCGCCATGCGGCCCAACTCCTCCGGCCGGAAGTCCCGGGTGAAGCCGATGCCCGCGGTCAGCCGCTTCTCGCCGGCGGGGATCGCTCCGCGATCGGCTACCTGTCTGCGCACGAACACGTTCATGTGCGGGGTCATCACACCCTCGGTGCCGCCGGACATGACCAGGGCGACCCGCCTGGCCACCTCCTCCCGGCTGATGCCCAGCCGCTCGCTCAGCAGCACCTTGACGGCAAGCGTGGTGAAGCCCCGGGTGAAGTCGTTAACACAACCGTTGCCCTCGTTCTTGCAGAGGATGGCGATGATATCGCCTGCGTCGATCGTGCCGTCGTCCAGCAGCGCAACCAGTGCGGAGAGGTCGTCCGGAGCCCCCATGGGCAGGCGGTGGACTTCAACCTTGTACATCTGTCTGTCCTCCCTCATTACTCAGCGTGCGTTCTGCGACAACCGCTCGGCAAGCGCCCGCAGGCCCCCGACGAAACAGGCCATTGGCGCCCTCACGATGCCAGCCCCGATCTGGCCAACCCCAGGCTCCCTGTGGGCTACCCCGGTGTTGATCACCGGTTGAATGCCGGTCTCCACAACCAGCCGTGCATCGATGCCGGTGGGCGTTCCTGCGAAGTTCAGGTTGGGAATGCCGAATGTCTTCTCCTCGCCAAGCGTGATGCTGCGCATCTCGCTGGTGAAGTTCAGCGCGTCGGCCACGCTGCCCCCCACGAACTGGACGATGGCCGGTGCGGCCGCCATGGCGAAGCCGCCGATACCCATCGTCTCGGTGATGCACGAGTCGCCGAGGTCGCGGGCCGCGTCCCCCGGACCGTATCCCGGGAAGTAGAGCGCCTCGACCTCCGGCGCCGGCGCCGTGAACCAACGATCGCCGGTGCCGCTCAACTGAATGCCGAACTCGGTTCCATTGCGGGCCATGGCCACGACCACGGAGGAGGCTTCGATGCCTCGGGCGGAGTCCATGGTCACCTTGCAGGCGGCCATCGAGAGGTTCAGGAAGAAGTGGTCGTTGCGGCTGAGGAAGTCCGCGATCTCCACCAGCCGGTCGGACGGAACGACCTTCACCAGGACGGGGAAGAGCGTGCGCACGAACAGGCTGGTCGCCGCCGTGTTCCGGTTGTGACACTCGTCGCCCATCTGCAGGGCCCGGGCGGTAATGGCCTTCAGATCGATGCCACCGACCGCCCGGAGGGCCGCGCCCAGTGCGGGGCCCAGCACGTCCCGCATCCAGGCCAGCCGCTGCAGCACCTCGGGCGAGTTGGCGCCGAATCGCAGCACCTTGCCGAGTCCCTCGTTCATGTTCGCGTAGGCTCGGTTGCCGGCCTCCTGGTTCTCCACGACGAAGACCGGCATGGAGGGCGACGTGATGCCGGCCATGGGCCCGACGGCACTGTGGTGGTGGTTGGGCTCCAGCCTCACCGCGCCGCTGCTCACCAGGCTCTCGGCCTCCTGTGGGGTACTGGCCCAACCTTCAAAGAGAACTGCCCCGATCACCGCACCGCGCATGGGGCCACACATCTTGTCCCAGGTCACGGGCGGTCCAGCATGCAGCAGCATCCTGCCCTCCATGCCGGGGACTACCTTCCGGGCGGGCTGCACGTCGATGACCACCGGGCGCGATGCCAGCACTCTGGCCAGAGCCTCCTTGTTGGCGCTCTCGATCACCTCGGCGTATGCCTCCAGCCTGTCCAGCAGATCTACCGCCGCCACGTGGCCGCCTGCCGGCGGCGTCCAGTGGACGTGAACGTGTGGAGCGCGCACGGCGGTGAGCGTCTCGGCGAACGACGGCACACCGATGTTGATGACCTTCAGATCCTCTGCGAGCAGGCGATGCAGCGGTGTGGTCTTCATGCCTGCACCCCCTTGAGCGACTGGGCCAGGATGGCGGCCGCCTGCGCGGCGCGATAGTTCGTTGACAGTACGGTGATGCCGGCGGCCCTCAGCTTGGCCAACTGATCACGACGAGGCTGCGGGTCCTCATCGGTGCCCGTGACAGAGGCGATAAAGGCAACATGCCGACCGGCGTCAGCCAGCTCGTCTCGCAGCTTGACCACCTCTTCAGCGATGACGCCGCCCGGGTCGGAGTGACTGCCGTAGCCCAGCACGATATCCAGCAGCACCACGGCAGTCCCCGGGTCCAGCGCCTCCTTGCGGATGCGGTCCAGGCGGTAGCTGGGATCGATCATGGGATGGGGTCGGTTCTGCGTGAAGTAGTCGTCACCCATGTCGACAAGGGCGTGTCCGCGGCTCTCATTCGGGTTGTCAAGCCTGTACGGTGCGGCAGGGGCGAGGTTGCTGTACACGTCAGTCAACCGGCTCTGGAGGATGAGGAGCGCCTCGTGGCAGAGGGTGCCTCCCGAATACAGGCCCCGCACATAGGTGCCGGGACGCCGGCCTTCGGGATACCGGGCCAGTTCGGCGGCGACTGCTGCCGCCACCTCCTCCGCAACGGCGGGCAGCGGGGTGACAGGAAGCGGAACCGAAAGGACCGCTGCCTCCTCGAGACTCGTCGCCATGTTGATCCCTTCGGCACGGGCACGGGCAACCATCTCCGCGCTGGCCCCCAGGAAGCAGACGACACAGGGTTTTGTCATGCGGCGCACCCGCGCGAGCAGGCGCTCCATGGTCGCCGGAGCCGGCGGCTTGGAGACCAGAGTGATCCGCTCAGTGGCCGGGTCACACTCCAACAGGTCGATGCCCTGCAGCATGGAGATGCCGCCCACCGCGTCGGAGAGGTCGCGGCCCCCGGTGCCGATGGCCTGGGAGATGCCCGCGCCCAGCTGGTGCACCAGCACGGCCACCTCCTGCATCCCGGTGCCTGAGGCGCCCACCAGGCCCACAGTGCCGCGGCGAACCACGTTCATGAACCCCAGCGGCACGCCGTGAAGCATGGCGGTACCGCAGTCGGGGCCCATCACCAGGAGGCCGCGCCGCTCTGCCTCCCGCTTCAGGGCGACCTCCTTCTCCAGCGGCACGTTGTCGCTGAAGATCATCACATGGAGGCCGTTCCGCAGGGCCTTCATCGCCTCCCGGGCCGCAAAGGCGCCGGGGGTGGAGACGATGACGAGGTTCGCCCCTTCCAGACGGCGCAGGGCACCCTCCAGCGTCTGAACCCGCTCCTCTGTCTGCGGCGCACCCTCCTGGCCGACAGCGGCCAGCAGTTCATCCACGCGGGCCAGGGCCGCACCAAGCGCCTCCTCGGTCTCTGTCGCAAGACCAACCACCAGGTCGTTGGGGCCCATGTCGGCGTACACGGCGGGGTCGAACCCGACGTCGGCCAGGATGGACTTGTTCATCTCGGTCGCCATGACCACGGCGACCTGGCTCACGCCGGGCACACGCTTCACCTCGGCTGAGATCCGCATCAGGGTTACGGAGTCGTAGTAGGTCTTGGCTCTCTTGATCAGGCGACGATGCATGTGGATGCCCCCAACTGCGTTCGACTAGGCAACGAGGAAGCAGAGGACCACGATCAGGCCCAGGGCGCCGATGACGTAGGGCATGTTCATGCGGATGATCTCCATGACGTCCTTCTTGAAGCCCTGGCTCAGTGCGGCCACGTTGATCTGCACGGGACTGATCTGGGTGCCGATGCCGGTGGCGATGGCCACGAGGCCCATGGCCGCGGAGGGCACACCAATTGCGGCTATCGTGGGCATGATGAGGGCCAGAACGCCAGCGGTCATCGCGCCGGAGGGGATCGCAACAGCAAAGGCGACAATGGCCGCCACCGGTGCGATGATCGCGGGCGGTGCGGCACCAGCCAGGTTGGCGATCGCCTCGAAGGTGCCAATCTCGCCCATCATGTTGATGAAGCCCAGGAACATGCCCACCGAGAACAGGGTCACCAGGATGAACTGGCCCCCGTTGACCAGCGACTCCGCGGCCTCGTTCAGGGTCATCTTGCAACAGAGCCAGGTCAGCACGGTGGCGAACAGGATGATCGAGCCCGGGGTGAAGAGCGAAAACCCGAGCAGGCCGTTCAGCTTCGAGCCGAGGATCACCATCGCCAGCAAGGCGATGAAGGGAACCGAACGTACCCAGAGCGTGCCCGACGGAAGGCTGGCTAGCTCATCGTCCGCACCCTCCTCGCTGCCGGTCAGGACGCCATACTTGCGCACACCCCAGTAGGCCAGGGCCATACCGATCACCCAGAAGAGGATGGTGAAGGGCATCATGTTACTGGCGTGCTGCGCCACATCGACCTGTGCGAACTGAGCAGTGATGATCGTCTCGGTGGAGGCCGGCGAGGTGGTGAAGGAGGCGGCTGTGGCGATGGCCATGCCGGCGACGACGGGCGGGACCGCGCCGACCGCAGCCGCCACCAGCGGCGCGGTCACCATGGTGTTGCCCGCCCCCATGCCGGCCATGTAGGTGGCGCCCGCCTGGATCAGCACCATGAAGGCCGCCAGGAGCCCCACCTGCTTGCCAAGACCCCGCTTGGCCAGGGTGACGGCCGCTTTGACGGACCCGGCCTTGCCCACCATCATCGCCGCAGCCGCATACAGGATGGGCGTGGTGATCGAGAGCATGGACGCCGCACCCTTGGTGAAGATTGAACCGGCGTCGCCGAGGGAGAGGCCGCCAATCAGAATTGCGAGGATGCCGCCCACCGCACCGGCCACCAACATGTGCTGGCGCAGAATCAGGAGGACCATGACCACGATCAGGGGCAAGATCAGCAGAAGCGTGTGCATGTGATCACTCTCCTCTTTCAGTCAAGCCGATCGCAGAATGAGGCCATGGCAAAGAGCCGCTCTTCCCGGTACACGACACGCTGACCGCGCACGAAGACCTGTGCGGGTGGCCGCTGGCCGATGATGGCCTCGGCAGGAGATTTCGCATCGAGCACGACGAGGTTCGCCGCGATTCCAGGGCGGATGGCGGGATCCGGCAGTTGATCAGGCCGGCGACCGTCCATGATCGCTTCCGCCCGGAAGCCGGCCATCCCGAAGATGGTTTCCAGGTCGTCCTGCCCGCCCATGTGGGCTCCGTGGGCGAGGATCAGGGCGCTCTGGATCATGCTGCCGTTGCCAAAGGGGTTGAAGGGGTCGCGAATGTTGTCCGACCCGAACGCCACGTTGACGCCTGCCGCCAGCAACTCCTTCACCGGTGCGAGACCGCGCCGCACGTTCACCCGGTCGGCGCGGCCCTGCAGGTAGAGGTTGGTGGAAGGCAGGGTGATGACGTGTACGCCGGCCTCACGCACCGCCTCAATGACCTCGGTTCTGCGGGCAGGCTCCTGGGCTGACAGAGAACAGCAGTGTCCTGCCGCCACCCGGCCTTCCATGCCATGGCGCCGGGTGTACGCTGCCACCAGGGGCAGGGTCAGGTCGTCCGGGTCGTCCGACTCATCCACGTGCATGTCCACCAGACAGCCCGTGGCCTCAGCGAGTGCGAAGACCACCCGGATGTGCTCCTCCGGCTGCGGGTCACGGGCCGGAATCCCTCCCACAGCCGCACAGCCCATGCGGATGGCCTCGTGCAGCAAGTCAGTCACGCCAGGCTGGTTGGTGATGCCCTCCTGGGGGAAAGCCACCACCTGCACGTCCACCAGCCCCTTCAGCGCCTCCCGGGCCTCCAGCGCCGCTGCAACGCCGGTCAGCCCCACAACGGGGTCCACATCAACATGGGTGCGCAACCTGGTGACGCCTTGGGTGAGCGCCGTGCGGGCGCCGCGCAGGATGCGCCGGTACACATCGGAACCGGTCTGCCGGGCCTTCAACGCCTGGCCCAGCCGGATGGCCTCCTCCAGGGTGCCGGACCGGTTGGCGGCCGTATCGGCCTGAAAGGCCTTGTCGAGGTGCAGGTGCACGTCAACGAACGGTCGTGTCACGAGCCGTCCCCCCACGTCCACCGCCCCCTCCGGTACAGCGCCTCCGGGCGTGTGCGGTGCAACAGCAACAATGCGTTTGTCCTCAACCCGGATGCCCCAGAGCCCCGGGCGACCGGCCAGGGCTGCGTTGTACAGGAACACATCTGCCCCCCTCTCTACATGAAGGTTATAACTAGCCTAGCAAAGCCAGGGGCCGGCCCAACACGGCAGTGCGTGCTGAAACCGACCCTTCAGATTTGTCGCTTAGAGACATAGGCCGGGAGCTAGCCGGCCTCCCCGGGCTCCTCCGTCTGCCGGAAGATGACCTGCTCCAGCAGCATGACGAGACCGATGACCAGGATGACGGGGTTCTTCAGCAAGGTGCTCACCAACCGTGGCAGCGAGTCGAAGAACGCGGGGGGCAACAGTGAGGTGCCCAGGGCGAAGAAGACGGAAAACCCGCCGATGAAGATCTCCCGCTCACCGAACCGACCGCTTTTCGCCCACGTGCTGGCGCCGAGGCCGATGAGCGTTGAGGCAACCCCCAGCAACACGGCGCCGGCCACCGGCTCGGGCATGGCCGACATGAGCCCGGACACAGGTCCGAAGAAGCTCACGAGGATCAGGCCGGCGGCGGCGATGAGGATGAACGTCCGCGATGCCACCCGGGTCAGCAGGATGAACCCCAGGTTCTCGCCGTAGGCCACGTACGAGGGCACGCCCAGAATGCCCGCCAGGCTGCCTTCCAGGAGGCCGAAGATGCTGAAGCAGCGGCGCTCGGTCTTTGGGGAAACCGGGTGGCGCACGATATCGGCATAGGCGTGCACGTTACCGTAAAGGTTCAGTGCGGAGAACAGGTTCACGATCACCATCGTGATGATCAGGTCCAGCGGAGGAACCTGCATACCGTAGGGAAAGAGTTCGGGCAGCGTGAAGGCCGGCATCGCCCGCACGATGGACCAGTCGAAGCGGCCGGAGAGGATGAAGACCAGGTACCCCAACACGATGGTCACCATCACCGGCACGGTGGCCAGCAGCGTCTTGCCCCGAAGAGAGAGCCACCCGCATACCAGCGCCAACATGATTCCCGCGAGGAAGGGCCAACCAGCCGCCTCGCCTGCGATCATGCTCATGCCGGTGCTGCTGGTGGTCAGGCCCACCATCATCACCATCGCCCCCTGCACCAGGGGTGTCCAGACCCGGCTCAGACGGCTGAAGATGCCGGTGAGCCCCAGGAGCGCCACCACGATGCCTGCGATGATGTAGGCGTTGAAGGAGAGGAGGGCATACTCCCTCCCCCCCACGGCCGCAGCAGCGACCACAGCGAGGGAGGGGATGATGTTGGGGCCGGAGACCATGGCAAATCTGTGGCCGCACACGACCTGGACGATCGTGGTGATGCCGACCATCAGGACCACCCGGGACATGTAGTTGCCCAGTTCAGGCCCGTCGAAACCCAACCCCGTACCCACGACGGCATATCCCCACACCACGGGGTAGAACATGATGAAGAGCCACTGCAGGGAGTAGAGGAGAGTGTCTCGCAGGGACCGGGGCCGCTCGTCAGGCTGGTAGACCAGGGACAGCGTGGAGGCCTCGTTTCCGTTGGCCATGGCGCATCTCGCCACCTTTCGTCGAGAAAGCGGCCCCGCCGTCCGGCCGGGACGACTGAGGCCGCTGCGAGGTCGTACGTCTGTTACCGCAGGTTCTGGTTGACGGCCTGGATGAACCGGTGGGAGTCTGTGACCCAGCCGAAGACCCCGCCCTGCATCTTGATGGACTTGACCGCCGCCTGGTAGTTGCCGTAGTCAGTGGCACCGGTGGCGTCCTTGAGCAGGATGCACCAGTAACCGAAGTCGTTGGCCTCGCGCATGATCGTATGGACGCACACGTCGGTGGTGATGCCCGAGATGACCAGATGCGTCACCCCGAGGTTCTTCAGGACCATGTGGATCGTGCTGGAGCCGAATGCGCCCTTACCGGCCTTGTCCACCACGTACTCCCCCGGAATGGGGTACAGTTCGTCGATGATGTCCCAGGTCTTTTCGCCCCGCACCAGCAGCCGGCCGCTGCCGCCGGGGATCACGTCGCCGATGCCCACGCCGTCGCCGATGATCTTGCTGCGCAGGATCTTGTTAAACGGCGCATCGGAGAGATCCGGCTCGTGCCCTTCCCGGGTATGGACAACGGCGATGTCGGTTCCGCGCACGGCCTCAAGCACGTTCTTGATGGGCTCGATAGCGGCGGCCGTCAGCGAGAGGTCGTAGCCCATCACGTCGACGTAGCCACGCGGCCCGCAGAAATCAGTCTGCATGTCGATGGAGAGGAAGGCCGTCCGACCCGAGTCGAGTTCGACGTACGCGGTGTCGCCAAACCGGGGGCAGTCCTCCACTTCCACCTTGAACAGGGTGCCCTTGGGTGGACCGTACAGCCAGGTGGGGAACTCGAAGGTCTTCGTCTCCTTGAAACGTTCGTAGGCCTCCTGAACCCGCTGCAGCATCTTGTCTCGGTTACCTGACAGATAGGGTTCATAGGTGCGTGGTCTGCTGGTCGTCATACTGTGCTCACCTCGTTAAGCCCTGATCTGATGATGAGGGACAAGGGCGACCACCCCAGAGGGACCGCTGTTCCGAGCACGCAAGTTATCGTTTCTTAACATATCAACTCAACGAGTCCCGGCAACACGTCATAACTCGACGAATCGCGCACCTCCTTTTTGGCACACCCACACAAGTACCTTGTGCTGCGGGTTTTGGCCGCCGCATGTACATGATCTGCTCACCTGCGACCGGCCTGGACCGCCCCGCACACCCACTTCCGGTTCGTATCCGGGGTGGTTCCGGGCCGCAGTCAGCTTCTGTCAGCGCTGAAGGGCACGTGCTGCACCGGCAGATCAGAAAAGCCGCCCAGGATGACCTCCCGAGGCGGCTGCAGCGAGGGGCCGATCAAACAGCCCCATCGATATCAGCCAGGCCGGGATCGACCCCGGCCATGGGCGAGATGAAGTTCCCCATCCCTGGAACATCTCAGGCATCTCAACCTGGCCAGTTGGGGATGCCTGAGCATTGCGGGCGTTCATGGCGTCCTGTCGTCCCATGGCTGCGGCGTCAGCCAGAACGACACGCCCCCTGCAGGCCGCCAGACGGCCGCAGGAGGCGCCTTTGTCTCTCCTGGTTTCGCCCGTCCTACTCCGAGTAGGAACTGGTCGAGTCGATGACGATGTTCCCGGTGCTGGCGTCCCAGGTCACACCAAAGTCGTACAGCGCTGCGATGTCCCGCAGCTTGAAGTAGTTATACCCGCCGATGTTGTAAGCCTTCAGAACAAGCGGCACCACGCCATTGCTGAGCAACCTCGACGTGCTGGGCACGGCCTGCTGAACCGACGACTCACTGGGCACAGCCAGCTCGCCGCCGACTGGTGTGTAGGGCTGGCGGAAACCGAGATTGATGGCGTTCCTGTCGCCGTCCCATGTCACCTCGAACTGCTTCTCACTTCCGCTGAGGGCCATTGCCAAGTCACGAAGCTTGAAATAGTTGTAGCCGCCGATGTTATATGCCTCAAAGGCTACCGCCTTACCGTTCACAAGCACTGTGGAGGGGGTAGGAATCGCGGGGACGGCGTCCTCTGTTGCCGGCTCGCCGGCAGCCTGGGCCACGACCTGGACGGCCACCTGCATTGGAGGGGCGGCCGCCGGGCCGGCCTTCACGAGGTAATAACCAGGCTCGGTGAGGATCGCGTAGTTGCCCGTCACGTAGACGGGGGTATCCCACGCCTCTTCGGTCAGCCCGTCGTGCACCTCAGTCTCACCGTAATAGGTGAACTTCTTGACGGTAAACGAGACCGACCCTCCAGAGGGCACGAAGTATACGTCGCCGTCTTGGAGTTGCGGTTCAGTGTACTCGATGGTCTCCCGCGAAAGGTCGTCGCCATAGAAGGTCACCGTCACGGGTGCCACAGCCCTGTAGAGGACGGGAGTAGTGAACCCTGTGTCCACTACATTCGTGATGGTGTAGTACCCGTTGAGGGAGTAGGGGATGTCCAGGCGCACCTCCTGGGCGGCCAGAGCCGGGGACACGGTGAACACGGATGCCACGAGACCGAGAGCTACACTCGCAGAGAGACCCTTCATGAACCCGTGCACGAGTTCGACCTCCTGTGATCAGTTGCTCATTAGGGAACCGTGGAATTCAGTATATCAGAAAGTAAATCTGGCTTGGAATGGCACTTCCGTGGCAAGAGTTGCTCCTCAATGGCTACTGTTGGTTGTTGAGGCGGCACGATCCCTCATCGGGCGGCGGCTCAGCGAGGACCTTGGTTAGTTCTTGGAAGACACTGAGACAGGGCAACGCTCGAGACGCAAAAAAGGTCGAGGCTTACGCCCCGACCCGCAACTCTGACTGGTGGTCGCTGAGGGACTCGAACCCCCGACCCCATGCGTGTAAAGCACGTGCTCTACCAACTGAGCTAAGCGACCGCTGTATAAGCAAGTCGTATTGTAACATGGCGACCTGTCGCTGTCCAGCGATGTGCGGTGCCAGAATCCGCGTGCCGTCAACACCGCAGAAGCCACTGCGGTCACCCGTTCACGGTCTCCACCCACACGCGGTCCAGCCCTGCGCCGGGGACTGCCGTTCCCGCCACCGTCACTGCCGCCGGAAGGACGCTCTTCTCGCACGGAAGGGTGACCCGGCGCAGCTGGCCATCGACACGCACCAGGCACGCAACGCCGCCCGGAAACGGCGCCGCGTCTGCGATCCATCGCACAGGCCCGGGCAGCCGGTGCCAGGTCGCCGCGGCGGTTCCGCACGTCAGCCCGACCTCCATCCCGCCGTCCTGCGATGGCCTGCCCACCCGCACCACCGCCCTCGCGCCCACCGCGGCCAGGCTGGTCAACGCGCCAGGGGTCCCCGGCAGGTCCAGCCGTACCCCATCAGGGGCGGAGCGATCTCCCCGGAGTCCTCCCCGCTGCTCAGCCGTTCCGCGGTCATGCCCGTACGGCTCTGCCCGCACCTCCAGCGCGGCCCGGCTGCCGGTGTGGCGGATGCGCGCCCGAAGAGAAACCCACGGTACGGGCAGCCCAGTCTCCAACTCGAGCACATGAGACCGGGACCTCCGCTCAGCCGGCGAGGGCCCTTCCCGCGGAAAAAGCGGCTCGTTCAGCTCCACCGTCACGGCGGCCTGCCCGACCACCCGCTCGGCCCGGTACCACGCCCCGCCCAGCTCCAGGTGGACCGTCCGGAGGGCGGTCAGCCCTACCCCCACGAGCAGGAAGACCCGCTCGTCCACCCCCTTCCCCACCCGGGTCTGCCGCTCCACCTGCGCCACCGGCTCGAGCCTGTCCCCCTCACAGAGGCCTGCGATCGAAAGCAGCGCGCTGAAGGGGACTTCCCGGCAGGTCCAGCGGCCCCGCCCCGACCGGTCCGCCCAGGCGACGTCCAGCTCCACCGCGCCGGAGACCAGCGCCAGCCCATCCGTGGCGACCGTGGCCTCCAGCCGCTTCACGGCCGCGCCCACCTTGCGCACCGCCGCAGGTATGTCAGACCCGGGTCGCCACGTGGCGGCTGCGATGGGCCCGCGCCATCCCGCCACACCGGAGGTGGCCCCGCCCGGATCCGCCGTCGGCAGCGAGCTCACCGGTCGCGGCTCCCCTCTGCAGTCCACCGCCACGTGGAGCCACCCCTCCACCGCGCCGCCGGGGCCGACCCGGACCTCCACCCCTTCCACCACCGCCCGGGCCCGCCATTCCAGGTGCGCGTTGAGCGCCACGGCCACCAGGCGGCAGAACGGGATCGCCCGCACCAGCCGGACCGACGGCGTCTCCAGCACGACCAGGCCCCGGCCCCGCAGGACCAGGGTACCGGGGCGCACGGTCGCAATGCAGAACAGCTCGGTCCGGACGCCCGTCACCGCCTCCACGCCCCAGGACGTCAGATGGAATGGCAGCCGGAAGCGGTCCCGCAGGCGCTCACGCCCTGCGCCTGCAGGCACCGGGGCCAGCGAGAGCAGCACCTCGCCCCCGTCCACCTGGCACCCTGCCACTCGCAAGCACCGACCCGGCGGCAGGTCGGTGTAGAGCCAGCCCCGGTGGGTCCGGACTGGCCCCGCCGCCGGACCGTACCGGAGCGCGACCCGCACACGCCCCTGGAGACCGGTCGGGGCCACCGGCCCGGCGCCAGCCCCACGGCTCTGAGTGGCCCGGACCGGGCGCACCGGGCTCAGCGAGACGTCCAGCGCCTCGGCCGGCCCGTCGAGGCGCGCACGGTAGAGTAACACCTGTCCCACCTCGCGCGAGGTATACGACCTGTCCGCCGGAGGCAGAACCGCGTTTCATCATTCCTCCTTGAGAGGAAAAAGAAGGAATCCGGTCGAACTGATCCCATCCCAACCTACCGTGCGATTCGAGGTGAACGGGATGGAACCGTTCGCGGAGTACCTCTACGAGCGTCTGGCCGAGGGGCTGCTGCTCGCCGAGCGCCCGCGCCTTCAGGAGGCGTACGTCCTCTCGCTCTACGTTGACTTCGACGACGGCCCCCACCGGATGAAGCTGTGGCTGTACTACAACACGCCCGACCACCTCCGGCAGGCCATCTGCCAGGGGGAGGAGCCTGGCGAGGCCCGGTGGTACTTCGCCCTGTGGGAGCCGGACTTCGTCACGGCCGTGGGGCTGAGCCCCCGGGAGTGCGGTGACCTGGCCGATGCGGAGAGCCACCGCCTCCTGGCCCGGTGGCTCCGCCGCCAGGGCCTCTACCGGAGCCCGGCCGAGCTCGCGCACCTCCTGGAGGACGCCGAGCGGTACGACGCCTGGGAGACCGCGGCCCGGCGGGCCCTGCTCAACCTGGTGGCCTGTGTGGCCCGCCGTCTCCAGGAGTCAGGCGTCATCCTGGCCCGGTTCGGCCGGCCGGTGCCCCTGCTGGTCCACCAGTGGGACTACGACGACTGGTGCCTCGAGGCCACCCGCCAGGTCAACCCGCCGGGGCTGATCGCCGAGTTCGAGCAGTGGTGGTGGCACGAGTGGTGCTGCGAGTAGGACGCGTCGAGGGAGGCGCCCCTGCTGGAGGGGTGCCTCCCTCATTCCGCCCCCGGCGTCAGGACTGCTGTACAGCCACCCGGCGCCCTGGCGACGGCAGGCGGGCGGTACATCAGCCGGCTGCCAGGGGAACCCCGGCGAACGGCGCCTGGGCGATGCGGATGGGATGCTCCTGGCTGCCCGTCACGCAGAGCAGGATCACCGTCCGCTGCAGCAGCCGCCGGAAGACCGGGCGGCCCTCGTCGTCGTCATCGCCGTAGCGCTCCACCCATACCTTGTCGAGCAGGTCGAAGCCGACGTGCTCCACAATCGGGGTGATGGATACCTCGTCGCCCGGGTTGATGCCCGGCAGGTCGACGAAGGTGGTAAACGGGATGTCCTCGCCCTGGTGGCGCACGATGTCGTCCTCGCCCACGAAGAAGATCTGCTTGTGCAGTGTGCCCGTGATGACGACCTTGTTCGGGATGACCTCCACGGCCAGGTCCTCCACCCGGGCCTGGATCTCCTGGATCTTCTGCGCCGGCTTGTTGAGGTCGGCCACGTTCTCCACCAGCACCTGACGCTCGCCGGTGGCGATGACCCGCGAGGCCATCACCTGCGGGCCGGTGGGGTCCTCGGCCACGTTGATCTCGCACGTCCGGGTGACCTTGATGAACAGCGAGAGCACGACCCGCTGGCGCAGTTGCACGCCGTCCGAAAGCACCTTGTCGACGCGGATGATCTGGGCCTGCAGGGTCACGTTGTCGCCCGGCTCCGCACCCGGGACGTCGGCGATGCCTGAGAAGGGGACCCGCTCCTCCTGGAAGATCTCCACGTCATCTTCAGAGATGAAGAAGATGTTCTTCACGAGCGTCCCCTGGAACATCACCTGGTCGCTGGTGGCCTCGGCCTTCACGTCCTCCAGCGCTACCTGCAGGTCGCGGATCTTGATGGCCCGCCGGTCCAGGTCGACGATGTTCTCGATGGTGACCGCCTTCGTCGCCTCACCGACCACACACTCCGCCTTCACCAGCGGCCCGCGGGGGTTGAGGCGCACGTTGACCTGGCAGTCCTCGGCGACCCTCACGACGAACTGCACGATGACCCGCTGCACGACCTCCTGCCACCACTCCAGGGAAAAGCTGACCTTGGCGATGTTGGCCTTAACCTCGGCCACGTCGCCGGCCTTCGCCCCGGGGCAGTCCACGAAGGTGGTGAACGGCACGTCTTCCGGAACGTGATGTACCAGGTGATCCTCGCCAACGAAGAAGATCTGCTTGTGGAGAACGCCCGAAATGCAGACCTGGCCGTCGATGACGTCGGCCTCCAGGTCGACGATTCGGGCCTGGATCTCAGCGATCTTCTTAGCCCGGCGCGGCAACTTGAAACGCGACTCAATGCAGGCCTCGCCAGTGTTCTCGCACACCAAGCACTGAAGCTTCAGGAGCTGGGTGCTGAGCAAGTCGGCCACGCTCGACTTCCCCCTTCCATCGCGTTGACCCCAGGGGCGGCGCCGCAAGGGTCTGCTATGTGGCGGCCCGCACACGGGGAGTGGAACAGCGGGACCTGGCCCGCCTCCTGCTGGTCATGATATGTACCCTGGAGGCGTCCGGTGCGGGCCGGGGCAAAAATGGCCGCCCTGCCCACACGGCGGCGTATGCCCGGGACCCTCGTCAACCAGACTGTCTATGTATACGCAGAGGAGCGGGCCCGGGTGAACACCTGAATCGCATCCGCTCCCGACACTGGGGCAGGTTCCTCCCTGCCATAGTCCAAGAGCCTAATTTCTGCGTGAGAGTCTAGGAAACGGTGCAGTTTACGGCTATGATTGGGAACGAACGAACAATGTAACCATCGTCACGTGAGGAGTGTGACTATGTCAGTTCGTACCTGGGGTGTCGTCGGCACGGGGCCCAACGGGCGCGGCATCGCCCAGTTGGTAGCCACGAAGGGCCTGGAAGTGATCCTGGTCGGGCAGACAGACGAGGATCTGGCGCAGGCCCGCCGGCAGATTGAGCTATCGCTGCAGCACGAGATTGAGCGCTGGGCCCTCACGGAATCGGAGAAGCGGGCGATCCTGTCCCGCATCAGCATGACTACGGACATGACGGAGATGGCCAAGGCGGACTTCGTCGTCACCGCGCGGATCGGCGACATCAAGGAGGACCAGGAGCTCCTCCGCACGCTGGACCAGATCTGCCGCGGAGAGGTCATCCTCGCCTCCAACACCTCCACCCTCTCCATCACGGAGATGGCCTCGGCCACCAACCGGCCGGACCGGGTCATTGGCTGCCACTTCCTGCAGCCGATCCCCCGCACCAAGGTTGTGCAGGTGGTGCGCGGCCTGAAGACCAGCGACGAGACCGTCGCCGAGGTCATGGCCCTGGTGGAGCGGCTGGACCGCACCGGCGTGGAGGTCTACGAGTCGCCGGGCTACATCACCACCCGCCTGATCATCCCGCTGATCAACGAGGCCTGCCAGCTGCTCCTGGAGGGCGTCGCCTCGGCCGAGGACATCGACACCGCCATGCGGCTGGGCTTCGAAATGCCCCGCGGGCCGCTGGAGATCGCGGACCGCATCGGTCTCGACACCGTGCTGGTGATGGCGGAGCGGCTCTGGCGGGAGTACGGCGACATGAAGTACCGGCCCGCCCCCAACCTGAAGAAGCTGGTGCGCGCCGGCCACCTGGGCGTGGAGACCGGCGAGGGCTTCTTCAAGTATGATGCCGACGGCGATCGGATCAAGAACGGGGGGACTGGGCGATGAAAATCCTGGTGCTGAACTGCGGCTCCTCGTCGATCAAGTACCAGCTGCTGGACATGGAGACCGAGTCCGTACTCGCCATCGGCAAGGTGGAGCGGGTCGGCATGGAGGACGCGATCTTCGAGTACAAGGGCTCGGGTGAGAAGATCAAGGAGATCGGCACGATCCTCGACCACACCGCCGGTGTGCGGAAGGTACTGAAGGCCCTCACCGATCCGGAGCACGGCGTGATCAAGGACCCCGAGGAGATCTCGGCGGTGGGCCACCGGGTCGTCCACGGCGGCGAGGCCTTCGTGCGCTCCGTGATCATCGACGAGCAGGTGAAGCGCACCCTGCGCGAGCTGTTCGACCTGGCGCCGCTGCACAACCCGGCCAACCTCACCGGCATCCTCGCCGCGGAGGCGGCCCTGCCCCACGCCCCGGGCGTGGCGGTCTTCGACACGGCCTTCCACGCCACCATGCCCCGCAAGGCGTTCCTCTACGCCCTGCCGTATGTGATGTACAAGCGGCACAAGGTGCGCCGCTACGGCTTCCACGGCACCTCCCACAAGTACGTCTCCCTGCGGGCCGCCGCCCTGCTGGGCAAGGCGCCGGAGGAGGTCAACCTGATCACCTGTCACCTGGGCAACGGCTCCTCGGTGGCGGCGGTGGAGGGCGGCAAGTCCGTGGACACCTCCATGGGCTTCACCCCGCTGGCCGGCCTGATCATGGGCACCCGTGCGGGCGACCTGGACCCGGGCGTCATCCCCTACATCATGGCCCGGGAGGAGATCGGCATCTCCGAGGTCAACTCCATGCTCAACAAGCACAGCGGCATGCTGGGCATCTCCGGCATCTCCAGCGACATGCGGCAGATCGAGGAGGAGATGGAGAAGGGCGATCCCCGTGCCATCGAGACCTTCGAGATGATGGAGTACCGGCTGCGCAAGTACATCGGCGCCTACGCTGCAGCGCTGGGCCGGGTGGACGGCATCGTCTTCACCGGCGGCATCGGCGAAAACTCACCCCTGCTGCGCCGGGCCGTCTGCCAGAACCTCGCCTACCTGGGGGTCACCTTCGACGAGGAGGCCAACAAGGTCCGGGGCAAGGAGCAGATCATCTCCGGCCCCGACTCGAAGGTTGCGGTCATGGTCATCCCGACTAACGAGGAGCTCATGATCGCCCGGGAGACCGCGGAGCTGGTTGCTGCGAGGTGATTTAGCCGCATCCCCCGGATCCCTCTCCCGGTCGCGTTCCCACGCTGATTGCCTCAGTTCCCGCGATGAACAGGGCTGCCCCGGGGTCATCTGACATGACCTGGGGCAGCCTTGTGCGCGCCTCAGCGTAAAGCCCTTCCTCCCCATCGCCAGTCAGCCCACACACAACTCTTTCACCAGGGGCCGCCCAACCTGCACGCAGGACATACTCGCATGTGGGAGAGTATACCCCACCGGGCACCCCACAGCCGGTTCCGCCGCCCCTGATCCGACCCTTACGGAAAGTCCACGCGCCACCCGCCCCTCCGGCGTGGCGCGTGGGCTTTCACTTCATCTCTCCACTGCCTCGCTGTAGCAGATGGCTCACCTGAGCGGAAGCCGCCAGTTCCGCAACTCACCGGCCGCGCCCCAGCCCTGGAGTATGCCACAGCAAAGACCCGGGAGCAGCCTCCCGGGTCCCATGCAACTACCGATTGAAGAAGCTCATGATCCAGAGCCGCAGCGAGTCCCAGAGCCGCTTGAAGAACCCGCCCTGGGCCACCTCCTCGGCCGCCACCAGGTCCAACCGGGCGACCTCCTTGCCGTCGGCGGCGAAGATCACCTCGCCCAGCTTCTGCCCCTTCGCCACCGGGGCCGTCACAGACTCCTCCTGCCGCACCGAAACGGTCAGAGACGACTCGGTGCCCTTCTCCAGCACCAGGGTCGGGGCGCCGCCGGCGGGCTCCAGGGTCAGCTCGTTCGCTGCGCCCTTCCACACCCGCACCTTCTTGACCTCGGGCAGCGTGGGTCGCACGGTGACGAAGTTGTTGAAGCCCCAGCTGAGCAGGGCCGCACCCTCGGCCTCGCGCTTGGCGGAGCCCTCGGGGATCGAGTTGGCCTGGATGCCCAGGAGCACCCCGACCAGCCGCATGTCGCCGCGCTTGGCGGTGACCGCCAGGTTGAAGCCCGCCTCGTCCACGAACCCGGTCTTCAGCCCGTCGACGCCCTCGTAGGTCCAGAGCAGGCCATTGCGGTTCTCCTGCGTGATCGGCACGTGCTGCTCCGGCGTGGTCACGGCCTTGCGGGCGTCAGAGAGGTTCTCATAGAGGGGATAGGTATAGGTTTTCTGGCTGTGCAGCTCCGCCAGCGACTCCGGATGGAGCTGAATATAGAGCCGGGCAAAGTCGGCGAACTCGCCCGCCGTGATCTGGTTGTCCGGGCTGAGGCCGTGGGGGTCGACGAAGTGGAAGGTCGTGAACCCCAGGGCCTGAGCCTCGTCGTTCATCATGTCGACGAAGGCCTCAACGGAACCGGCGATGTGCTCGGCCAGCGCCACTGCGGCGTCGTTGCCCGAGTCGATGGCGATGCCCTTCAGGACCTCCCCCACCGTAACGTGGTCGCCGGGCTCCAGGTACATCAGCGACGAATCGGGGAAGTTGGCTGCCCAGGCCCTCTGGCTCACCTCAACCGGATCGTCGAGGCTGATCTTGCCGGCCTCGATCTGCTTGAAGGCGAGGTGAAGCGTCATCAGCTTCGTCAGCGAGGCCGGCGAGATCGGCTCATCCGGGTTCTTCTGATAGAGCACCTGGCCCGTGGCGTAGTCCAGAAGAACGGCCGACCGGGCTTCCAGGTCCAGAGCGGGTGCCGCCTGCGCGGATGTGGCGAACAGTCCGGAGAACAACACGGCCAGCAGGGCCACCAGGGCGATGGCCCCCGCCGGGCGATACGGCTTGCGATCCAACAATGGGCACCCTCCTATTGTGAGACTCGCGAAGCAGCGGTCTCATCGGCCCCTGCGTACCGCCAGCCCTCCCTGCCAGCCATCTCCCCCTCCCCGGCCACGGCCCGCAGCACACCCGGAGCCGCAGCCGCAATCGCCACCGACGCCACCTCGGGCGGCAGCCCCGTTGCCACCAGGCGCCGGTGCAGATCGTCCCGCGCGCCGACCATCACATCCCGGATGGCCTCGAGCGCCGCCTGCACCCTGCGCTCATCGCCCCGCACCACCGGGCCTACCTGCTCCAGCAGAGTCTCCAGCAGCTCGGCGTCGGCCGGATCGACCTGGTCGAGCACCACGACACCGGGCGAACCCAGCGCCATGTCATCGGCGTGGCCGATCACCTTGGCAGCCGCGATGCGCAGGCCGGTCGTCTCGGTAAGGTCTGATACGGTGAGCTCCGTCGCCGTGTTGACCACCAGAGCTTCGGCGGACAGGTGGGGTTGAATGTCGGAGAGCGCCTGGGACACCTCCCCGGCCGGCACCGTGAGGAAGACCACCCGGCAGCCGCGCACCGCGCTGGCCTGGTCTGAGGCAATGCCGCCGACCTCGTCGGCCAGGGCCACCGCGGCCGCCTTGGGACGCCCGATGATCACCTTGCGGACCGAGCTGGGAATGCGACGCGCCAGGATGGACGCCAGCGGACCGGCTCCGAGGATCGCGATCTTGTCGTTCACCGCGCTGCCTCCTCGCGAATGGGTACGGGTGAGTTAAAGTCTGCCCATCCCTTCCGAGAGGCAACCGCAGTGGGGAGAAAACTGGCCAGGGTGCCGGGTCCGACTGAGGCGGACAGACAGCACGCCTGCTTCAACGTGTATCATTATACATGAGTGAGACGATGCAGGATGCAGGGAGGTCGCGGAAAAGCCCAACCAAGTGGAAAGGAAGCGGGTCTTCACCCGCTCCCTTCACCTTGCAGACAGACGTTTCGCGGCGCGGGTCGAGAGCAGACACGGGGGCCGACCGCACGAGCCCCGACATGCCGGCTTGCGCGCGTTGAACGTGCCATCCGACGCACGCCGCTCAGCCTTCGCGGGCCTGGCGTGCGCCGCGGAGAACAGGGGAAGATTTCCCTGTTGTTTTCATCAAATGCAGGGAAGTGCTCCCCCTATCGCGCCGCTTGGCGGGACTCGCCGAGCCCCCAGCCATGCGGTCCGGTCCTGGGAGAGGCGTTTTCGCCAGAATGCGACAGCAGTCGACTCGGAGTTCGCCATGGGCAAATTTACATAACTAGAATGTGGGGAGGATTTCCCTGCATCTCGTGAAAAACATGGGGAAGCATTCCCCATATCTCTCCGACCCACAAGAACCCGGCAAGCCCGGAGTCCGGTAAGCGCTTACCGGGATACTGCCTGAAGACTCAAAGGAGCGGGTCAGAACCCGCTCCCTTGCGACTGCATCCGCACCGCTGCGTGCGATCGTCCGCCAGCCCGCGGCTCACGAGCGTCTCGCCCGGTACGACCGACCCCGCCAGTGCGCGGCTCACGAGCATCCCCCCGGCACGGCCGGCCCCCGCCAGCGGCGGCATTCACAGGCACACGGCCAACTCTCCGCAGCAGGCAGCAAGACTCACAAGTAAATCGCCCGGTGCGACCAGCCCTCGACGAGCGGCACCTCGTCGACGAGTCGGCGCACGAGGTCAGGGCCGTACTTCACCAGGTAGGGCAGGATGGAGAACGCCCGCTCCTGCAGACCGTGCGGCATGAGATGCGCCCGGATGCGGTCGAACTGGCGGACGGACGTCTCACAGTTCTTCCGGTGCTGCTGTCGTGCCTTCTCCTCCAGCCGGTTGATCTGGTGCTCGATCTGCCGCCGGTTCTCCTCCACCACCTGCCGCAGCTGCGGGTCGAGCTGGAGGACCAGATCGGCCAGTTCGGCGTACCGGCCGTCGAAGTCCTGCCGGAAGGACGCGAAGGCGGCGATGATGCCCAGCCGGTCCTCCCGTTCCAGCAGCTCCTGCTTGCGCTCCTCCAGGCGGTGGAAGGCGTCGTCCAGCGTGAGGCCCTGCTTCTGCAGCACGCGGGCGATCGGCGGCTCCACCAGGGTGAAGCCCTCCCGGGGCACCAGCACCGGCATCTGCTGGCCCATCGTCCGGTAGACGTCGCGGTAAAGCCCCAGGTAGTTGATCTCCCCCGGCCCCCCAGCGTAGAGGAGGTCGGGCAGCAGGAACGACTGCACGACCGGCCGGAGCACCACGTTGGTGGAGAAGCGCTCGGGATGGCGCCAGGCCAGGTCGATCAGCTCGGCCCGGCTCCAGGAGAGCTCAGGGTTCCCCCGCACCCAGACACGGTCGCCCTCGCCCACCAGGGGCAGCCGGTCGCCGTCCACGTAGAGGAAAAGGTTGAGGCTGCCCGGGGCCAGATCCACCGTACACGCAAAGCCCAGCTGCCGCTCCCAGCGGTGGACGCCGCGCTCACACGCGGCCTCCACCTCCGCCTGCCGCTCCAGCGCATGTGCGAAGAAGGGCGCCTCGATCCCCCGGAGCGCCGGGTCGGCCGAGTTGAGGAAGACCAGCCCCGTGCCGCGGAAGATCCAGGCCATCAACCGGCCGAACCAGTCGGCCAGCGAGGGCTGACCGCCGGTGGCATCGGGCTCCAGCGCGGGCGGTGCGGCCGCAGCCTCCCGCAGCCGGGCCACCACCTCTGCCTTGAACTCAGTATCCGGCATCAGGGCCTCGAACTCGTCGATCACCGCCTCCACCGAGGACGGCATCGGCGCCAGCGCCACCGAGCGGCGCTCGCCGTCGAAGCGCTCCGAGAGCGCCAGCCGGTGCGCCCGGTCGCCCGCGGGCACCATGACCCAGGAGACCTCATGCCAGTCGTGATCCTCGCCGGCGATCCAGAACACGGGCACGACCGGCACGCCCAGCCGCTCGCTCTGCAGCCGGGCCAGCCGGATGGTGGTCATCGCCTTGTAGATGGAGTAAGCCGGGCCCGTCAGGATGCCGGCCTGCTGGCCGGTCACCGCCGCGAGCGTTCCCGGCTGAGCCAGCAGCCGGGCCCCCGCCAGGGCCGCCTCGTCGGCCCCCAGGGCCTGGTTGTAGCGCTCGAGGGCTGCGGCCACGGCCGCACGGTCGCCGGCCCAGCCGCCGCCGTTCAGGTACGCGGCCCGCCGCGCAAAGCTCTCCTGCCGCGTCCAGTCGTACTCGTAGGCAGGGGCGACGCGTGCAAAGTCGTTCAGGTAGGCCAGTGCCGCAGGACTGGGGCTCAGCGCCACCCCCGGTACCGGTTCGATCTGCATCAGTCAATCACCATAATCTTTCCGGGATGCTCCTCCACCGCCTCCCCGATGATGGCGGCGGTGAGCGTCCCATGTGCTGTGAGGGCCGCGGCCAGTTCCTCTGCACGATCGGGTGCGGCGGCGATGAGCAGGCCGCCGGAGGTGACCGCGTCGCAGAGGATCATCCGCTGAAGCTCAGGGACCGAGTCGAGGAAGGAGACGTGCCCCTCGCCGGTGAGGAACCGGAAGTTCGCCCGTGAGCCGCCGGGGAAGGCCCCCTGCTCCGCGTACCCGTACGTGGAGGGCAGCACTGGAACCGCCTTCGACGAGATGCGCAGCCCCACGCCGGCCTGGCGGGCCATCTCGGAGGCGTGCCCCAGCAGGCCGAAGCCGGTGATGTCGGTCATGCCCCGCACGTTGTACGGTGCGATGACCTCGACCACGTTGTTCAGCTTCGCCATCACCCGGATCGCCTCTTCGGCGTCGGCGGGGCTGGCCAGCCCGCGCTTGATGGCCGTGGTGATGACGCCGATCCCGATAGGCTTGGTCAGGATCAGCCGGTCGCCCGGACGCGCACCCGCCTTGGCGCCCACGCGGTCCGGGTGGACCAGGCCGGTGACCGCCAGGCCGTAGGTAGGTTCGGGCCCGTCAATGGAGTGGCCGCCGATCAGGACTGCGCCCGCTTCGGCCACCTTCTCGGCGCCGCCCCGGAGGATCTCGGCGAGGATGCGGCCGTCCAGCTTCGAGATGGGGAAGCTGACCAGGTTCAGCGCCGTGACGGGCCGTCCACCCATGGCGTACACGTCGGAGAGCGCGTTGGCGGCGGCGATGGCGCCGAACCAGTAGGGGTCGTCCACGATCGGCGTGAAGAAATCCGCCGTCTGCACCAGGGCCAGGTCGGGCGTCAGCCGGTAGACCCCGGCGTCGTCCGGCGACTCGAGGCCGACGATCACGTCGGCGTTGGGCAGGGATGGAGGCAGATGTCGGAGCACTTCGGACAGGTCCGCCGGACCTATCTTGCACCCTCAGCCGGATTTCGCTGTGTACTGCGTCAGACGGACGGCGTCTGCTTCTCCGGACAGCCTCATCGGGGTCACCTCCTCAGCAGTTAGACGATGGCCGACCGCAGGGCGGATACCACCAGGTCAACCTCGTCGTCCCAGAGCGTGCGGGGATCGAGCAGCAGCGCCCCGGCCTGGATGCGCACCATCACGGGCGGGTCGCCCATGCGAAGCCGCTCTTCGACCTCCTGGGGCGCCGGGTGGGGGACCGCCACCAGGCGAGTGGGCAGGTCCACGGCCGGCAGGGCGCCGCCGCCGGCCCGGGAGACGCCGTCGACCACCTCGCAGGCGATGCCCGCGGCCTCCAGCGCTCTGGCCAGGGCCTCGGCCCGGGGAGCAATCTGCGCCCGGGAGGCCGTCAGCATCCGCACCGCCGGGATCCGCTCCACGGCACGCCCGGGCTCCAGGTAGAGCTTCAGGGTGGCCTCGATGCCCGCCAGGGTCAGCTTGTCCACCCGGAGGGCGCGGGTGAGCGGGTGGCGCCGGCAGCGCTCCACCAGTTCCCGCCGGCCCACGATGAAGCCGCCCTGCGGGGCACCCAGCAGCTTGTCGCCCGAGAAGGTGACCAGGTCAGCGCCGTCGGCGATCAGTTCCGGCATGGTCGCCTCGTGGGGCAGGCCGAACCGGGTGAGGTCGAGCATGACGCCCGAGCCCCAGTCCACCAGGCAGGGCAGCCCATGGCGGTGGGCGATCTCCGCCAGCTCAGCCACCGGAACCTCGCTGGTGAAGCCCTCAAGGCGGAAGTTGGACCGGTGCACCTTGAGCAGCGCCGCAGTCTCCGGCCCGATGGCGGCCTCGTAGTCCCGCGGGTGCGTCTTGTTGGTAGTGCCCACCTCTACCAGCCGGGCGCCGCCCTGCGTGATGACCTCCGGCACACGGAAGGAGCCGCCGATCTCCACCAGCTCGCCCCGGGAGACCACCACCTCCCGCCCCGCGGAGAGGGCGGAGAGCATCAGGAGAACGGCGGCGGCGTTGTTGTTGACCACCATGGCGGCCTCGGCCCCGGTCAGCTCGGCCAGCAGTGCCTCCACGTGGGCATAGCGTGAGCCGCGCTCGCCCGTAGAAAGGTCGAGCTCGAGGTTGTTGTAGCGACCGGCAATGTCCGAGATCGCGGCGACGGCCTCCTCGGCCAGCGGAGCGCGGCCCATGTTGGTGTGGATCACCACGCCGGTGGCGTTCACCACGCGGCGCAGACGGGGCCGGAGCCGGCGCCGCAGCCGTTCCGCAGCCACTGCCGCCAACCCTTCCGGCGTCCGGTCGAGCGCCGTGAGTTCATCCTCGTCCTGTGCGGCCGCGATCTGCCTGCGCAGGGCGTCCAGGGCCTCGCCCACCGCGGCCACCACCAGCGGGCGCGCGCGCTCGGCCAGCAGCCGCCGGCCCGTTGGGCTGTCGAGGATCGCGTTGACCGGCGGGATCTCCCGCAGCGCCGCTTGCTGCCATGGTTTCATAGACCTGTGCCTCCGATCGACTGGATTCCGACTCTACAACCAATCATGATTATACGTGCTCCGGAAGGATGGAGCCAGGGCATGCCAGAGCAAAGAGGACTTGAACGGGACAATCAGGAATATCCAAATGTACGTATGCAGTGAAATACCCGGTAAGGGGGTTAGCCCGATGTCGACCCTCAGGCCGCCCGGACCGACGACACCGTTCTGGACCAGTCTCGTCCGGTATTATCGCAGCTGCCTCACCCGGGAGCAGGAACTGGCGCTGCAGGTGCCCGCAGACGCCAACGCCCGGGTGCTGCTCCAGGCCCTGGACGAGCACCTCATCAGCCACAAGGCGACGACGACCATCGTGTCCGACCCTGCCCATACACAGCCGATTCTGGCCTATCTGAACCGCCGCGGGCGAGGCATCACCGGCACCTTCATCTACGGTTACCCGCTGGCCCGGGAGGGCGATCGCCTCTACCCCGTCTGCTACACCGAGGTCAGCCTGGAACCCGGTAGCGCGCCGCAGACGGTGGTGCTGACCCGTGGCGCCCGCGAGCTCCTCTTCAACCGCCGCTTCCTCCGCTTCAGCGCCGGCCTCACCGACGCGGAGATCGGCGAACTGCAGCGCGCCTGGCTCAGCAGCCGCGGCCCCGATCCCGTCGAGCTGCTGGACCAGTACCTGGCGGGTGTCGACCTCCAGTACGACGCCGTCCTGTTCGGCGCCGAGGGCATGGGCACGACCCGCGGCTTCGCCCGGGAGCTGCAGCTCATGGAGCAGCTCCGCAAGGACCGGCTGCCCGACACCATCCGGATCTTCACCGGCGAGCAGGGCCTGCCCGCGGCGCGGGAGGACGAGGACTACCTCTCTGTCCTGCCCGCCGACGCGGACCAGGTGCGGGTCCTCAAGCGGTGGCAGGCGCCGTTCCTGGCAGTGGCCGGCCCGGCCGGCTCCGGCAGGAGCCGCACCGCTGCCAACCTCGTCGCCACCGCGGCCGCTGCGGGGAAACATGTGCTCTGCGTGACGCCCGACGGCCGCCTGCCTGACGAGTTCGTGGAGGCCTTCCCCGGCGTCCTGCACATCGGCAGCAAGGAGGCCTGGCTCTCCTCGCTGCAGCACGCGCTCCGGGTGCTGCATGACCTGCAGGCGCAAGAGGCAGCGGCGCCGCCCGACGCCGGCGCGCTGGCGGCCCAGAGCCGTGAGCTGGGCCGGGAACTGGACCGGATGCAGGCGGAGCACCGGCGCCTCACCGCGCTGGCCCAGATGGGCACCGCCGTCGAGCCGGTGGCTGCGCGGGTCGAGACCGATCTGGCCCGGCACCCCCGCCGGGCGTGGATCGAGTCGCTGGCCCGTCAGGTCACGGCGGCCAACGCCGCCCAGTTCCGTCCCGAGCAGCTGAACGCCCTGCGGGAGCTGCACCTGCGCGCCCTCGCCTGGCTGGAGGACAGCGGCTCCCTGGGCCTGCTGGGCCAGCGGCGCCGGACCGGCCAGATCAAGACCGCCCTCCGGCAGGCCGGCGTGCCCGAGTTCTGCCACCCCGAGGGCGACCTGCGGGAGCAGGTGGCCGGCCTCGGCCTCCTGCTCCAGGCTTACCCGGTGCTGTTGGTGCGGGCGCGCCGCCTGCTGGCCGAGCACGCCTCCGCCCAGAACCCCGCGGAGGCGGCGGGGAGAGTGCGTGCAGCCGCGGTACGCAAGGCCGAGGTTGACCGGCAGCTGCTCCGGGCCGCGTGGCTCCGCAGAGCCGCCGGACTCAGGCCCCACCTGGAGCAGATCATCGCCTCGGTGAGCGGCGAGATCGAGGCGCTGGAGAAGGGCGGCACGCAGCGCTCGGTCCTGAGCCGGCAGCGGTTCACCGACCTGCTGCGCGCCTTCCCCGTGGTGGTCAGCCCGCACCTCGCCGTTGCCGGTGTCGTTCCCAACGAGCCCGAGCTCTTCGACCTCCTCGTGCTGGACGACGCCAGCCAGGTGTCGGTTCCCGCGTTCCTGCCCGTGCTCTACCGGGCCCGGCGGGCGGTGCTGCTGGGCGACGAGGCCGGCGCCATGCCCGTCTCCTGCCTCGGCCCCGAGGAGGATACCCGCCTTCTGGGCCAGGTGGAAGAGCACAACCTGGCCGCCTTCGCCTACACCGAGGTCACGCCGCTGCACCGGGCGCTCAGCGTGGCTGGCCCCCAGGCGCTGCGGCTGGGCGGGCGCTACCACATCCGGGAGGGCGCGCAGTTCGTCAACGTGGACGACGGGCAGACGCTCTTCCCCGCGCCAGCCGCCGTGAGCCAGGCGCAGAACCCCCTGGAAGCCCGGGCGTCCCTGCTGCAGGCCACCCGGTTGATCGATGCCGGCGTGACCGACATCGCGCTCTGCAGCCCGTTCAGCGGGCAGGTGCGCCTGATGCGCCAACTGCTTTCCCGCCTGGCCGAGGTCGAACGCGACCCCGTGCGCGTCGAGGCCCTGCGCGCCGTCCAGGTCCACGCCGCCGACGAGATCGTCTCCCGATACCGGGCGGTGGTGATCTCGCTGGTGCTTGCCGGCGGAGCCACCCCGGAAAGCCTGGACTGGCTGAACGAGCGCAGCAAGCAGCTGGCGCGTGCCCTGAGCTCCGCCACCGAGCGGGCCGTGCTGGTCGGCCGCCGGGCGACCGTGGCCGGCCTTCCCGCCCTGGCGGCGCTGCTGGACGGCGAGGCCGGGCGGCACGAGGCGAACGCCCCGGGCCTGCAGCCCGAGGCGCTGGGCTTCCTCCCGTCGGAACGGGTTCAGCACGAGGCCTGCCTCACCGCCGAGAGCGCCGTCCCGGAAGGGCTTGTTGGTCCCGCGCGTGAGCTGTACAACCGGCTGTCCGCCCTGCTCCGGCAGCGCCGGGTGCTGCTGGCGCCCCGGCTGCCGCTGGCCTGGACGCTGGGCACTGCGCTGGCGAACCTGCCCGCTCCGCTGCAGGAGGCCGCGCCGACGATCTACCCCCCGGTGACCGTACTCGACCGGGACAGCCTCACGCCGCTGGCCGTTGCAGACCTGGACACGGGCAAGCCCGGTCCCGCCGCCGCGATCTGCGGGCAGGCGGGCGTCCGCTACCTGGCGGTGGCGCCCGGAGACTGGGACCGGCTACGGGAACTCATCGACGGCTGAGCCGCTGGCTCAGCCGTCTTTCCTTCCGTTTTCTTGCGTTCAGGCGATGCCCTCCGCGGCCGCGTCGACCGGGGCCTCCGCCGTGGCCACCGCATACGCGTGCCGCTGCTGGCTGAGGGCGACCAGGGCCAGAAGGGCTTCTTGGAAGGCACGCTCCAGAGCGGCGTTGCACCTCTCCGGGTATGGCGCCCTCCCAACCCAGGGCTCCTCAGGAGACTTGTCCACTCGGTGCTGCTTCACAGCCGCTTCCCCCCTTCCCGGTGAAGCGACGGTAGCACGACTTCCGTTACCACCCTGTTACGGATCGTGACGTACACTTCGGCGGACTGGCGGGAGGGCCCGGCCCGTAGAGCGTTCGAAAAGCGGTGCAGGTTTCCGCCTGCCAAAGGGCGGCAGCACCGATGTGACCGTGATCAGGCCGGTGGCGGCCCGGGCACGGGGACCGGTTGCTACTCCGAGACGTTCACCAGGAACAGGCGCTTGCGGAACCCTCCGCGCACCTCGTGTTTCTCCTTCCGGATCTGCTCGAACTGATCCAGGCTGACTTCCTTGAACTCCAGGATTGCCTGTATGAGTTCAACCATGTCGGCCAGCTCCTCCACGCTCTGGTCCGCAAGGTACTCCTGCAGTTCTTCCTGCAGCTTCTGGTTCAGGCGGAGGATATACTCCTGGTCGTCGAGCACCCTCACCTCGCACTTCTTGCCCGAAGCCTCGATGACCTCAGGAATCCTGTCTCTGACCAGCTTGTTGTACACGGTCATGTGTCGCCCAGGCCCCCCTCATACAAGAGTCCGACTCCCCTCCACTTACACCGCTCCGGTGCGCCGGTCCTGCCGGCCCGCGGCGTCGAGTCCGCCTGAGCACTCTGAGGGTCGCTCGCCGCCGCGCTGAAATTTTGTGGTAAGATGGACAGGGGACATCTCACCGTGTGGGGGCGGCGGAACGAATGCTGCAACCTGTTCAGGACGCGCTCAAGGAGTCGCTCGTTAACGTGCTGGTTCACGTTCCGGTCGGAGTCCTGATCGTCGTCTTCGTGGGCTACGTGGTTGTTTCTATGGTCCAGATCCTCCGGTCTGATCAGACGGAGTTCTTCAGGGGGGCCATCAAGACCAGGCGGGACCATCAACTGCGTTCCCTCCTCGAGAAGGTCAAGGAGGAGGCGACTGCACTGTCGGCGCTCGTCCCCCTGTTCAACTTCTTCAACGCCGAGCTGGCCGACCTGATCGCCGATCTGGGCGATCGGCCAGACTCCACCAGCGAGCGAATCACCAGACTCTACAACGCGGTCCTGGCCGGCGTGACGCAGGTGACCCGGTCGCCAGGCTTTCACCGTGCGGCCATCCTGCTTCCGGAGGGACCCGGCGGAACGCTCCCGCTGGGACTCACCCGGTCTCTTCACTTCTCGTCGTCGGCCCAGCAGGGCCTGAAGTTTGACAGCAACTCGATTCCCGGCAGGGTCTTCAGTTCCGGCGAGGCATACTACTGCCAGGACACGGAGAAGGACAGGTACTTCCAGAAGAACCCGCAGAGCACGCATACATACCGCTCATTCGTATGCGTCCCGATCAGGGTTCGGGGGCGGAACCTCGGGGTTCTGCTCGTCGACGCCGTTCCGCCGGATGCGTTCGCCAACGACGACATTAACCTGCTGCACGTGTTTGCGCGGTACGCCGGCGTGTTGCGGCAGATCGAACTCCTGGTAGAGTACTCTGTAGGGGAGGTAGCGCGCCTTGAGAACGAAGAGTGAGCGCCTGATAGAGCGCGCCAGGAAGGAGTTCCGCTATGGCAAGTCGGACGAACTCCGCATCGTGAGACAGGTGATCCGCGCCGGGTCGGAGGAGTCGGAGCGGGGCGAACTGTTCGAGCAGATTAACCGGCTCCTCGGCAAGGGCAGGCACGCGGAAAAGGGCTACAGGGTGAGAACCCCGTAGCCCTCCTGCATGCCATGGCGGGAGTATGTGGGAATCGAACCCACCAGCCGCAGGATCACTACGGCTCAAGCGGTTTTGAAGACCGTGCGGGCCACCAGGACCCGATCTACTCCCATCGGCAAGCATGACTATAGCATATCTGAAGCAACGCCGCAACTTGGGGCTCAGTCCCGAACGGGCCGCACGGGCGGCAGCACGAGCGTGAGCAGGAGCGCCGGGAGCACCAGGCTCGCGATGATGCGCATCACGACCGTCACCCCGAAGTGGTCGGCCACCACGCCCAGGATCGAGGCGCCCAGCCCGCCCATGCCGAAGGCCAGGCCCAGGTTGAGTCCGGAGGCCAGCCCAAGGCTGCGGGGCATGTAGTCCTGCGTCATCACCAGCGTGGTCGTGAACGTGGAGACCACGAGGAAGCCGGCCCCGAAGAGGACGATGAGCAGCGGCCAGCCCCGCAGGAAGGAAAGAATAGCCTGCAGGGGAAGCAGCAGGGCGAAGGAGGTCACGAGCACCGGCTTGGTACCGAACCGGTCGGCCAGCGGAGCGCCCAGCAGGGTGCCGAGCACGCCGGCCAGCAGGTAGGTCATCTGCACAAGGCTGGCGGTGGCGGGGTCGTTGCCGAGCACGTCGATCCAGAAGAAGGGCAGGTAGGTCGTCATGCCCAGGTGGATGATCGATCGCAGAATCACCACCAGGGTGATGAGCACCGTGCCGCGCCAGTTGGTCGCCGCAGGCTCGCTCTGTGCAACCTTGCGGGTGGCTCCCTCCTGCTCGTGGGCCCGCCAGCGGGGAAGCATCCCGAGCAGACAGGCGGCCAGCAGCACCGGCAAGAGGGCCGCCCAGGCGGTGCCCCGCAGCCCGAAGGCGGCGATCAGTCCGGCGGCGAAGGCCGGACCCAGCGCGTAGCCCAGGTTGCCTCCCACGTTGTAGATGGCCATGGCCAGGGCGCGCCGGCCGCCCGCCAGGTTGTGCGCCGAGTGCGCCCCTTCCGGGTGGAAGGCGGCGCTGCCCAGGGCGCTGATGGCCACCGCCGCCAGCGTGAGCCAGTAGCTGGTGGCAAAGCCCACCGCGACGAGCCCGAGCCCGGCCAGTGCGGTGCTGAGAGGCAGCAGCCAGCGCATCTCGGAGCGGTCGCTGATGATGCCGAAGACGGGCTGCGTGAAGCTTGACGTGAGGTTGGCAAAGAGGGGAATGAGGCTCACCATTCCGTAGGAGAGCGAGTAGGTCTCACGCAACGCCGGCAGAAGCGCGATGATGGCTCCGTTGGTGAGGTCGATCACGCCGTGGGTGAGACTGAGCATGAGGAGCAGGGTCAGTGCGGGTCGTCGTGCCGCTGTTGCCGCGTTCAAGGCTTCGGGGCCTCCTCCCATGTCGTGCGCCGGTTGGCATGACCCTTCCTTCGTCTTCGGCCGGGGCAGTTCCTCCCCTCTCTGCCTGGAGGAGTACGGGCAACAGGGGCGAAATCAGCAAGCGAGTCGGCTGATCCAGCAAGGTCACACCGGAAGTGAGTAAACTCGTGAAGAACGCGAAGTGGGCACTGGGTCTGGTCATGATGTTCCTGGGCCTTCTCCTGACGACCCAGTTCCGTATCACCAGCCAACAGAACCTCGATCCCAGCCGGATGCGAACCGACGAACTCGTCGCCGCGCTGACCGAACGCGAGGAGGAACTGGAGGCTGCCCAGCAGCGCATCCGCTCTCTGGAGCAGGAGGTGGCAGAGCTGCGCAGTTCGCTCGCCTCGCCCTCCACGGCCTCGGAGTTGGAGCGGCTCTCGCTGCTGGCCGGGACCACGGAGGTCACAGGGCCGGGGGTTGTGGTCACCTTGAGCGAGACGCCGGAGGCGGTCACCGCCCTGAACCGGGTGGCCGACGAGGACATCTGGCGCGTCATCAACGAGCTGTACACCGCCGGCGCCGAGGCCATCTCCGTGGGCGGCGTGCGCCTCACCTCGGTGACGGGCATCCGGAACGTCGGCGAGCGCATCCTCGTGCAGGAGACGATGATCTCCTCGCCGGTGGAGATTCACGCCATCGGCGACCCGGCCGTGCTCGACGCCTCGCTGAAACTCCGGGGAGGCGTCGTCGACCTGCTCGCCCGCTGGGGCATCAAGGTCGTGGTGGTTCGCAGTGAGCAACTCGTCCTGCCCCCGGTCCGAACGCAGCCCACCTTCCGCTACGCCACGCCGACCACGAGCGGGTCGTAGCCAGCGGTGGGCAGCGTCGCCATGCTCACGTTGGCGGGTCGCCTCCATGCTCACAAGGGCAACACCTGAACCGGCGCTTCGGCGACAGTCTGCGAACCGGCGCCTCCATGTTCCCAGGGGCAACGCGCAACCTCATGCACGACATCGGGGCGCAGACCGCCCCAACAGGGGCGAGATCTGCGCCCTTGATACACTCAGGCAGAAAGGCTAGCGTCGATTGACACACTCACGCCGCATGCGGCCGTTATGCGGCCCGATGCAACCCGTCCGGCCCCTCGTGCACGGTCGTTGGCAGGTGCGCGGCCACCCTGGCAACAGGTGCAGAGGGCACGATCGAACGACCAGAGGCCTCGAAGCAGCCAATGTATCAACGGATGGCCCTTCTGTGAGACCTCTGTGTCACCAGTGTGTCACACAAGGTCCCGTCTTGGCTCTGGATGTATCACTTCAGCCCTGGACGGCATGCAGATTCTTGTATAATCATGCATCGCAGCCGCTGACCGGCTCCGGCCGGGTGTCCGTGCCGACCACCAGCCGACAGTCTGCGCCACAGCATCGACAGGTTCACGGGCAGCGCCTGTACCGTCCGGCGGCGTTCGCCGCCGCACACTGAGCATTTGGGGCTGTCACCCCTCGGAGTGACAGCCCCGTTTTACGTCTCACTACTGCAGGATCCGGCCGTTTCGGGTATAGATCACCAGGTGCTTCGGACTGCGGGCGTAGCCCATCAGATCCATCCCCAGGTGCGTCGCCAACCGTACCGCCTGGTCGGTGGCCGCGGTCAGCGAGGCGCCCACGGCGATCTGCGCACGGCCCAGCTTCGTGGCCGCCTCGTACGAGATGCGGCCCGAGGTCAGCGCCACCACCTGCGTGAGGTCCCAGCCCGCCCGAAAGGCCGCGCCGATGGCCTTGTCGAGGGCGTTGTGCCGCCCGATGTCCTCCCGGACGATCAGGTCCCCGGTCGCCACGTTCTTCAGCGCGGCGGCGTGCATGCCGCCCGTTGCGGCGTACAGCGGCGTGTTCTGCTGCATCTCCTTCACGTAGTGAAGCAGATCCTCCGCGCGCACCTTGAGCCCATGGTCGACCTTGCGCAGCATGAGGGCGTCCTTCAGCGAGCTGAAGGTCACCCCCTTGCCGCAGCCAGCCGTGAGGTACCGCTTGCGGGTGCCCGCATCCGGCAGGTCCGTCAGGCCGGGAAGGTCTGTCCAGATCATGCCGCGGTCTTCATCCACGGAGAGCCCGGCGACCTCCCCCAGATCGCGGACAATCCCCTCCCCGAAGAGAAAACCGATCGCCCAGTCATCCAGGTGGCTGGGCGTCGTCTGCAGGGTTACGACTTCCTGGTCGTTGATGTACAGCGTCGCCGGCCGCTCGACCGGCATGGGCGGCTGCAGCTCCTGGTCCGACATGGAAACCCTCCTCCGTCAGCCGACGTCGGCCAGCAGCCCCTTCGTGGCCACCAGGGCAGAGCGCAGCACGTCCCCCGGGCGCTCCCGCCAGACCCGCTGACAGGTGCCCAGCAGATCGGCCACCCCGATGCCGCCCCGCCTCTTCAGCGGCGGCAGCGCGGGCAGGATTCGTGCCGCCTCCTGGCCCAGCCGCTCCAGTGCGGCCGCCTCCCCGTCGGCAAAGATGGCCCCGACGCCGCGTCGATAGGCCAATTCTGTGAGGAATTCGACAGGTTCCGGCAGCATCCCTGCTGCCACCAGGGCGTTGGCCCATGCGGCCAGCCGCTCGGCCGTGGGCGCGTCCAGGCCCAGGTCGCCGGCCCGGCCGGCGCTCGGCGACAGCTTCGCCGGGCAGGCGAGAGTACAGCCTGTGCACCGGGAGGGCACGGCCTGTGTGTCCCGGACCATCACGGCCTTCAGTCGCTTGGCGCCCAGGGCACAGGCGACCCCGCTCCCACCGGCGTAGTGGCCCTCGTGCACCATGGTGGCGAAGGGGACGGCCTTCTCGGCCGCGGGGCCCAGTACCATGTTGGCCCAGTATGGCCCTGCGCCCAGCAGGAGCTCCCGCACGGCGTCGGGCACCTCCAGGCCGGTGAGGTACCCGGCATCCAGCACCCGCACCCCGTCGGGCTCGATCACCAGCACGCCGGGGCTGTCCAGTTCGCCGTCGATCGCCACGGCATCGAACCCGGCGCCCTTGAGGGCGGCAGCCATCCGCCCGCCCATGGACGAGAAGGCCGGACGCCTCCCGCCCGCACCCGTCGACGGGTCAGCGCCCCCCGGCAAGGACAGGTCACCGCCGCAGCGGGGCGGGAGGCACCCGGCGCCCATCGCCAGCCGACCCGCCATCTCCTCGGAGAGCGGGCCCGTGGCCAGGGCGACCCGCGGGGTCGCCCCGGCCCGGTCGCCTGAGGAGTCCGCCAGCAGCCGTGCCACGAAGCCGGCACCACCGATGTAGCCCTGCTTCAGTGCGATGGGCGTAGGCTCCACGCGCGCGGTCCGGTGGGTCAGATCCACGTAGAGGATCTGCTCGGCGTACGCCCACGGCACCATGCGTTCTCCCTCCTCAGGCTGCGATGTCGGGTCCGCCTAGTCGCCCGTGGCCTCCAGCGGCTCCGTGGGCTGCTGCTCCCGCGGGCCGAGGATGGAGGGCAGGGTCTCGACGAACCAGGTGTAGATGACCACGGTGCCGGCGGTGGCGCCGACGGTGAAGAGGATCTCGGGGATGGTCGGCGTGTACTGGGCGCCCAGTGCGTCCATCAGGGAGGTGAAGCCGACGTTGAGGCGCAGGGCGATCATGCCGAGCGTCACCAGGAGGCCGCCGGTGACCAGGCCCTTCTTGGTGAACCGCGCCTTCGAGAAGAGGATTGCGATGGGGGCCACGTAGCCCAGCAGGATCTCACCCCACCAGAGGGCCGTCTCCACCCGGGGCACGAAGATCTGCCCGAGGTTGCCCTCCAGGGCCATGGCGCCCAGCCGCCAGATGAGCACGAAGGTGAGGATGCCGGCGGTCCAGGGGGCGAGCCGGGCCAGCAGGCCAGTCTCGAACCTGGTCTTGTAGTAGGTGCTCGTCCAGCCCTCGATCACCATCATCAGGCCGATGCCGGTGGCAATCGAGGTGAGCAGGAAGACGTAGTTGAGCCAGGGGTGGTACCAGAGCGGGTCCATGCGCTTCCCGGTGATCATGAACAGCGTGCCCAGCGAGGAGTGGTGCATGGTGGAGAGCAGGATGCCGACGAGCACGAACCCCGGCAGGATCTTGTGCAGCGCGTGGTCCAGCCTGTGCACCCACGGGCGCTTCTGCTCCTCCGCCACCCGGCTGATGTTCTCGAAGAAGAGCACGATCAGGTAGAGAAACACGCACCAGGCGATCTCGAACAGCGGCGAGTGGAGGTTGCCGCCGAAGACGATCGGGTTGATGATGCGCCAGGGGATTCCGATGTCAAACGCCAGCCGCACGCCCATGGAGAGGTACATGATGGCAGCCCAGATCACCGCCCGGCGGTTGATGTACTCGTACCGCTCGCCGCCCGGGGTGAAGTAGCGCACGAAGGCCATCACGAAGCCGGTTGCACCCATCGGCACCACCACGACGACGTCGACGATCTTCCAGAGGCCCCAGGGCATCGAGTCGTTCAGGCCGGTGGCCGGGCCAAGGCCCACGAAGAGCCGGTACACGGCCGCCACGGCGGCGGCGGCGAACAGGGCGAGCAGGAGCGCCTTACCCGGCGTCATTCGCCAGCGCCACCACTCCAGGCGCAGCAGCCTGGTTGGCTGCTTCGTGCTCGTTGCGCTCGTCGTGCTCACTGCGCACCGCCTCCCCTCTGCTCCGCCTCAAGCCTGGCCCTGCGGTTGGAGTAGGCCAGGAGCCCCAGCGAAAGCACCGCTGCGCTGCCCACCAGGGCCGGCAGCTGCCGCATCGCCTTCCAGGTGAAGCTGGGCACCGCCTCGGTGGTGACGTTGGTGTTGAGGGTGGTCAGGTCCAGCGGAACGTGCGAGATGTACATCACCGACGTCCCACCCGCCTCGTGCTCGCCGTACACGTGGTCGACGTACCTGCCGTTTCCGGCGGCGATGCGCTCCTTGGCCAGGGCGAGGAGCTCGTCCCGCTCGCCGAAGAGGATCGCGTCGTTGGGACAGGTGGCCGCGCAGGCCGGCTCCAGGCCCGCCTCAATGCGGCTGTAGCAGAGGTTGCACTTCTGCATGCGGGGCACGACCTGGTCGTACTCGTACTTCGGCACCCCGAAGGGGCAGCCCAGCTGGCAGTAGCGGCAGCCGATGCACTTGTCGTGGTCGATGGTGACGGCGCCGTTGTCCTGCTTGTGGATCGCACCTGCGATGCAGACCGACTCGCAGGCGGGCTGCAGGCAATGGAGGCAGCCGGTCTTGGTGAAGGTGGAGACGGTCCTGCCGTCCACCTCGGTGGTCAGCCACTCGATGGTCGTCCAGGTGTAGGCGGAGCGCTTCTGCGGGTTGGTGAAGTCGCTCCCGAGGGTCGTCTGCTCTCCGGGCAGATCGTTCCACTGCTTGCAGGCCACCTGGCAGCCCCGGCAGCCCATGCACTTGGAAAGGTCGATCAGCATTCCGTACGCCATGAGCTTACCCCCTTACCGGGCCGGAGCCGCCGGCCTTCCTGACGTTGCAGAGGAACGCCTTGTACTCGGGAATCTGCGTGTTGGCGTCGCCCACGTGCGGGGTGAGCACGTTGGCCGAGGCGCCGGTGAACATGCCCATGTAGCCCCAGTGCCACGGCATGCCCACGATCTCGGTCTCCCGGCCGTGGACCAGCACCGGGCGCATGCGGGGCGTGACCATCGCCGGAGCCACCAGCGAGCCGCGGGCCGTGGTCACCTCCACCCGGTCGCCGCCCTTCACCCCCAGCTTGGCGGCCAGGCTCGGCGAGATCTCCACGAACATGTCGGGCATCATCTCGCCCAGCCACGGCAGCGAGCGGGTCATGGCGCCGGACTGCCAGTGCTCGGTCACCCGATAGGTGGTGCAGATGTACGGGAAGTTGGGATCGGAGGGCGGGGTCAGCTGGCCGAACTCGCCCTTGCCCGAGATGATGGCCACGGGGTTGAACTGCCGCCTGTTCAGCTTATTGGCGAACGGCGACTCCACCGGCTCGTAATGCTCGGGAATGGGGCCGTCCTTCATGCCCGACGGGGACCAGAGGCCGCCGACGCCCTCGGCCATCATGATGAAAGGGTTCTTCGCCGAGACCTCGGGCGGGTTGGTGGCGGTGAAGTCGGGCACGTCCTGGGCGATGAACTTCTCGCCGTCCCACCGGAAGAGGGGCCGCTCGGGATCCCACGGCTGGCCGTTCTCGTCCACCGAGCAGCGGTTGTAGAGGATGCGCCGGTTCACCGGCCAGGCCCAGCCCCAGCCCAGGTGGCTGCCCAGCCCGGTGCCGGGCTCGTCCTTGACCCGGCTGCGGCACTTCGGGTTCTCGAAATCTGCGAAGTAGCCGGCATAGATCCAGCAGCCGCAGACGGTGGAGCCGTCGTCCTTCAGGTTGGCGAAGGTGGTCACGCCCTGCCTGTCGGCCCAGGTGTAGCCGTTGATCTCGAAGGCCACCTTCTCGGCCGACGGGTGGCCGGAGCCGTCGTCGTAGTCCCAGTGCAGCTTGACGATCGGATCGGGGAAGGCGCCGCCCTCTGCGACGTAGAGCTCCCGCAGCTTCCGGAACAGCCGGTCGGCGATCCAGAGATCGTCGTGGGCCTCGCCCATGGGCTCGACGGCCTTGTCGCGCCACTGGATCAGACGGCCGGAGTTGGTGATGGTGCCGCACTTCTCGTAGGAGGCGGCGGCCGGCAGCAGGAAGACCTCGGTCTGGATCTCGGCCGGGTTCATGCCCGGGCCCTTCCAGAAGGCGGCCGTCTCGGTCTCAAACAGGTCGGCCACCACCATCCACTCCAGGTTGGCCAGGGCCGACCGTTCCTTCGCCACGTTGGGGCCGCCCACGGCGAAGTTCTGGCCCCAGGCGAAGAGGCCCTTGAGTTCGCCCCGGCCCATGGCCTCGAAGATCGACATGTGGCTGTGGTCGCGGCCGTCGACCTTGGGCAGGTACTCATAGCAGAAGTCGTTCTCCGGCGTGGCGTGCTCGCCCCACCAGGCCTTCAGCAGCGAGGCGATGAACTTGGGCCGGTTGGTCCAGTAGCCCGACTTGGGGGTGGTGGCGTTGTACGCCGCCAGGGTCGGGTGGGCTGCCGCGGTGGTCATGGGCAGGTAGCCCGGCAGGTTGTTCCAGAGCAGGGCCATGTCGGTGGAGCCCTGCACGTTGGACTCGCCCCGGTGGGCGTTCACGCCGCCGCCGGGAACGCCGATGTTGCCCAGAAGCAGCTGCAGCATCGCCACCGCCCGCACATTCTGCGAGCCGTGGGACGACTGGGTGATGCCCATGGCGTACATGATGTTGCCCGCCCTGTCAGGCCGGCCGGTGGAGGTGAAGAGTTCAGCCACCTCCAGGAACTGTGCGACCGACATGCCGCAGGTCTCCGCCACCATCTCGGGGGTGTAGCGGCTGTAGTGCTTCTTCATCAGCTGGAAGACGCACTGCGGATCCTGGAGGGTGGGATCCTTCTTGTAGTTGCCCTCCTCGTCCAGCTGGTACTGCCAGGTCGTCGTGTCGTAGGTCACCTGGCCGTCCTCGCCCACCTTCGCACCCGAGAAGAGGCCGTCCTCGAACTTGTAGTCGGGGTGGATGAGGAAGCTCGCGTTGGTGTACTTGGCCACGTACTCGTGGAAGTAGCGGCCGTTGGCCATGGCGTAGTTCATCAGGCCGCCCAGGAAGGCGATGTCGGTGCCGGGGCGGAGCGGCACGTAGAGGTCGGCCAGCGCCGCGGTGCGGTTGAACTTGGGATCAACGACAATGAGCTTGGCACCCCGCTTCTCCCGCGCCCGGTTGATCCAGCGCATCGAGATGGGGTGGTTCTCGGCAGGGTTGGTGCCGATGACCATGAACACGTCGGTGTTCTGGTAATCGACCCAGTGATTGGTCATCGCGCCACGTCCGAATGAGGGGGCCAGACCGGCCACCGTGGAGCTGTGTCAGAGACGGGCGTGGTGCTCCACGCGCACGAGGCCCAGCGCCCGCATCATCTTGACGAGGGCGTAGTTCTCCTCGTTGTCCAGGGCCGCCGAGCCGATGTGGGCCATCGCAAAGGTCCGGTTGACGGTTACGCCGTTCTGGTCCTTCGTCTCGAAGGTGGCGTCGCGGGCCTCCTTCACCTTGCGGGCGATGCGGTCGATGGCCCAGTCCCAGTCCTTCTCCTCCCAGTCGGTGCCGCCAGGGGACCTGTAGAGCACCTTGGTCAGGCGCCGCGGGTTCGGTACGTACTGGTTGTCCTTGCCGGCCACCAGGCGCAGGTTCATGATCGAGCCGCCCTTGGGACAGAGCGTGCCCTCGTTGATCGGGTGGTCCGGATCGCCGTTCACGTGAACGAGCTCGCCGTCCTTCACCCAGACCTGGATACCGCAGCCAACGGAGCAGTACGGACAGATGGTCCGGTAGTCCTTGGCTCCCTCCAGCTTGAGTTGCTCGGCCGTCTTGGCCTCGGCCCTGCCGCCGAGCTCCAGGAGCGAGAGAGCGCCGCCCGCCGCCAACGTTGTCTTGAGCAGCTCGCGTCGGGTTAGGGTCAAGTCTTCCACCCCCATGTGGTCGATCGCAACCGTCCTCCGCAGGAAGTACTATGCAGGTATGAGATCCGCCGGCCGAACGGTTCAATCAAAGGATACCTTGTGGCTAGAAACGCCGAAATAGGGCAGGGTGGAGGTTTTCGGATGGCACCGGGTGGCCCCTGGGTCTAATTGTTATCCAACTCACATGCCCGCCCGCAAATGTGCTCCCCTTCACAAGCAGGGACAAGTGTGGTGCGCGCGTTCCAATCGGCCGGGTCGTTGTGTGCTATATCTCCAGTTGTCAATTACTTTTCGGCTCATTTTCTGTTAGTTTTCTGTTAGAATCGTGCAGTCGAACAGCACACCGTACCCAACCTCGTCACCTGCGACCCGCCTTCCGCCCACCCGTCTTTTGGCCGGTCATGTCGCTGCGTATAGTTATTTGGTGTTTGTACGTCTGTGCTATTCGGTCTATCAGCATCTGTTGTTACGACTATCACAAGCGTGGCACCAGGGTATTACTCCGAAGTTTCAGCTGCACTTTCCGCTGGCCAGGCGCGCATTCCCGGGAAGGCTAGTGCGCATGGCCTGCGCCGCCGGTACGGAGCATCACGCCGACCAGCAACATCCCCAGCAGTGCGAGCCAGACGAGCCCCCGCCGCCGCAGAACCTGAGGCAATAGCTCAGTCGCGCCGACGTAGAGGATACCCCCGGCGGCGACTCCCAGCCCCTGCGGGCCCGCCGCGGCGGTCGCCCCGCCGCCCAGGTGTCCCAGCACCCCTCCTGCCACCGTGGCCAGGGCCGTCATCGCCAGGCTGGCCAGCGCCCCCCTGGACGAGCCGGTGGCCGAGAGGAAGAGCGCCGCGCCGCTGATTCCCTCCGGGATCTTGTGCAGCATGAGCCCCATCACCACCAGGCGCGCCGTCGGCCCCCCGACCCGCACGGCCAGACCGAGCGCCACCCCCTCGATCAGGCTGTGCAGGCTCATGCCCACGAAGGCGGGCCAGATGGACGCATCGCCGCCCGGGCCATGGTCCTCCCCGCCTGTGAGCACACGGAGAAGGAGGAAGAGCGCGAAGCCCACCACCAGGAACTCGGCGCCGCCGGAGGCGTGCGCGGCCTCGGGCACCAGGGAGAGGAGCGCCGTTCCCAGGAGGAATCCCGCACCGAGGGCCGACACCTGCTCGACCTCGCCTCGCAGGTCGGCCAGGCGGAGCGCGGCCCATCCCCCGGCCACGTGGACCAGGGCCGCCGCCAGCGACACCAGCGTGATCACGCCCATCGCACTCCCCCCCCGGGCATGTATACGCGCCGCTCTGGGGCATGAGAATGCCGCCCCGTCGTGCCGCTGAAGGAGCGGCCTGTTTGGGCGAACAGTTACACGATTGTGTCAGGAATGTAAGGCAAGCCCTTGAATCCGTAAGGTCAAACGCAGGACCGCAGGCGGCCGCGCCCGGTACACTGGGGGCAAACCCCAGGAAAAGGAGGGCTATGCATGTTCCGCAGTGTGCTTCCACGTGCCGCCGCGCTGCTCGTCGCCTGCGCCACCCTGGTGGGCCTGGCCGCACCGCCGGCCGCGGCGGAGACTGCCTCGTCGTATCAGCCGCCGCGCTCCCCCAGCCGGCCGACGGAGGTGGTGATCATCGGCACCATGCACTCGGCACAGCTGGAGTTCGAGGAGCACAGCCCGGCGCGGATCCGGGCGCTGCTGAACCGCATCGATCCCGCTGCCGTGGGCGTGGAGACTCCGCCTCAGTGGTTCGTGGACGACGTGTACTACGAGATCTCCTACGAGTCGTATGGAGTGGCCGTGCCGTGGGCGCGTGAGAAGGGTCGCGAGGTCCGGCCGGTTGACTGGACGGCAGACGTGCTCGAGATGGTCGACGCGCTCTCGTGGCCCTGGGTGGAGCCAGAGCCCGCCGCCACACAGGCCGAGGCGGAGCGAGTGTCGGCCGATGACCTGCTGGCGAGCTGGGACGTGCCGCCCCTGCTCTTCGCTGACACGTCGGAGTGGCGCGATGCGATCAACCAGACCTACGCCAACGCCGACGCCAGCCCCAACCCCTACAACGAGGCCATGCGGCGCTACATGCTCTACCGCAACCTGATGATCGCCCGGGAGATCACCAATATGGCCGCCGACCATGAGGGGAAGCGTGTGGTCGTCTTGATCGGCGCTGCCCACAAACCCGATCTCGACCTGTTCCTCTCTGCCGTTCCCAACATCGTCGTCCGGCAGGCATCCGAGTGGGCCGGCGTGACCGAGGCTGAGGTGGCGGCGGAGGAACGCCCGGTCGATCACCTCGCCATCCTCTGGTACAACCTGGCAGGGAGCCGCGTGCAGCCTGCCGACGTCGATCTCGCCCGCATGGACAGGCTGCTCGCCGGCCTGGAGAAGGAGAGACCCCGCGACCCCGAGGTCCGCTTCCTGCGGGCCCGCTGGTACCACGTGAAGGGCGAGACCGCCCGGGCGGTGGCGATCTACCGCTCCCTGGCCTGGGCGGAGCAGTGGGAGGACCGGCCGTTCACCTTCCCTGACCGCGGCCTGTTCCAGCGGGTCATCGACTGGGGCAACGCCAACGCACCGTGGGGCGAGCCCGTGGCGTACAGCCTCGACAACGTGTTCTCACCGGTGGCCGCCCTGACCGTCCGGCAGCGGGTGCTGTATGAGCTGGCCCTGCAGGAGGTCGACCCGTCGGCCCGCCAGCGGGCCCGTTCCGAGCTGATGGCCGAACCGCTCAACGATCGCCAGCTCCAGCAGCTGCAGACACTGCTGAACCCGCCCGCCGCCAACTGACCCGGACGCGCCTGCAGGCAACCCCCTGCAGGCGCGCTGCGCGCCGGTAGGGACTGGGCTGAGGGGTGCCGAAGCTTACTAAGGCACGATCGGTGGGAGGGACCTTAACTTGCTTCACCTGCTTGAAAGCTTCTGCGCCGCGGCAGAGACCGGAAGCCTGAGCAAGGCGGCCGAGGCGCTGCACCTGTCGCAGCCGGCGATCACGCGGCAGATCAAGTCGCTGGAGGCCCAGCTGGGGGCGGTGCTCCTGAACCGCACGCCCCAGGGGGTGGAACTGACCCCTGCCGGACAGGCGGTGCTGCCCCACGCCCGGGCGGCTCTCGCTGCGGTGGCCGCGTGCCGCCACGCCGCCGCCGAGGCATCCGGCACCGGCCCCGGCCGGCTCCGCATCGCCGCAGGGATGATGATCACCCTCTACACCCTGCCTCCCGTCATCGCCGCCTTCCGCGCGGCCTACCCCTCCATCCCCGTGGACCTGCTGCCCGGGTCCCACCAGGACGTGCTGGAGCAGCTCATCGAGTACCGGGCCGACGTCGCTTTCATCGCGTCCGACGTCTCCGCCCCGGGGGCCAAGGCCATCCGCCTCTTCTCCGACCCGATGCTGCTGGTGAGCCACCCGCAGTCGGAGCCTGTCGAGCGGCTCGCGGACCTGCAGGGGCGCACCCTGATGGTACTGCACCCGCGGGCCGGCATGCGGCAGGAGGTCGAGCGCGCCCTGGCCGATCACGGGGTCACCTGCCGGCTCGTGGAACACCCGACGGTCGAGACGATCAAGACGGCAGTCATGCTGCAGATGGGCGTGGCCGTCCTGCCCGCCTCCGCCGTGCGGGAGGAGGTGAGGGCAGGGCGCCTGGCGGCACGGCCCATCGCCGACTGGCCGGGGTCCAGCCGAACCGTGCGCGCCGTTGTGCGCGCGGAGGGAAGCCTACCCGAGCAGGTGCGGGCGTTCATCCATATGGTCAAGCAGCACTACCGCGAAAGTTGACCTTTGCTTTGACGCCCTGGCACTTCTGCGCTATGCTCTTGGGAGGAAAACAGGGCTGCCGACCAAGGCCGACAGCCTGCGGAAAGCAGGTGGATCCATGCGCTCCCCCACGCCTTCTGAGGGGCTCCTGGCAGACGAGTACGCACTTGAAATGATGCGCGCCTACTGGCTGGCCGGTGAACACCGCCGCCGGGTGGTGAAGGAGGTCTTCTTCCGCAAGGCGCCCTTCCAGGGCCGGCTGGCCCTGGCCGTGGGCATCAACCAGGTGGCCGAGTACCTGACCCAGCTGCGGCTCTCGGAGGAGGACCTGGAGTACATCAGCACGCTGGGCTTCGAGCGGGAGTTCGTCGAGCACCTGCGCGGCCTGCGGTTCACCGGCACCATGCACGCCGTGACCGAGGGGACCTTCGTCTTCCCCGGCGAGCCGATCATCACCCTGGTGGGTCCCATTGAGGAACTGACCTACGTAGAGGCCCGCATTCTGAACATCGTCAACCCACAGACGCTGGTGGCCACCAAGGCCTTCCGGGTGGTGGAGGCCGCCCAGGGCGATCCTGTCCTCGAGATGGGGCTGCGCCGGGCGCAGGGCGGCGACGCCTCCATCTACCACAGCCGGGCGTCCTACATCGCCGGCGTGGCCGCCACCTCGAACCTGGAGGCCGGCCGGCTCTTCGGCGTCCCCGCCCGCGGCACCCATGCCCACGCGCTGGTGATGCTGGGCGGCGACGAGAAGGAGGCCTTCCGCCTCTGGGCGGAGTCGCAGGTGAAGCTGGGCCGCAAGCCCACCTTCCTGCTGGACACGTACGACTCGCTCCGCTCGGGGCTGCCCAACGCCATCGCCGTGGCGCAGGAGATGGGTATCCGCATCGGCGCCGTTCGGCTGGACTCGGGCGACCTGGCCTACCTCTCGAAGAAGTGCCGCCAGATGCTGGACGACGCGGGCTTCAAGGACGCGCAGATCATCGCCTCGGGCGACCTGGACGAGTACGTCATCCGCGACCTGAAGCTCCAGAAGGCGCCCATCGACATGTGGGGCGTGGGGACCAACATGGTGGTGGCCGCCGACCAGCCCGCGCTGGGCGGCGTGTACAAGCTGGCGGCCGTGGAGGAAAACGGCGCCTGGTCGCCCCGCATCAAGGTGTCGGAGAACCCCGAGAAGGTCACCCACCCCGGCGGGCCCAAGCAGCTCATCCGCTTCCGCAGCCGGGACACGGGTTACTACCTGGCCGACCTGCTCATGCTGCCCGATGAACCCCTTCCGCGGCCCGACCAGCCGTTCCTGATCTTCGACCCCGTCCACACCTGGAAGCGCACCTGCCTGCGCAACTTCACGGTGGAGAACCTGCTGGTGACGTACATCCGCGACGGGGAGTGGGCGCTGCCCCAGCAGAGCCCCGCCGAGGTGACCGCGGCCGCCCGGGAGCGCGTGGCCACCCAGCGGGTGCGCTTCTACGAGGAGATCCAGCGGCTGACCAACCCGGCAGAGTACAAGGTGGACCTCTCGGAGCCGCTCTGGAAGCTGAAGATGCAGATGCTGGATGCCAGAGGGAGACAATGACGCGGCGGTTCGCCCGCGGGCCTGGTGCCCGCGGGCTTTCTTACGTTGCTTTGTGAAGGAGTTCACCGATACGCGAATCTGCGGAGGGTATTGCCCGTCACCGTGGAAGAGGGTTGTACTCCCCACAGCCGCTCAGTCTGCGACAACGTTGCTGACCTGACACAGAACGGAGGATGGACCGTGCACAACCAACCCCTGACCCCCGACCTCCTGCCGCAGGCCGTGGACCTCTGGAACCGCGCCCTGGGCACCCACTTCCCGATGCGCCCCGGACTCCTCAGGGCCAACCTCTGGGACGAGCCCAACTTCGACCCCGAGGGCAGCCGTGCCCTTATGGAAGGCGACCGGTTGGTCGGCATGGTCGCCGTGAAGCGCCGTACCGCCCCCATGGACAGCGTGCCGGCCGATCAGAAAGGCTGGATCTCCGCCCTGGTGGTAGATCCCGAAGCTCAGGGGCGAGGCCTGGGCAGCGGGCTGCTGTACGACGCCGTGAGCCACCTGCGCCGCTTCTCCGCCGAGCCGGTGGGAATCGGCAGCGACCCCGGCCATTTCTTCCCCGGCATCCCCCTGGAGTGCCGGCACGCCCTGGACTGGTTCGCCCGGCGCGGGGCTGAGGTGGGCCACCTGGACTGCGACCTGGTAAACATGGACATGGCCGTCTACACACACCCCGAGGCAGCACTGCAGGCGCACCGGCGGGCGCCCGAAGTGGCTTACCGCCCGCTGGCGGCCGGCGAGGAGGAGGCCGTGCTCGCCTTCATGCGGCGGGAGTTCCCCGGCCGCTGGGCGTGGGAGATGGAGCAGCACCTCAGCCGCGGCGGCAACCCGGAGGACGTGATGGTGGCCGTGGAGGGTGGCGAGGTGGTCGGCTTTGCGCGCATCCACACCCCAGCGTCGCGGCGCTTCGGCCCGGGCACCTACTGGGCGCCGCTCTTCGCCGGCGCCCATGGTGGCCTGGGGCCCATCGGGGTGGGCGCCGACCAGCGCGGCCGGGGCATCGGGCTCACCCTGCTCTCCGAGTCGCTCCTCGAGCTGCGCCGGCGCGGCGTCGAGAGCGCCGTCATCGACTGGACGCGGCTGGTGCGGTTCTACGGTATCGTCGGCTTCCGCCCCTGGAAATGGTACGCCCGGGCGGCGGTGAAGTGATCTACGGAGGGATACGCACGTGACATGGATTGCCGCGACCGACCCGCGGTTTCAGGTTGCCGGGCTCCCGTGGTTGGCCGAGAACCGGGGTGAGTTCCTGCGCCTGCCGGAGCGGGCGAAAGCGGTGGTGCGCCCGGAGGTCTGGTCGCTGGCCCGGATGCCCTCGGGCGGCCAGGTCCGGTTCAGGTCAGATACCACGTCGCTGCGGCTGCGAGTGAGCCACACGCAGCACATCCACATGTGGAACATGCCCCGCGCCGGCCACAGCACCATCGACCTCTACGTGGGCGGGCCTGGCCAGCAGCGCTACTGGACGGGCACCACCCCGCGGGAGGACAGCCCCACCTACGAGTGCCTGCTCTTCGCCGACCTCTCGCCCGAACTGCGGGAGTACACGCTCTACCTGCCCACCTACAACGACCTGACCGATCTGCAGATCGACCTCAGCCCCGGGGCGCAGGTGCTGCCCCCCTCCCCATTCGCACTGGAACGGCCGGTGGTCTTCTACGGTACCTCCATCACCCAGGGCGGCTGCGCCACCCGGCCCGGCAACGGCTACGTGAACGCGCTCGGCCGCCTGCTGAACGTGGAGGTGGTCAACCAGGGCTACTCCGGCAACGGCAAGGGCGAGCCGGAGATGGCCGCCCTGCTGGCCGAGCTGAACCCGGCCTGCTACGTGCTGGACTTCGCCTGCAACAACGCAACGGCCGAGGAACTGGAGCAGGTCTACTACCCGTTCTACCGCACCCTGCGTGCGGCACACCCCGACGTTCCCATCGTCATGATGAGCACCATCGAACTATCTCTGGAACTCCATCAACGCGACATGAAGGCGAAGAGGCTCGGCCAGACGCGGGTGATCCGCGAGGCCTTCCACCGGGCGATCCGCGCGGGCGACGACCGGGTCACCTTCGTCGACGGCATCTGGCTCCTGGACGCGCAGACCGAGGGTGCCTATGTCGACGGCGTCCACCCCACCGACCTGGGCTTCGCCCTCATGGCCCAGCGGTTGGCGCCCATCCTCCGCTCCATCCTCTGATGATGACCGGTTCGCGGCTGAGCCGTCCTCATCCCGCCGGCTGGATGCGGTAGACAACCCGCACCCTTCGGGCCACCGCAACCTGCCCCGGCAGTACCGGCACCGCTTCCGCAAACGTGCGGGCGAAGTATGGTTCGGGCGGCGCTCCCGGCAGGCTCTCCACCTGCCACACCGGCCCCAGGCCCAGACCCAGCGACCGCGCCAGCACCACGGCCTGCCGCTGGGCGTCCTGCACGGCCTGCGCCAGGGCTGCGGCCTCGGCCGGCTGCCGGTTCTGCACGGTGAATTCCACACCCAGCACGCGGTTGGCCCCCGCCGAGACCGCCACATCGATCAGCGCCCCGACCCGCCCCAGGTCCAGCAGGGTGACGGACAGGGTGGCTGAAGCCTCGTAACCCGCCAGATCGCCGGCCCTCTCGCCGTCCGGCGGCCGGTAGATCGGCTGCAGGGCGACCTCCTGCGTCTGCATCATCTCCGTCGGGACACCGGCCTGCACCAGCGCCCGCACCACCTGGTTCAGGGTGGCAGCCGTCTGCTCGTATGCCGCCGCCGCCTGAGGCGCCCGGGCCGAAAAACCCAGCAGGACCCGGGCGGTGTCGGGTGCGACCCGCACCTCCCCCACTCCGGTCACCTGGAGCGACGGGGGCTCTCCAGCCGCCGGGGTCGCGAAACCCGCCGGGTAACCCGCCAGCGTGCTCATCCTGCGTTCCTCCTTCCCCGTTGCAGGGTCCGTCTTTGATAGTCTATCGGCTCACCCGCACGGTTAGATCTGCGCCCGGCTTCGCCGCCAGCTGGCGGCAAAGCGCCGCCTGTCGGCGCCATGGGGCCGCAGGCGGCGGTTTCTCTTGCGTACAGAGCGCACCCGGTGACGGGTGCGCTCGCCGCGTTCGGGCCGTGGAGCCTGCCCCACGCGCCGCACGCGCTTCCGGCCCGTCCGGTCCTCCCGTGCCCAGGTCACCCTATCCTGTGCGCAGGTACTGCCACAGCTGCTTCAGGGTGGGCCTGGTTCCGAACGTGAGCAGGGCGGCACGGTAGATGCGGCCGCTGCCCCAAGCCAGCAGGCCGGTGGTGGCGGCAAGCGCCACCAGGGAGATCCCGACCTGCACGGCGGGCACCTCCGCCAGCATCACCCGCAGGAGCATCACGATCGGGGTCCAGATCGGAACGAAGGAGAGCACCGTGGCCAGGGTGCCGTTGGGCTCGGTCATCACCGGGGTGATCAGGAACATCGGCAGCATCATCAGGAGCAGCACCGGAGAGACAACCGTCTGGCTGTCCTCCATCCGGCTGACGGTGGCGCCCAGGGCCGCCAGCACCGAGGAGTTCATGGCGTAGCTCAGCACCACGAAGGCCATGATGAGCAGGGCCACACGGGGCGTGATACCCCCCGCTGTCACACCCATGTTCTGCGCGGTCGCCAGGGTTCCGCCCAGCCAGGCGGCCATCATCGCCAGGTACTGCACAACGCCCAGGAGGCCCAGGCCGAGGATCTTGCCCACCATCATCTCGGTGGGCCGCACTGCCGCGGCCATCACCTCCACCACCCGGGAGACCTTCTCCTCCAGTACCCCCTGGAAGACGAACTGGCTGTTGATCACGGTGATCAGGTAGACGGACATCACCGCGCCCAGTGCCAGGAAGATGCTCCCGACGAACTGGTCGGCGTCGCGCTCCTGCCCGGCGGTGAGCTGGCGCGCCTCGATCGTCAGCGGCTGCAGCACCTCCCCGGCGACCTCTGCCGGCAGCCCCCGCTCGCTGAGGCGGGCCGCACGGACCAACTGCGCCAGGGGCTCGGTGACCAGGTGGGAGTCGGAGAGATCCCCCATGCTGGTGTACAGGAAGCGCGCGTGCAGGTCGCCCGGGTAGGTGCCCTCGATGATCAACACGGATGCGTCCTGTGCGCGTGCCTCGGCGATCAGGCGCTCCTCATCCCCCTCGCCCGGCGTCAGCACCACGGGCCTGCCCCCGGCCGACCTGGCCACCGCCTCCTGAAGGGGGGCGAGGACCTGCCCCGTGCGGTCCAGCACGGTGACCGCCAGCGGAGCGGAGCTGCCCTGCATCAGGAAGGGGATCATGGTGGCGCCCAGGAGGGCAACCATCATGATCAGGGTGGAAGCGATGAAGGCCCCCGACCGGATCCGGCTGAGGAACTCCCTCCGGGTGATGAGCCACACGTTACGCATCCGCCCCACCCACCTTCTCGATGTAGATCTCGCGCAGCGAAGGCTCGCCCAGCGAGTACTCGGTCACCGTGCCGGCCGCCAACGCCCGGGCCAGCAGCCGGTTCGGGTCGAGCCCCTCGGGGACGGCGATCTCGATCGCCCCGCCTGCGGCCGTCTGCATGCGGATGCCGGGGAACTCCTGCAGGAAGCCGTAGTCGCCCGACTCAACCCGGAGGCGGACGGTCTGCCGCCGGGCGGCCCGCTTCACGTCGCGTAACGATCCGGCCATCACGACCCGCGACCGGTGGATCAGCACCACGTCGTCGCACAGGGCCTCCACCTGGTCCATGTTGTGCGACGAGAAGAGGATGGTCGTGCCCTCGCCGGCCAGGGTCCGGAAGGCCTGCTCCATGACCATGGTGTTCATGGGGTCGAGGCCGGTGAAGGGTTCGTCGAGAATGCAGAGCTCAGGCCTGCTGGCGGCGGCGGCCGCAAACTGGACCTTCTGCTGGTTGCCCTTGGAGAGCTGCTCCACCTTGCGCAGTGCATACTCGCCGAGCCCCAGCCTGTCGATCCACAGATCAACCTGCCGCGCGGCCTCGGCCCGGTCCAGCCCCTTGAGTTGCGTCAGGTAGATGAGCTGCTCCCGCACCTGCATCTTGGGGTAGAGCCCCCGCTCCTCCGGCAGGTAGCCGAATCCGGACCGCACGGCGTCCGTGACGGGCCTTCCGTGCCACCGAATCTCGCCCTGGTCGGGCAGGAAGATGCGCATGATCATCCGCATCGTGGTCGTCTTGCCCGCGCCGTTGGAGCCCAGCAGCCCGCAGACCCGGCCGGCCGGGACCGTGAAAGATACGTCCTGCACCGCCTTCACGGGACCGAACGCCTTGGACACGTGCTGCACTTCTAGCGTCACGGTATCCCCCCTATTGGTTGAAGTTCAGGCACACTACTAGACCGAACTGCGAGCCGGGTTCGTTCGCGTTCTTCGTGCGTGCGCCGGGCCAACGTGGGCCAGCGCTGCGACGGGTCTCCACCCGCCTTACGGACTGGAAGCCTTCCTCGTCAACAGCAGACAGCAAACCAGATCGCCGATCACTTGACTCTACTTACAACCAATGCTACATTTGACTTGCACGCAGATGCAATTACAGAGGTGAGCCCCCATGACGGATCGCGATCGGCTCAGGCAGTTGATCCAGTTCCGCTACTCGCCCCTGCTCGACCTGGCGCTCTCGCTGTTGGTCGTCCAAAACCCGGAGCGGTTCGGCCCTCCGTCCCCATGGGAGAGCCGGGTGCTGGAGCGGATGCCCCCGGGACTGCTCGACCGGCTGCGCGCCCACGCACAGCGCATCGACCTCTTCGCCCTCGCGCTGGAGCTGGAGGACACCACCTCCCTCCCCACGACGGACGCCCTTCACCGCCTGGGCGAGCGTGAGCCCGAACTGGCGGCGGACCTGCTGGCATACTGGGAGGCGGTCTCGCCGGAGGTCGGCGCCCGGGTCGGGGTGCTCACCGACTCGCTGCAGCGGGAGGCCGGGCTGCTGGCGCAGATGGATCCCGTCTCGTTTATCAGCCGCTTCTCCGACCGGGTAGGGGTGGCTGGCGACGGCGACGCCCTGATCCTCCACTGGGGAAAGGGCATGCGGGTTCCCCTGGGCGATCTGAGCCGCATCCTCTTCGTCCCCTCGGCCTTCAGCCCCCGCCGGCTGATGTTCTACCGGCTCGACCGCACCCAGATCTTCTTCTACGACCCCATGCACCGGTCGGCCGGGGAGCTTGAGGAGGCCCCCGAGAGCCTGCTGCTCGGGTTCTCCGCCCTGGCTGACGCCACCCGCTTCAAGCTCCTCCGGCTGATCGCCCGTGAGCGGCTCCCGGCGCAGGAGATGGCCCGCCGCCTGGGGCTGAACGAGTCCACCGTCTCCCGCCACCTGCGCCTCCTGGTAGAGGCCGGGCTGGTAGGCCGGGCCGGCCAGGAGGGGAAGTACATCCTCTACGAACTGGCGCCTGAGCGCATCGACCAGCTGGCCGCACAGGCCAGAGCCTACCTCGGGAGGGATTGAGAATGACGGCGTCGACGGTGATCTGGTGTTCGCCGACCGGTACCGAACCCTGGAATGAGGAACGTTACCTCGCAGACCTGGCGGCCCGCGCGCTGGCTGAGGGAGGGCGCTCCGCCCTGGAAGCGTGGCTCCACGGCGGAATGGCCGCATGCACGGCAGCGCCCGTCCGGCCCGCCGCCCGAACGAGTGCCCCTGAGCGGGACGCCCCCGGCGCCCAGCTCATGGCAGCAGGCGCCGTCGCATACGTGCATGGCGAGCGGCACGACCTCTGGTGGGAGTTTACCCTCGAGGCGTCCTTCCGCTGGCAGGCTCACCTCTGCCGGATGCGCCCCGAGGTATACCAGCAGCGGCTGCGCCACCTGACGAGGGCGCTGGGGTTGGAGGGCGTGCTGGGCCGTGAAGTGGCTGGCCTCACCCACGGCACCCGCGCCCTGGCCGACCTGGCGGTGGCCCTGCTCCCCTATCCCCGGCTGCTGCTGTGGGAGGAGCCCTTCTATCTGATGAGCCAGGGAGAGGCGACGTGCGCCGTCCGGCTCCTCGAGGCGGAGCATGCCGGCGGCCTGGCCGTGGTGGCGGTGGCCCGGGAGAAGCCGGGTCTGGACGACCTGCCTGCGACCCCGCAGTGGCCGAATGGCCAAAGGCTCCCGGCCGCGCAGTAAGGAGGCAGCACCCATGGAGAACACCGGCCGCCTGGCTCTCGCCGCACTGGGAACCGCCCTGCTGATGGGGGTTCTGGGCAACCTTCTCATCGTCCGCGCCCCTGACTTCGGCCAGGGCTCCTTCCTCTGGGTGACGGCACTGGTGGCCTGCACGCTGGGCCTCGCACGCTGGGCGCTTGGCAGGGGCGGCCTCCAGGGAGAGGGCCGCTGGCTCCTGGCCGGGGCGGTGCTCTTCGCCGCCGGCCTCGTCTGGCGGGCATCCTCGTTCCTGCACTTCCTGGACATCCTGGCCATCGGCCTCTGCCTGGGCCTGGCCGCCCTCACCCTGCGGGGCGGGAGCCTCAGCCGGACCGGCGTGCTCAGCTACCCGCTGGGACTGCTCGTCTCGGCCCTCCACCACGCCATCGGCCCCTTCCTCCTCCTGTTCTCCGACGTGCAATGGAAGGAACTGCCGCGCACCGGCTGGGCGCGCCTCGCCGGCGCCGTGCTGCGGGGGCTCGTCATCGCCGTGCCCCTTCTGCTGGTCTTCGGCGGCCTGTTCGCAGCGGCAGATGCCGTCTTTGCGGACCTCATGGGCCAGGTCTTCACCTTCGACGGGGAGGCCCTGTTTGAGCACCTCTTCGGGACGCTCTTCTTCGGCGCCCTGGCGGCAGGCTTTCTGCGCACGGGCCTCATCCGCGATCCGGAGGAACTGCCGCGCATGAGCAAGCGGGGGGGCATCACGCTTGGCGCCGTGGAGACCGGTGTGGTGCTGGGGCTGCTCAACCTGCTCTTCCTCGCCTTCGTGCTGGTGCAGGTGCGCTACCTGTTCGGCGGTGCGGACCTGGTGCTGGCCTCCGCCCACCTCACCTACGCCGAGTACGCCCGCAGCGGGTTCTTCGAGCTGGTGCTGGTCACCGCGCTGGTGCTGCCCGTGCTGCTCGCCCTCCACTGGACCCTGCCAGAGGAGAACGAGTCCGCCCACCGGCTCTACCGGTGGCTGGGCGGCCCGCTGGTCGGCCTCCTCTTCGTGATCATGGCCTCCGCCATGGAACGGATGCGGCTGTACATGATGGAGTACGGTCTCACCGAACTCAGGCTGTACACCACCGCCTTCATGCTCTGGATGGCGCTCCTCTTCATCTGGTTCCTGGCGACGGTCATGCGGGGGCAGCGGGACCGCTTCGCCGCGGGGGCGCTTGCCGGGGGCCTGGCGGTGCTCCTGGTGCTCCACGCCGTCAACCCCGACGCCCTGATCGCCCGCACCAACGTGGCGCTGGCGCAGAAGACCGGCCGGTTCGACGCCGAGTACGCGGCCTCGCTGGGCCTCGACGCGATGCCGGTACTCATGGAGGCTCTCGAAACCCTGCCTGCCGCCGCCAGTGAAGAGTTGACCGCGGAGCTCCGGCAACGGTTCCGCCGACCTGGCACGACGGACTGGCGCGCATGGAACTGGGGCCGCGCCCGGGCGGCGGGTGCGCTGTCCGGCCTGCGCCTGGAGTAGAGGCAACGGGGAAAGCGACTGGGTGGAAGCGGCAGCCGCTGCGGGGACAGCGGCTGCCAGGCCACTGCGGATGTGCACCGAGCAAGGGACAGGACAGCAGCGGGGGAAGCTACTGTGGAAGCGGCTGAAGTCGTGAACCTTCGTCATCCGTGCTCAAGCAGCGGCGGAGGAACGGCGACGTGCGGCGAACGAACGCGTACAGCCGCCGCATCTACAGATGTGAGAGGCGCGCGTACCCCCGATCTGACGGCAGCGCCGCAGCACTGCCGTTCGCGCCAGAAGGAGGCCCTGCGTTGTCACCCACGGCTTGGCACACCCTGTCCCCGTCTGAAGCTGTGTCCCGGCTCCAGGTCGACCCGGCCCGCGGGTTGACCGCGTCCGAGGCAGCGTCCCGCCTTGGCCGGTACGGCCCCAACCAACTCGCCGAGGGGAAGAAGCGCGGCCTGCTGGCCGCGTTCATCGACCAATTCCGTGACCCCATGGTCCTGATCCTGCTGGGGGCCAGCCTCCTGGCTCTCGTCCTGGGGGAGTTCCTGGACGGCGGCGCCATCCTGGCTATCGTCCTCCTGAACGCCGTACTGGGGCTGGTGCAGGAGTTCAAAGCCGATCAGGCCCTGGAGGCGCTGAAGGAGCTGACCGCCCCGCACTGCAAGGTCAGGCGGGACGGGCGGGTGCTGGAGATAGACGCCCGCGAGCTGGTGCCAGGCGATGTGGTCCTCCTGGAGGCCGGGGATCCCGTCCCGGCCGACCTGCGGCTCACCCGCGCGGTGATGCTCCAGATCGACGAGTCGCTGCTCACCGGCGAGTCCGTTCCGGTGCACAAGGAGGCCGGCCGCAGCCTGGAGGCCGCGGCGCCGCTGGCCGAGCGGCTTAACATGGCCTTCATGTCCACGGCAGTCACCTACGGCCACGCGGAGGGCGTGGTGGTGGCCACCGGCATGGAAACCGAGATGGGCCGCATCGCCGGCAAGCTGCAGGAGGAGAAGCAGGAAGACACCCCGCTGCAGAAGCGGCTCGGCCAGTTCAGCCAGCAGTTGGGCGGGGCGATGCTGGTCATCGTCGTGGTGCTTGGCGCCCTCGGCCTCTGGCGGGGCATGCCGTGGCTTGAGGTGCTGATGGTGGCCGTGTCGCTGGCTGTGGCCACGATTCCCGAAGGGCTGCCCGCCGTCACGACGATCGTGCTTGCCCTGGGGATGCAGAAGATGGCCAGGCGGAACGCGGTGATCCGGCGGCTCTCCGCTGTGGAGACCCTGGGCTCCGCCACGTACATCTGCTCGGACAAAACAGGCACCCTCACCCAGAACCGGATGACCGTCACCCGCCTCTGGCTGGCTGAGGGATGGGCCAACCCCGACCAGACCTACACCCTGCAGAGCCGTCCCGGCCAGCTGCTGGCCGCCGGGGCCCTCTGCACCGACGCCAGCCTCGCGGAGGAGGGCGGCGAGTTCCGCTCCATCGGTGACCCCACCGAGACGGCCCTGGTGATCGGGGCCGCCAAGTCCGGCCTCGACAAGCGCCAGTTGGAGCGGGACTACCCCCGCGTCGCTGAGGTTCCCTTCTCCTCAGACCGGAAGCGCATGACCACCTTCCACGCCCTCGATGGGGGGCAGGAGGGCTACACCGGCATCGTGAAGGGCGGTCCCGACGTAGTGCTGGCCCGCTGCACCCGCATCCGTCTGGAGGGCGGCGTCACTGAGCTGACCCCTGAGCTCCGCCGGGCCGTTGAAGATGCCAACCGGCAGATGGCCGAGGAGGGCATCCGGGTGCTGGCCGTGGCCTACACCCCGCCCGCCGTCGACCTGCCGGGCGACCTGGCGTCGCTGGAGAGGGACCTGGAGCTGATCGGCCTGATCGGCATGACCGACCCGGCGCGGCCTGAGAGTGCGGACGCCGTACGCAGGGCGCACGAGGCCGGCATCCGCACGATGATGATCACCGGCGACCACGCCACTACGGCCCTGGCCATCGCCAGACAGGTGGGCATCGCGGAGCAGGACAGCCGGGTCCTCAGCGGCCCTGAACTGGAGAAGATGAGCGACGAGGAGCTGGACAGGGCTGTTCGGACGGTGCCGGTCTACGCCCGGGTCTCGCCGGAGCACAAGCTGCGCATCGTCGAGTCGCTGCGCCGGCAGGGCCAGGTGGTGGCCATGACCGGCGACGGCGTGAACGACGCCCCCGCCCTGAAGCGGGCCGACATCGGGGTGGCGATGGGGCAGGTGGGCACGGGCGTCGCCCGGGGTGCGGCCGACATGGTGCTGATGGACGACAACTTCGCCACCATCGTCTCCGCCATCGAAGAGGGGCGCACGATCTATGCCAACATCCAGAAGGCCACCTTCTTCCTGCTCTCGGCCAACGTGGGCGAGCTGCTCATCATGACCGTCGCCATGCTCGCCGGCTGGCCGGTGCCGCTGCAGCCGATTCACCTGCTCTGGATCAACCTGATCACCGACTCGCTGCCGGCCATCGCACTGGGCCTGGAGTCGGCGGAGCAGGGGACCATGCGGCGGAAGCCCAGGGATCCGAAGGAGCCCGTGCTCACCCGCCACCTGCTCACGCTGATGGGCGTTCAGTCGCTCTTCCTCACCGCGGTGGTCTTGCTGGCCCTCTTCGCCGGAATGCGGGCGGCCCCCGCCGCCGGCGTCCCGGCCCCCGCCCTGGGTTCCACCTACGCCTTCGCCACCCTCTCCCTCGCCCAGCTCTGGTGGGCCCACGGGTGCCGCAGCCTCGCCCGGCCCTCGTGGCGCCTCGGTTTCTTCCGCAACCGCGTGGCCTGGGTCGCCAGCGTGGTCGGCCTCGTGCTGCTCGTCGCCGTGCTGGCCATCCCCGCCCTGCAGCCGTTCTTCAAGGTGGAGGCGCTCGGTCTGCAGGGGTGGCTCACTGTCCTGGTCCTGTCGCTGATCCCGACCCTGCTGATGGAGCCGCTGAAGGCGCTGGTGGCGCGGATGCGGGAGGGTCGTGCATAACCGGCGGCTATAGGGAAGTCCCATGCGCTGGCGATACTGCCTGACCCCCGGGGCCGTGCCCCCCCAGCAGGCAAGTCCCCCGAGACCTGTTTCTGAAGTCTCGGGGGACTTTCGTGGGGAAGCTGCACGGCAATCAACTTCGCAACCGCGATCCGTTGGACCTCGCCTTCCCGGGCGATCTGGTCGCACACAAGGCTTTCCCGGCCTGCGAGTCAGCAGTTCGAGGAGGAACTGCAGAAAGCGTTCGTGGTGACTACTTCGTAAGTTTGCACACCCCCGAGACCGCGGAGAGGTCTCGGGGGTTTCGCGTGAGAAACCTTCTGCAAACGACGTAGTAACGGGTGCAAGGCAACGACGCGTCGACCCCTTGCGAGACTCCGTCACCGCAGCCAAAAGAGGAGGGTACAGATGCCGGAGGGGGATGAACAGACGATCCATCGCCTGCTCCTGGCCCGCGACCCGACCGGGCTGGACCTCCTGGTCGACCTGGTCGCGCACAAAGCCCACCGGCTGGCCCGGATGGTCCTGGGGGGACTGGGCACCGAGCAGGATGCGGAAGAGGTCGTGAGCGACGTCCTGGCCGCCGCCTGGGACCGGGTCGCCGAGTTCGACCCGACGCGCTCCACCCTCACCAACTGGGTCCTGATGCTCACCAAGTACGCCGCCCTCGACCGGCGGCGGAGACTGCGCCGCCGCAACCTCGACGCGGAGGGCCAGGGCAGGGTCATTCCGATTGCCACCGTGCCGGAGCCGACCGCCCCGCCCAGCGATGAGCTCGTGCTGGCCGGGGAGGAGCAGGCCGCCCTCCACGCCGCCCTGCGCCGGCTGCCGGAGGCTGAGCGGGAGCTCCTGATCCGGCGCTACTTCTTCGACGAGCCCCTGGCCGACATGGCCCGGGACCTTGGCCTCACCCGGGGCGCCCTGGACACCCGCCTCTGGCGGGCCCGGCAAAACCTCAGGCAGCTGCTGAACGACGAAAGCGAGGTGCACAGCCATGGGCAACAGGCAGCGGACCGACCTGCATCCCGATGAGCAGGCCTTCCTTGCGGAGACCGGGCTGCGACCCGACGACCTCGCCGGCCTGGTGGAAGACGCCCCGCCCTTGCCCGCCGACACGCTGGCGCGCATCCGCGGCCGTACAAGAGTGAAGGCCGGGATTGCCGCACCCGAGATGAACGGCGACTCCGGCGCCTCAGGCGCTGCGGGCATCGCCTCGTCCATGCCCGCCGCTCCTGCCGCCTCCCGCAGGGAACCGTCCTCGCCTCGCCGCCGCTCCCGCCGCTGGCTGGCAGTGGCCGCGGCCGGCCTCGTGCTGGTCGGCGCCACCGCGGCGGCGGCCAGCCCCGAACGGGCCATGGCCGCCATCCAGCGGCTGGTTCGCCTGGTCCCCGGCATCGGGCTCACCGAGACGGGCAGCGAGACATGGATCCTTCCCGAGCCCGTGTCGGTGGTACAGGACGGCGTGCAGGTGACAGTGATGGGCTTCCTCAGTTCGCCGGAGGAGACCCGCCTGCAGCTCAGCGTGGACTGGCCGCCGTGGTCCGACCAGGACAAGAACGGGGCGGGGTACCAGATCACGTCGCCTGAGCTGCGGCTTCGGGACGGAACCGTTCTCCGGAGCCACCGCGGCTCCGCTTCCGGGGGATCGCGGAGCCTGCTCGGGGACTACGGGTACGGCCCCTTGCCGGGCGGAACGAGTGAACTCGTCGTCATCGTTCCGCACCTGTCTGATGTGTCCGGGGCCGTGAGAATCCCCTTGACGCTGGTGAACGCAACCGAGGCCCTCCTCACCGAGGCCCATCCGGGCAACTGGTCCGAGGAAAGGCAGGGGCTGCAGGTGGGCGTTCCCCACTGGGTGGCTGACGGCGACCGCATCCTGGTCAACCTCGCCGCCCGGCCGCCGGAGGGGGTCGCGGTGACCGAGTTCGGGGACCCGTTCGCTCCGGATAGAACTGTGCAGCCACGTCTCACCGACGACAAGGGCCGCTCCTACCCGCTGGTCGTCCAGGAGTCCAGACTCCGGGGAAGCCGGAGCTACGCCGTGTTCCAGGGTCCTCTGGCGGCGGATGCGGAGCAGTTGACGCTCATGGTGCCCTCCCTGCGGCTCGTCGACCAGTCTGCCGAGGCCCCCTTCACTGTACCTCTCGCCGAGTTGCCGGAGGGCGAGCCAGTGAACCTGAACCAAGAACTGCAGATCGGCAGCCATCGGTTCACGGTCAGTACCGTGACGCGGGTCGATCACGCCACCTTTGAGTTCGCCCTGCAGATGGGCCCCGAGGAAGGCGGTGTGCGGCTGCAGTCCGTGGGGATCCGCCGCTCCATCTCTCCTTCGGGCGCCGGCTTCTCGGTGAAGGCCGATGCCGACGGTCTGCTCACGACCCTGCAGGTCGACTTCCGGACGCCGCCGAATGCCAACCTCACCGTCATCTTCGCCGAGCCGGAGTACCGCGTGCTGGGGCCGTGGGAAGTGAAGCTTCCGGTTCCAGGCGATCAAGCACAATAGCCATGCGGGGTGCCGCCCAACCGACGGCACCCCCGCTCGATTTTCGGTTACTCGTCGCTCACCGTCGGCGCTGAACAACTCACCGCCCCCCCGCTCAACGCCCACGGTTAGCTACTCCACAATCAGCCAGCCCTTCACACCGAGCTTCGCCGGGTCGCCGATCTCGTAGCGCCCGGGCGCAGTCGGCGTGAACTCCACGATGGCCGTGCAGCCAGGCGACACGTGGATCATCACGTCGGCGTGGCTCCCGTGCATCTCCAGCTGCGGGTCGAAGCGCACCATCTTCAGGAACCGGTGCGGCACCTCGTGGATGGTGAAGTTCTGGATCAGCTCCGGGTGCTCGTTGGTCAGCGACACCCGCACCTGCTGACCGACCTTCGCCTTCAGCTCCACTTCGAGGGTCGGCTGGGCGATTGTCAGGTCGTACCGCACGGTGTTGAAGGGCTGGGTGTAGAAGAAGGCCAGCCAGATGGCGAAGGCCATCACCCCGGCGGCGACCAGCTTCACGACCGCGTCGCCCCGGATTCCCCCTTTGCTGCGGGGGTCGTACCGCTTCAGCAGGAGCGAGTTGGAGACCACCGAGACCGACGAGAAGGCCATGGCGCCGCCGGCGATCATCGGGTTCAGCAGCCCGAAGGCCGCCATCGGGATGCCGATCACGTTGTAGATGAAAGCCCAGAACAGGTTCTCCTTGATCGTCCGCATCGTCTGCCGGCTCAGCCGGAAGGCCTGGGCGATGCCCTTCAGGTCGCCGTTCATCAGGGTGACGGAGGCGGTCTCGATCGCCACGTCGGTGCCGGTGCCGATGGCGATGCCCAGGTCCGCCGTCGCCAGTGCGGGGGCGTCGTTGATGCCGTCGCCCACCATGGCGACGACCTTGGTGCCGCTCTCCTTCAGCTGCTCGACGTGAGCGGCCTTGTCGCCGGGCAGGACCTCGGCCAGCACCCGATCCACGCCTACCTGCCTGCCGATGGCCTCAGCCGTCCGCCGGTTGTCGCCGGTGATCATGACCACCTCGAGCCCCAGGTCGTGCAGTTCCCGGATGGCCTCCGCTGAGGTGGGCTTCACCGTGTCGGCCACGGCGATGATCCCGGCCAGGGCGCCGTCGACGGCCGCCAGCATGGCGGTCTTGCCCAGCCCCTCCAGCTCGGCCATCCGGGCCTCGGCCGGCGCCGTGTCGATCCCCCGCTCGGCCAGGAGCCGCCGGGTGCCCACCAACACCTGCCGTCCGGACACCTGCGCCTCAAGCCCTTGGCCGGGGATGGCGTTGAAGGACTCGACCGGGGGCAGGGGAATGTCCCGCTCCTTGGCGCCGGAGACGATCGCCTGGCCCAGCGGGTGCTCCGACCGTGACTCGGCAGCGGCCACGAGCGCAAGGAGCTCGTCAGCACCGGGCCCCGCCGGACCACCCGCCCTGCCGGTCACCAGCGGGACCACATCTGTCAGCTGCGGTCGACCCCAGGTAATGGTTCCGGTCTTGTCCAGGACGACCACGTTCACGCGGTGGGCCCGCTCCAGGTGCTCGCCGCCCTTGAACAGGATGCCGACCTCGGCCCCCTTTCCGGTGCCTACCATGACGGCGGTCGGCGTGGCGAGGCCCAACGCACAGGGGCAGGCGATGACGAGCACGGAGATGGCCGCGTGCAGCGCAGCGTTCCAGTCGCCGCCGATCAGCCCCCAGGCGATCAAGGTCACCGCGGCGATGCCGACCACCACCGGGACGAACACACCCGAGATCTGATCGGCGAGCTTCTGAATCGGGGCCTTGGAACCCTGGGCCTCCTCCACCATCCGCACGATCTGCGCCAGGGCGGTGTCCTTGCCGACCCGGGTCGCCCGGATGGTCAGGGCGCCGTTCTTGTTGAGGGTGGCGCCGGTCATGCTGTCGCCCGCGCTCTTGTCCACCGGGATGGACTCGCCGGTCAGCATGGACTCGTCGACAGCCGAGACGCCTTCGAGGACCACGCCGTCCACCGGGATCCTCTCGCCGGGCCGGACGCGGATGATGTCGCCCACCACCACGTCCTCCACGGGCACGTCCCGCTCGACGCCGTCCCGCACCACCCGGGCGGTCTTGGCCTGCAGGGAGAGCAGCTTCTTGATGGCCTCAGACGTCCGTCCCTTGGCGATGGTCTCGAAGGTCTTGCCGAGGAGGATCAGGGTGAGAATCGTCGCGCTGGCCTCATAGTAGTTCTCGCCGCCCAGGAAGAACGACAGGGCTACGGAGTAGATGTAGGCCGCCGACGTGCCCAGCGCCACCAGCACGTCCATGTTGGCCGAGCCGTGGCTCAGGTTGAGCCAGGCGCCGCGGTAAAAGCGCCAACCCACGACCACCTGGATCACGGTGGCCAGGGCGAACTGGAACCAGCGGTTCATCAGCACCGGCACGCCGATGTGCAGCGGCATGAGGATCATGTTGGCGATGAAGAGCGGCAGGGTGAGTACTGCGGAGAAGATGAGCAGTGCGACCTGCTTCCGCATCTCCTTCCGGCGCCGCTCCTGGTCGGCGTCGGCCGCGTCGGTCGCCAACCGGGCGCCGTATCCGAGGTCCTGGATGAGCCGGATCAGGTCGTCGGCCCTGACGCCGGTGGCCTCGACCGTAGCCTTCTCGGTGGTCAGGTTGACGCTGGCGCTCAGGACCCCCGGCACCCTGGACAGCTTCCGCTCGATCTTGGCGGAGCAGGCCGCGCAGGTCATGCCCGAGATGTCAAAGGTGAACCTATCCTTCACGACCCCGTAACCAAGGTCGGTCACCAGGTCAAACAGCTTGTCAGGGCTGACGACGTTGGGGTCAAAGTAGACGGTGGCCTTCTCGGTGGTCAGGTTGACGCTGGCCTCCTGAACGCCGGGGGCCTTGGACAGCCGCCGCTGGATTCGGCTCGAACAGGCGGCGCAGGTCATGCCCGTCACGCCAAACTCAAGCTTGACGCCGAACTTCGCCCCCCCGTTCATCGGGCCGTTCGTGGCTTCACTCATGCTCGTGCCCCCCGAGTGCGTCGACTGTGTGGCTGAGCCGCATCGACGATGTGGCTCAGATATCGAGTTCCTCCCCCGGTTGCTACCCCTACCGGGTATGGGTTTCTCGGCTGTATCGTACTCCCGTCCCGACGGCTTCGTCAAGACCCGCGCCCCGTTGCGTACGCGGCTCCCCGCCGTCCGCTGACCCTGCGCCGTCCGCTGGAGGTTCGCTGCCCGCCAGGTCCGCGGCCGTGATGCGCATCAGGTACTCAGGCGTCGGTTCCCCCGGGACGTCGGCGTGCTTCCAAAACCGAAACCCGGCCTTCGTATACGCCCGTATGGCCCCCTGATTCTCCACAGACGGACCGATCACGCACGCGCCGGCGTCGAACGAGCCGAAGACCACCTCGCACAGGAAAGTGCGGATGGCCGCGGGCCCCAGCCCTCGGCCGATGTACTCGGGCTCGCCGATGAAGAGGTCCACGCCCGCGGTGTCGTCATCCACGCCGATGTGCCGGGCGTAGTCCGGCCAGTGGTTGATGCGGTATGTCTGGATATACCCGATGGGGGTACCCCCGCAGAGGATCAGATAGGGTTCTGTCGGCGCTGCGCCGGTTATGCATGGAAGGTACTTCTCTTGCACCTCCGCCATGGTCTGTCCGCCGGAGTTCCACCACCGCATCACGTGCGGCGTGTTCAGCCAGCGGTGCATCAGGGGCAGGTCGTCCTCTGTCAGGCGGCGGAAGGCGATGCGGATCACGGTCTGCTCCTCCTCTCGCACTGTGCCGTTGCAGTGCTGAGCGAAATCGACTGCAGACGGAAGGGAGAACGATGTCGTTATGACGAACTATTTCGAAGAATAACTTCTCTCGGGGGAATGGTGCGGTGAAGTCACTCCGTCTGGTCTCGCTGGCCAACAGCGTGGTGATGTTCCTGGCCGTGCTCTGGGGCGCCTGGGTCACCTCCAGCGACTCGGGCGACGGCTGTGGCGCCCACTGGCCGCTGTGCAAGGGAACCTTCATGCCCGACTGGGACTACGCGGCCATCGTCGAGTTCGGCCACCGCCTGGTCTCAGGGCTGGCGGGACTGCTGTCGCTCATCCTGCTGGTGTGGATCGTGAGGGCGCTGCCCGCCGAAGGCCGCCTCAAGCGTCTCGCATTCGGCACCTTCTTCTTCGTCTCCTTCCAGGGTGCGCTGGGGGCGGCGGCGGTCCTCCGACCGCAGCCTGACCTGGTGATGGCGCTCCATTTCGGCTTCTCGCTGCTCTGCTTCACCTTCGCCCTGCTGGTGACTGTTGCGCTGGGAGACCTGGCCCGCGGCACGGCGCACGCAGAAGCCACCGCAGGTAGCGGGTCGGTAGCCCGACTCCCGGCAGGGGCAACGTCCTCCGAGCTTCGCTCCGCCGTGTGGGGCATGGCCGTCTACACGTACTTGGTCGTCTACCTGGGCGCCTACGTCCGCCACCTGGGGGCGTCCATGGCCTGCACCGGCTGGCCGCTGTGCAACGGCGAGATCTTGCCCCCGCTGTACGGTCCGGTGGGAGCAAACTTCGCTCACCGGCTCGGGGCTGCGCTGGCGGTCCTGATGGTGCTGCGCCTCTGGTTCGTCACCCGCAGGGCTGCCTCCCGCACCGCAGCGGGACAGACCCCCGACCTGCGCAAGCCTACCACCTGGCTGCTGGTGCTGATGCTTGCCCAGGTAGCGAGCGGGGCGCTCTTCCCCCTGGGCTACCTCAACCTCCTGACGCAGCTCCTGCACACCGGGCTCATCGCCGGCTTCTGGGGCGTGCTCAGTTACCTCTGCTACCTGACGCTGCCGGCCGAACGGCCCGCCCTGGCGGTGAGCGCTTAGGCCATGCTGCACGAGGTCTACCTCGACCCGGAGCTCACCCTGGAGCAGAAGGGGCTGTTCACGCTGTTCTCCGTCCTCTTGGAGAGAGGTGAGCCCCTAACATTCAGAAACGTGGTCGCCCGCTCCGGCCTGAGTGCCAAGACGGTCCGCAGCCACCTGAAGGTGCTGGAGGCAAGAAACTACATCTCCGTAGTCCCGTCAGCACAAGACCGTCGGGAGCGCCTGGTCCTACCAATCGGGAGCAGTGAGGAGCGCTGTGAGGCCATGATCAAGGCCATCACCCGGCACCTCGCCCAGGCCCGGAGCCGTATCCGTGACGAGGGCAGCAAGGAGTCCATCGGCGAGACGCTCATGAAGGAGTGGCTGAACCTCCTCATCGCTCTCAACGTGTTCACCGACAACGCCCGGCCGGGGTTCCTGATCAACCCTCTGAGCGGCGACGTGCTGGAGTACGATCGCTGGTACCCCGGCGCCAGGCTGGCGTTCGAGTTCCAGGGTCCGCACCATTTCCGCACGACCAGACTTCAGTCTGACCCGAACGCTCTCGCACGGCAGGTAACCAACGACTTGGTGAAGCTCGGCCTTTCGCAGCGGAACGGTATCACCCTGGTCGAAGTTCGCCCCGCTGACTTGCGCATGGACCGACTGCTCAAGCTCATCCCACCCCGCACGCCCCTGCGACCGCTGCACGGGCTCGGGAAGGTCATCAGTTTTCTCGAGGAGGAGTGCGCCAGGTACCGCCGCCAGTTCGGCGTGCAGAGCTGACTTCGCTGGCCCCCGTCGCTCAGCATGTGCGACGGGGGTCTTCGTCTGTCCTCGGACCCAGTTGCAGCGACAGTGCCCGGTGGTAGCTGCAGAACCCTACTCCCATCGGGCGTGCCTGGGGTCCGAGATGGAAGTGGACGGGGGGCAGGAAAAGGGGGAAATCGGAACGGCGTTTTTCACGAAATGCAGGGAGCAGTTCCCCCTGTCTCCCTGGCCTCCCCATCCCCGGGGTACCCCGCACCGCGCCCGGTCTGTCGATCGCCGTCGAAACCGCCGCCAACCGCGTCGAACCCTGTCTACCAACCCTGGGGGACGGGGGCATTGGCTGGAGTTATGGGGAAACCGGCACTGTAATTGGTGAAAACTAGGGGGAGGTTTTCCCCCTACTTCACCCTCGCTCCCAGAGGTGAAAAGCTGCCCCAGCGTCGCCGCACCCAAGGACTCCGACCGCGCCCCGAGCCCCGGGCACGAACCCCCGCGACGCCGGCCGCAGCAGGCTCGAGCCGTGCCCCGAGCCCGCAGGTACGACCGTCCATCGTCCCCAGGTCCGATGCAGGACTCCCCCTGGCACTACCCATGGCGTCCACCTGAGTACGACCCCGAGCCCCTCCAGTGGACGATCTGCATCCGCCCCCGAGGCTGACTGGCCGCCGAACCTCGGCACGATCCGGCGCATTCCCCAACGACCCACCTGCGAACTTCCCCGCCAGCCGATGTTGACACATGCCCCTTCCGGGTATGCTCAAGCCGTGAGAAAACGGAGCGAACCGGAAGGAGGAACCGACCTTGGCACTCGTGCTCTTCGTGGGCCTGCTGTGCGTCGCCCTGTTCACCCCGACCGCGGTGGAGGAACGCCGGCACATGCTCCAGTGTGAGTACGACACCGGCATCCGGACCGCTCGTATCAGCGATCGGTAGCAGATACGCCCCGCCTCGGCAGCAGCCCGAGGCGGGGCGGTGGAAGACTAGTCTAGAGCTCCTCTGCGACGAGTGGCCGGGTCTCCACCCCTGCGGCCTCCAGCGCCTCCAATGAGGCACGCAGGAACCGCACGGGGTCGGAAACAGCCTCCCAGTGGACATACATGAGTCGCGGCTGCTCGAAGAGCCAGTGGTTGTGCAGGGCCGTCACCAGAATCCCGTTCCGCCGCAGGACGGAGATGACCCTGTTGACCTCGTTCTGCCGCAGCACCGCCTCTCCCAGATTAAGGGTCCGGCCTTCCTCGTCAGACCGCTCGATCGAGAAGAACACCGGGAGCACGAGGGGAGAGCGGGTGCGCTGCCCCAAGATGGTGGGCCTCAGATCGGATCGGAGGAGCTGGATCAGGCAAGCGTCGTCGATGCAGGCCGGAGTGCCGTGGACGATGCGGGCCAGTCGAGCGCAGCGACTGCAGACGGAACGCTTGCGGGTTGACATGCTGCGATCCCTCCGATGCCGCTTGATTGGGGCCGGCCCCGTCTAACCTATGACGTTATGTCAACTTTGGTGCCCAGCCGTCTCGGAAAACCGAATGGCCGCCCCAGCTCGGGGCGGCCTTGATTCTCGAGGAGGCCTCGTTTCTTGCGGAGGCCTCGCTTCTTGCGGAGGCCTCGATCCTCCGGGCGGAGCGATCACGGCAGGCCGCCGGCCTGTTGCGGCGGGAACTGCGTCGGGTACGGATACGGGAACTGGGGCGGGTACGTGAGCGGCGGGGGAACCGCCATGGGGGCGTACTTGTCGAGGAAGGCCTGATAAGTCCCCGGGCTGCTGTTGATGTACGGGTGGGTGAACCACTCCTTGGGCAGCTCGATGGTCCCCTTGATGGACTCGAGGGCCCGGGCGAACGAGGCGGCATGCGCCTCCTCACGGTTCCCCAGGAAGATCAGGGTGTCGCGGCTGCCGGGGTCCTGCACGATGTTGGCCAGGTGCAGGTAGAGGTCGCGGGCCCTGAGTTCGGCGGCGATATCCGAGTAGAGGTCGGTGATAATGTTGCCGCTGACGTCGGTGTACGTCGACGACCACGGGTTTCCCTGGGCGTCCCGCATCTTCACGACCACGCCGTGCTGCCGGGCCAGTTCGGCGACCATCTCCCAGTGGGAGATCTCCTCCGTGCCGATGTCCTCCAGCAGGTCGCGGATCTCGGGGATGTTCGTGTTGAACCGCTGCGTCAGGTAGGTGTTGAGGGCCGTCGCCTCGGAGTCGGCACCGGCGTACTGCTCCAGGATGATCTGGCCCCAGCGGGGGTCAGGCTCCATCACCTTTACGGGCCGCAGCAGCTCCTTCTTGTGGATGAACAACGGAAAGGGTCACCTCCTCAACCCAGCCTATGGGCCGGGGTGCCAAGGTGACCCTCCACTGCCAAGTTCGGTGCGGTGTGGTTAACCCACGGTGCGGCCGGCATGAACTACGATGAACGACCCACGGTTCGGCGTGGATGATCCCCGGCGCAGCGCGCCACGGCTTTCCTGAACTACAGCACGGCCTTCAGGAACGCCACCGTGCGGGGGTGCTCGGGCTGGCTGAATACCCGCTGCGGGTCGCCTTGCTCCACGATCTGGCCGCCGTCCATGAACAGGACCCGGTCGCACACCTCCCGGGCGAAGCCCATCTCGTGGGTGACCACCATCATGGTCATGCCCTCCAGGGCCAGGGCTTTCATCACCTCGAGCACCTCCTTGACCATCTCCGGGTCAAGGGCCGACGTGGGCTCGTCGAAGAGCATGACCTCCGGGTTCATCGCCAGGGCGCGGGCGATGGCCACCCGCTGCTTCTGTCCGCCGGAGAGGCTGTTCGGATAGGCCGTGGCCTTCGCCTTCAGCCCGACCCGGTCGAGCAGCTCCAGCGCCTTCTCCTCCGCGGCCTGCGCAGAGAGGCGGCCCGTGAGGACGGGCGCCAGCGCCACGTTCTTCAGCACGGTCATGTGCGGGAAGAGGTTGAAGTGCTGGAAGACCATGCCGACCCGCTGGCGTAGCCGGTTCACGTCGAACCCCGGCGCGGTGATCTCCTGGCCGTCCACCACGATCGAGCCAGCCGTGGGCTGCTCCAGCAGGTTGATGCAGCGGAGCAGCGTCGACTTGCCGGATCCGGACGGGCCGATGAGCGCGACCACCTCGCCCCTGGACACGTCCAGGTCGATTCCCTGCAGCACCGCGAGCTTGCCGAACGACTTGTGGAGGTTCCTAACGCGAATCACTCCGGCCCATCCTCCTCTCCAGCAGCTTGACCAGCTGCGAGGTAACGCCGGTCATGACCAGGTAGTAGATCGTGACCACCAGCATGGGCTCAAACGGGGCGAAGGTGGTGGTTCCGACCATGCGCCCCTTGAAGGTGGTCTCCTGGATGCCCAGGACCGAGACCACCGACGACTCCTTGATGAGGGTGACGAACTCGTTGGCGAGGGGCGGCAGCGCGTTGCGCAGGGCCTGGGGCAGGATGATGTAGCGCATCGTCTGGCTGTAGGTCAGCCCCAGCGACCGGCCGGCCTCCATCTGCCCCCTGTCGATGGACTGAATCGCGCCGCGTGCGATCTCGGCGACGTAGGCGCCGCTGTTGAGCGAAATTGCGATGATGCCGGCGGTCAACTCCGGAATGTTGTTCCCCGTGAGCAGGTAGGGACCGTAGTTGACGAGGTAGAGTTGCACCAGGAAGGGCGTGCCCCGGACAAGTTCCACATAGCCCCCGGCCAGCCAGTAGAGCAGACGCAAGGGCAGGCTGTCCGGTTTGCGGCTGCGGACCAGTCCTACCAGGAAGCCGATGATGCTGCCGAACAGAATGCCCAGCGCCGAGATCACGAGGGTCATCTTAGCGCCCTCGAACACCACGGGCCAAGCCATCCGAACGACGTCCCAGCGCCAGTTCATGCGGGATGTCTCCTCTCACAGGTGGCCCCCAGGGCGCCCTTCGCCTGGCGACCTGGGGGCGGAGTCGTAGCCGGGGCCTTACTCGGCCGGCGCGGCCGCCTCGTACTTGGCGATCAGCTGCTCGATGGTCCCGTTGTCGAGTAGCTCGGCCAGAATCTCGTTCACGGCCTGTCGCAGCTCGTCGTCGCCCTTGCGGAAGACCACGCCGCAGTCCTCCTTCGTGAGCTCCAAGACGACGGTCAGGTCATCGTAGCTCTTGGCGTAGTTGTGGGCCACGGAGTAATCGGAGACGACGGCGTCAACCCGGCCGGAGATCAGGTCGAGCACAGCAGCCTCGAAGGCGTCGAAGGACTTGATCTTGGCGCCCTCAACCTCCTTGGCCGCCTTTTCCCCGGTGGAGCCCAGCTGCACACCGATGGTCTTGCCGCTCAGGCTGGAAGCGTCCTTGAACTCACCTGCGCCCGCCTTCTTGACCAGCACAACCTGGCCGCCGTGGAAGTACGGATCCGAGAAGTCGGCCGACTTCTTGCGCTCGTCGTCGATGGACATGGCCGAGATCACAAAGTCGGTCTTCTGGGTGTTCAGGTCGGCGATCAGGGTCTCGAACTTGCCTTCCTTGACTTCCAGCTCAACGCCCAGCTTGTCTGCGATGGCCTGCGCCATCTCAATCTCCCAGCCCACGATGGTATCCTTTCCATTCACGATCTCGTGGTACTCAAACGGAGGGTAGTCGGCGCTGGTGCCCAGGACGATCTTGCCGGCCGCCTTGATCTGGTCCAGGTGACTGCCGTTCGCTGCCGACTTGCTCTGCTGTCCGCTCTGCGCACCGCCGCAGGCGGCAAGCGCCAGGGTCAAGACCAAGCCCATGGCCAGGATGCGAATCTTCTTCATGCTCATCTTCTCCTTACGGATATGTCCATAACAGTATGGAGCGAATATACACCGCGTCGCATATGTATTCAAGGGCCAGGATCAAACACAGGCATATCAGAATCGTCACGGATGGCTTGACAAAAGGGTGCAGGGGGCGAGACTTGCGTCTCGCCCCCTGCATGAGCGGACGGAGGGTCACCACTCCCCCGTCTGTAATCCGTGCTGGATGAGGGGTCACCACTCCCTCCTCCAGCGCCCGGCCGGGTCACCACTCCGGCCGGGGCGTGGCCGCTCAGGCTCACCGCACCGCTACAGTCAGCCCTGTGCAACCACGGGTCGCCTGGGATGGCGACTACCTGTGATTATACCATGTGTACCGGGTACCGCGAGAAACATTTTTCGCTATGTATACTTTCTCAAGTCAGGATGGGTCTGGATCTGAGTTGGATAGACTTGCATTTGGCTGATAAACAGCACAAATCGAATCTATCGATACTTCCGTATGCCAGGCTCCCCTGGATTTCCTATCCTGTTACCAGGAACAAGTGGGGGGTGTCAAGTTCCGATGACCCAGCAGCAGGTCTGCGCCTGGTGCGGATCGGCGATCGCCGCCGAGCAGGAGGGACGCACCAGCCTCTGCCCCGACTGCCACGCCGTGGACGAGACAGAGTTCGCCGGACCCCTGCACCCCGAGGGAGAGCGACAGCCCTACCAGGAGTGAGCGGATGGCCCCCGCCGGCGCCCGTGCGCCGCGGGGGCCACACTCTGGCCAGCTACTCCTCGACGATGCTGACAGAATCGATGCGAATCTCCTCCAGCGGCTTGGACCGCTCGCCGCCGAACGACATGGTCACGGGCACAGAGGCCAGCGCCTCTACCACGTCCATCCCCTCAACGACCCGGCCGAACTGCGTATAGTGGGGGTACTGGTTCAGCCCGGCCGCCTGAGGCCCCGAGCAGATGAAGAACTGGCTGCCGTTGGTGTTGGGTCCGGCGTTGGCCATGGCGACAATGCCGGGCTCGTAAGGATGCCGCGGCGGCAGTTCGTCGGGGAAGCGGTATCCGGGGCCGCCGCGCCCGGTACCGGTCGGGTCGCCGGTCTGGATCATGAAGGGCCTGATGACCCTGTGGAACTTCACGCCGTCGTAGAAGCCCTCGCGCGCCAGAAAGACGAAGTTGTTGACCGTGAGCGGCGATTCGTCGGCCAGCAGCTCGATCGTGATGTCACCCTTGGTGGTCCTGAGGGTCGCCAGGTACCGCTTCGACGGGTCGATCTGCATCGCGGGCGGTGCGCTCCACTGCTTTGCCACTGGAATCCTCCTCTTTCCGGATGTAGATATCTTGCGTGGGATACGGGATGCTGATCCCGTTTTCCGCGAACGCCTTCAGGATCCGCATGTTCAGCTCGTCGGTCACGCGGATGCGGTCCGTGTACGAGGCGACCCAGCAGCTCATGAACAGATCCAGCGAGAAGTTGTTGAAGGCGGTGAACCAGACCCCCGGCGCGGGGTCGTCAAGGACCTCGGGATGGCTCTTCATCACCCCGAGCAGGATCCGCTTCGCCTTCTCAAGGTCGGTTCCGTAGGCGACGCCGATGGTCTGGCGAATCGCAGCCCGGGGCGTGGGCAGGGCGTAGTTGATGACGCTGCTGTTGGCCATGTCCTTGTTCGGCACCACCATCGCACTGCCGTCGGACTGCCGGATGCGGGTGGTGCGCAGCCCGATCTCCACCACGGTGCCGGACTTCCCGTCCGAGAGCTCGATCACATCGCCGAGGCGGAACGGCCGGTCGATCAGGATGGCCAGCCCCCCCAGCATGTTGGAGAGCGTGTCCTGCGAGGCCAGGGCAATCGCGGCCGACGCGACGCCGGCTGTGGCCACCAGGGCTGAGATGGAGACGTTGAAGAGCTGGAGCACCACCGAGGCCGCCAGGAAGTAGGTGACGGCCGTGACCAGCTTCCGGATCATCGGTAGGAGGTCGCGGTCCCACGAGGCGCCGCTCTTGGACGCCAGCTCGCTCAGGTACCAGTCCAGCGCGGCGACGATCAGCGCATTCACCAGCGAGGCGACGGCGAGCACCGCGAGGCCCTCCACCAGTTTCTCGGCCACGCCGAACTGCACCGCCAGCAGCCCGCCGGGGCCGAAGGTGGGAATGGCGCCGCCCAGCGTGGTCATGGCAAACCGGAGGCCGAGGACGAGGATCGTCCAGCGGACCGGTGCGGTGCCCGCCTCCACGAGGCGGTCATCCAGCGTCGTGTCCGACTTCGCGACCAGCTTACTGGCGGCCCAGCGCATCACCCGCCGGGCCAGGCCAGCCACCACGTAGGTGAGCACCAGCTAGCCCCCGAAGACCGCCCACGCTACCCAGTTCTGCACAAATGCGTCCCACAGCGCCGACAACCAGTACGGCATGAGCACTCCTCCAGCACAGAACTTCATGCGTTACATAATAGAAGGAAACTGCGGGCGCGGCAAGGCTTGATGTGGGAGCAAAACGCCACCTGGCGGCAATGGCCAGGTGGCAGCGTCGCGTCTGCGGCCTCGGTGCGGCTAATCGACCAGGTCAGCGCTCTTCAGGGAGTCGCGGGCTACCTGCTCTATGGGCTCCTCCAGCACCTCGACGCGATAGTTCAGCTCCTGCATGGTCTCGTCGGGCAGCTTCGGGGTGGGCCTCCACGGCGTCCATGCGCACGACATATGCGCCGTTGCAGGGCGGGAAGACCTTCTTGTCGCCCTCGAGGATGACCAGGTCGAACTCCTTCAGTCTGCCGTCGGAGGCGTAGGCGTCCATGACCTGGATGTCGCCGCTCTCGATGGCCTTGTAGCGCAGGCCGGTCTGCGTTGATCTCAAGCTCCCGCCCCACAAGGGATGGAGCGCAAGCAGAATAGAGACCTGCCAACCGCAGCGGTCGACAGGTCCCTTCATTGATACCGAGCGGGTCCCCGGTGCACACGTCGTCAGACGCCCGGCATGGTCCCCGGTCGACCCCGGCACCCCGGGTGATTTCACGCATCCGCGCCGGGTGCAACCGTGGCGGAAAGCAGCTCGCGGCAGCGGGCACGGGCCGCGTCGGAGCCCACGATGGTCAGTACGTCGCCAGCCGCCAGCAACATGTCGGCCGGGGGCGAGAAGTACTCCTCGCCGTTCCGGACAATGGCCACGGCGGTCACGCCGGTGGACGTGCGCAGGCGAATCTCGCCCAGCGAGCGGCCCACAACCCACGAACTCCCGTCGAGCACCAACTCCTCCACATGGCGGGTGCCCACGGCCCCGGCGGTATGCTTCAGCAGCTGGTCGAGGGCGTTCTCGATCTGCTCGTCCAGCCGCTTCCGCTCCCTGAGTAGCTGGCGCAGTTCCCGGATTTCCTGCTCCACGCGCCACTGCGAGCCCACGGCGTCCACGTACTCCTGCGCAGCCACCTGGGAGAGAATGCGAATCCCGGAACCCGCCACCGCTGCGACGACACCACGCTCGTGCAGGATCGCCACCGCCCGGCGGATCGTCTCGGGCGACACCTGGTAGGTGCCGGCGAGGCTCGAGCGGCCCAGCAAGCGGCTGCCCTCCGCCAGCTCACAGTTCGCAATGCGCCGCGCCAAGTCCAGCGCGATCGCCTCATACCGCGCCATTCCGTTCTGCTCCCGCTTCACCTGTTTCAGCTCCCCTGCATCTTCTCGCGTGTCCATCGTATCACACGTCAGAAAAGGTTCAAGGGGAGCCTCGCCCACGGCGCAGTCGGCAGCCAGCGCCGCAGTTCAGTCAGCGGTCCGCGGACGGTACAGCAGCCGGCAGTTCTGCACGCTCATCAGGTAGTAGGCGCCGTAGATCAGGGCGAAGACGCCCAGCGTCGGCAGGGAGGCGGGTCCCACGACCTGGTACCCGGTTTCCCCCGAGAGTGCCCGGTTGAGAGCGGTCAGCGCCATGGCCGAGTGCAGCAAGGCCACCAGCAGCGGCGTCAGGAAGTAGAGCCCCACCTGCCGGGCAATGGTGAGGTCCATCATGGCGTCATCTGCGCCCAGGTTCTGCAGGATCGCATATCGCTGCCGGTGCTCGACGGCGTCGGTCACCTGCTGCAGGGCCAGGAGCGTGGCCGAGATGAGGATGAACATGATGCCGACGTAAAAGGAGAAGAAGATGAAAACGGCCTCGACGACATAGGTCTCCGCCATGGTCTCGGTGCGTGAGCTGAGGGAGATCCAGCCCTCTTCCCTGATCCGTGCGGACACCCAGTTCCCGACCGCCTCCGCAAGCCTGTCGGGCTCCTCCCCCGGCACCTCTGCCACCAGGTAGCGCTGCGACCGGTCCGCCAAGTCCGCCAGGAGGCGTGCCACCACCTCGTCCGGCACCACCAGCATCGCCCCGTAACCGCCGAACTGGTAGCCCATGGACTCGCTGAAGACCTGCGGTGCGGCGGGGCGCAGCGTCACCCCCGCCAGTTCCAACGGCTGGCCCGCGATCAGGGCCCGCGTCCAGGCGGCAGCGCCGGCGGCCACCGCCGGGTCGCTGTCCGCCGCGTGCACCAGGTAACCCCCCTCGGCGAAGGGCACTTCCGGGTAGCCTTTGAACGCCCTCAGGCTGCGGTAGGCCGAGTAAGGCATGACGGACACCGAGGCCCAGGCCGCCCAGTCGAACTCCTCGTCGGCCATGAAACGCTCGGCATCGTCCGGCAGCATCAGGTCGGCGCCCCGCAGACCCGCGTCAACCGTCACAAACTCCACCATCTGGGCGTCCGCGACGCCGTGCGCCGCGAAGAGCGCCCATAGTCCACTGAGGTCCTGCTCCGGGTCGGAGGCGGTGACCATGTAGCTGAAGGGTGCCCGCTCCTCCGCGTCCCTCCGGACAATGGCCCCCAGGCTCAGGCCGGTGGACATGGCGCAGACGGTGAAGGTGAGCATGAGGGCGATGGTGGCCAGCATCGCGGCGTGGGTGTTGATCTTGCTGGTCACCTGCCGGTAAAGGAAGAGGTTCAGGCCCCGGGCCAGCCAGCCGCCCGCGCGCCGGCGGACGCCGGTGAGCAACCCTGCCAGGGCCGCGAACAGCAGGTAGGTTCCCGCGATGCCCAGGGCAACCCCCAGCGGAATGCGCGGGTCGGTGGGGTCCAGCCAGTCGCTGCGGCTTACCCAGTCCGCCAGCCCGTAGGCCGTCACCAGCGTCATGGCGCTCAGCAGCCCTGCGAGGGCGGCAAGCGGCCGGCTTCGCACCCGGATCTCTTCGTTCTTCCGCGCCTCGTGGATCAGTTCGATGAGCCGTTGCCGGTAGATGCTTGCCGCCTGCCAGATCGCCACCGCCAGGAACACCACCCCGTACAACACCAGGGTCGCCAGCGCCGCACGGGCGGAGAAGACGAAGTCCCGCTGCGGCGCCATGACGTGGAAAGCCCTTTCCACCAGCAGACCGAACGCCTGAGAGGTCAGGACGCCTGTGACCATCCCCACCCCCAGGGCCGCCAGGCCGATGGCTGAGGTCTCCGCCAGCAGCAGCGCCGCCAGGTGCCCCTGATCCATGCCCAGAAGCAGGTAGGTGCCCAGCTCCCGGCTGCGTTTCCGCACGATCACCCGATTGGCGTAGAGAACCAGCAGGGCGACGACGCCCGTCATGATGGTCGATACCCACTCCATGCCCTCCACGGCGCTCCGGGCCATGCGCCGCTGGCTCTCGGAAAGGCTGAGGAAGGCGGGCTGTTCGGTCACAGAGTTGGACACATAGAAAATTGCTACGGCGAACACCAGGGTCATGAAGTAGATCCCGTAATCGGCAAGGCTGCGCCGCAGGTTCCGCCAGGCCAGCTTAGCGTACATCGGCCCCGCCACCCCCCAGTTCAGCCAGCGTGGCGATGATCCGGTCGAAGAACCGCTGCCGCGGCGCCTCGCCCCGCACCAACTCCGTGAAGAGGCGGCCGTCCTTGATAAAGAGGATCCGGCTGCAGTAGCTGGCGGCGAAGGGATCGTGGGTCACGAGCAAGATGGTCGCCTGCAGGTCGCGGTTCAGGTCGGACAGCGCCTCCAGCAGGGTCCGGGCCGCGCGGGAGTCGAGGTTGCCGGTGGGCTCGTCGGCCAGAACCAGATCCGGCCCGGTGATGAGCGCCCGGGCGGCCGCGGCGCGCTGCTTCTGTCCGCCGGAAACCTGATAGGGGAACTTGTCCAAAGCATCCACGATACCAAGCCTCTCCGCCATCGCGGTCACGCGCCGGTCGATCTCACCTGCGGGCGCCCCGGCGATGGAGAGAGCGAGCCCGATGTTCTCCCTGAGCGTCAGGGTGTCCAGCAGGTTGAAGTCCTGGAAGATGAAGCCCAGCCGCTTGCGGCGGAACCGGGCCACCTCCCTCCGCCCCAGGGCTGTCAGCTCCTGGCCGCCGACCCAGACCCGGCCGGAAGTCGGGGAGTCGATGGTGGAGATCACGTTCAGCAGCGTCGTCTTGCCCGAGCCCGAGGGGCCCATCACCCCGACGAACTCGCCGCGCTCGATGGCCATGCTGATCCCCCGCAGCGCATGGGTGACGCTGCCGCGGCTCCCGTAGGTCTTGGCGAGGTCGACGACCTCCAGTATGCGTTCTGCAGCCGCCATGTCCAGGCCCCTTTCCACGTTGGTCTGTCTCTACGCCCCGCATTTTACAGTCTGCCTGGCGGGCGAGACATTGACGCCTGCTTACAGGCGCGGCTGCGAAGCTTACGATCTCGTAAGACACTGCGAATGACAATGATAGGGGGCCGGCAGGCAGTTCGCCCGCCGGCCCCCTTATCAGGGCCCGCATACGGCGGTCAGCAGGATGCTACCACAGGCCGATAACCTTCCACCAGAGGGAGCCGGCGCCCAGCCAGACCACCAGGTTGATCAGGCTGGTGACGAAGCCCCACTTCCACCACGTGCCCTGGTCGATATAGCCGGCGCCGAAGTAGATCGGCGCGGGGCCGGTGCCGTAGTGGGTCATGGTGGCGTTCAGGCTGTTGAAGAAGCCCAGCACCAGCACGACCAGCTCCACCGGCGCACCAGCGCTGATGGCCACCAGGGCCAGAGGCACGAAGAACGCAGTGGCGTGGGCCGTCATCGAGGCGATGAAGTAGTGCGCGTACTTGTAGGCGATGACGACCAGGATGAAGGCCACGAACCAGGAGGAGATGCTGCTGAGGGAGGCCTGTAGCACGCTCGCCAGCCAGTCGATCAGGCCGACCTTGGAGAGGCCGTTGGCGAGGCCGACCAGGCCGCCGAACCAGATCAGGGCATCCCAGCCGCCCTTCTCGGCCAGCACGTCCTGCCAGTTGATGACGTTGATCACGAGCAGGATGGCGACGCCCAGCAGGGCGATGGCGGTGGCATTCAGGCCGGTCCACTGGGTGGTGGCCCACAGGACGAGGGTCAGCAGGAAGACGGCGAGCATGCCCTTCTCACCCATCGTCATCGGACCCATCTTCTCGAGCTCCTTGGCCGCCAGGGCCGGGGCCTCAGGCGACTGCTTCAGCTCGGGATTGAACATCTTGTAGAAGATGTAGGGCAGGATGGCGATCGAGATGATGCCCGGCACCAGCGCCGCCCAGAACCAACCGAGCCAGGTGACCTCGTAGCCGAAGTTCTCCTTGGCCAGGGAGGCGATCAGGGAGTTCGGGGCCACGCCCGTGAAGAACAGGGCAGACGTGATGCAGCAGATCTGGAAGGAGTTGAACATCAGGTACTGGCCGACGCGCTTGGCGGTGGGGCCAGGCTCAGAGTCCATGGAGGAGCAGAGCGCCCGCACGATCGGGTACAGGATGCCGCCGGCACGAGCCGTGTTGGACGGGGTGGCCGGGGCCAGCACCGTGTCGGAGAGCGCCAGGGCGTAGCCCAGTCCCAGCGTGGACTTGCCGAACGCCTTCACCAGCATGAAGGAGATCCGGCGGCCGAGGCCTGTCTTGATGAGGCCGCGGGCGAAGAGGAAGGCCGAGACGATGAGCCACACCGTCGAGTCCTTGAAGCCGTTCAGCGAGTCACCGATGGACAACGTTCCGGTGATGGCCGTCACCGCGACTGCCGTGATGACCACGGCACCCTGGGGCAGCGGCTGGAGGATCAGGGCGAGGATAGTAGCGATGAAGATACCCAACATGTGCATGGCCACGGGCTCCAGTTCTCCAGGCGGAGGCAGGAACCAGATGACGAGACCTACGGCAATACAGATGAGACCCCGCAGGAGCTTGGAGCGGTTTTCGTTACTCACCTGAATCCCTCCCGTGCATGACTAAGCATGACAAAGTGCTACCGCCGGGACTGCGAATCCGCCGAAACTACTGGGCCCACTGTGAAAACTATCACAACGATAGTCATCTCGCTACGGCTATGTCGAAACATAAACCCTAATCGCGACTAGTGGATCACACCGTGTGTACAACCGATGTGCTAAACGGTGGCACCGGCCTAAACCTGTTGTCCTAATTGCTCATTTCGGGACAGGATGAGCCGAAACGGATTGCGCCAAGCCGCCCGGCGAGGTTCCATTGATCCTGAGATCCTTGAAAGGGGTGAGAGCGAATGGAACGGGAAGGCTCCGGGTCGGGCCGGGCGGTACGCAGCAACGCAGATCTGAACCCGCGGTACTTCAAGGTCGGCATGTGGTCACACTTGCTCCATCGCATCAGCGGCGTCGCCATCGTCTTCTTCCTTCTCATGCACATCTGGGAGATCACGTCGGTGGTGCGCGGCGGCGCAGAAGGCTTCTCTGCCAAGATGGCCGGCATGGCGGGACGGATCTGGGTCATCGGTGAGTGGTTCCTCTTCCTGGCTCTGGTCTTCCACGGCATCAACGGCATCCGACTGGCTCTGCTGGATCTGGGCTGGGGCGTTCACACGCAGAAGCGCAACTTCTGGGTCGTGATGGTCCTGTCGGCGGTCGCGATTGTCATCGGCAGCTACTTCTTCGTCATGCGATTCCTTGCGTATCCCTGGGCGGCCTGAGCACGCACCCGGTGGGAGGTGATTTCACATGAAAGGAAGCCTCTGGGCCTGGATCTTCCAACGCATCACCGCCGTCCTGCTGGTGGTGCTGGTAGCCATACATTTTGGCATCATGCACTTCGTAGATCCCACGGCTGTGATCACCTTCGGCGACAGCCAGATTCGCCTCCAGTCGGCCCTCTACATGCTGGTCGACGTGGGTCTGCTCGTGCTGGGTCTCTACCACGGCCTCAACGGCATCCGCAACATCGTGCTGGACTACTGGCCTAACTTGGGCCGCGTGGCCACCTGGGTCCTGGCCATCATCGGCGTAGTGGCCGTCGGCTACGGGTCTATGGCTCTGGCGGCCTTCGTCGCCCAGTAGCAGCGCAGCGGGAGGTGTTCCTCGTATGAAGATCAAGCATCGCGTCGTCATCATCGGCGGCGGTCTGGCCGGCCTGCGGGCCGCGATCGCGGCTTATGACGACGGCGTCAAGGACGTCGCGATCATCTCCCAGCTGCCCCCCGTCCGTTCCCACTCGGTGGCTGCCGCCGGCGGCATCAACGGCTCGCTGGCCAACCACCCGAACGGCCGGGATGACAACTGGGAGAAGCACGCTTTCGATACCATCAAGGGCTCCGACTACCTGGCCGACCAGGACGCGGCCGAGACGCTGGCCAAGGAGGCCGTACCCGTCATCGTCGAGACCGAGCACTGGGGTTGCCCCTTCTCCCGCAACGATGACGGCACCATCGCCCAGCGTCCGTTCGGCGGCGCCGGCTTCCCCCGCACCTGCTACGCGGCCGACAAGACCGGCCATGCGCTGCTGCACACGCTGTACCAGCAGGTCGTGAAGCGGGGCATCAAGGTTTACACGGAGTACCTGGTGCTGGCGCTGGCCGTGGCCGACGGCCGGGCCGTGGGCGGCGTGGTCATGGACATCGTCTCCGGCGAGGTGGGCACGTTTGAGGCCGACGCCATGCTGCTTGCCACCGGCGGCGCCGGCAAGATCTACGCCCACTCCACCAACAACCTGCTGAACACCGGCCTCGGCATGGCCATCGCGTATTGGGCCGGCGTGCCGCTCAAGGACATGGAGTTCATCCAGTTCCACCCCACCGGCCTCTGGGGCACCAACATCCTCATGACCGAGGGCTGCCGCGGCGAGGGCGGCTACCTGGTGAACAACCAGGGCGAGCGCTTCATGGCCAAGTACGCCCCGAAGGCAATGGAACTGGGCCCGCGCGACATCGTCGCCCGCTCCATCCTCACCGAGATCCTCGAGGGCCGCGGCTTCAACCTTGGCGGCCCCGGCGGCGGCTACGTCCATCTCGACCTGCGCCACCTCGGCGAGGCCAAGATCAACGAGCGGCTGCCTGAGGTCCGCGAGATCTGCAAGAACTTCGCCGGCATCGACCCGGTCTACCAGCCGATCCCGGTGCAGCCCAGCCAGCACTACACCATGGGCGGCATCTCGACCGATATCAACGGCGCCACCGTGCTGAAGGGCCTCTACGCCGCCGGCGAATGCGCCTGCGTCAGCGTGCACGGCGCCAACCGGCTCGGCGGCAACTCGCTGCTCGACACCATCGTCTTCGGCAAGCTGGCCGGCAAGCACATGGCCAAGTTCATCGCGGAGCAGCCCCTGCGGGGTTCGGTGGACAAGCTCCTCGCGGAGAAGCAGGCCGAGGTGGAGCGCCGGTTCCAGGAGCTGTTCTCGAACTCGGGCGCCGAGCGCGAGTCGACGATTCGGGTCGAGCTGCAGGAGAACATGTTCAACAACGTGGGCATCTTCCGCCAGGAGGACCTGCTCGAGGCGGGCCTGGCCAAGGTGCGGGAGCTGCGGGAGCGCTACCGCAACGTGAAGGTGCAGCACACCGGCAAGATCTACAACATGGAGCTCATCCGGGCCTACGAGCTGCGCGGCATGCTCGACGTGGCCGAGGCCATCGCGGCCGGGGCGCTGGCCCGCAAGGAGAGCCGCGGCTCGCACGCCCGCAGGGATTATCCCGAGCGCGACGACCAGAACTTCCTGAAGCACACCCTGGCCTTCCACACGCCGGAAGGGGTGCGGCTGGATTACTCCCCGGTCACCATCACCCGCTTCCAGCCTCAGGCGCGGAAGTACTAGAGGGGGTGTGAACAGACCATGAAAGAGTTCAAGCTGCGGGTCTTCCGCTATGACCCCGAAAAGGACGCACAGCAGCACTACGAAACCTACACCGTTCCCTACCGTGAGGGCATGACCGTCCTGGAGGCCCTGCTCTGGGTCTTCGAGAACCTCGACGGCTCGCTCGCCTTCCGCTACAGCTGCCGTGAGGCCATCTGCGGCTCCTGTGCCATGTACGTCTCGGGCAACTACCGGCTGGCCTGCCGCGTGCAGGTGAAGGACGCCCTCGAGGGCGACACGGTGACGGTATCGCCCCTGCCGCACATGCGGGTGATCAAGGACCTGGTGGTCGACCAGACCAAGCTCTGGGAGAACTACGCCCGGGTGAAGCCCTGGCTGATCAACGACGAGCCGGCACCCGAGCGGGAGCGCCGCCAGAGCCCGGCCGACCGGGCCAAGTACAACAAGGAGATCGACTGCATCCTCTGCGGCTCCTGCTTCTCCTCTTGCCCGAGCGGCGCCAACAACGACGAGTACCTGGGTCCCCACGCCCTCAACTGGGCCAACCGCTTCTTCGTGGACACCCGGGATACCGCCGACCGGGAGCGGCTGGAGATTGTGGCCAGCGAGTACGGCGTCTTCCGTTGCCACACCATCTTCAACTGCGTCGAAGCCTGTCCGAAGCACCTTAACCCGACTGAGGCGATCCAGAACCTGAAGAAGGCTGCGATGGCCTACAAGCTGGGTCTGAAAAAGTAGCCGTAGGAGGGGAAGGCACCGTGCGCGAACTCCACGTGGACCAGGTTGCCGAGACCATTGCCAACCTTGTCATGGAAGCCAACTACGTCCTCGAACCTGACGTAGTGGCGGCCCTGGAGAAAGCCCGGAACGATGAGCCATCACCCGTAGGCCAAGCCGTACTACACCAACTGGCAGAGAACGCCGAGCTTGCCCGCACCGAGCGGGTCCCGATGTGCCAGGACACCGGCAATGCGCTGATCTTCCTGGAGATCGGTCAGGACCTGCACTTCGTGGGCGGCGACTTGTACGAGGCCATCAACCGCGGTGTCGCCCGCGGCTACGTTGACGGCTACCTGCGCAAGTCGATCCTCGACGACCCGATCCGCCGGAAGAACACCGGCAACAACACCCCGGCCTTCATCTACACCGACATCGTCCCCGGCGACAAGCTGCGGATCCGGGTGGCCGCGAAGGGCGGCGGCGCGGAGAACATGGGACAGCTGCGCATGCTGCCTCCGTCGGCCGGCTGGGAGGGCGCCAAGAAGTTCATCGTGGAGGCCGTGGCGGCCGCTGGCCCCAACGCCTGCCCGCCTCTGCTGATCGGCGTCGGCGTGGGCGGCAACTTCGACAAGGTCGCCCTGCTGGCCAAGAAGGCCCTGCTGAGGCCCATCGGCCAGCCCAACCCCGACCCCGACTGGGCCGCCCGTGAGCAGGAGCTGCTCACCGAGATCAACAAGCTTGGCGTCGGCCCGATGGGCCTCGGCGGCAAGGTGACGGCGTTCGCCGTGCACATCGAGACGATGGCCTGCCACATCACGGCGCTTCCGGTCGCCGTGAACATTGAGTGCCATTCCCATCGGCACAAGGAGGTGGTGCTGTAATGGCCAAGCACTACATCACCACGCCGATTTCGCCCGAGCAGGCGAAGGCGATTCGTTCCGGCGACGAGGTCTACATCACCGGCACCATCTACACCGCTCGTGATGCTGCCCACAAGCGCATGGTCGAGGACCTGGCGGCTGGCCGGCCCCTCGCCTTCGATCCGCAGGGCGCCGTGATCTACTACGTCGGCCCGACCCCGCCGAAGCCGGGACAGGTGCTGGGCTCTGCAGGCCCCACCACCTCGTACCGCATGGATAAGTACACCCCCACCATGCTGCAGCAGGGGGTCAAGGCGGTCATCGGCAAGGGCTACCGGAGCGCTGAGGTGAAGGCCGCCCTCGTGGAGAACGGCGCGGTCTACCTGGCCGCCACCGGCGGCGCCGGCGCTCTGCTGGCGAAGCGCATCGAGGCTGCCGAGGTCATCGCATATGAGGACCTGGGCCCCGAGGCCATCCGCAAGCTCACGGTGAAGGACTTCCCCGCCATCTGCATCAATGACGCCCACGGCGGCGACCAGTACCGCGACGGGCAGTCCGAGTGGGTGGCGCCCGACGCCATGGTGAAGCCGAAGTAAGCAGACGAGTTGAGGACGGGGCTGCCCCCGGGTCACACAGGTGACCGGTGGGCAGCCCCCTTGCTGTCTCTGACCACAGCACCCTGGTTCCCGCTCTCGCTGATCCTGGGATCCGTCGTCACCTTCCCGCTGGTCGGGAACTCATGGCCTGACATGTTCCCCGCCTCCAGGCATACCGTGGGCCGGTGCCACCGGCCCACGGTCTTCGCGTGCGCGTCCCCGGGCGGGCAGTCCGCCGTTGCAGCTTCTGCAGCCACGCTGCTCTCCGGTGGGGACTGGTCCGCCAAGGGGGCGATCGTATGCTTCTCACGGCCACGGGCCTCCGAGGTACCCCCGACGCTGCGGAAGAAGAACCGCTGTCATGCCCCTCAAGGCCGGCCCCCGATGCACCACGCATCTTCAACTTTTTGTTGCAATCGCGGCAATCTTTGCAGGATACTCCCAAAGCTGCGGCGTATAACTTATCCGAAAACGTTTTCGGGAGCGATCGCACTTATGACCACGATCCGCGATATCGCCCGGCTGGCCGGCGTCTCCGTCGCAACCGTCTCCCGCGTGCTGAACCACTACCCCGACGTCAGCGAGGAGACGAAACAGCGGGTGCTCCAGGTGGCCGCACAGCTGGACTACCGCCCCAGCGCCGCCGCCCGCGCACTGGTCACCCGCCGCTCCAACGTCATCGGGGTCTTCTACCTCCATGAGCACGAGAACACCGTAGTGCTGCATCCGTTCTTCCAGGAGGTCCTGGTGGGGCTGAAGCGCACGGTGGGCCGGGCCGGCTTCGACATGCTCTTCTTCACCAGCCAGGCGCCCGGCGACGAGGGCTACACCTACGTCAAGCGCTGCATCCACCACCGGGTCGACGGCGTGGTGCTGCTGGGCGTGGACCGCGCCGACCCAGGGGTGGCCGAGCTGGCCAGCAGCGGCATCCCCTGCGTGGCGGTGGACGTGGACATCCTGGGCCCGCGCACTGGCTACGTCATCTCCGACAACATGAGCGGCGCCCGGTCGGCCGTGTCGCACCTGGCCAGCCTCGGGCATCGGCGCATCGCCCTGATCAACGGCATCGCCAACCACCGGGTGGGCCACGACCGCTTCCTGGGTTACTGCGAGGCGCTGGCGCAGGCCGGCATCCCATACCGCAGCGAGTACGTCCTCGACCACGACTTCACCTGGGAGCACGGCTACAACAGCGCCCTGCGCCTTCTGGACCTGCCCGAGCCGCCCACCGCCATCTTCGCCGCGGCAGACTACACCGCCATCGGCGCCATCAAGGCCATCCAGGAGCGGGGGCTCCGGGTGCCCGGGGACATGGCCGTGGTGGGGTTCGACGACATCCAGGTGGCGGCGATGGTTCACCCGGCGCTCACCACGGTCCGGCAGGACAAGGAGGGGCTGGGCCGGGAGGCCGGCGAGGCCCTGATCCGGCTGATCGAGGAACCCGACGCCCGTCCGCCCGTCGTCACCCTGCCCACCGAACTCGTGGTGCGGGAGTCAAGCGGTGGCTAGTTGCGCCCGCGGCCGAAAACGTTTTCGCCCCATGCAGCCAGGCGCAGAGCGGGAACTGGGGGGATGGCCCCCATGTCCATACAACCGCGCAGAGAGGGAGGTCCCGCAAATGGCGAAGTGGTCCCGCACACTTGGTCTCCTCCTATCCCTGATGATGCTGGTGGCCGGCTGTGGCAGCAGCCAGCCGTCGGGAGGCGGCGGCGAGCCGGCAGGCTCGGGCGGCCCGCAGAGCCCGCCGACGAGCGGAACCCAGCCGCAGCCTCCGGCCACTCCGGCCCCGTCGGGGCGCACGACGCTCCAGATGTGGATCATGCCCAACACCACCCAGTCGGAGCAGGACATGGTCGCACTCCTGCAGCCGTTCATGGCCGAACACAACGTCGACGTGCAGGTTACGGTGATCGACTGGTCATCCGCCTGGACCCGCATCACGGCTGCCGCCACCTCGGGCGAGGGACCGGACTTGCTGCAGCTGGGCACCACCTGGGTGCCGGCCATCGCCGCGATGGGCGCGCTGGAGCCGCTCGGCGGCAAGGTCGCTGAGATCGGCGGCGCCGATGCCTTCTACCCCGCCTCCTGGAACACCGTCTCCATCGCCGGCGACAGCGAGGTCTACGCGGTGCCCTGGTTCGTGGACGTACGGGCCGCGTACTACCGGACCGACGTGTTCCAGAAGGCCGGCGTTGATCCGCAGGAAGCCTTCCGGGACTGGGAGAGCTTCAAGGCCGCCCTGCACCAGATCAACGGCACGGAAATCGAGGGACGGCCGGTGGCCGCCATCGGCTTCCCCGGCAAGAACGACTGGAACGTGGCTCACAACGTAATGCCGTGGGTCTGGGGGGCGGGCGGCTCCGAGCTGAGCGCTGACCTCAGGTCCTCAGCCATCAACAGCGAGGCTGCCCTGGAGGGCGTGATGTTCTACACCGGGCTTGTACGGGAGGGGCTGGTGCCGCCCGGCGTCCTGGAGAAGAACACCTCGGACGCCGAGATGGCCTTCCACACCGGCGAGTTCGCCGTCTTCTTCAACGGGCCCTGGATGGTGAGCCAGTATACCCGCCCGGAGTCGGAGAACGGCCATGCCGACAAGATCGCCGCCAAGAACTACGCGGTGGCGCCGATTCCCGAGGGTCCCGAGGGGCGCTACACCTTCTTCGGCGGCTCCAACCTGGCCATCTTCAACACCTCCCGCAATAAGGAGCTGAGCTGGGAGCTGCTGAAGTTCCTCGTCGGCAAGGAGGCGCAGATGGCCTACGGCGAGATGGCCGGCATGCTGCCCGCCCTCAGGTCGCTGGAACCGGACATGGTGGCGCTCAACCCCAACTTCGGCCCCTTCTACGAGGCCGCCCGCTACGGCCGCAGCTACGCCTCCATCCCCCAGTGGGGGCCTGTGGAGACCGCCTACACCAAGCACTTCTCCACCATCTGGGACCTGACGGCGGGCGTAAGCGGCACCTACAGCAGGGAGGCGGTGAAGCAGGTGCTGGACGAGGCGGCCCGGGAGGCCAACAGCCTGCTGAATCAGTAGCCTTGAGTCGGCGGGCGGGGCGATCCGCCCCGCCCCCTCTCTCCGGGAGGAGGTGACCGACGTGCCCGCGCCCGTCATGAACTCCGGCCCCGCCGACCGGGCGCCTGCCGCCGCCGGACTCGGGCGCCGGTTCACCGGTTTCGGCACACACCGGTCGCGGCCGCACCGCCCCGCCGGGGACTGGCGGACCAACCGGCTGGCCTACGCCATGGTGGCGCCGGCGTTCCTGTTCATGGTCATGGTCCACCTGGTGCCGATGCTGCAGGGTGTCGCCATGTCGTTTCTGCAGCTCAACCAGTTCACGCTCCGCCAGTTCCTGGGTGCCCCCTTCGTGGGTCTGGCCAACTACCGCGCCATCCTCTTCGACCCGGAGAATCCTGTGCGGGCCGGGCTGGCCGTCGCTGCCCGGAACACGGCCATCTTCTCCACGGTGGTGACGGTGCTTGTGCTCGCCACCGCCCTGGGTGTCGCCCTGCTGATGAACCGGAACTTCCGCGGGCGGGCCCTGGTGCGGACCCTCATGCTCCTGCCCTGGGTAGTGCCCAGTTATGTCGTGGGCATCCTCTGGAGCTACATGTGGCACCGGGATACCGGGATTATCAACCGCATCCTGGTGGACTGGCTCCACCTGCTGCCGGAGAAGCCCTTCTGGCTGATGGGCCCCAACACGCTCTGGGCGATCATCCTCCCCACGGTGTGGCGGGCATGGCCCTACGTCTTCATCGTCTTCCTGGCGGCACTGCAGACCATCCCGGGCGACCTCTACGAGGCTGCCGCCATCGACGGCGCCGGCCCCTGGCAGCGCTTCCGCCACATCACCCTTCCGATGCTCCGGCCGGCCATCGCCATCCAGCTGCTCTTCCAGATCATCCAGAGTGTGTACGCCTTCAACATCGTCGTGATGATGTTCGGCAACGGCTCCGGCTACGCCGGCGAGTGGGGTGACCTCCTGATGATCGCCATCCAGCGCCAATCCTTCCAGAGCTGGCTCTTCGGCTACGGCGCGGCCGCATCGGTGCTGCTCATGCTGGCGATGATGGGCGTGGTGGCGCTCTGGTACCGCATCTTCCGACAGGAGTTGATCATCCGATGACACCGCAGGCCTGGAAGCGGGTGCACCATGCCATCCTCGCACTGCTGACCGCCCTGGTGGTGGTGGCAACGCTCTTCCCCATCGTCTGGATGGTCCTCTCCTCGCTTCAGTCCACGGCCGATCTGCAGCTGGGGCGGATCAGCCTGACCAACCCCCGGTGGGAGAACTACCGGCAGATGTGGGCCAACGTCCGGTTCGGCCTGTACCTGCGCAACAGCCTGATCATCTCCGGTATCACCACCCTGGTGGCCTGCTCCTTCTCCACGCTCGCGGGATACGCCCTTGCCCGCTTCCGCTTCCGCGGGGCAGACCTTTTCGGCCTGGCCGTGCTCAGTACCCAGATGATCCCCGGGATCATGTTCCTGCTGCCCATCTACTTCATCTTTCTCTGGATCCGGCAGACCTTCGGTCTGCCGATGGTCAACACCTACTGGGGGATGATCCTGATCTACACCGCCTTCTTCACGCCAATGTCGATCTGGATCATGCGCGGCTTCTTCGCCGCGATGCCCCGCGAACTGGAGGAGGCTGCCCTGATCGACGGCGCCACCATGTTCGGCGCCTTCCTGCGGGTCATCCTGCCGCTCTCGGCGCCGGGACTCATCGCCACGGGGGTCTACATCTTCCTCAACGCCTGGGATGAACTGCTCTTCGCCTGGGTGATGACCAGCACGGCCGACGTGGCCACGATCCCCATCGGCATCCGGCTCTACATCGGCCAGTTCCAGAACCGCTACGACCTGCTGATGGCCGCGGCCACCGTCACCACGGTTCCCGTGGTGGTCGCCTTCCTCCTCACCCAGAGGTGGTTTATCAGCGGCATGACGGCCGGCAGCGTCAAGGGATGACGAGGAGGAGTACCATGCGCTTTCCTGCTGGCTTCCTCTGGGGGGCGGCCACGGCCGCCTACCAGATCGAGGGTGCCGTACGTGAGGATGGGCGGGGCGAGTCGATCTGGGACCGGTTCGCCCACACCCCAGGCAAGGTCGCTGGCGGCGACACCGGCGACGCTGCCTGCGACCACTACCACCGCTGGGCCCAGGACGTCGACCTGATGGCCGACCTGGGGCTGCAGGCCTACCGCTTCTCCATCGCCTGGCCCCGCCTCTTTCCCGACGGGTCCGGCCGGCCCAACGCCAGGGGGGTCGACTTCTACAAGCGGCTGGTGGAGCGGCTCCACGCCCGGTCGATCCGGCCGGTGGCCACCCTGTACCACTGGGACCTGCCGCAGGCGCTGCAGGAGAAGGGCGGATGGGCCAACCGGGACACGGCCTGGCGCTTCCAGGAGTACGCCGCCGCGGCCTTTCGGGAGCTGGGCGAGGGCGTGGACGACTGGACCACCATCAACGAGCCCTGGTGCGCCGCGTTCCTCGGGTATGCGTTGGGGCAGCACGCCCCCGGCCTCACCGACTGGCCCGCGGCCGTGCGGGCCTCCCACCACCTCCTGCTGGCCCACGGGCTGGCGGTGCGGGCATTCCGCGACCTGATGGGGCCGGGGAAACGGGTGGGCATCACGCTCAACATGACAGCTGCGGAGCCCGCAAGCGAGAACGAGGCAGACCGGGCCGCCGCCCGCCGGTACGACGGCTTCTTCAACCGCTGGTTCGCCGACCCGGTCTTCCTGGGGCGCTACCCGGAGGACATGCTGGCCTGGTACGAGGCGGCCGGCGCACTCTCGGGCCCGGTATCCGGCACGGCCGGAGGCAGGCCATCAGAAACACTCTCCGGCGCAGGGTCGGGTACCACCCGGTGTGCGGCGGCGGGCGGGGGTTCACCCGCGCCCGATTGGCTGCGCCCCGGCGACATGGCCCTGATCAGCGCCCCTATCGACTTCCTCGGCCTCAACTACTACACCCGCACGATCTGTCAGAACGACCCGTCCAGCCGCTTCTTCGGTCTGCGCACCCTGCCTCCCAGGGGCCCCGTGACGGATCAGAACTGGGAAATCGCGCCCCGCTGCCTGCGGGACCTGCTGGCGCGGATCCAGCAGGACTGGACCCGGGGCCTGCCCATCTACATCCACGAGAACGGCGCCGCCATGGCCGACGAACTGACGCCCGACGGGCACGTGCACGACCCCGGGCGAATCGCCTTCCTCCGGGATCACCTGGCGGCGGCCGGCGACGCCATCGCCGCCAGCGTCAACCTGAAGGGCTACTTCGTCTGGTCTCTGCTGGACAACTTCGAGTGGGCGTGGGGGTACGCCAAACGCTTCGGCATCGTTTATGTGGACTACGCCACCCAGCGCCGCATCCCCAAGGACTCCGCCTTCTGGTACCGGGAGGTGATCGGGCAGAACGGTTGGTGATCTGCATCAGCCGGCGGCACCGGCGGGTTCTGACCCGCCGGTGCCGCAGCTTCGGGAGACCTTGACCGCATCAGGCGTATGGACCCACGGCCATCGGCTGCGGCGGGACACCGCTACCCCTGCGCCTCCCCGTACGCCCCCGCTCTGGCGCCCCCGGCGAGGGCGAGCCGCAGGGTGTCGCTTCGCAGCCCGCAGCGGAGCGCCTCCAGCGCGATGACCTCGTCCGGGGCCACGTTGCCCAGGTTGACGTTGGGCCCGAACAGGGCGATCAGCTCCTGCTGCTGCGCCTTCAGGGGCGCTTCCCACATGATCACCCCCGGATCGGGCAGCCCGGCGGCCAGCCGCTCCACCGCCCCCATCTTCAGACGCCCCTCCCGGTCGTAGATGCCAACGCCCTTCCCCGACTCCCGCCCCTCGAGGATCACCTTGGCAGCGCCTGCTTCCAGGTCTCCCTGCAACTGCGCCAGGGCGGCGGCAGGATCCAGTTCCTGCGCGCCGTCCTTCTTTCCCACCTCGGCGATCACGGTGAAGCCGAGGGCGCGGGCACTCCGGATGGCCATCTCCCGGGCCCGGGGGCCCAGGTCGATCGTCCCGTCGCTCACCTCCACCGTGCGGAAGCCCAGCTCCCACGAGGCCTCAAGGTACGCGTCCAGCCGACCCTGGAGCACGGCCACCTCGAGGAACGTCCCGCCGGGGTAGGGTTCCACGCCGTGTGCGCGAATCAGGGCCACCTTCTCCCTGAGGATCCGCTCCGGGTAGAGGGCGGCCGTACCGAAGCCCAGCTTGATGAAGTCGATGTACTCCCCTGCCAGTTCCAGCAGGGCCCGGGTCTGGTCCAGGCCCAGCCCCTTGTCGATGATCATCGTCTGCCCGGTCCTCCGGGGCTTTGCAGTGCGCCCGTCCAGCGGATGGCGCATGACCCCGGCATAGGCCCGCATCTCCTGGATCACGCCCTGCCTCCTCTCCCTGCGATCGAAGGCCGCGGCGGTGCGCGGCCTTCGGTGCAGGGTATGACCGCAGCGCCTTGAAGGTGTCCCACGTGTCCCGTCTGGACTGCGTGGGGCCGTTCCCCCGCGCCATCGCGGTGCAGGGTGTGCGGAAGGGCACTCCCCGTGAAGCGCGGAGCAGGCGGGCAAGTTGCGCCCGCCTGCTCCGCCATCGTGTGCTGCCTTCCCGTTCGCGCCGCCATCACGGCCGCGTCGCCGGCCAGGATCCCTGCATCTTGCGAATCAGCACGATCTGCCCCGTGTGGTAGGCGTCGTGCATGATCCATGCGGCCAGCGACTCCGCCACCGTGCCCATGTCCTTGAGCGGCCGTTCCAGGTCGTCCTCGGACAGGTTCGCGACCGCCTCCTGAAGCCGCCCGGCCAGTTCGCGGGCCCGAGCGACCTCCGTGCGCCATGCGTCCTCGTCCTCGGGGTCGGCGGCCGGTCCGAAAGTCTCCTCGTTGCTGATGATCTCCGGCCCGCCGGGGGACCCGGTGATGCGGTGCCACATGAACTCGTTCCAGAAGTTGAGGTGCCTCAGTGTCTGCCAGATCGTGTTGCCGCCGCCGGGCGGCTGCCAGGCCGCCTCGCTCGCGGTCACGCCTTCCAGCGCCGCCTCCAGCGGCACGAACCAGCCTTCCCGGTTCCAGCTGTACTCCCTCAGCAGACTCAGCATTCCCGTGCGTCCCTGCATTCGCCTGCCCCTCCTTCTCCATCCGCGGCTGCATACTCCGCTTGACTGTACACCACAGCAACGGATGCTCGGCCCACTGTCCACATCCGGGCCGGATGCTCACTCCGCTGCCCCCCGCCGCATCCGATGCTGGATTCCCCGGCCTCGATCACCGCAGCCGCTGCTGCAGCGCGGCCACGAACCGCTCGTCCTCCTCCGGCGTGATGCCGAAGGTGCGGCCATCGCGCAGGCGCAGGAGAACCAGCGGCTTTATGCGCGTGCCATAGAGCCGAAGGTTCGGCCCGGCCCCGGGCCAGCGGAACCGGCCCCAGAGCAGGCTGCCCACCGCCGCACCGGCGATGCGGACCGGGAACCCCTTCGGCGAGGCCAGTTCCACGTGCTTCACCTCGCCGTAGCCGATGTGTACCGGGCGCAGGCCGGTGCGGATCGTGAGGCCGTCAGGCCCCAGCTCGTACCGGAGCGCCTGGGGGAAGCGGCCCACCAGGCCCGTGGCGTATACCGTGCCCACCGCCGCCACAACCACCAGCGCCACGGGAATCAGCATCGAGGCCGCGGCCCGCCCCGTGCCGCCCGCAGGCTTAAATGTGGCGGTCGTCCGCGAACCGATGGCAGCCATCAGCGCCTCGGGGTCCTCGGGGGTGAGGCCATAGCGGCCGTCGGCGGTTTCGATGACTACCATCGCATTCAGCAGGGTCGCGTAGAGTGTGATATCGCCAGTTTCATTGAAGCGATAGCGCCCCGTCCGCAGGTTGGACGTGGCGGTACCGAAGAGGCGCACGCCGCCGGTCAGCCGCTCGGGACGCCAGACGTCCGTCACCGCATCCAGCGGGATCTCCTTCGTGCTGAAGCCGCTGCGGATGCGGATCGACTCCGGCGACACGGCGTACTGCATGTTCACCGCTGAGAGCAGGCTGCTGCCCAGGGCGATGGCCACCACCAGGAGCGCAAACAGGGTAACCAAGTTGATGCCCTTGAGGCCGGCTGAAGGAGCGGGACGTGGCGGGTAGAAGGTCTCGTTCATGGGTGAATCCCTGCCTCAATAGTGGATTGATGCCCTCGTCATACCATGGCCGCCCTAGTGCCTGCGCCACCATTCTTCGAACCGGAGGAACCGCTGCGACAGGTAGAGTTCGTAGTACACGTCTTGGAAGCCCAGCCGCTGGTAAAGCCGCCGGCCCATGGCCGTGGGGGTGAGGCCCACGTAGTCGCACCCGCTCTCCAGGGCATCGGCGATGCAGACCCGCAGCACCTCCGTGGCCACGCCAAGGCGCTGGAACGCCGGCAGGGTACAGAGGTTGTAGATTCCCCCCATGCGCCCCCGCCGGTAGAGCGTACCGCCGCCCACGGGCTGGTCGCCCAGGAAGGCGACATAGTGGAAGGCGCCCAGGGCATCGGCCACCTCGACCCCCTTGCGTCCGGCGGCCAGATAGTCGCCGACGGCGCCGGGAAAGAAGACCTGGCTCATCACCTGCCAGAAGAGCTCATAACAGCCCGGCTGCAGCCGCACCACCCGGAGGTCCGCACGGCGCGGCTGGGGCAGCGGCGTACCGTCCCACACCATCACCGGCACCGCCTCGCTCCGGTACCCCTGGCGCAGGAGCCGCTGCGCCAGGTCGGCGGGCTGCGTGGCCGGGGTCGTCAGGAAGGCTACCTGGGGCAGCCCCTGCTCCCGGAAAAAGTCGCGTGCCGTTGCGATCAGCTTCTCAGCCTGATCGCAGCCCACGCGGATGTAACCCACGTGGTTGTAGCGCGGATAGGGCGCGGAGGGCATGAGCACCCAGCGGGCGCCGAACACGTCCTGCGTCGACTCGCCCAGGTGCTGCTTCAGGTGCTCCTGATTCTCCTCCCACAGGTCGGCCAGCAGGGCCACGTCCATGCGGCTCCCTCCACGGTTGGGACTCTCCGTAAGAGTTCGCCCTTTCCCTCGCTCATCCCTGTAACCTGACACCGATCCTTACATCAATGCAGCGGCGCCCGGGTGCCCTGGGGCAGATCGGTCGGCGGCTCCCAGGCAGGGATCTCGACGGTCCGGCCCCCACCGCCCTCCCGGCCCCCGGTCTCCGCCCCGCCAGCTTCCTCCTCCCCGCCCTCGTCCTCGACCAGCTGTTCCGGCCGGATGAGAAAGATCGTGGCGGCCAGCGACGAGGCCAGCACGCCGGCGGAGAACCAGAAGGGGATCGCCTCGCCGCCCCGCATCAGGGCGCCGTAGAGCGGCGGCCCGAAGGCGACACCTATGAAGCGCACGGCGCCGTAGATGGAGGTGATCATCGCCCGCTGCTCCGATTGGGCCGACGAGGTGATCAGGTTGTTGAGCCCCGGAAGCTGCAGGCCGGTGCCCAGCCCGGCGGTGACGAGGCCCGCGTAGAAGGCCCAGTCCACCCGGATGAATGCGATAAGCAGGGTTCCGCCGATGGCCAGGATCAGCCCGGCGATCACCGCAGGCTTCAGGAGGTTCTTGTGGTTCTGCAGATAGAGCCCCGAGGCGAACGAGACCACGGACATGGCCAGCACCGGCCACATGATGCGCACGCCCTTGGGCACGCCGTCGATGCCGTGCGCAGTCTCCAGGTGCTCCGAGAGGAAGAAGAGCACGCCGAAGAGGACGAACAGGGCCACCGTCCCGGCCCAGAAGCAGGCCACCAGCGGCACGCCCTTCTGCCGGAAGATCCGGATCACCTGCCCGAAGTACTCCCGGGCGGGCGGAGCCTTCTGACGCCTCGGTTCCCGGGTGAGGAACCAGACCGCCAGGGCGAAGGGGACGGCAAGAACGGCGTAGGCGAAGAAGACCGCCCACCAGACGAGGAGCTGGCCGATCAGCGCGCCCAGGATGGGCGAGATCACCTTGCCCAGGCCGTTGGAGGCCTCAAAGATGCCGAGTGCCGTCACGCGGCTGCCGCCGCGGAACAGGTCGCCGACGAAGGCCATGGCGACCGGGGCGGTGCCGGCCGCACCGATGCCCTGGATCACGCGGCCCACCATCACCATCGTGAAGCCGCCCGCACCCATCCGCCAGCCCGCCAGCCCCGAGACGATCCCGCCCAGGCCGTAGATCAGGAGGCTGGGCACCACCACCAGCTTGCGGCCGTAGCGGTCCGCCAGGAAGCCGGCCACAGCGATGGCGATGCCGGCCGAGAGCGAGAAGGCGGTGACGGCCAGCCCGGTGGTCGCCTTGCTGATGCCCATCACCCGCCCCATGTCGGGCAGGACGGGGATGAGCATCGAGTTGCCCAGAACCATGATCAACGGAACGGTACAGAGCGCCGCCAGCTGCAGCCAGCGGTTCGGCCCCGCCGGCGCCTTCGACTGCCCCACCGGAAAATCCCTCCCTGTGCGATCGCACCGTTAGGTTCCCCCAACCTGATGGGTGCGACACCCCCAGGCATTTTTCTGCCAGGCCCCCGATAGAATCGCAACGGGAGGGATGTCCATGCCGGGCGATCGGGTGATCCTTCTCGCCCTCATGGCGCTGGGGGTTGCGGCGCGCAACTCGCTGATCGTCACCGCCGCCGGCGTCGTGCTCATCATGCGCGTGCTCAGCCTCGATCGCTTCTTCCCGCTGCTGGAGCGGCGGGGGCTGGAGGCGGGGCTCATCTTCCTCCTGATGGCCGTGCTGGTGCCGTTTGCCACGGGCGAAGTGGGCTGGCCTGAGATCCGGCAGTCCTTCACCTCCTGGAGCGGCCTCGCGGCCATCCTGGGCGGCATCATCGCCGCGGTCCTCAGCGGATACGGCGTGACGCTGCTGCAGGTGAAGCCCGAGGTGATCGTCGGCATGGTGGTGGGCACCATCCTGGGCGTGGTGCTGTTCAAGGGCATTCCCGTCGGGCCCCTGGCCGCAGCGGGCTTCACTGCTATCCTGCTGGCGCTGGTGCGCTGGCAATAGGGGGGGTCGCCCGTGGAGGACAGGCTGATCTGGGGGATGCGGATCGCCCGCATGCTCTCGGCCTGCGTCGAGGTCTGCGCCGCGGTGCTGCTCCTGCGCATGGCCGACCCCAGGGCCATGCTGCGTCTCAACTCACTGCTGGGGCTGGTGGGTCCGGTCATCTTCATCACCGTCAGCGCGCTCGGCCTTGCGGCCAGCCTGGGCCGCCTCCAGCCCGGCCGCCTGCTGATCGTGCTGGTGGGCGTCGGACTGGTGGTGTGGGGAACGCGTTGAAGGAGTCCCCGGCGGGGCAGCGTCAAACGAGGTGAAGCGGCTGAGACGCACCCCGAAGGAGGATTCCCGAGATGAACACCAACCCGCGCAGCGTGGGCCGCGTGACCGTGGCCATCGGCCTCGTCGCTGCCGGCGCCGCCCTTCTCAGTGACAATGTCAACGCGGCCGGCCCGCGTTACACAGAGCTGCTCCTGCGCCTGTGGCCCGTCTTCCTGATCGGCTTCGGGTTGGAGTACCTGATCTGCGGCCTGCTGGAACGGGCCGGGCAGCGCCCCCTCCGGTTCGACTTCGGCGGCGCCCTCCTCCTGGCCGGCGCCCTGGCGGTGGGCTCGCTGGTCAATGCCTTCTCCTCGGACGGATCTGAGATCTCCATGCCCTCGGTTGATGTGGCTCCGCAGACCACGGTGCGCACGGTTCCGGCCGCCGGGGCCACCGCCCTGAACGTGAACATCGACATCGGGCAGGTGACGCTGATCCCGCACTCGGCGGACGAGGTGCGCGTGGAGGTCGAGCAGACCCCCGGCCGCCTGGCCATTGCCCGGGAGAGCGCTGCGCCCGTGCTGGACCTGCAGGCCGAGGGCGGCGAGACCGTGCGGGTGACCGGACGACTGTTGGCCGGGGGCTTCAACCCGGGCGTGTGGCAGACCACATACCGCATCTACGCGCCTGCCGACCTGGCGGTGACAGTGCGGTCAGATGCCGGCTCCATCGCCGTCAGGGGGTATGACGGCTCCCTCGACCTGGCCACCGACGCTGGCTCGATCAGCGTAACGGACGGCTCCGGCACCCTTGCGGCCGAGGCCGATTCGGGCAGCATCCAGGTGCTACGGTTCGCGGGCCCGGTGACCGCTACCACGACCACGGGCTCCCTCGCAGCGATCGCGGTGGACGGCGCACTCACGCTGCGCTCGGGCACGGGCGTCATCACGGTGGGCGATCACGGGGGGGCAGAGATGACGGCGGAGACCCGCACCGGCACGATCACGGCGGCACTGTCGGCGCCGCCGCAGGGTTCCATCACCCTGCGCACGGCCACCGGTTCGATCCAGCTCACCCTGCCCGAGGCGTCCGACGCCTCCGTCCGGGCCAGCACCCGCTCGGGCCGCATCATCGGCATGAACACCGTCAGCGCCGAGGGCCCCGCCCGCACGGCCAGCATCACGCTGGGTGCAGGCACGCACAAGGTTACGCTGGAGGCCAACATGGGCACGATCCAGCTGGCGACTCGCTGAACGGCCGGGCGTCAGCGGCGCCGCTCGTCCCGGCTGTCAAGCCACCGCATCCCGGTCAGGAGCGCACCCGCCACTGCAAAGCGCAGCGGCTCGGGCGGCACCGGCGGGATGCGCCGGTTCACGAAGAAGACGTCCGTCAGGTCGGTCTGCCGCTCCAGGACCAGATCGGCCAGCGTCGCCCCATTCAGGGTGCAGAGCGACACCCCGTGGCCCATGCAGCCCACGGAGTAGAACAGGTTGGCGCCGATACGGCCGATGGCCGGCGCCAGGTCCAGGGTGGCCGAAATCGGCCCGCCCCAGTGGTGTGTGAAGCGGACTCCCGCCAGCGCGGGGAAGGTCCGCTTCACTGCTTCCTCGAGGCGCCGCTGCAGGCCCGCGTTCCGGTCGCGGCCCACGGCGCTGCCCCAGTAGTAGAACGCATCCTCCCCGCCCATGAGGAGCCGGTTGTCCGCGGTGAGCCGGAAGTAGTGGATGAGGTTGCGGCCGTCCTCAATCCCCTGCCGCTGCCGCCAGCCGATGACCGCCAGCTGCTCCGGCGAGAGCGGCTCTGTGAGCACAATATAGGTATGAACCGGCAACTGGCGGCTGCGCACCGGCCGGAACCGTCCCGAGTAGGCGTTGGTGGCCAGGATCGCCCTCTCCGCCACCACTTGGCCGGCACCCGTGCGGATGCGCACCCGGTGGCCGGTCTCCACCTCCAGCACGGGGGAGCGCTCGCAGATGACCGCCCCGGCCTCCTCCGCCGCCCGGGCCAGACCGCGCACCAGCTTCGCCGGGTTCAGGAGCGCACAGAGGGAGTCGAGGCGGGCACCGCAGAACGCCGGCGAGTCCACCAGTTCCCGCACCGCCTCGGCCTCGAGCCAGGTCGTCTCGTGCGCCCCGGCCCTGCGGGCGAGGTCCATCTCACGCTGCAGCCGCCGCCGCTGGGCCTCGCTGGTCGCCACCGTCAGCAGGCCGTTCTCCTCGTAGTCGCAGTCGATGCCGTGCTCGGCCACCAGCCGGCGGACGAGCCCCACCGCACGGACCATGTACTCGTCAGCCTCCCGGAGCGCCTGAAGTCCGAAGCGCCAGCGGGTCACCTCCGGCGTCAGGCCGAAGAGGGTCATGCTGAACCCAGCGTTGCGCCCGCTGGCGCCAAAGCCCACCACGGCCGATTCCAGCACAAGCACCCGCAGCCCCGGCTCGCGCTCCTTCAGGTGGAGCGCCGCTGAAATCCCGGTAAACCCCCCGCCGATGATGCACACGTCCGCCACCTGATCACCTGAAAGGGCCGGGCGCTCCTGGTACGCCCCCGCCGTCTCCAGCCAGAAGCTCTTCTCCCTGTAGTCCACGCTCCCGCCTCCACCTGATCTATATGCTCGCGGTGCGTGCCGGCTGTCCGGGCTCCGGGTATACAGCGGGTGCAGAATCGCCGCGTGCGGGAACACTGGATGAGGAGGGGTTCGCACGATGGAAAGTGCGATTGGTTATGGAAATCTGCCGCGATGTAAGGCATAATAGCCCAGTGGCGGGTGTGCTAATTCCTACTGTTCCGATCAGAACCTAAAGAATTTGCACATCCTTCTGCCATATCTCGGACCGGAACTCTGGCCATTTCGTGCCAGTTCCACACCCCAGTTCATAAGCGAGGTGCTAGTCCATGAAGAAGAGGTTCCTTCCCCTCCTGCTGGCGCTCAGCCTGACGGTGCTTTCCGCCTGCGGCGCCAACAACAAGAACCAGACTCCGTCCCCGCAGACCGGCGGCCAGACAGCGGAGCCGGCTCAGTCGATCACCATTGCGATCAGCGGCGACCCCTCCACGCTCGATCCGCACAAGAGCTTCAACGGCTACGTCTTCACCGTCACCAACCAGATCTACGAGACGCTGCTCTACCGGGCGGCCAACGGCGACCTCCAGCCCCGTCTGGCCACCGAGTGGACGCCGGTCGATGAGACCACCTGGGAGTTCAAGCTGCGGGAGGGCGTGAAGTTCTCCGACGGCACTCCGTTCAACGCAGAGGCGGTGAAGTTCAGCCTGGAGCGTCTCGCCGACCCGGCCACCAAGGGCCCCGGCGCCTTCATCGTCAACATGATCGATGAGATCACGGTGGTGGACGACACCACGGTACGCATCCGCACCAACACCCCCTTCGCGCCGCTGCTGGCCCACCTGTCCCACCCGGTCACGGCGATCGTGAGCCCGACCGCGGCCCAGGGCGACCTCTCCAAGAACCCGGCGGGCACCGGCCCCTTCCTCCTGGCTGACTGGAAGGCCGGCGACTCCGTCACCCTGAAGGCCAATCCCGACTACTGGGGCGGCAAGCCCAAGCTGGAGACCGTAGTCCTGCGGGTGATCCCCGAGGCCGGTACCCAGCTGACCGAACTGAAGGCCGGCACAGTCGACCTGATCACCGGCGTCCAGCCCGAGCGGTTTGCTGAGATCGACAACGACCCGCAGCTCTCCGCCACCCGGTTCCTGGGCTGGGGCTCCATGTTCCTGGGCTTCAACATGAAGTCGGGCCCGCTGGCCACGCCTGAGGTGCGCCAGGCCATCGCGATGGCCATCGACCGGCAGGGGATCGTGGACACCCTGCGTCAGGGCATGGCCCAGTTCGGCAACTCGCTGGTGCCGCCCACCGTCTTCGGCTCCGCCGTTGACCTGGCCGGCCCCGAGTACGACCCCGAGGGCGCCAAGGCCCTGCTGGCCCAGGCCGGCGTGACCACGCCGCTGAAGCTCACGCTCAACACCTACGAGGGCGCCGAGAACCAGCAGATCGCCCAGGCGATTCAGGCGCAGCTCGCCCAGATCGGCATCGACCTTGATGTGGTGATCACCGACTACGGCGCCTTCTCCGAGGCCATCGCCGCCGACGACCACGGCCTCTGGCTCTCCTCCTGGGGCACCGTGACGATGGACGCCGACTACACATTCTACGCCCTGCTCCACTCGCAGCAGCACGGGGCAGACAACAAGGCGTTCTACGCCAACGCCCAGGTGGACCAGTGGCTGACGGAAGCCCGGTCGACCACCGATGACGATCAGCGCAAGGCCCTCTACCGGCAGATCCAGGAGCAGGTCATGGTCGACCTGCCGTACCTGAACCTCTACTACCCGCTCTCCTCCTACGCCAAGAACGACCGGCTTCAGGGCGAGGTCTATCCCTTCGCCACCATCAACCTCGACCTGCGCCAGGCCGCTGTGCAGTAACGACTATGCTGCGCTACGCCGCGCGGCGGCTCCTGCTGATGCTGCCCGTGCTGTTCGGGGTGACGCTGCTGGTCTTCCTGCTCTTCTACCTCACCCCCGGCGACCCCACCCGGGCGATCCTCGGGCAGGAGGCGCAGGGCGCGTCGGCGGAGGACATCGAACGGCTGCGGCACCAGCTGGGGCTCGACCGCCCATGGTATGAGCAGTATCTCGACTTCCTCGGAGGGGCAGTCCAGGGCGACCTGGGCCGCTCCTTCCGGGGCGACCGTCCGGTCGCTGGCGAGATCGCGGCCCGGTTCCCGACCACGCTGAAGCTCACGGTGATCTCCCTGACCCTGGCGGCCCTGGTGGGCATCCCGCTGGGGGTGGTGGGAGCGGTGCGGCGGAACACCTGGGTCGACTACCTGGTGATGCTGATCGCCTTGCTGGGCGTCTCCATGCCCACCTTCTGGGTGGGAATCCTGCTGATGCAGCTCTTCGCGCTGGAGTTCCGGATCCTGCCGCCCTCAGGGACGGGCACCTGGCGGCACATGGTGCTGCCGGCCACGACGGTGGCGCTGGCCTCCATCGCCTTCATCGCCCGGATGACACGCTCGTCCCTGATCGAGGCGCTGCGGGAGGACTACGTGCGCACCGCCCGCGCCAAGGGGGTGGCGGTGCGCACGGTGGTGCTCCGCCACGCCCTGCGCAACGCCTTCATCCCGGTGCTGACCACCCTGGGACTGGAGTTCGGCGGCCTGCTGGGCGGCGCCGTGGTCGTGGAGTCGGTCTTCAGCCTGCCGGGCCTCGGCCGGCTGACGGTGGACGCCATCCGGGGGCGCGACCTGCCGATGATCCAGGGCTGCGTCCTCTTCGTCGCGGCGGTCTTCAGCCTGGTCAACCTGATCGTGGACCTGGGGTACGCGGGGCTCGACCCGCGGATTCGCTATGAGTAACTGGAAGCGCTTCGCGCGCAACCGGCTGGCCGTGGCCGGGCTGGTGGTCTTCATCCTGCTCGTGCTCTCGGCCCTGTTGGCTCCACAGCTGGCTCCCCACGACCCGAACCTGCAGGACTGGAAGATCCGGCTGCAACCGCCCTCCGCCGAGCACCCCTTCGGCACCGACGAGTTCGGCCGTGACCTGCTCTCCCGCACGCTCTACGGCGGCCAGGTGAGCCTGGTGGCCGGTGTGGTGCCCGTACTGCTGGGCGCCACCGTCGGCACCCTGATCGGACTGGTCGCCGGCTACATGGGCGGCCGATGGGACCAGATCCTGATGCGGCTCCTGGACGTGCTGCTGGCGTTCCCGATGATCTTCCTGGCGCTGGCCATCGTGGGCACGCTGGGTCCCGGCCTGCTGAACGCCATGCTGGCTGTGGCCGTGGTCTCGGTGCCCGGCTACGCCCGGGTGGTGCGGGGACAGGTGCTCACGCTGCGGGAGCGGGAGTTCGTCGCCGCAGCCCAGGCCGCCGGTGCGTCCCACACCAGGGTCCTGCTCCGCCACCTGCTGCCCAACATCCTGAGCCCACTGCTGGTGCAGGCCACGCTCTCCGTCGGCTCCGCCATCCTCACCACCGCCTCGCTCTCCTTCCTGGGCCTCGGCACCCAGCCTCCCACGTCGGACTGGGGCGAGATGCTGGCCTCGGGGCGGCAGTACCTGCCGGAGGCCTGGTGGCTGGCCGTGTTCCCCGGCCTCTTCGTCATGCTGGCCGTGCTCTCGGTGAACCTGGTGGGTGATGGGCTGCGCGACTACTTTGATCCGAAGTCGAAAAACGATCGGTAGTGACAGGAGCCGGGGTTTGCCCCGGCTCTTCAGGTTGCAGGGACAGGGGGAGTCTCTCGCAGTCTTCGGCCCCTGCGCATGCTTCACGTCTCAAGCGCCCGGTCGGGGCGGTCACGATAGAGGGGCTGGCCTGTTGCACAGCGAACGTGGAACTCGCAGGCGAGACCAGAAAGGAAGATGTCAAATGCGCTTCGCAGACAAGGTGGTTGTCGTGACCGGCGCGGCCCGGGGAATCGGCCGTGCGATCGCCCGGGCCTTCGCCGCGGAGGGCGCCCGGGTCCTGGGAGCCGACGTGGATCCGCGGCCGGTGGAAGGGGTTGAGATGCACCGCTGCGACGTGGCGGATGAGGAGCAGGTACGGACCTTCCTGGACCGGGTGGGTCCGGTGCTGCACGTGCTGGTGAACAACGCCGGCATCGCGCAGTTCGGCCCCCTTGAGTCCATGCCGGTGGCCCAGTTCGACCGCGTGCTGGCGGTCAACCTGCGGGGGACCTACCTCATGTCCCGCTACGCGGCGCCCCTCCTCCGGGCTGCCGGTCATGCGGCGATCGTGAACATCTCCTCCACCCGGGCCCTGATGTCCGAGCCCAACACCGAGGCCTACGCCGCCAGCAAGGGGGGGATCGTCGCCCTCACCCACGCCCTGGCCATGACGCTGGGGCCGGCGGTGCGGGTGAACACGATCCTGCCCGGCTGGATCGACGTCGCCGGGGAGCAGCTGCGCCCCGAGGACCACGCCCAGCACCCGGTGGGGCGGGTGGGGCAGCCTGACGACATCGCCGCGGCCGCGCTCTTCCTCGCCGACCCGGTTCAGTCCGGCTTCATCACGGGTCAGCAGCTGGTGGTGGACGGCGGAATGACCCGCAGAATGATCTACATCGAGTAGCGCCGCTGCAGGCCGCGTCGGCGCCCCGACGGCCGGGAGTGCCCTTTTGAGCTACCGCCGCCCCGGAGATAACGCCGCCGCGGGGCCGGTCTTGCACGAGAACAGATTTTCTCTTCAACCGAGCAGGGGTTCGACTGGGACTGGCGAATATCTCCATTAGATCCAGATGATGTTGAGAGAGTGGCCATCCCGACCAACCACGCGCGCGGAAGGAGTGTCCCCGATGGTGACGCACCGGTGCAACTGGGCCAGCACCCCGCTGCTCGTCTCCTATCACGACGAGGAGTGGGGCGTGCCCGTTCACGATGACCGCACCCTGTTCGAGTTCCTGGTGCTGGAGGGTGCCCAGGCCGGCCTCAGCTGGACCACGATCCTGCAGCGCCGCCCCGCCTATCGCCGTGCCTTCGCCGGTTTCGACCCCGAGGCAGTGGCGCGCTTCGGCACGTCTGAGGTTGAGGCATTGCTGGCCGATCCGGCCATCATCCGCAACCGGCGCAAGATCGAGGCCGCAGTCCAGAACGCCCGCGCCTTCCTCAGAGTCCGGGAGGAGTTCGGCACCTTCTCCGACTACCTCTGGCGTTTCGTGGGCGGGGAACCGCGGGTCAACCACTGGACCGACCCGGCGGACGTGCCCTCCAGCAGCCCGGAGTCCGTGGCCATGAGCCGGGACCTGAAGCAGCGGGGCTTCGCCTTCGTGGGTCCCACGATCTGCTATGCATACATGCAGGCCATCGGGATGGTAAACGACCATCTTGTGACCTGCTTCCGGCATTCCGAGCTGGTCGGAGCACCGGCAGCGGTGTAGTGGCCACCGCCCGATCTGGCCGCGGCCAGGGAGCAGCACACCGAACACAACTTTTGCCTGTTGATGCCGACACTTTTTCGCCTGTCGATGAGTCCAACCTGATGTACGGTGGACGATCGGACCCCCTGGCCACGGACGGGCCAGGGGGTCCGCACCGACGCCCCACCCGGGGATCATCCGGATCGCCGGGGCATCCTATGCTCTGAAGCCCACGGAGCCCTCAGGACTTCGCCGTGGGGATGAGGGTCCCCTTGGGGCCGATCACGCACTGCAGTTCCTTCAGCCGTCGGTTCAGGATTCCTCCCAGACGGCCCGACTCTGCGGCGGTGAGCTCCGCCCAGCCGGCCCGGGCGATCTTCTCGCTCAGCCCCAGTTCCTGCGCGATCTCCAGCTTCAGACGGTCCAGCGGCGTCAGCTCCTTCGGCTTCTTCTGCCGCGCCTTGTCCGCTGTGCCCTTGACCTTCTTCGGCATCTCACTTCCCTCCTGGCGCTAGCTTTCACCCGGAAGCCACTCGCTAATCGACCCGGAAGGATTCGCCCCGGTGGAACACGAATATGCAGAAGTGCATATACCATATTGCATACACTCTTCCGAATACGGGGGCGCGATCAGGCGATGACCATACACGTTCTCGGCTTTCCCACCACACTCGGCCTCCCGCGCAGTGCCGTGCGCCATGGGCCCGAGGCGCTGCGGGCCACCGGCCTGCTGAAGGAGCTCCGGCGCCACGACGCGCACGCCGTCGACCACGGAGACATGGCGGTGCTTCCCGGCCTCCTCGCCGACCCGGTTCCCACCCGCGTGGAGAAGGTGGTCGAAGCCGCCCGGCAGCAGCGGGACCACTGGCTCCGTGTCGCCCGTCCCGGCGAGCTGCTCCTCACCATCGGCGGCGACCACTCCACGTCTCTGGGCACCATCATGGCCCTGGCGGAACTGGGCCACGACTTCGACGTGATCTGGGTCGACGCCCACGGCGACTTCAACACCATCGAGACCTCGCCCACAGGCAACCCGCACGGCATGGTGCTCTCGCTGGCCACCGGCCTCCTGCCGGACTCGCTGGGGCGTGTCATCACCCCTGACCGGCTTCATCTCTGGGGGATCCGGGACCTGGATCCGGGCGAGCGGCGCCTGCTGGCGGAACAGCGGGTGGAAGTGTTCTCCCCCGACGAGGTCCGGACCCGGAGAGAGCAGATCCTGGCCGGGCTGCGGCCCAACATCTTCCTCTCCTTCGATATCGACTCCGTCGACCCCGCCGAGGCCCCTGGGACGATGACACCCGTACCCGCCGGCTTCACCCGTGCCGAGGCCATCGACCTGGTGTCCGACATCGTTCGCGGCCGAAACCTGATCGCCATGGATCTGGTGGAGTACCACCCGGACCGGGACTCCGGCGGTGTCACCGACCGCCTCGCCCATGCGGTGATCGAGGCCGCGCTTGATGCGTGGCACCGCAATGTCCGGGAGCCGTCCGACGCGCACCTGTGGCCGATAGCGTCGCCCCACCCGTTCTGAGCAGAAAGGATGCGCAGCAAGCTTGGAGATCTTTGCTACCGTTGCCCCGCTGGTCCTGACCCTCGAAGGCTACCGCCTGACCACCGGGGAGGACGACCCCGAGGAACTGGCTCTCATGCAGCTGAACGACAGGGAGCAGGCCAAGGAGATTGACGAGGCCCTGAACCTCCTGTACTTCCTGGAGACCCATCTCGCCGAGCCGCGCGCAGAGGAAGGACTCTCCCTGGTCGTCGGGACCATGGCCGATCTGGAAGCTCTGCGCGAGCTGGCCGCAGCGCAACACGGCTTCACCATCGCCGACTACCAGGAGGGGCGGGTGAAGGCCGGGCTCCAGTTCAACCACCTGATCAACCACGCCGGAGACTCCGGCCTTTACGTCCCCTACGATTTTCCCCAGGCCTTCGTGCTGGGCGACCTGTCGCTGGGTTCGGCTGTCGCACTGCTGGCCGAGCTGACCGCCCTGGAGCCCATCCTCGCCGAGCGCTATCCCGAGGCGATGGCTGAGGCGCGGGCGTTGCCAGACGATGAGGAGCAGGCCGTCGTCGGCGGGCCTGTGGGCGTCTGGCATGCGCTCACCCGGCTGTGCCGCTCCGCGATCGCCCTCGATCTGCCGATTCAGTTGGGCTAAGCCGTCGGTAAGAACGCTGCCCGGCTCCGCCATTCGGGTGCCGCCCCGGGTCGTGTCGGGCGCTCACTCCGCCAGGCGGGCGGGGAGTCCCCGTGCCTCCAGGTCGGCAGCGGAGAGAGTCCCCTCGGCCTCCGCCGCCTCCACGAGGCGGTTGTACTCCCACTGCAGCCGGACCAGGTCCTCATCGTAGTTGAGCGACTGGGGCTCGATATCCAGCGGCAAGCGCGCGTGCAGGTGCTCCTGCCGCTCCGCAGTCTGCCGCACCTGGTCGTACAGGAACTTGAGCCGCTCCAGCGCTTCGGTGCGCGTCATCGGCTATCGCCTCCTTCGCCACCTAGTCTTCCCCGTGGCAGCGATGGCCGGTCCTGAACAGAACAGCGGGCTGCACGTGCCATGGGTGGCGCATGCAGCCCGCTCAGTACATCCCGAGCCTGTTCCGGCCCCTAGCCGGGATAGCAGAGATACCCCTCCTCGGGCACCCCGTCGCTGCACGGCGAGGGGACCCCATCCAGCCACTGCGGGAACCCCCGGTCGTCTGTGCGGGCCACCCGAGTCTCCCAGTTGCTGATGCCGTTGGTGCCGAGGGTCACGGTCAGCACCCAGCTGGTGCGGGACGGCTCGTCAAGCTCAGGGCCCACATCCATGAAATCGTCAAACACGAAGTTTCCGAGGCTGTAGGCGATCAGCCGGTCGTTGTAGATCTCGACGGGCTGCGTGACGTGGGGGTGGTTCCCCACCACCAGGTCGGCCCCGGCATCGATGGCCACCCGTGCGATCTCGGTCTGGTCCTCGGCTTGCCACGACATGTAGTCGTAGCCCCAGTGCGGGTAGACCACCACGATGTCGGCCTGTTCCCTGGCCGCGCGCACGTCGGCCGCAAGCTGGTCCAGTTCGATCCAGGCGAGCCCAGGCGTGTCCCACCCGGCCTCGTAGCTGCGCAGTTCCACGTTGTTGTAACCCAGGAAGGCCACCTTGAGGCCGTTCCGCTCCAGGATCAGCGGCTGGTGCGCCTCGGCGTAGTTCATGCCGCCGCCGAAGTAGGGCACCCCGCCCTCCTTCAGCAGCTGGAGCTGTTCGGCGAAGGCCTCCTTGCCGTAGTCGCCGGAGTGGTTGTTCGCCACGGAGACGGCGTCCATGTACCGGGCGAGCACCGGCACGGTTCCCGGGTCGCAGCGGAAGTTGAACCACTTGGGGACGGCCTCGCCCACCGTGGAGATGACGCACTCCAGGTTGCCGATGGTCAGGTCTGCGCTGGTCAGCACATCGGCCACGCCTGCAAAGGGATCCTCACCCATGGCGATGTGTTCGCCCGGAATGCGGGTCAGCATGATGTCACCCACAAAGGTGATGGTCACCTGGCGATCATCGCCGGGCACTGCGCCCGGCCTGGCGGATGAGCCCTCGCCTCCCGGCGCACCGGAAGTCCCGTTGCCGCCCGGTCCGGCAACCGGACCACTGCCACCGGGATCGGCGGTCGAGCCGCTGCCCTCGGGGTCTGCCGCAGAACTGCCGCTCCCCGGCTCTGCCACCGAACCGCTGCCCTCCGTCTCGACGACCGCGCCGCCGATCTTGCCCGGGGCTGCCGGCTCCACCGCAGGTGCGGAACCCCTGGGTCCGTCTGCAGGCACCGCCGAGAGCGCGTTGCAGCCGACCAGCATCGTGAGCAGTATAGGCCACATAAGTGTACGTTTCACTAGCATTACTCCTCCGGCACAGCCCACGGCGCAGCGCGGCCGCGACGCCTCGTTGGGCGAACATTATCAAGGCATAAAGATAATGATGACCGATTCGCCGCTGCGTCCCGTTCTCCCTGCCCCAGTGCGCTGCCATCCTCTGGCGCCAATGCGCCGGCTCCTCTGGACTGGATGGCCCGTTTGTGCTACGATACAGGCCAATGGTGCGTGGCGAAATAGTCACCAAGTATCGCAAAATCGTGTGAGACCCAGCGTGAAAGGGGAGCGACCTGTGGCTTGGATGACCATCCTGGGCCTTGACTGGAAGGGCGGGCGGTTCGCCCACCCCCTCGATATTGTAGACGTTCCGCAAAAGCCCGGCGTTTTCAAGCTGCACGCCCGTCTGGCCGACGGCACGTGGGAGGTCTTCTACGTGGGCCAGGCCAGCAACCTGTACAGCACGCTGCTGGCCTACATGGGCACCATCGTGGAGGGCGACCCGCAGGCTGCCGGCATCAGCCCCTGTGCGAAGGCCCGAACTGCCACCGACGAGGTGGCTTACTCCTACGCGGTGGTGGCCGACGAGACCGAACGCAAGGGCTGCGTGAAGAGCCTGTTCGAGTACTACCGGCCCGCCTGCAACTCGCCCGAGCAGGTGCCCGACGTCGAGGGGATTGCCTGCAATCCGTACTAGGTCGAAACCAGAGTGTTGAAGGGGGCTGCCCCAGCAGAGCAATCTCTGCAGGGGCAGCCCCCTCTTGCTGATACCTCGATTACGGCCGAACGCCCTTCTGGAAGATGGGGGATAACCCCCTCGATCCCGACTGCAGCGCCTCCTCGAAGTTGGGAGGTGGCCCCCCTCGATCTGCCTGCAGCGTCCCCTCGAAGGTGGGAGGTGGCCCCGCTCGATCCCGCCTGCAGGCTACCCTGGCAGATGGTCCCCTTCGGTCCGGCCTACAGACCCTCCTGGTAGATGCGGGAGATGATCCCCTCGATCTCCGGCTCCTCCACCGTCAGATCCCGGATGGCGTACCGGGCCGAGACCCGGGTGATCAGATCGCTGGCGGAGAGTTCATCCCGGTTGAAGCGCAGCCAGAACCGGTTCGCCTCCCTGCGGACGACCTCGGCCCCCTCCACGTCGACGACCGGCTCCCGGCCGTTGGGCTCCAGGTCCACGACCAGCGTCCGCTGCTTGCCGAAGCGCTCCTTGATCTGCGCCACCGGACCGTCGTAGATCACCGTGCCGTGGTCGATCAGGATCATGCGTTCGCAGATCTTCTCGATATCCTGCATGTCGTGGGTGGTCAGGATCACCGTCACGCCCCGCTCCCGGTTAATCGCCCGGATGAACTCCCGGATCTTCTCCTTGGCCACCACGTCCAGGCCGATGGTGGGCTCGTCCAGGTAAACGACCTCCGGGTCGTGCAGCAGCGCGGCGGCCAGGTCGGCCCGCATCCGCTGGCCCAGCGAGAGCTGCCGCACCGGGGTGTTCAGGAACTCGTCCAGCCCCAGCAGCTCCCGGAACCGGTCCATGTTGCGCTGATACTGTTCCTTCGGCACCTTGTAGATGTGCTGCAGCAGCTGAAACGACTCGATGGTAGGCAGGTCCCACCAGAGCTGCGTGCGCTGGCCGAAGACGACGCCGATCTGGCGGGCGTTCTCCACCCGCCGTTGGTACGGCACGAGCCCCCGCACCCGGACCTCCCCCGCCGTGGGCACGAGGATGCCGGTCAGGATCTTGATGGTGGTCGATTTGCCGGCTCCGTTGGGTCCGATGTAGCCCACGAGTTCACCGGGCTGAATGGTAAAGGACACGTCGTTGACGGCCACCTTGGTGTCGAACTCGCGAGAGAAGAGGGTGCGCAGCGCTGCGAAGGCGCCCTCCTTCCGACGGGCGACCCTGAACTCCTTGCGCAGCCCCCTGACCTCGATGATCGCGCTCAAACCAACGCCACCCCTCTGCCGACATAGCACGGGCAACCTGAGAGCACCCGGCCCCTCCTGGTTACCAGAGCGGCGCACGAGCGCCGGACTCATTCTCGCCAAAAGGAATCCAGACCAGCGCCACCAGCCTAACGTCGACGTCGCTCTTGCGGGGCCGGATCGTGACCGGCTCCACCTCGTGAGCCATGACCTCAAACTGCTCCTCGATCGTGCGAGCCTCGGTCTCCAGCTCTGCCTCCAACTCGGCGATCTGCGCCCGCACGGCCTCGACGCTCTCGGCGGCTCGGCTGACGTCCTGCGACTGCCGCCACGCCTTGCTCATCGACCGGCCGGCGGTCGTTGCCTGGGTGATGCTGCGCTTGCCCGTAAACGCCCGAAACAGGCTCGACCCCACCGAGAGCGCCGTGTTGAACATCTCGCTGCGGGACTCCTGCACCTCCCGCTGGTACCGCTCCTCGGCCTTCCGGAGCCGCTCCTCCAGGGAACGCATCTTGCTGGCGTAGCGGTTCCGCAGCGCATCTACCTTGGCGTCGCGCTGCTCCCGGGCGCGGGTCTGCACCCGCAGGCGGAACTCCCGCTCCGACTCGCCCGGCGCGGAGACCAGGCCCAGCGAGGGACTCCGGAAGAGGGTGACGCCGTGCAGCCTCGGCAGCTCGCTGGCCAGCTCAGTCTTCCACTTGCTGTAGCTGCGCACATTGGCCGCCGCGGCCGGCAGCGGGCCGAAGACCCCGTCGGCCGGGGCCTCTCGTGCCAGGTCGTCCAGTGTGAAGGAGGACCGCTCCGCCTCCTCCCACGAGAGCGGGAGCACCCCATCGCGCAGGGGCGCCACGAGCAGGACGTCCTCCGTCTCGTCGATCTCCGCCTTCCGGTCGTAGACCCGCACCCGTGCCGCACCGAGGCAGTATGGCCGGTACTCTACGGTTTCCCCGGCAACAGGGCGCCGGCGCAGGGGAGCGAAGTACTGGGGCACATCGGGCGGGATGACCGGACGGATGCCAGCGCCCTCAGGGCCCGTCGCGTACCCGGACGGCGCTGGCAGGCCACCCGGTTCTGCGCTCCCCCCGCCCGGCTGCACCGGTGCGCCCGCCTGCTTCGCAGACGGAGTGGCCTTGACGGGGTCCATGAGCCGCTTGATCTGCTGGCGGGTCAGCGGCCCCCGCAGGTAAGAGAGCGCCCAGCGGGTCGTGAAGAGGACCGGCCCGTCTGAATGGACGTTGTGCAGCAGGAAGACCCGGTTGCCCAGCTGCGCGAGCAGCCGCTCCAGCTCGGCCCGGGGCAGGCCGCCGTCGGCGCCCTCCAGGCCGTCCATGAGGCGCTGCTTGTCCCGCTCCGTCTGCAGGCGGCCGATGAACCACGTGCCGGCGTTGGACAGAGCCTTGTAGTCCAGGTCGACCGGGTTCTGCGTGGCCAGGACCAAGCCGAGCCCGAAGGCACGGGCCTGTTTGAGCAAGGTGAGGAGGGGCTTCTTCGAGGGCGGGTTGGACGTGGGCGGCAGGTAGCCGAACAGCTCGTCGATGTAGAGCAGCGCCCGAAGGGAGCTGGTGCCGGGCTGGGTCCGCACCCACCCCAGGATCTGCTCGAGGAGGAGCGACACGAAGAACATGCGCTCCGCATCGCCCAGGTGGGCGATGGAGAAGATGGCCACCCGGGGCTTCCCCGCGGGGCTGTAAAGCAGCCGGTCAACCTCCAGCGGCTCGCCCGTCAGCCAGGCCTCGAAGCCAGGCGACGCAACGAGGTTGTTCAGCTTCATGGCCAGGGCGAAGCGGTCCTTGCCGGGGTAGAAGGACTCCAGGTCAAAGGCGCCCACGCGGTCAAACGGGGGCGACTGAATCTGCTGGATCAGCGTGATGAGGCCGAGGCTCTGCCCCGCCCGCCAGCTGTGGTCGAGGATGCGGGCGATGAGCAGGTGCTCGCGGCTGAGAGCGGGATCGCCGTCGATACCCAGCAGGGCGAGCAGGCTGGTTGCGGTGGCCGTCACCCGCTCCCGGAGCAGCTCCTCGTCCTCCAGCACTGCGGCCGCAGGCGCCGCAAACGACCCCAGGATCGATACCGGAATCCCCGCGTTGCTGGCCGGGGTGTAGATGGCGAACTCGGCGCTGTCGCGCAGCCTGCGGATGCGGTCGGGCCCCTGCCCCCACTCCCGCAGCCCCTTCTCCCACAAGGAAGCCTGCTGGGCTGCATACTCCTGCACGCTGAGGCCCTTGCGACGGGCCTCGTCCTCGTCGACCCAGGGCTCGAAGTCCTCGGGACGCAGGTCAGGGAAGGCGAGCAGCAGGTTGGCGATGTCGCCCTTCGGGTCGATGACGATCGCCGGGATCTCGTCGATGGCCGCCTCTTCCAGCAGGCTGATGCAGAGGCCGGTCTTCCCGCTGCCCGTCATGCCCACGCAGATCGCATGGGTGGTCAGGTCCCGGGCGTTGTAGAGCGTCAGCTCGTCCGTGGGCTGCTGCCGCTCGGAGTCGTAGTTGCGGCCCAGATAGAACAGGCCCAGCCGCTCGAAGTCGGCCATGCTGTCTGATCCTCCTCTTTGGGTGAAAACTCCCACTTATTGAGATGTTCGCCGTGGAGAGCTATGACCCTTCCGGCGCCGGCAGGCTCTTCAGGTACTCCTCATAGCGCCGCAGCATCCGGCGGCGCTCCCGCCAGTCCGGACAGGCCCGCTCCACCAGCGCCCAGAACCGGGGGCTGTGGTTCAGCTCTCCGAGGTGGGCGATCTCGTGGATCAGCACATACTCCAGCAGCTCGTGAGGGCCGCCCCGGAGCCGGTGGCTGATCTGGATGTTCCGGGTCCGCCCGCTGCACGAACCCCAGCGGGACTCCTGCCTGCGGAAGCGCACCCGACCCATGCGGAACCCGTAGTACTGCGCGTTAATCTGCCGGGCCCAGGCTTCCAACGCGGCGTCATCGCTGACCGGGGACGGGGTGAGCCCCAGGAGCGGATCCTGCCCGGCCAGGGCGGCGCGCTGGGCCCGCTCCAGCCTGGGAGCCAGCCGCTTGGTCAACTGCTCGATGTGGTGCGCCTGCACCGCCGCCGGCAGGCGGCTGGAGATGTAGAGGACGATCTCGCCGTCCTTGATGGTCCCCGACGAGTTCTTCTTGTCCTTGAAGATGATGCGCACGGGCGCCCCTCCCTCACGAGTCCGCATCGGCGTCCACCCCCACCCGCCCGCACAGGTCCTGCAGCGGACACTCGCGGCAGCCGGGCGCCCGCTTGCGGCAGACGCGGCTGCCCAGGGCGTCGACCAGCGCATGGAACTCGCCGCGCAGGTCGGCCTCCTCCGGCAGGTGGGCGTGGAAGAAGGCCTGCATCTCGGCGTAGCTCACGCCGGGGGCGAAGAGGCCCACGCGGGCGAAAATGCGCCGGGTGTAGGCGTCCATCGCCATCACGGGGAGACCGGCGGCATAGCAGAGGATGCAGTCGGCCGTCTCGGGCCCGATGCCCCGCAGCGCCAGCAGCTCCGCCCGCAGGTCGGACAGGGGCTGCCGCAGCATCGCCGCCAGGTCGCCTCCGTGGCGCTCTGCCACGTGCGCGGCGAATTCCTTCAGCCGCCGGGCCTTCTGCCGGAAGTACGCGGCCGGGCGGATGAGCGGCTCCACTGCGTCGACCGGGGCCGCGTGAAGCGCCGCCACGTCCAGGAGACCCGCCTCCGCCAGGGCGCGCACCGCCTTCTCGGCATTGGTCCAGGCCACGTTCTGCACCAGAATCGCCCCGGCAATCATCTCGAAGGGTTCAGCCTTCGCCGGCGCCGGCGCCAGGGCCGACGGCCACCAGTAGCGCGGCCCGAACCGGTCCGAGAGCCGCTGGTAGACGTCAGCAAGCCACACGGCCCATCCCGCCTGCGGCTCCGGCAGCAGCAGCCTCACCTCTCCCACTTGCACTCCTCCCTCCCGCTCGGTACCCTCAGACGGGAGCCTCCGCACGGGCCCCGGGGCGGCGCCCTCGAGCAACGCCGGGAATCGGCGCAACGCACCGGCGTCAGCGCCTTCATACCACACCCCGGTCCGGCGCTCTCGTCCAGCGCCAGGGGTCGGCGCCCTGGTGCAACGCCCCGGTGTCACCGCCTTCACACAACGCCCCCGCCCGGCAGCGGGCAGGGGCACGTGCAACTACTCTTCCGTGATGGTCACCCGCGTGATCACCGGCGGATCCACCGGCGTGGAGGGCACGGGGTCGAAGGAGTTGCCCTGCTTCACTTCCACGTTCTCCAGCTGCGTCAGCACGTCATCGCCCTCCAGCAGCTGGCCGAAGATCACGTAGACCGGCTGTCGGCCGAGGCCGCCGCACTCCAGCCCGGTGCAGATGAAGAACTGGCTGCCGGCCGAGTTGGGCTGGCTGGTGCGGGCCATCGCCAGCGTACCCCGCTTGTAGGGCCGCTGCACCGGGTACTCGTCCGGGATGTTGTACCCCGGGCCGCCGGTGCCGGTGCCCGTCGGGTCGCCGCCCTGGATCATGAAGTCCTTGATGATGCGGTGGAAGACCACCCCGTCGTAGAAGCCCTCTCGGGCAAGGAAGACGAAGTTGTTGACGGTCTGGGGCACCTCGCTGGCAAACAGCTCAAACGTCATGGTGCCCAGGCTGGTCTCCATGGTGGCGGTGTAGCGCTTCTCCGGGTCGATGGCCATCGCAGGGGGCTCGTCCCACTGCTTGGGTTCACGCTGCCCGACATCACTCTGCGCACCGCCCGTCTGACTGCCACCCGTCTGAACGCCACCCGTCTGAACGCCACTCGTCTGACTGCCACTCGTCTGACTGCCACCCGCCTGACTGCCGCTGCCTTGCTGGCCGCCCGCCTGCGCGTCACCCTGGCCGGCGGGGGTTCGGTTCCTGTACGCATCCTGCGGCCCTCCGGCGCCTCCGCACCCGGCCAGGACGGCCAGTGCGACGAGCAGCGCGGCGACCGCCTTCCAACGGTTGTGCATCAAACAATTCCCTCCAGAATGGTCCCGTGTGCTCCAGAACAGAATAACCTGTCCCCTCCGTGCAGGGCAAGTCGGTCCCGGGCGCAGAATAGGTAGGCCGGGTGATCGCATCATGTTCTGCGGCCGTTTCGCTCCCACCCCGTCCGGGGCGCTCCACCTGGGCAACGCCCTGACCGCCCTCCTGTCCTGGCTCCACGTGCGCCGGGCGGGCGGGCGGTACATCCTGCGCATCGAGGACATCGACCGGGCCCGCTCTCGCGCGGAGTTGGCCGAACAGGCCTGCGCTGACCTCCGCTGGCTGGGCCTCGACTGGGATGAAGGCCCCGGCGTGGGCGGCTCCCACGGGCCTTACTACCAGTCCGAACGATGTGCGCTCTACGAGGAGGCCCTCGTCCGGCTCCAGGCAGCCGGCCACCTCTACCCCTGCTACTGCAGCCGGGCACAGCTGATGGCCGTCGCGTCGGCCCCCCACGGGCTGGCCGCCGAGGGTCCGGTCTACCCCGGCACCTGCCGGCACCTCTCGCCCGAGCAGCGCCAAGCCCGGGAGGCCGGCGGCAAGACGCCCTCGCTCCGCTTCGCCCTCCCCGACGAGCCCATCGCCTTCGACGACCTGGTGGCGGGACCGCAGCACTTCCCGCCCGGGGCCGGCGGCGACTTCATCGTGCGGCGGGCCGACGGGGTGATCGGCTACCAGCTGGCGGTGGTCGTCGACGACGCCCTGATGGGCGTGACGCACGTCCTGCGGGGCGGAGACCTGCTGGACTCCACCCCCCGCCAGATCCTGCTCTACCGGGCGCTGGGCTGGCCGGTTCCCCGGTTCGGCCACCTGCCGCTCCTGCTGGGCCCCGACGGCACACGGCTGGCCAAGCGGCACGGCGCGGTGACCCTCGCGGGCATCCGGGCGGCCGGCACCCGGCCCGAGGAGGTGGTAGGCCACCTCGCCCACCTGGCCGGCCTGATCGACCGGCCCGAGCCGGTGAGGCCCCAGGAGCTGGTTCCCGACTTCGACCTGGCCCGGGTTCCCCGGGATCCGATACGGGTGCCGGCGGAGGCGCTCGCGGCGCTGAATGGGAGGACTGGATCATAGGCCTTGCATCCAATCCCGGCTGAGGCCCGGCATGAAGATGGCCCTGTCCAATGCCCCGGCCGACAGCGCCGACCTCGCCGCCAACCTGGCGTCGACCGTCACCCTCGTGACCGACGCCGCGCCCGACAGCCTCGACCTCGTCAGGGCTGGGAGCCCCTCTGGCAGGCCGGGCTCGGGCGATCCACTAGATCTCGCTGGATGAGACCTGGTCCGTGCTGCGCTTCCGGCCTGTCGACCAGGCGGGGCGCTGAACCAGCCGGCCTACTCCGGCCGCCACCCCTTCAGGAAGACCCAGCGGAACTCCTTAACGCGGGTCCGCTTCGAGAGCTTGGCCATGCAGTTCTCGCAGGCAGTCGCTTCCGTGCGATAGCCTGGCATGCGCTCCTTCGACTGGACGATCAGCACCGGCTGACCGCACCACGAGCAGGAGCTGACTTCATACGTGTACCGCTCAGTATCCGGCTCCACACCGAACTTGCGAACCTCCGCAGCATCGGCCATCGTGAGAACACCTCCGCAGGTGCATTTGACCAGAACATCCCTGTTATGTTCAACGGAACGCGGCGCAGACTAACCCGGACGAAGTATGCATCAAACGGGGGGAGTCTGCGCCGTGAGTCTGTCGACGGTCACCCAGAGCCTCGGGTTACCGCCCGCCCCCGCCATCTTCGCCGAGGGCGAGTGGGGCAGCCAGAGTCCGGACGCACCCCTTCTGTTTTATGACCTGCCCGCCACTCCCGAGGGTGCGGCCCCGGACCCCGACGCCCTCTACGCCCCGCCCGGCGAGGAGCTGTACGACTATCAGGTGGAGGGCGCCCAGTATCTGATGGAGCACCCCGTCGCCCTGCTGGGTGACGAGATGGGGCTGGGCAAGTCGATCCAGGCCATCGCCGCGCTGCGCCTGCTGATTCGCCGGGGCGAGGTGGAGCGGGCCCTGATCCTCTGCCCGAAGACCCTGATCTTCGACTGGTACTACAAGCTGCGGCGATGGGCGCCCGACCTGCGCACCGTGCCGGTGGAGGGCCCCCGAAAGCGGCGCCAGTGGTACTGGCGCAGCCAGACGCACGTCCACCTGACGGGCTATGAGGGCTGGCGGGAGGATCTGAAGGCGGGGCTGGCCGACCCGGCCACCTACGATCTGATCCTCCTGGACGAGATCCAGCGCATCAAGAACCCCGAGACGGCGACGCACCGGGCGGTCGCCCGCGTGGAGGCCCGGTGGCGCTGGGGACTCTCGGGCACGCCCCTGGAGAACCGGGTGGAGGAGCTGCTGGCCATCTTCCACTTCCTGAAGCCGGGCCTGCTCCCCAGCCGCAAGGGCTGCCCCGTGGACGAGCTCCACGACCGCATCTCACCCTACGTGCTCCGCCGCCGCAAGGCCGACGTGCTCCGCCACCTGCCGCCCAAGGAGTACCGTACCGTCTGGCTGGACCTGTCGCCGGCGCAGCGCATGGCCTACGAGGCCGCCGAGCGGGCCGGCGTGCTCGCCATCCAGCAGGCCGGCCACGCCGCCGCCCCGATGATCGCCCTGACCCTGCTCAACAAGCTGAAGCAGATATGCAACCTCGACCCCGCCACCGGCGCCTCGTGCAAGATGGCCTACCTGGAGCAGGAGCTGGCAGACCTCACAGGCCGTGGCGAAAAGGTGCTGATCTTCTCCCAGTATCCCAAGGTTACCCTCGAGGCCCTCATGCCCCGGCTGGAGCGGTTCGGCACCATCCTGTTCGACGGCTCGCTCAGCGACTGGAACCGGCAGCTGGTGGTGCACCACTTCCAGCACAAGGAGATGCCCCGGGTGCTGGCCATGTCGCTGAAAGCCGGCGGGGTCGGCATCACGCTGACGCGGGCCAACCATGTCTACCACCTGGACCACTGGTGGAACCCGGCGGTGGCCCAGCAAGCCGAGGACCGAACCCACCGCATCGGTCAGCGCCGCCCGGTCTACGTGACCAGCCTGCTGACGCGGGGAACGGTGGAGGAGCGCATCGCCCAGCTTGTGGAGCAGAAGCGGGCGCTGTTCCACCAGGTGATGGACCCGCTCACCGAGCTGACCGATGATCAGGAGCAGCAGTTCCTGCTGCAGCGACTCACGCGGGAGGAGATCCTGGGGCTCTTCGGCGTGCACTGAGGAGGGGTGCGGAGCCCGCGGCTCCGCACCCCCTGCGCCTTCACACGCCCGCGGCGACTGCGGGATTGCGAACGGTCGCCTGATGCCGCAGGCTACCCTGCCGCCTCAACGGGACCCGGCGGGAACTTTGCAAGTTCCGCTTCGGCCTGGTCGCGGTACCGGAACACCGCATCCCCCGTGCTGCCCCACCGGTGTACCGCTTTCTTCAGCCCCTCGCGCTCGAAGGGCTCCTTCTCGATCAGATAGTAGTACTTGGTCCCGTTGGGATGGTCCATGACCCAGATCATCAGGTCTTGCTGCGTCAGCCCGCCCTTAGCCATGTTCCAGACCTCCTCGCCTGCAATGTTAGACAGACTATTCGGCGGATTGAGGAGGGAGCCCTGTCTGGCCGGGCCTGCATCTCGCCGGGTTCGCCGCTGTGGACGACGGCCGTTGCGAGTGTCTGCCCTGACAGCAAACGCGGCGCGCAGTTCAGCGGTCCACGGCGACGAGTGTCAAGAAAGAGTACACCCCCTCCGGTGCGGACGTGTCTTTCTTGACACTCCCGCACCTGATCTGGCGGCCAGGCGGGCTGACGCGGGTCCATGGGGCTACAGTGTCGCCGACCCGGTCGCCCAGTAGCTCGGCGAAGTGCGTGGCCGACACGGCGCCGACCAGGTCGCCCAGCAGGCGGTGAAGTGCTTGTCCGACACGGCGCCGATCAGGTCACCCGACACGCCAGCGAGGTACCGGGCTGGTCCGCCCACCCGCTCGACTTCGCGGTCTGAAGCGAACTCGGGGTACCTCTCGGCGGTCCACGGCGGCGACTGTCAGGAAAGAGTACACCCCCTCCGGTGCGGACGTGTCTTCCTTGACACTCCCACCGATCACCGGAGACTTCTGCCCCGCACCCAGGACGTCGGTCGTGAAGACACCCACCAGGCCATGTCCGAATCCCTCCAGAGGGAGCGGGCGACCAAAGCACAGGAGGCGATCCCCGTGCACGAAGGAACCCTCACCCTGCGCGCTTACGCATCGTGGAAAGGAATCACCGCCACGCGCGGTGAGGTCTCCAGCAGCTTCTCCAACCTGCGTCTGGAGTTCACGTCGCCCGTGGCGGACGGCGGCGACCCCGGCCTCACCACGCCGGAAGAGTTGCTGCTGGCCGCTGCGATCACGGCCTGGTGCACCGCCTTCGCCCGGGTTGCAGGACAGATGGTTCTCGATGTCGCCGACGTGTCAGTCTACGGCGAGCTTACCCGGACCTACGACGAGATCGAGGGCCACCGCGTGGAGGCCATCATGATCCGGCCGGAGGTGACCATGCGCACCGGCCTGGGCTTCGAGAAGGTGCACGACATGTTCCGCAGGGCCACAGCGCTGGCCCGGCAGCAGTCCCCGGTCCTGCGCGCGCTGGCGCCCGCCGTGCGGCTGCAGGTGGAGCCCTCCTACCGCTAGGCGGGCGCCGCGCCACGAGGTCGCTCCGCGTCCCGGCGGTTACCGGGCCAGGTCGTCCAGCTGCTCGAGGCCCATGTGGCCCCGGATCAGGTCCACCTCGGGCACCGGCGCGTCGGGGCCCGTCACCGCTCCCTCGACTGGGATCTGGCGAGCCCGGGGGATGTTCATCGTCGACTCCATCCGACGCGCAGAACCGCTCGGCCGGTCGTCGCCCACGCGCGGCGCCCGTCCGAGCGGTCCCTCAATGCGTGCACCGTAGAAGATGCCCGGCCGCACCGTTCCGGTGTCCTTCCGTGAACGATCCTCCTCCTGATCCATCGCCCTTCACCTCCCTCTGTAGGTTGCCCCTTCCATTGCCGCAACTATGCATGGGCAGACTCGCCCCCAGTCCGCGGGCGCACAGGCCGAGCAGCCAGGCCGATAGGTCAACGCACAGACCGTGTAACCACCGACACATCAACGCACAGGCCGAGTGGCCGCCGGTAGATCAACGCACGGGCCGAGTGGCCGTGTCCATAGGTCAACGCACAGGGCGACTTGCGGAATCGATAGGCTGGCGCACATGACGACGCGCCGCCAGGTGAACGCACGCCGAGCCAACAGGTTCCCTCACGTGACGGCTTTCCGGGCCCGGAGGCCAACGCAGGCGGCGACATGCTCACACGTTGACGAACGCGGCGGACGGAGGCTAGACTGTACCCTAACCCGAGAACAGCGGGGGTGACGGGCGTGCAGGCCTTCCGGCTCGATCCCACCAGCAGCCTCCCCGTGCGAGAGCAGATCAAGACGCAGATCCGGTACCAGATTGCTGCCGGCCTGCTGTATCCCGGCGACCGGCTGCCCTCCCTGCGCGACCTGGCCGCAGGGCTGGCCGTGAACGTGAACACGGTGGTCAGGGCCGTGGAGGACCTGGTGCAGGAGGGCTACCTCATCAGCCAGCAGGGCCGGGGCGTCTTCGTCGCCGAGGATCCGCCCGGAGCCGCGCCGGGTGCGGCCCTTCGCTCCCTTCTGGCCGGTGCGCTGGCTTCCGCAGCCGAATGGGGGATGAGCCCCGCTGACCTGGCGGAGGCCGTCACGGCCCAGTCGCAGCTCGCCAGGCCTCCCCAGCCTGCGACGGGGAGGGTGGTTCTGGTGGCCACCTCCCGGGCGGATCTGCGGACGCTGCAGCGGCAGCTGGAGGCCGCCCTGCCGGGCGCAACGGTGGTCCCCGCGCTGCCCGAGGAACTGGGGCCCACGGCGCCGACTACTCCTGTGGCGTCGACCCTCTTCCACACAGTTGCGCTGCAGGAGCGGCGGCCCACCGCCCTCGCCGAAGCAGACCTGCTGGTCTCTCTGCGCCGGCTATCGACGCTGCCCCCGGGCACGCCGGTGGCCGTGGCCGCCGGAGACTGGGTGCAGGCCGCCCGCGTCCGTCAGAGCCTGGAGCGCGGCGGGATGGCGCACCTCGCCTTCCGCACAGTCACGGTCCCCGACGATCTCGCCGCTGCCCTGGACGGCGCCGCATTCCTGCTGGCGGCCGCCAGCGGGCGGAAAATGGCGGAGGAGGCCCGGGCCATGCGGCCGGACCTCCCCTGCCTGATTGAACCGGTCACTCCGCCGCCCGATGCGGTCAGCGCCCTGCGGATGCGGCTCGCAGCGCCGCAGCGCACGTCCCGGGTTGCGGTGCACTCCTCCTGGGTCTAGGCGCCCTCGCCGACGATGCCGATGTACGGCAGGTGCCGGTACTGCTCGGCATAGTCAATGCCGTAGCCGACGATGAACTCGTCGGGGACCATGAACCCCACGTAGTCCACCGCCACCTGGGTCTGCCTGCGTGCGGGCTTGTCCAGCAGCACGCAGACCCTCAGGCTGGCGGGGTTCTGGTGTTCCAGGTACTCCTTCAGATACCGCAGGGTCAGGCCGCTGTCCACGATATCCTCGACCAGCAGCACGTGCTTGCCCGTCACGGAGGCGTCCAGGTCCTTCAGGATGCGGATGACGCCCGACGACTCGGTGGCGCTGCCATAGCTGGAGACCGCCATGAAGTCGACCTCTGCGGGCACAGTCAGGCTGCGCACCAGGTCTGCGCAGAAGACGAACGCGCCCTTGAGGACGGCCACTACCAGAACGGTCTTCCCCGATAGGTCTCGGCTGATCTCCGCCCCCAGTTCCCGCACGCGGGCGGCGATCTGTTCAGCGGACAGCAGTTGCCCCTTCAGTTCCATCCCGTGGCCCCCCATACCTTGCGATCTCAACTGCCCTTCGACCACGTCTGCTGGTTACCGGCCGACACCTGTGACGACCCCCGGCTCGACGGATGGTGTCCTATCCGACAGCCCCGTTCGTCAGTCGGCAGCCCCAGCGCCCGCCAGCACCCCCGCGCGCCACCCCCGTTCGCCGCCCGGGGCCGGCATTTCGCCACGCACCGGTACTGCGAGTCGCCGGTCCGGTGTATCATGGCGGTATCGTCGGAAGTGGAGGTGCGTGTGGATGGGCCAGCCGGTGCCCAACCAGGTCTACCTGGAGATCCTGGAGCGTTCCGAAGACCCCACGGCGCTGCGCCTGGCCATCATCTACTCCGATCAGTTCACCGACGAACTGAAGGAGCGGGCCCGCCAGGCCCCCTCGCTGGAGGCGCTCCGGCTTTTGCTGGCCGAGCACCGCCGGCAGGCAGGCTACACGTAGCGCTTGAGCTGAGCCACGGTATCGGCGTCCAGCTTCTTGATGACCGCCGCCACGAGCTTGGCGGCGTTCTCCATGTCATCGCGGTTGATCAGCGACACATGGCTGTGGATGTACCGCGTGGCGAAGCCGATGGCGAGCGAAGGAACGCCCCGGCCCTGCAGGTGCATCTTGCCCGCGTCGGTCCCGCCGCCGGCCAGGGCCTGGAACTGAACCGGGATGTCCAGCTCCTCGGCGGTGTCGATGACGAGGTCGCGCAGGCCGCGATGCGGTACCATCGAGGCATCGTAGACCATGATCAGCGGGCCTTCGCCCATGTTGCCCTGCACCTGCCCGTCGCTCCCGGGAACGTCGGCGGCGATGCCCACGTCCAGCGCGAAGGCGATGTCGGGCTCAATCGTGTTGGCCATGGTGGTCGCGCCGCGCAGGCCGACCTCCTCCTGCACGTTGCCCACCGCGTACACTTCATTGGGGTGCTCCTGACCCTGGAGCTCCTCCAGGACCATGATGGCGGCCGCGCAGCCGGCCCGGTTGTCCCACGCCTTGTTCAGCAGGATCTTGGGGTTGGGCATGACGTGGAAGTCGCAGTGCGGAACGATCGGGTCGCCCGGGCGGACACCCCACTCCTTCGCCTCGTCCCGGGAGCTGGCGCCGATGTCCACGAACATGTCCTTGATCTGGACGACCTTGTTCCGCTCCTCCTGGGTGAGGATGTGGGGCGGCTTGGAGCCGACAACACCCATCAGCTCGCCCTTGCGCGTCAACACCTTCACCCGCTGGGAGAGCATGACCTGGCTCCACCAGCCGCCGACGGGCTGAAGCTTCAGGAAGCCCTTCTCGGTGATCTGGGTGACGATCCAGCCCACCTCGTCCAGGTGGCCGGCCACCATGATTCGGGGACCGCCGGCCTTGCCCCGCTTCACGCCTGCAATGGAGCCCAAATTGTCGCAGATGATCTCATCGGACAGCGGCTCGAGGTACTTGCGCATCACCTGGCGCACCGGCTCCTCGAACCCCGGAATCCCATAAGCGCTCGTCAGTTCCTCATACATCTTCAGCCGTTGATCCACGAGAGTTGGCCTCCCTTTTCTGCCCAGGTGCAGCGAGTCTAAGACCTTTGATTCCACCACGAGTTGGCAATCCCCTGCCGTCGCCCTAGACCAATGCGGCCTTTCGGACTATTGCAAGGGCCATTCTGTCGGCTTAATCTGGTCATAAGCAGAACTTTGGCCGTTCCAGACGGAGCAGAAACAGTGATGCAGGGGGGAACCACCGATGCTGCTGTCCTACCTCCAGGTCTACTGCGACATCATCGAGACCCGCAGTTTTTCCAAGGCAGCCGCGCGCAACTTCATCTCGCAGCCGGCCGTCAGCCAGCAGGTCAAGGCGCTGGAGGAGCAGTTTCACCAACGGCTGATCGAACGGTCGCCCCAGGGCATCTACCCCACCGAGGCCGGTCGGATCTTCTACGAGGGCGCCCGCGAGATCGTCGAGCGGTACCGGGCTCTCGAGCGTCAGATGGCCGACCTCACGCAGACCGTCTCCGGCTCGATCCGGGTCGCCACGGTGTACTCGGTGGGCCTCCACGACCTGCCCCCCTACATCAAGAAGTTCATGCAGGCGTACCCGCAGGCCCGGGTCCACGTGGAGTACAGCCGCACCAACAAGATCTACGAGGCTGTGCGGCAGAACCAGGTGGACATCGGCATCGTGTCCTACCCGCAGGAGAGCCGGCAGATGGGCGTCATCCCGCTTCCCTCTGACGAGCTGGTGGTGATCGTCAGCCCCAACCACCCGCTGGCCGCCAGCGGCGCCCCGGTGGAACTGCGCCAGCTCCACCGCATGCCCTTCATCGCGTTCGATCCGGACATTCCCACCCGGAAGGCCACCGACCGGGTGCTGCACGACCAGGGGGTTGAGGTTGAGGTCGTCCAGGAGTTCGACAACGTTGAGACCATCAAGCGCTCGGTGGAGGCCGAGTTGGGCGTCTCCATCATCCCCCGCCGGTGCGCCCGGTGGGAGATCAAGTCCGGTTCGCTCTGCGCCCTGCCCATTGCAGACCTGCGGATTGAGCGACCGGTCGGCGTAATCTACAAGCGGGGGAAGAGCTTCAGCAACACGCTGCAGAAGTTCCTCGGTATCCTGACCCAACGTGACGAGAACTGACAGTCCAGGTTACAGGGCGGCGTCCCCGTAAGCGGGGCGCCGCCCTGGTCATATATCGTGCGCGGCGTGCGAAGTTCTATACGGATCGAAAGCAAGAAATGCGACGGGTAACCCGTAACCTTCGACGTCCAAGTTCGTTAGTAAGGGCGGAACACAACGGCGGGTCACCGCAGGGTTTGGTTGCGACGAACGAAGTTGTAACGATTGAAGTTGTAACGAGTTTAGTTGTGACCAGTGCTGTTGTAGCAAGTATGGTTTCCTGTGGCCGCAACGAGCGAAGTTGCGATGAGAGCGGTTTCGACGACTAAACGGGGGGACCGATCCGATGTCAGCGGCCTTGACGGACGAACAGTTAGTGGTACGGGCCCAGGCGGGAGACCGGAGCGCGCTGGGTGAACTGCTCGAGCGCTACGAGCGGCGGACTTACAACTTGGCCTTTCGCTTAATGGGAAATCACGCCGACGCGTGTGATGCGGCCCAGGAGGCCCTGGTGCGCGTCTGCGTCAGGCTGCACAACTTCCGGGGGGACTCTGCCTTCTCGACCTGGATGTACCGGGTGGTCACCAACACCTGTCTCGACGAGCTGCGGCGCCGGGGCAGGGTGCGCCATGCCTCCCTCGATGGCGGAACGCCGATGGAGGAGGGCACGATTCCCCGGCAGGCGGCCGACGACGCGCAGGGGCCGGTGGAGTACGCGGAGCGGCACGAGGTGCAGGCCGCGGTCCAGCGGGCCATCGCCAGGCTGCCCTACGAGTACCGGGTGGTGGTGATCCTGCGCGACATCCAGGACCTCTCCTACCAGGAGATTGCGGACGTGCTCGACACCACGCTGGGCACCGTGAAGTCACGGCTGCACCGGGCCCGTCAGGCGCTGCGGACGATCATCGCCGATACCGAGGGGAAGTGTCTCGAGATCGCCGGGTAGTGTTCGCCTCTGACTAGCCAATTCTTTCAGAATCGTAATCCTACGTTCGCTGTTCACAGCACTGTTCGACATGTTAGACTGTACTTGCAAGGGGCGCAGGGGATGGCTGATCGTCGGAAGCCAGTCGATTCCGGAAGACGTGATTCCGCAATCGCGACCCGGCCCGGTTCCTGGAACCCGTTGTTCCTATATCCTCTGGCGCTCCTTTTGGGTGACCGGGGTAGGGGAAGAAGTTGAAGGTGAGCAGGCGAGAAGCTCCCCCGGGTCACCGCAACCCCCTGAAGGTAACACCTCCAGGGGGTTGTTCGCGTGCCGCCGGTTCCCGCACAGGGATTGACCCCGCCGGGATCGAACAGACGCCATCAGTCCTGCGACAGATCGTCCTGCAGTCCCGCCGCCGCCGGCCCGTCGGGAGCGGCGTCCCGGTCCGATCCTGTGTAGGCCGCATCGAGCGCAGCCTCGAACGCAGTCGGCGCGTCGGCCACATCCGTGCTGGCCACGTACGCGTTGAAGTCTGCGGTGCCGAAGGGCTGGTGGCCATCCCGATAGGGACCGGTTGCGTGCACGCTGGTCTCATACGAATGGGCAGGATGCGCCTCCTCGATCAGCACTTCCTCACCCTCAGCGGCACGTGCCGGCGGGCGGTCGTCGGTGGGCGAGCCCACGGGAATCAGCGTTTCGTTCTTACCAACGCGGGGCACGAACATGAACCAGGCAACGCCGATTACGGCCAGGCACAGCAAGAGCCAGATCATCCTGCCTCCCCCCCTGTATGTAGTCTTCCCCGCGGCTTCACAACACAATCTGGAAAGGGACGATCACCATCAAGTCCATGCTCCTGATCGACGGCGGACTGATCTTCCGCGCCTTCTTCGCGCTCCCGCCCATGACCGACCCCAAGGGGCGCCCGGTGGGCGGCGTCTACGGCTTCCTGGCCATGCTGCTGCGCGCTTGCGGCCACCCGCCCCAGCCACCTGGCGGTGGCCATGGACGTGCCGGTGCCGGAGAACCGGCGAACACTGCTCTACCCGGCCTACAAGGCGAACCGGCCGGAGTGCCCCGCCGACCTCGCCCCGCAGTTCGACCTGTTGCGCGAGACCCTCGCCGCCCTCAACATCGCCGTCCTGCGCGCACCCGGCTACGAGGCCGACGACCTGATGGGCACCATGGCCCGCAAGGCCGAGGAGGACGGCATGGAGGTTGCGCTCCTCACCGGCGACCGCGACGCCCTGCAGCTGCTCTCAGGCAAGACGACGGTGCAGTACGTGAAGAAGATGAACCAGACCGTCACCTACGACGTGCCGCGCTTCGCTCAGGAGTGGGGCATTCTCCCCGGACAGCTCGTCGACTTCAAGGGCCTGGCCGGCGACTCCGCAGACAACATCCCCGGCATCAAGGGCATCGGGGCCAGGACGGCGGTGAAGCTCCTGCAGGAGCATGCCACGTTGGAGCAGGTCCTCGACCACGCCCATACTCAGCGCGGCCGCCTCAGGGACCTGCTCGAGCAGGGGCGGGAGGTCGCACTGCTCTCGAAGCAGCTGGCCACGATCGACCGCCGCGTGCCCGGCCTCTGTGCGCCGGCAGACTGCGCCCTGCGCCTCGACCGCGCGCAGGGAACCGCCGCGCTGGAAGCGCTGCGGTTCCGCTCGCTGATGTCCGCGTTCGAGCGCGCCATGAGTTGACCGGCGGCCAACTGCACCACTGCCTGCGCCCGGCCTGCTGACGGCCGGGCGCTCTTAGTTCTCTGCCTTCACGGCCTCCTTGTACAGGCAGCGGTCCTGCACCACAACCAGGCCCAGCGCCTCGGCCTCAGCCACCGCCTGATCGTTCACCACGCCCTCCTGCATCCACAGGACCTTCGGCCTGGTCTGCATCGCTGCGATCTCCCGCACCACGTCCACCGCGTACTGGGGCGCCCGGAAGACCTGCACCACGTCCACCGGGAACGGGATCTCGGGCAGCGATGCGTAGACCTTCTCCCCCAGGATCTCGCCACCCTTGGGCGTGACGGGCACGATGCGGTACCCCCGCCGCTGCATCGCGGCGCTCACGCTGTGGCTCGGGCGAGCGGGGTTGTCCGAGAGCCCCACCACCGCCAGCACCCGCGGGCTCTGCAGCACCCACTCGATCGTCTTCGGATCGTTCACCGCCATCGCCGGCGTCCCCCCCTGCCAGGGCTTGTCTCAATGGTTGAGACGTTCCATGGCATCGGGCGAGACGGCCGGCGGCGCCGCACTCAGCCCGCGGCCTTCTCGAGAGCCTGGTCGAGGTCGGCGATGAGGTCCGCCACGCCCTCGATGCCCACCGAGACCCGGACCAGGTCGTCGCCGACGCCGGCGGCTTCCCGCTGGGCGGGGCTGAGCTGACTGTGGGTGGTCGAGGCAGGGTGGATCACGAGCGACCTGGCGTCGCCCACGTTGGCCACGTGGGAGAAGAGCCGCACCGAGTCGATGAAGCGGGCGCCCGCCTCCAGGCCCCCCTTGAGGCCGAAGACCAGCATGCCGCCGAAGCCGCCCCGGAGATAGCGCTGCGCCAGGGCGTGATCGGGGTGGTCCGGCAGGCCGGGGTACCGGACCCAGGCCACGGCCGGATGGGCGGCCAGGTGCCGGGCGATGGCCATGGCGTTCTCGCTGATGGCCCGCATCCGGAGGGCGAGGGTGTCGAGGCCCAGCAGCAGCAGGAACGAGTTGAAGGGCGACTGGCAGGCGCCCAGATCCCGCAGCATCTGCGCCCGCGCCTTCGTGATGAACCCCGCCGGTCCGAAATCCACCGCGTAGCGCACCCCGTGGTAGGAGGCGTCGGGCTCGGTGAAGCCGGGGAAGCGGGGCGAGTTCCAGTCGAAGTTGCCGGAGTCGACCACCACACCGCCCATGGCGGCGCCGTGGCCGCCCAGCCACTTGGTGGCCGAGTGGATCACCAGGTCGGCCCCGTGGTCGAAGGGTCGGCAGAGGATGGGCGTGGCGAAGGTGTTGTCGACGACGAGGGGAATCCCGTGCTCGTGGGCCACCGCCGCCACGCCGGCGACGTCGAACAGGTCGAGGCGGGGGTTGCCGATGATCTCGCCGAAGATCAGCCTGGTGCGGGGGGTAATGGCCCGGTGGTAGTCCTCGGGGTCGGCGGAGTCCACGAACCGGGCCGTGATGCCCCACTTGGGGAGCGTGGTGGCGAACAGATTGTAGGTGCCGCCGTAGAGGCTGGATGAGGTGACGATCTCGTCCCCCGCGTTGCAGATGGCCATCACGGTTGCGGCCAGCGCGGCGTGGCCGGATGCGAACGCCACGGCCCCCACCCCGCCCTCCAGCGCTGCGACGCGCTGTTCGAAGGCGGCGGTGGTGGGGTTATTGATGCGGGTGTAGATGTTGCCCTCCGCCTCGAGCGAAAAGAGTTGCCGGGCGTGCTCGGTGGACTGGAAGGCGTAGGCGGTGGTCTGGTAGATGGGCACTGCCTTGGCGCCAGTCACCGGGTCTGCGCGGTAGGCGCCGTGCACCGCCAGCGTCTCCGGCGAGTACGCGCTGCCGTCACGCATCGCTCTCACCATCCTCCGTCTGCCGCAGAACGTCGGGGGGCAGCGCCGGCCGGGCGCCGACCCGGGTGACCACCTCGGCCCCGAGCCGGTTGGCCCGCAGGGCCGCCCGATACGGGTCCAGGCCCCGGCGGAGACCGTGGATCAGGGCGGCCCCCCAGGCGTCGCCCGCCCCCGTCCCGTCGACCGGCGGGGCCGAGGGAGTCGCCGGGGGAACATGGACCAACCGGACGGCCTGTGCGGCTGCGGCGCCCGCCGCGCCATGCCGGGCGTCGCCGCCAGTCTCCGAGTACGCCAGCAGCGCCCCCTCCGGCCCCATCTTCACCGCCACCAGCTCCGCCTGGCGGGCGAGGCGGCGGGCGGCCTCCTCCAGATCGTCGCAGCCGGTCAGGGCCATGGCCTCATCGCGGTTGGGCAGCAGCACCTTGATCCCGGACGGCAGCTCAAGCCCGCGGCGCCGGATGAAGCCCGCAGACGAGGGGTCGAACGAGATCGGCACTCCGGCCTCCCGGGCCACCGCCACGGCCCGCTCCAGCGTCCGGCGGGTCGCCTCCCAGAAGTAGGCGTACCCGGTGAGGTGCAGCCAGCCGGCGGAGCGGAGGCGCTCCTCGGGCAGATCGGAGGGCTCCAGGAAGTGGCTGGCGCCGCTGGGGACCATCATGTGCCGCTGCACGCCGTCGCTGAACAACACCAGCACGGCCGTGGGGTTCACGGGGTCGCGGGTGGCGTGCACCTCGACGCCCTCGTCCCGCATATCCGCAACCAGCGCCCGCCCCAGGAGGTCGTCGCCCACCCGGGTGGCGAAGCAGACCGGATCGCCCAGGCGGCGGGTCCACACGGCGAAGTTGGCCGCCGACCCGCCGGGCGCGGAGCGCACCTCGCCAGGGGTGTCGGTGTCGGGCTCCAGGCTGGTTCTGGCAGTGGCGACCACGTCCAGGACCAGGTCGCCGAAGGTAAACAGGTGCTGCATCCCCTGACCTCCTCTGGGGTAGATAAAGCAAAATCGCCGTTGGGTAGAGTTCCCCAGCGGCGATCGCATTTCCTATCTGCCGGGCCCGCTTACGCCTTGCCCACCGAACCGAACAGCGCCATCTTCGCCTTGATGTGCTCCTTCAGCACGTCGCGGGCGGGGGCGAAGATCTTGCGCGGGTCGATCTCGCCGGGCTTCTCGGCCAGCTGCCGGCGCACCTCGCCCAGGAAGGCCTGCCGCAGCTCCGTGTCGATGTTGACCTTGCGGATGCCCAGGGCGATGCCCTGCTTCACGTCCTCGGCCGGCACGCCCGAGCCGCCGTGCATCACCAGATAGGCCCCGGTCTTCTCGTGGACGGCGGCGATGCGGTCAAGCGCCAGCTTGGGCGGCAGCTTGTAGGGGCCGTGGGCGGTGCCGAACGACATCGCCAGCGCGTCCACGCCGGTGGCCTCGTAGAACTCGATGGCGTCGGGCACCGGGGTAAGCATCGCGTCGCGCTCATCGACGGCGATCTCGTCCTCCACGCCGCCGATCTTCCCGATCTCGCCCTCCACGGAGACGCCGACGGCGTGGGCGATCTTCACGACCTCACGGGTCCGGGCGATGTTCTCCTCCTTCTCGTAGTGCGAGCCGTCGAACATCACCGAGGTGAACCCGGCCCGGATGCAGGCAACGATGGTGTTGAAGTCGGTGCCGTGGTCCAGGTGCAGTGCGATGGGCACAGTCGCCTCCGCCGCCGCGGCCTTCACCATGCTGACGATATAGCTCAGTCCGGCGTACTTGATCGCCCCCTGGCTCGCCTGCAGGATCACCGGGGAGCGGGTCTCCTCGGCGGCGGCCACGATCGCCTGCACGATCTCCATGTTGTTGCAGTTGAACGCTCCGACCGCGTACTTCCCCTGCTGTGCGGCATCCAGGAGCGTGCGCAAAGAGACGAGTGACATCCCATATGCCTCCCCACTGCGCCCGCGGGCGCCTGTGCTTCTAGGGGAGAGTTATGCCAGCCAACTGGCGCCTTCCTACCAGCGTGTGCATCAGTTCTTTGGATGTGGATGATAGAGCGGGCCTATCGCCCAACGCAGAACGCCCCGCGCGCCGCGCAGCCCTCGGGTGAACCCGTGGCGGATGGCGGAGGGCTCACCCGTCTTGAGGTACACAGCGGCGGCCGCCAGGACCTGGCGTTCAGCAGCGCCTCGGTGTTGGCGCCGCCGGGCGGCACGATGGGGAAGACGTTCTCCTCCTGCTCCACCTGCACCTCCAGGAAGACGGGGCCCCTGTGCGCCCGAGCCACTGCCATGGCGCCGGACAGCTCCCCGAGCCGCCGGACCCGCATCCCCCGGATGCCGTAAGCCTCGGCCAGCTTCATGAAGTCCGGCATGCCCCGGCGCAGGTCGACCTCCTTGTACCGCCCCTTGTAGAACATTTCCTGCCACTGGCGCACCATGCCCAGGTAGCCGTTGTTCAGCAGCACGATCTTCACCGGCAGGTTCTCCTGCACCACGGTGGCCAGTTCCTGGATGCACATCTGGATCGAGCCGTCGCCCGTGATCAGGACGACCTCCCGGTCCGGGCGGCCGATCGCGGCGCCGACGGCCGCCGGCAGGCCGAAGCCCATCGTGCCCAGGCCGCACGAGGAGAGCCAGGTGCGGGGCTCGGTCCGGGTGCAGTAGTGTGCGGCCCACATCTGGTGCTGGCCGACGTCTGTGGTGACGATCGCCTGCGGGCCAAAGGCCGCCTGCACCGCCTGGATCACCTGCTGCGGCTTGGGAACGCCGGCGGGGTCTGTGGGGATCTCCTCGCCGCGGCGCACGCCCCAGAGCGGGTGCTGGTCGTGCCAGGCCTGCACCTGCGCCCGCCACTCGGGGAGCTTCTGCGACCAGTCGCCCAGGGCATCGTTGAGCTGCGCCAGGACCAGGCCGCAGTCGCCCACCAGCTGGATGTGCGAAGGCAGGTTCTTCGACATCTCCGCCGGGTCGATGTCGATGTGAATCACGCGCGCCTTGGGGGCGAACCGGGCGGCCATGCCGGTCACCCGGTCGTCGAAGCGCATACCGCAGGCGATGAGCAGGTCGGAGTTCGCCACCGCCCGGTTGGCGGCGAAGGTGCCATGCATGCCAAGCAGCCCCAGACACTGCGGATGGTCCATCGGGAAACCCCCGAGGCCCATCAGCGTCTCCACTACCGGGGCGTCCATCCGCTCCGCCAGGGCCCGGAAGGGGCCCGCGGCGTCCTCTGCGGAGACCACTCCGCCGCCGCAGATCAGTACCGGCCGCTGCGCCGTCCGGATGGCCTCGACTGCCGCGGCCACCGCCTCCGGCGCCGCCTCGCCCGGTATCCGGTAGCCGGGCAGGCTGATGGGCGGCGGGTAGTGGTAGCGCACGGGCGCACTGGTCACGTCCTTGGGAATGTCGATCAGCACCGGCCCGGGCCGGCCCGTGCGGGCGATGTGGAAGGCCTCCCGCACCACCCGCAGCAGGTCGCCCGGGTCGGTCACCAGGTAGTTGTGCTTGGTCACCGGCATCGTGATGCCGGTTACGTCGGCCTCCTGGAAGGCGTCCCGCCCGATGAGCGTGCGGGGCACCTGGCCGGTGATGGCCACGATGGGCGTCGAGTCCATCATGGCGTCGCAGAGGCCGGTCACCAGGTTGGTGGCGCCGGGGCCCGAGGTGGCCAGCACCACGCCCACCCGCCCCGTGGCCCGGGCGTACCCCTCTGCTGCGTGAATCGCCCCCTGTTCGTGCCGGGTCAGCACGTGGCGGACGGGGCTGTCGTAGAGGGCGTCGTAGATGTAGAGACTCGCCCCGCCGGGGTAGCCGAAGATGACCTCGACCCCCTCCGCCTCCAACGCCCTGAGCAGGGCGGCAGCCGCCTGCATCTCCATCTCCCGTCCTCCTTCGCTCCTCATTCGGGCGTGCGCAGCACGGCGCCCGTGTTGGCCGACGTCACCATGGCGGCGTAGCGCCCCAGCCACCCGCGGCGCACCTTCGGCGCAGGCCGCACCCAGGCCGCCCGGCGGCGCTCCAGCTCCGCGGCATCCAGGTCGAGGGTCAGCCGCCGGCCGGGGATGTCGATGGTGATGGGGTCGCCGTCCTGTACCAGGGCGATGGGGCCGCCCTCGGCCGCCTCGGGCGAGATGTGGCCGAGGCAGATGCCCCGGGTGCCGCCCGAGAAGCGCCCGTCAGTAATCAGGGCGACCTGCGTGCCGAGGCCCATGCCGACGATCGCGGAGGTCGGCGCGAGCATCTCCGGCATGCCGGGCCCCCCCTTCGGCCCCTCGTAGCGGATGACCACCACGTGGCCCGGGTGAACCTTGCCGCCGAAGATCCCCTGCAGGGCCTCGTCCTGCGAGTCGAAGCAGATCGCCCGTCCGGTGAAGGTAGTGATGGAGGGATCCACCGCGCCCACCTTCAGCGCCGCGCCGTCGGGCGCCAAGTTGCCGAAGAGCATCGCCAGGCCGCCGGTTTCAGCGTAGGGCTCCTCCACCGGCCGGATGACCTCCCGGTTCCGGTTCTCGGCCTCCGCCCAGAGCTCGCCGATCGTCCTGCCCGTCACGGTCGGGCAGTCGGCGTGGAGCGTGCCCGGCTTGCGGGCGAGCTCCTTCAGGATCGCCATCACGCCGCCGGCCGCGTGCACGTCCTCGATGTGCACCTCGGTCGTGGCCGGCGAGACCTTGCAGAGGTAAGGTACCCGTGCCGAAAGTTCATTGATGCGGGAGAGCGGGTAGTCCACCCCCGCCTCGCTGGCAATGGCCAGCGTGTGGAGCACCGTGTTGGTGGAGCCGCCCATGGCGATGTCCAGGGCGAAGGCGTTGTCGATGGCCTCCACCGTGACGATCTCCCGGGGCAGTGGGCCCCCCGCCTTCGCCATCTCCACGATCCGCCGGGCGGCCGCCCGGGCCAGCTCCTCCCGCTCCGCCGACCGGGCGAGGGCGGTGCCGTTGCCCGGCAGCGCCAGCCCCAGGGCCTCGCACAGGCAGTTCATCGAGTTGGCGGTGAACATGCCCGAGCACGACCCGCAGGTGGGGCAGGAGAGGTCCTCCAGCTCCTTCAGCTCCGCATCCGTGATCATGCCCCGGCTGTGGGCGCCCACGCCCTCGAAGATGGAGATCAGGTCCGACCTGCGGCCGTCCCCGAGCCGCCCCGCCGCCATCGGGCCACCCGAGATGAAGATGGTGGGCACGTTCACCCGCATCGCGGCCATCAGCATGCCGGGGGTAATCTTGTCGCAGTTGGGGATGCAGATCAGCGCATCCAGCTGGTGCGCCTCCATCACCGTCTCCACCGCGTCGGCGATCAGCTCCCGGCTGGGCAGGCTGTAGCGCATGCCGATGTGGCCCATGGCGATGCCGTCGTCCACGCCGATGGTGTTGAAGATGAAGGGAACGCCGCCGGCCTCGCGCACGGCCTCCTTCACCAGGTCGCCGAACTCCTTCAGGTGAACATGGCCCGGCACAATATCAATGTAGCTGTTCGCAATGCCGATGAAGGGTTTCCCCATGTCGGCGTCGGTCACGCCGGTCGCCTTGAGCAGGGCCCGGTGCGGCGCCCGGTCGTGTCCCTTCTTGATCGTATCGCTGCGCATCGCGTACCCCTCCGTCTCTTTCATTCCGCACGCCCCCTCTGTGTGTAGGCTCTATCTGTTGGCGTGGGGGGTGCAGGGCCGTGCGCAGTCTCGTCGGGCCCTGGATAGCTGTGCTCAGAACAGACGTGCTCCGGTCGGGTGTATCCCGGGTGAGTGTGCCCCGGGTGCTAGATGGGCGTTCCCTCCACCTGGGTGCGCTCGCGGAACGTCTCGATGAGCCGCCAGGTCACCGGTCCGGGCTCGCCCGTCCCGATCTTCCGGGCGTCACACTCCACCACCGGCACGATCTCGGCCGCGGTGCCAGTCAGGAAGCACTCGTCTGCGGTGTAAAGGTCGTAGAGGGTGAAGGTCCCCTCCTCCACGGTGTAGCCCAGTTCACGGGCGTACTCGATGACCGCCGCCCGGGTGATGCCCGGCAGGATGCCCAGGTGGACCGAGGGCGTGATCAGCCGGCCTTTCTTCACGATGAAGATGTTGTCGCCGGTGCCCTCGCAGACGTAGCCCTCCTTGTTCAGCATCACGACCTCGGGATAGCCCTGGGTGGCGGCGCTGATCTTGGCGCTGATGCTGGTGAGGTAGTTGAGGCTCTTGATCTGCGGCGAGAGGGTGTCCGCCGGATTGCGCCGGGTGGAGACCGAGATCACCCGCATCCCCCGGGTATAGACCTCCTCCGGGTACAGGGCGATCGAGTCCGCGATACAGACGACCGTCGGCCGTGGACACTTGCGGGGGTCGAGCCCCAGGTCGCCCTTCCCCCGGGAGACCACCAGCCGGATGTAGCCTTCCCGCAGGTTCGAGCGGCGCAGCGTTTCCAGCACCACCTCCTCCATCTCTTTCCACGAGAGCGGGATCTCCAGCCAGATCGCCCTGGCCGAGTCGTAGAGCCGATCCAGGTGCTCGGTCAACCGAAAGACCCGCCCGTCATAGGCCCTGATGCCCTCGAAGATGCCGTCGCCGTACAGGAAACCGTGGTCGAAAACGGAGACCTTCGCCTCATCCCTCGAGTACCATTCACCGTCAACGTATACCTGAATCGACACTGCCGACCCTCCTTCGCTCCGGGCCCCGCCCCGGTCGGGGAGGGGCCCCCCCGTTCCTCAGTCTCCGTACGCCCGCATCTGCCAGCCCGGGGCCGGGTCGTCCGCGACGGCCAGCGCGGCTCCCGAGAGAATCTTGTTGATAGCGTTCATGTACGCCCGGGCGGAGGCTTCCAGGACGTCCGTGGAGGTGCCCCGACCCGAGGCCACCCGGTCGCCGGAGCGCACCCGCACGGTCACCTCGCCCAGGGCGTCCTGCCCGCCGGTGACGGCGTTCAGCCGGTAGTCCAGCAGCTGGCCCTCGAAGCGGGCCGCCCGGTCAATGGCATGGTAGAGCGCGCTCACGGGTCCGTCGCCGGAGGCGGCCTCCTGCACCGTGTTGGCTTCCCGCACGAGCCGGACCGTGGCCGTCGCCATCGTCTCGTTTCCGGCCACCACCTGGAAGGAGAGCAGCCGGCAGACCTCGTTCACCGTCCGGTGGGCCTGCTCGTCGCCGATGATCGCCACCAGGTCCTGGTCGGTCACCGACCGCTTCCGGTCGGCCACCTCCTTGAACCGCTGGAAGGCGGAGTCGATCTCGGCGTCGGTCAGCTGGTAGCCCAGGTGCTCCAGCCGGGCCCGGAAGGCGGCCCGCCCCGAGTGCTTGCCCAGCACCAGCGCCGACTCGGGCACGCCCACGTCCTCGGGCTTCATGATCTCGTAGGTATCGCGGTGCTTCAGCATGCCGTCCTGGTGGATGCCGGACTCGTGCGCGAAGGCGTTGGCGCCCACGATGGCCTTGTTGGGCTGAACGGCGATGCCGGTGACGCTCTGCAGGAGCCGGGAGGTGCGGTAGATCTCCCGGGTTTTGATCCCGGTCTCGGCGCCCCACTGGTCCCGCCGCACCTGCAGCGCCATCACGATCTCTTCCAGCGAGGCGTTGCCCGCCCGCTCGCCGATGCCGTTGATCGTGCACTCCACCTGGGTGGCGCCCGCCTCGACGGCGGCCAGGGTGTTGGCCACGGCCAGCCCCAGGTCGTCGTGGCAGTGGACGGAGAACTGCACCCCGTCCGGGGCGTCCACGTGCTCGATCAGGTAGCGGATCAGGTCGTAGTACTCCTTGGGCGTCGTGTAGCCCACCGTATCCGGCACGTTGAGCACCGTCGCCCCTGCCCGGGCCGCCACGGTGAAGATCTGCACCAGGAAGTTCCAGTCCGAGCGGGTCGCGTCCTCGGCGGAGAACTCCACCTCCGGACCCAGTGAGCGGGCCAGCGCCACCGCATCCCGGGCCGCCCGCACCACCTCGTCGGGGCTCTTGCGGAGCTTGTGTTCCATGTGGATCGGCGAGGTGGCAATAAACGTGTGGATGCGGGGCTTCGCCGCCCCCTTCACCGCCTCATAGCAGCGGCGGATGTCCCCCTCGTTGGCCCGGGCCAGGCCCGCGATCGTGGGCCCTGAAATGGTCTCGGCGATCGTGCGCACGGCCTCGAAGTCGCCGGGCGAGGCGGCGGGGAAGCCGGCCTCCATCACGTCCACTCCCAGGCGGGCAAGCTGGCGGGCCACCTCCAGCTTGGCCTCTGCCGTCATGCCGAACCCCGGAGCCTGCTCACCATCCCGCAGGGTGGTGTCGAAGATCCGAATCCGCCGCGTCATCGCCGTCACCTTCCTCCGTCGTCATCCCGGTGCAGGCGGGGCCGCACCGCATCGCTGCTCGTTGTCCCGGCGCAACCGGGGCGGCACCTCATCGGTACTCGTCATCCCGGTGCGGCCGGGCCGCACCATGGTCTACTCGTTTCCCTGCGCACCCACCGGCTTGGGCAGCCAGGGCATCATCGCCCGGAGGCGGGCACCCACCTGTTCCACCGGGTGCGCTGCGTTCTGGCGCCGGAGGGCGTTGAACTGCGGCCGGCCGACCTGGTTCTCGAGGATCCAGTTCTTGGCGAAGGTGCCGTTCTGGATCTCGGCCAGGATCTGCTTCATGTGCTCCTTCACCTCGGGCCCGATCACGCGGGGACCGCTCACGTAGTCGCCGAACTCGGCAGTATCGCTGATGGAGTAGCGCATGGAGGCCATGCCGCCCTCGTACATCAGGTCCACGATCAGCTTCAGCTCGTGCAGGCACTCAAAATAGGCGATCTCGGGAGCATATCCGGCCTCGGTCAACGTCTCGAAGCCGTACTTCACCAGCTGGGTCAAGCCGCCGCAGAGCACGGCCTGCTCGCCGAAGAGGTCGGACTCGCACTCCTCCCTGAAGGTGGTCTCGATCACGCCGGCTCGGGTGCCGCCGATGCCCTTGGCCCAGGCGAGGGCGATGTCCTTACAGCGGCCGGTGGCGTCCTGGTGGACCGCCAGCAGGCAGGGCACCCCCCGCCCCTCCACGTACTGCCGGCGCACCAGATGACCCGGACCCTTGGGGGCGATCATGAAGACGTCGACGTCGGGGGGCGGCTGCACCTGGCCGAAGTGGATGGCGAACCCGTGCCCGAAGCCGAGCGCCTTGCCGGGCTTCAGGTGGGGCCGGATCTCCTGCTCGTAGACCTGCCCCTGCTTCTCGTCGTTGATGAGCAGCATGATCACGTCGGCTTCCTCGGCCGCCGCCGCCACCGTGGCGACCTTCAGGCCCGCCTGCTCCGCCCGCTGCCAGCTGGGGCGTCCCTCCCGCAGGCCCACAGTGACGTCGAGCCCGGAGTCCTTCAGGTTCAGCGCGTGGGCATGGCCCTGGCTGCCGAATCCGATGACGGCGATCTTCTTCCCCTGCAGGGCGCCCAGGTTCGCATCAGACTCGTAGTTCAGCCGCGTCATGGTACCGTTCCTCCCTTGTCACCTTCATGGACTGGGCCCCACGGGCCAGGGCGATGATGCCCGTGCGGGCGACCTCCTGCACGCCGAACTCCTGTGCCAGGCTGATCAGCGCCTCCACCTTGTCGTGGGTGCCCGTCACCTCGAGGATGACCGCCTCGTGTCCCACATCCACCACGCTCGCCCGGAAGACCGACGCCAGCTGCAGGATCTGCGGCCGCCGCTCGGGGTCTGCGCTGACCTTGATGAGGGCCAGCTCCCGGGCCACGCTGTTCTCGGCATCCAGGTCGGTCACCCGGATCACCTCGATCAGCTTGTCAAGCTGCTTGGAGACCTGGTTGAGCGTGGGCTCGTCGCCCTCCACCACCAGCGTCATCCGGGAGATGGCCGGGTCGTCTGTCACCCCGACCGCCAGGCTCTCGATGTTGAACCCGCGCCGCCGAATCAGCCCTGCAACCCGAGCCAGCACACCCGGGTGATTCTCCACCAGCACCGCCAGGATGCGCCTCACCCGACCTCACCTCCTCACGCCTGATGTGGGAAAAAGAAGATCCCTACCGCCCAGACCCAAGACTGAGCGATAGGGACGACTTGACCTTCGTGGTACCACCCTACTTCGCCCCCTCCCCGCGCGGGGAGAGGCACCTCGTATCCATAACGGCCTGGCGACCGGCCTCCGCCTACTGACGCAGCCCGTTGCGACGTCCTGCGCGTTCAGCGGGGCAGCTACGGGGTGAGGTTCAGACCGGGACGAGTACGGCCTTCCCAGCGCCGGCCGCTCTCTGGAACCCGTGGATCCGGTCCTACTTGCCCCGTCATTGCTGTTCACAGTATCTGGCACATCCGGCCCGGTCGCTTTACCCTGCTAACGGGCCGAGGTGTTGATAGGGATTTTAACCGGGCCTTCCGACCGTGTCAACTCCTCTTGAACGCTTTTTCACATTTTCCAGCGGAATCTACCGATGGCAGCGGTACTCATCAGGCGGAGTGAGAGGTTTGGCAAGCGAGCTGCGGACGGCTGACAAGGGCGGTGAGGGAGCATCCCAGGATGCTGCGTTGACGCCGGTCGGCGAGGGGGCGTCCCTGGACGTTGCGTCGGCGGCGGGCGGGCGGTGCGGCGTCGACCCTGGACGACGGCGGTCAGTGCGGGGCCGGTCCTTGCATCGGCAGCGGGTTCACAGGGGATGTGGCCGCGGTGGGCGCCTGACGCGCTTGGCGAGATCATTTCGGGGCAGGGGATCAGTCATGAGCGAAGGGGGCAAAGGCAACAGCAGGCCCGAGCCGATCCGGCCGCGGCAGGAGCCGGATGCGACTCCGAAAGGGTACTCACTGGCCGAGCACAACCCAGGCAGTGAGTCACCGGACGGCCGACAGGGTGCACCGCAAATATGGGGAAAACTGCCCCGTAATTTTCGCCAACTACAGGGAAGCTCTCCCCCTATCTGGTACTGCCAAGCCTGAAACGAGGGTGTGTTTGATCAAGAGATAGGGAGCCACTTTGATCATCGAATAGTGAGCCACCTGCCAGCCCCACAGGCTGATTTT